>Ga0209172_10008237_pt1 | contig 10298 bp, 8 predicted proteins | sample LarsenN4metaG_FD_184113 | JGI IMG/M metagenome (GOLD analysis project Ga0209172, IMG submission 184113) | Hot spring sediment bacterial and archeal communities from British Columbia, Canada, to study Microbial Dark Matter (Phase II) - Larsen... ...
GTCTTTTGGGATGCGATTCCACGCATCTACACCGACCTCGACCACGCGCTCGACCAGCATTACCCCGGCCTGCGCGCCAACCACGCCTGGCTGACGCTTGGCTCGTGGATGGGCGGCGACCGCGATGGCAACCCCAACGTCACGCGCGAGGTGACCGCCGAAACCCTGCGCCTGCATCGCGGCCTGGCCATCGAAACCCACCGCAAAGCACTGCAGGAGGTTGGGCGCGGGTTGAGCCTGAGTTCTAACCGCCTGCCGCCGCCTGCCGAAATCACCAGCTGGATAGAAACCCGCCGTCCTTACCCTGAACACGTCGCCTACATTGCCGGGCGCTACGCTTTTGAGCCTTATCGCCTGGTCACGGCGCTGTTGGCTGCCGAATTGGCCGAAGCCTCGCGAGAGGACATGAAATCGAACCTCTTGCGCCAGCACCCGCGCCCGGCGCGCATCACCCTGGACGCCATCCGGCACCCGCTCGACATCATTGCCTCCCATATCCCGCCACACATCGCCGAAGACAAGTTGCTTACCCTGCGCCGACAGATTGAAATTTTCGGCTTACAAGCCGCCCGGCTCGACATCCGCGAGGATTCTTCTCGATTAAATGCCGCTCTGGGCGAAGTCTTGCGCGCGCTAGGGATTTGTCCCAACTTTGAAACGCTCTCTGCGCAAGAACGACTGAATTTGCTCGGTCGGATGCTGGTCTCGCCACTCCCTGAGCTTTCTCCCCGCCCGGGCGTCACCAACGAAACCTCTGAAACCTGGGCGGTTTTCCATCTCATCGAGCGCGTCCGCCGCATTTATGGCCGGGAACTGCTCGGCCCATTCATCATCTCCATGACCCACTCCGCCGCCGATGTGTTAACTGCCCTGCTCTTGGCGCGTTGGACAGGGAATTCCGATGGCCTGCAAATCTGCCCGCTCTTTGAGTCGGTGGATGATTTGCGCGACGCATCAGACATCCTGACCCAACTCTTTACCTCAGATATTTACCGCCAGCATCTCGCCACCTGCCAGAACGAGCAGATGGTGATGATTGGCTACTCCGACAGTAACAAAGACGGCGGCTTTCTGATGGCAAACTGGATGCTCTACCAGGCTCAGGAAGCGATTACCCGCGTGGCACGGGAATTCAACGTCAAACTGACCATTTTCCACGGGCGCGGCGGCACAGTCGCGCGAGGCGGCGGGCCAGCCAACCGCGCCATCCGCGCTCAGCCAGCCGGAAGCATCAACGGGCGATTCCGTGTCACCGAACAGGGTGAAGTCATCTCCTCGCGCTACGCCAATCCCACCCTGGCGCACCGCCACCTGGAGCAAATTGTCCATGCCGTCTTGCTTGCTTCTGCGCCTCAGGCTCAATCACCCATCCCGCAGACCTGGCGGGCCGCCCTCGACCAGATGGCCGCTGCCGCGCATCGCGCCTACCGGGGATTGGTCTACGAGACTCCCGGCTTTCTCGATTTCTGGCAGGCTGCTACCCCCATTGACGAAATCAAACGCTTGCAAATTGGTTCGCGCCCGGCCTCGCGCGCATCCACCGCCGAAGTGACCAAAATCCGTGCCATTCCCTGGGTCTTCTCGTGGATGCAAAGCCGTTACAACCTGCCCGGCTGGTACGGCCTGGGAGCAGGGCTGTGCGCAGTCAGCGACACCGGTTTACTGCGTGAAATGTACCAGGGCTGGCCTTTTTTTCAATCGCTGCTGAACAACAGCGAAATTTCGCTGCTCAAAGCCGATATGGAGATTGCCGCGCTCTACGCCGAACTCGTCCCCGACCAGAATCTCGCCAGGAAATTATTCAACGCCATCCGCACTGAATTCGACTGCACCCGCGATACCGTCCTCGCCATCAGCGGCCACCAAAACCTGCTGGACGCCGAACCCTACACCCAGAATGCCATTCGCCTGCGCAATCCCTACATCGACCCGCTGAATTTCATCCAGGTGGAAATGCTGCGCCGCCTGCGCTCGTTGTCGAATAAAGAAACGCCCGAGGCCGAAGCCCTGCGCCAGGTGATTGTTTTGACCATCAACGGCATTGCAGCGGGGTTGAAGAATACGGGGTAGAGCAAACTGGCAATTTATCCGACGGTTGTGGTTTAATCACCCCATGCTCAACCTCATTCTTATTCGCGGCGGCGGCGACCTGGCAAGCGGGGTTGCCTTGCGCCTGCATCACGCCGGGTTCGATGTCCTCATCACCGAACTGCCGCAACCGCTGGCGGTGCGGCGGGCGGTTTCGTTTTCCGAAGCAGTTTACGAAGGAAGGTGGACGGTTGAAAACGTTACGTCCCGCCTGATTCAGACGCCTGAACAATTGGCTGACTGTCTCGCCCGCCGCGAAATCCCTATCTTGATTGACCCTGACCTCAGCCTGATTGCAACTTTCAACCCTTCGATACGGCTACGCCACTCAGAGCAGGCATTTCGACCTTTGGCAATTGTTGATGCCCGCCTACTGAAACAGGTCGCCCCGCCGCTAACACATTCTTCTCCCTTCACCATTGGCCTCGGCCCCGGTTTTACCGTTGGCGAGAATTGCCACGCCATCATTGAAACCCAACGCGGACATACCCTGGGGCGCGTCTACTGGTCTGGCTCCGCCAACCCCGATAGCGGCCAGCCTGAAGGCGACCCGCGCCGTGTCTTGCGCGCTCCAGCAGATGGTCTACTAACTGGCTACGCGCAAATCGGGGAGCATTGCGAGCCTGGACAGGTGATTGCCGAGGTCAACGGCGAGAAAATCGTCGCGCCCTTCTCCGGCGTCCTGCGCGGATTGCTCCATCCGGGGCTGGAGGTCTCCAAAGGTCTGAAAGTGGGCGACCTCGACCCGCGTGACAAACGGGAGTATTGTTTCCTGGTGTCAGATAAGGCCTTGGCAATTGGCGGAGGGGTGCTGGAAGCGATTTTGGGGTATCAGACTTCGCCACAAGCGGCGGTATCAGGTGTCAGGTATCAGGCGAGAGAGCAAGGATGAAAGATAAGAAAAGGTTGAGTTTCGCGCGCGCTTTGCGGCTGGAAAAAGACTCGGTGGCGGCGTTTGTGGGCGGCGGGGGGAAAACTTCGGCAGTCTTTATGGCAGCGCGCGAAATGTCTCCGGCGCTGGTGACGACTTCGACTCACCTGGCAGCGCGGCAGGCCGAAAAAGCCGACCGGCACATCATCTGGAATCCGGGCGACCCAATGCCAGATTTTATGTCTGCGCTGCAAAGCGGCGTGACGCTTGTCAGCGGGCCGCGCCGCGAGGACATTGCCCGCATCACCGCGCCAACGCCGGAGCAGTTGGAAAAACTCAAGGACCTGGCGAAGGCGCATGGCATGCCGCTGTTCATCGAAGCCGACGGCTCACGTCAGAAGCCGCTCAAGGCCCCAGCGGAACATGAGCCAGCCATTCCGCCGTTTGCGGAGGTAGTGGTCGTGACGGCCGGGATGCGCGGGGTGGGGCGGCGGCTGGACGAGAATTTCATCCATCGTCCAGAGATTTTTGGGGCGTTGAGCGGCCTGGAAGCGGGCGAACCGGTCAGCGAGGCGGCTGTGATTCGGGTGCTGACCCATCCACAGGGCGGGCTGAAGAACATCCCGGCGGGAGCGCGCAAGGTCGTCCTGCTAAACCAGGCTGACACGGATGATTTGCAATCCCGCGCGGGCGGCATGGCAGCAGGGTTGCTGAAGATGTTTGATGCGGTGATTATCGCCAGCGTGCAGCGCGAGGAAATCTACACCGCCCATGAGCAGATTGCCGGAATTCTGCTGGCGGCGGGCGAAGCCTCGCGGTATGGAAAACCAAAGCAGTTGCTGGATTTTCATGGCGAGCCGTTTGTGCGGCGGATTGCCAAAACCGCCCTGGCTGCAGGACTCGCGCCAGTGGTGGTGGTGACCGGGGCATACGCGGAACAGGTGGAGACAGCGGTGCGCGATTTGCCAGTTCAGATTGCGCGGAATGAGCAGTGGCGTGAGGGACAGGCAGCTTCGGTGAGGAAGGGGCTTAGCCTCTTCTCTACCCGCTTCGGCTCTGCCCCAAAGGTCACTGGAGAACGCGAAATTTGGGAGAGGAAGATTGGTGGGGCAATCTTTTTGCTGGCCGACCAGCCGCAGGTGACGGTGCATGTGCTTGAGGCGCTCAAAAGCCGCCATGCAGAAGGGCTTTTTTCCATCGTCGCGCCGCTGGCGGCGGACCGCCGGGCCAACCCGGTTTTGTTCGACCGGGTGACTTTTCCAGAGTTGATGAAGCTGGAAGGCGATGTGGGCGGGCGGGCAGTAATGCAACAATTTCCGGTGGAATATGCGCCCTGGCATGATGAAAGTCTGCTGTTTGATATAGATAACGAGGATGATTATCGGAAATTGATGATGTGGGGGAGAGCGGATTAGGAAGCGGAGTAGACAACAGAGGAAACGGAGAAACGGATGTGGACAAACGGAGGAAGCGGAGAAGCGGATTGGGAAACGGATGTGACAACGGAGGAGGCAGAGAAGCGGATTGGGAAACGGATGTGGACAACGGAGGAAACGGAGAAGCGGATTGGGAAACGGATGTGACAACGGAGGAAGCGGAGAAGCGGATTGGGAAACGGATGTGACAACGGAGGAAGCAGAGAAGCGGATTGGGAAACGGATGTGGACAACGGAGGAAGCAGATGAATTCCGAAATACCAATGGTCAATGACCAATCTCATCCCACCCTGGCGGCAATTGTGCTGGCGGCGGGGATGTCACGGCGGATGGGGCAGCCAAAGATGCTGCTCCCTTGGGGTGGGACGACGGTGCTGGGGCAGGTCACTTTTGTGCTGGCGGAGGCGCTCTCGGAGGCGGCAAAACAGATGCAGGAACGAATGGCTGCGCAAAACGGAAAAACAGATGATGCAGAGCAACAGGTTATGCCACTAAACACGGAAATTGTGGTTGTGACCGGGAGCACAAGAAAATTGGTGGAGGCAGAGGTAGCGCGTTTGGCGGAATTGCTTCCGGTGCGTTCAATTTTCAACGCGCAATACGAGACGGGTGAGATGATGAGCAGCATCAGAGCGGGGTTGGCGGGACTCGGCCCCCAGGCGGCTGCCACGCTGATTGCGTTGGGAGACCAGCCACAGTTGAGTCTGGAATCCGCGCGGCGAATCCTTTCAGCCTGGGAAACGTCTGGCGCGCGTCTGGTTATCCCCAGTTTCAGAATGCGCCGGGGCCATCCCTGGCTGGTGAGGCGTGAATTATGGAGCGCGCTGGCGGCAGCCAGGACAGCGCGAGAGTTCCTGAATGCACGCGCCGATGAAATTTTCTATGTCGAGTGTGATGAATCGGTCTTGAAGGATTTGGATACGCCGGAAGATTACGAGCGGGACTTGAAAAGCGCCGGGTAGCGTGCTATCCTGAAAATGGAAGCGCGTTCACACTTCCGGGAGGCCGCGATGACAGACTGGGATTTGATGGTCGAACGTATCCAGAATGCCATGCAGGCACTGGATAAGGCGCACCAGGCCAAAGAGGCCCTAAAGAAACAGACGAATGGCGAAACCATGACGAAGTTCCAGGCGGAGATAAAAGAGTTGGAACAACACTTGCGCTTGATGAAACAAATTCTGGAACATGAGGCAGATTATTCGATGGATGAAATTGCCGATGCGCTCGGACACATGCTGAATCGGGAGACAGAAAGTTATCATCGCATTCCACGCTACGAAGTCAAAAAATAAGCCGCTGTAAATTTGTATGTGGCAAAAAGCATGGCGCGCGCTGTGCTTTTTGTTTTACAAGGGTGTTCTTATCTGTGATAAACTCGCCGCACGATGGAGGTTTCATGAAATATTTTGTAATTGTCAACCCGACTTCGGGCCGCGGATTGGGAGAAAAGTCTATTCCAACGATTGAAGAGCGTCTGCGCAATGCAGGGGTGGAGTATCAACTTGTGCGCACTGAGCGCCCCTGGCATGCCGCCGAACTGGCCGAGCAGGCAGCCCGCGAAAAGTACGATGTCATCGTCAGCGCGAGCGGAGACGGGACTTTGAATGAGACTCTGAATGGGCTGATGCGCGCCCGCAAAGCCGGATTTAACCATGCCGCGCTGGGCGTCATTGCAATTGGCACAGGTAATGATTTTGCCGGTAGCATGGGCATTCCGGACGATTTGAGGAAAAGCATGGATGTTCTGCTCGCCAACCAGCGAAAGAAAATTGATGTCGGGCTGGTCAGCGGCGGCGACTACCCGGAAGGGCGCTATTTTGGCAACGGTATCGGCATCGGGTTCGATGCGGCGGTTGGTTTTGCAGCGCTGCAATTGCGTTTTCTGCGTGGATTGCCCGCCTACCTGGTCGGCGCCATCCAAACCGTCTTTTTCTATTACAAGCCGCCACGCTTGCGCATTGAGATGGACGGGCAGGTGATTGAGCAGGATTCGCTGATGGTTTCGATTATGAACGGCAAACGAATGGGCGGCGGGTTTCGCATGGCACCCAACAGTCAGCCGGATGATGGACACCTTGACCTGTGCATTGCTGAAAAGGCCGGGAAACTGCGCATTTTCCAGTTGATTCCGATGTTTATTCAGGGTAAACAAGAGGGACAACCGGAAATCAAGATGCGGCGCGCCCGCCAGGTGACAGTGACGGCTCTTGATGGGAAATTCCCCGCTCATGCAGATGGCGAGACCCTATGCATGAATGGAGACACACTGACGGTGAATTTGTACCCTGGGGAAGTGGAAGTGATTTGTAGATAGACAGGGGCGGGGGCAGCCCAGGCAAGCCTGGCGTTCTGCGTTCTAAACTGCCATCAAAAACGAGTGATTTTGCTTATCAAATTCATCTTAAAAGCGCCATTCCGCGCCTGGAAAACGCGGAATGGCGGGCAGAGATGTTCTCCGGCTATCCATCCAACCGCAGAACCACCTTTGGCCCCAAACGCAGGTGACTGCCTCGCGGTAGGGCGCAGGGAATGTTGGGTGGAATGGCGCCGCTTTCCAGAAAAGTTCCATTGGTGCTGCCCAGGTCGGTGACGGTGAATTGGGCGGTGGCCGGGTCGAAGCGGATTTCAGCATGGCGGCGCGAAACATCGGCCTCGCCGAGCAGTTGCGGCAGGTCGCGCCCCAGCAGAAAGGGGAAGTTTAGCAATTCCAGGCGCTGACCCAGGTTGGCGGGCTGGCTGGCCTGTTCCACCACCAGCGCCGGGCGGGCAGGCGGTGGAGCCTGGCCGACGCCGCTCTGGCGCGAGACGGAGGGCATCTGTGGAGTGGACTGGCGAGGCACGGATGCAGGCAGAGGCGTGCGCGCACCCGTCTCTCCGGGCTTGTGGGTCAGGAAGGTAAAGGTGACGTTGTTACGCCCCAGCGTTAATTTGTCGCCGTTTTTCAACTCGCGCCGGGCGTTCACCGGCACATCCTTGCCATTGAGCAAAACGAGGTTATTTTCGGCCAGCGATTCGAGGAAATAACGGCCTTCGGAGAGCGTAATCTGAGCGTGCCGGCGTGAGATGGTCATGCCCTGCGGCAGAGATTGGACGTTGACCGCCAGCGTCAGGTTGTGGTCGGCTTCGTTGGTGGGGCGGCCAATGACGGCCGGCTGCCATTCCAGGGTAAATACGCGGCCGCTGGCTTCTTCGCGCAAATAAACCACCTGTTCCGGCTTGAACATCCTCCGCAGGGTCTGGCGGATGTAATCGAAAACCAGTTCATCCTGCGGCTGAATATCGAGTTGAATCAGGTTGGCATCCGCTTTGAGCGGGCGGTCATCGCCTTTGAGGTAAATGGCATATTTTTCGGGCGAATCGGCGGGGATGTCATCGAACTCCTTCAGGATTTCCTGAATCAGGTCGCGGGCGGTCAGCGTTTTGCGCACGCGGGCGCGCTGACCGGGGTTCTCGAATACGTCAATTTTGACATCAATGTATTCGTCCATAATCGCCTAATCCTTTTGTTCATCCAGCAGCCCCATGGCGCGGGCGTTTTCCACAATGTCCGCGTCTGAGAAGAGCGCCAGCATATCGGCAGGCAGGCCGTTTTCGACCAGTTTTTGCTTCAGGGCAGGAATGCTGTACTTTGAGACATCCGGCGATTTAGGGGCAGTGGATTCCGCCGTGACTTTGGCGCTGGTTTTGGATGTGGATGTTCCGCCCGCCGGGGCCTGGCTTTCGTCCCTGGGCGTTCCTTCTGCCGGGGCCAGCCACTCCGCTTTTTTGCCCGGATACCTGGCCTGAATTTTGCGAGTCCAGGCATCGAGCGAACCTTCCACATCGTCGTCATTGGCATAGGGAGTTGCCAGTTGCAGCATGCTGGTCACGCCAGAGCGGACGATGAAAGCGCGTCCCTGCGGCAACTCCACATCAGCCAGGCTGCGCGGGAAGCGCCCGTTCAGGCGCCCAACCGCATCGGCGGTTTTGAGCGCAATGCCAAAACTGGGCGCGGCAAAGACCTTGCGCAGGTCGTCCGAGGCACTCAAAATTGCCAGCGACCCGCCGATGATAAGATAAACGCCCTCGGTCTGGTACTTGCGCACCAGCGCGGCCATGTTCTCGAAGAAACTCATCTTCTTGCGGCTGGCTTCTTCGGTAAAAGCATCATAATTATCAATGAAAATCATGATTTTACGGCGTTTGGGTTTGGTCTCAAATTCGGCGCACTCAACCCGCATCGACTCGTACCAGCCATCCAATTGCTCGATGTCGTCAATGGCCTGGACGACGTGCGGCAAATCGGCCAGCGAGGTTTCGCTGCCCTTCCACAGCTTGCGCGAGAAATCTACCAGCACCATGATGACTTCTTCGGGCGAGTAGTTGTAAGCCACAGAGAGCATCATCGCGCGCATGGTGGTCGTCTTGCCGGAGAAAGGCTGCCCGATGACGACCATGTGCGGCCCCTGACGCTCGATGTCAATGAGCGCGGGTTCCAGTGAGCGGTCGTCAATGCCCATCACGGCGTTGATGCGGCGTACTTCGGGAAGAACTGCCTGCTGGATGACGTTTTCGAGCGAAACGCGTAAGGGCAAAGTTTCAACCGTGGATGGTTTTTCGCCCTTCCATTGGTCGCCCCACAGGTCTTTCATGCGCATGCACATCCGGTTGATTTTCGCCAGCCCGTCAGGGTCGCCCTCATCGGGCGTGAAGGTCAGCGCGGTCTGAAATTCGAGCGGAGTATTGCCAAGGCGCACATAGCCGCGCCCCGGGATGGGGCTTAAATCCGCCGGGACGCCGCGTCCGACGACTTCATTGTATTCAGAGGGGTCGGAGAGTTTGAGGGTGTAACGTTCGGTTATCAGGTTGTAAAGTTTGCCGGTCAGGGCATTGGGCAGGTCAGCAGAAATCAAAAAGTGAACGCCATAAGCGCGTGATTCGCGCACCAGCGAGATGAGCGGCCCCATCAGTCCGTCGTAATATTCCTTGAATTCGGCAAAGTTATCGATTACCACCAGCACGGCAGGCAGGTTTTTTTCGGGGTGCGCCAGGTTGTAGGAATCGAGGCTGTTCACTTTGGCCTCGCTGAACAACACCTGACGGTAATCAATAATATCGTTGACCTTGCGCAGGACGCGCAAAACGCGCTCTTCTTCTTCGGAGGTAATCACCGCGCCGACATGCGGCAGATCGCGCAGAATGGTGAGCGCGCGCCCGCCGAAATCCAGGATGTCAATGTCCAGCGGCCGGGACGCCAGGTGGCGCGTCATGGTTCGCCCCGCCTGGCGCTCGATGCGCTTCAAGCTGCGCAGCAGGACACCTGGTGCAATGCATGCCTGGGCCAGCACGACTGCGTTGAGGAATCGCGGCTGGGGTGTATTGGCTACCGGCTTCGTCAAATAGTAGCTGGACACGCGAACGATCGTGATTTGGGCGCCTTCGATTTCGCGCAAGGCGCGAGTGAGGGACTCACGCGGCGGCCCCCACGGGCCAGGCACGTTGGCACCGATGCCGAGCAGCAGTTGCCTTGAAGTGGCAGGTTTACCAACATGGCTCATTTGCGCTTTTCGCGAGGGCAATCTGACGCGGTGCCTGCTATGTTAAAAAGGGAAGGATAGAGCTTGGCAACTTCCCCGTGAACCATTACGTGCTGTCTTAGACAAGAGATCGCAGATTGCAGGCCTGGGTGCGCGGGGCCTCCAGACTGTGGCCCATTAGAGGCATAAAATGCATTTTTACCCGACCGAGCGCATCGCGCTGTTTATAGACGGCGCCAATCTCTACGCCACCGCCAAAGCTCTAGGTTTCGACATCGACTACAAGCGCCTGTTGGCGCTGTTTCGTGCCAAGGGCCAGCTAGTACGCGCGCTTTATTATACCGCCCTTGCCGAGGATCAGGAGTATTCGTCCATCAGGCCGCT
>Ga0209172_10008239_pt1 | contig 10295 bp, 11 predicted proteins | sample LarsenN4metaG_FD_184113 | JGI IMG/M metagenome (GOLD analysis project Ga0209172, IMG submission 184113) | Hot spring sediment bacterial and archeal communities from British Columbia, Canada, to study Microbial Dark Matter (Phase II) - Larsen... ...
CCCGCCCCACACGCCGCATCACCGCCCGAACCCGGCTCACCAATTCCTGCGGGCTGAACGGCTTGACCACGTAATCGTCGGCACCCATTTCAAGCCCCGCGATCCGATCCGCTTCTTCGCGCCGCGCCGTCAGCAGGATGATCGGCACATCCGAACGGGCGCGCAGCCAGCGTGTCAACGTAAGACCGTCGACTTCCGGTAGCATGATATCGAGGATGATGAAGTCCGGTGCCCAACGCTCGAATAGCGTCATTGCCTGTTTACCATCCGAAGCGATCTGAACGTTGTACCCCGCGCGCTTAAGATACAAACTCACCACCTCGGCGATGCTGGCTTCATCTTCCACGACAAGGATCGTTTTCGCGTTCATCGCATGGAATCATACTCCACTATCGTAGGGATTTGCACAGCGGTTCAGAATCTCGTAAGGAATCCCCCGGTCGGTAAGGATTAGTCTTCGATCGGCTCGAGGTCATCGAGCGAACGGATATCGTCGCGCCCCGACTGTTTCACTGCGTACATTGCCTTGTCTGCCGCACGCAACAGGGATTCGCGCGTCTCGCCGTTCGCAGGGTAGGAAGCCAGCCCCATCGAAAAGGTGGCAGTTAAAATATTGCGATCGTACGGAACCTGCAACGAGTTCAACGATTCACGCAGTGTTTCGGCGCGTTCGTATGCCACCTCCACAGGGATGTTCGGCATGGCGACCACGAATTCCTCGCCGCCATACCGGCAGGCGAAGTCGCCGCGGCGGCTGAGACCCGCCAACACATCCGCCACGGCTCTCAGCATGACATCTCCCGCTTCGTGACCGTAGGAATCGTTCACCCTTTTGAAGTGATCGATATCGATGATGACAATGGATACGGAGTAGTTTTCGCGTGCTGCGCGGGCAATTTCTCGGTCGAGTGTCTCCTCGAGATATCGCCGGTTGAACAGGTTGGTCAATGGGTCGCGGATGGCTTGTTCGCGCAATTGACTTTGCAGCAAGCCGATCTCGATCAATTGTGATTGAAGACGGCGGTTCGCATCCCTCAATTTCTTTTCCACATCCTTGCGTTCGGTCACATCGCGAAAAACGATCACCCGCCCGTTCAGGTTTCGATAGGCGTCGAAAAGCGGCGTGACGCGCAGGTCCAGGTAGCGAGATGGGTCGTTGGGTATCCGCATTTCGTTCTGTGATTCAGACTCGCCTAGAAACGATTTGGATTCTTCCAGCCAATCGCCCAGCAATTCAGAAACGTGTTTTCCCAGAATGGAAGAAGGGTCGCCGCCCAGAAATTTCTTCATGGCGGGGTTGAAATCCACCACCCGGTTCTTTGCATCAAGCATCAATACGCCGTCGCTCATGTTTTCGATCAACAGACTTCTCGCAACGGGAATCAGGTCCATAAAGCGGGCGCGCAGGATGGCGAATGCGAAAAGGATGCCGGTGACCCCAAAGGTGACCGGCGTAAGATCGAGTCCGTTCAATTGCGCAAAATTGAGTTCGTTGTATATGCTCCCGATCCAGGGGATCATGGAACCGATCAGAATGAACCGGTACTGACTGCGGAAGAGAGGACCCAACCGTAACGCGGTAAAGAACATCACTCCCAGTGCGAGCAGGATCACGGCGTACGAGTAGGACATATTGACGAAGTACCACGGACCCCGCACGAACTCGAAAAGGATTATCCCGTTGATCTCGCTTGCCTCAATGGATGCATAATATAGGTGATGGAAATCGTTCGTCCACAGCAGGAGCAGGGATAGGATGGGTTGTATCGAAAGGATGAATCCATACCGGGGGGTGAGCCAGCGTTCGTTACCGGTGATTTTCAAGATGAACACGAGGAAGAGGTTCGGGAGGACAATGATGCCCACATACATGACGTGGAACCAGAAAAGCTTCTGTTCGAACGAAATGTGGAACATCTGGGCTGCATATGCCCCGGACCAGACGGTCATTGAGAGCAGTAGTGCACTCAATATGAGCGAACCCGGCGCAGAGCGCCGCCATGCGATTCCCGAAGCGATCAGGGTGATCAACGCCGAGAGAAGGAGAAGGATAGCGAAAGGATGGAACTGGAGTTGCATAGTCTCATGACTTTTATGGCAACTAATTGTAGCCCCCCTTTTCCTGGCATTGGTTTGCAACGAGTTAACAATAATGACGGAATGCCGGTCGGCTCATCCAGTTGCTAAGTCGCATTTATAAATGGCTTTCCGATCCTTTGAAAAGCCGGTGAAATAAGAACTACTCTCTCTCGAATGAATCGAGAGCCGCCTCGAGGCTTTCGTACATTGGGATGTTCTGCAGGAAGCCGGTGATGCCCAGTACATTGTAGATCTGCGGCGGCGCGTTGCACAATTTCAGGCGAGCCACTTTGAAATGCTCATCTTTAGGCGTATACATCTGGTAGACCTTCTGAATGGCGCGCATCCCTGCGCTGGTGAGCGTGTCCAGACTGCTCATATCGATGACTACGTGCCGCGACCCGCCATCGTATGCCACGCGCGCCTGTTCCAGCAATTGGCTCTCGCTTTGCGCGTCCAGCCACCCGCTGATACGGAACACCGTCACAGAAACAGCTGCCTGTGCTTGTTCGGATGTGATTTTGAAATCTGCGTTCATGGGCGCCTCGTTTCGCCTTGCCTGATGAGCGTCTGGATGACACTACTCTTAACACGTTTACTTCACCGGAGACGCGAAAGCCGGTCACTCTTCTTTCACAAATTCGGCTTAACCCCGTGTGCCGACTATCATCCTCTAACCGACAATTATACCCTTGTAAAAAGGAGACTATTACTTGATGAATAAAAACGGACCGCGCAATTCATTGCGCGATCCGTTCGGGTCGTCGTGAGACTTTCAACCGTCGTTTAGCCGGGCTGGTTACCTTCGCTTGCGAGCCGATTTCTTCGATTTGGCTTTGCGGGCGACCTTTTTCGCCTTTGCCTTGCGGGCTGGCTTTTTGGAAGCGGCTTTGCGCGCCGGTTTTTTCGTTTTCGCCTTCCGGACGGTTTTCTTCGCCTTGGCTTTCTTCTTCGGCGCGGACTTCTTTTTGGGTTTGGTTTTTGCCGCCGGTTTGGAAACCGTGGCAGGCAGAAGCTCGGGTTGCGACGGCTCTGGGTCAGCGGAAGGCATTGGCATTGGTGTCGGCGTTGGCTCCGGCATCGGGGTCGGAGTGGGTTCGGGCGTATCCTGGGTTTGTTGCATGTTGATCATGGGATTCTCCTTTTTGTGCAGAGTGATCTTTGAAAGATTATACAAAAAGCGAGTGCGGAGTGCAATAGGCGCGGACGGAAATTTCACGATTCCGTCATTTTGCTTCGCTGGTGATCTCGATGAGTTGCCCATCCGGGTCGCGCAGATAGGCGGAGCGCCCCCAATAGTAGTCCTTTGGCGGGGTCTGGAGAGTCAGCCCACCCTGCGTCAATGAAGCGCAAGCGGAGTCCACATCAGAGACGGCGAAGGCGATATGATTTTCAGGCGGCAGTTCGCCCTCCGAGACGGGGTACTTTTTATGGATGAAGACCTTCGTTTCGCCGGACAGGAAGATGGCCATGTCGTCCGATTGTGTGACGGGTTCTGCGTGGAGAAGTGCGCGGTAGAAATCCGCCATCTCTTTGACGTGATCTGTGAAGTAGGCAAGTTCGATGAGTTTCATGTTACCAATTCAATCCAACTTCCCCGTCACCATTGCCATCTTCAACTCGCCGATCGCCTTCGTGATCTGAATGTCGCGCGGACAGGCGTTCGTGCAGTTATACGCGGTGTGACAGCGCGCCGTGCCGTTCGTTTCGCTCAGGATGTGCAGTCGCTGCGAGGCGCCTTCGTCGCGGCTGTCGAAGATGAAGCGGTGCGCGGTCACCAACGCGGCAGGACCGTAATACTCGTCCGTTGCCCAGAACGATGGACAGGAAGTCGTACACGCCGCACATAAGATACATTTAGAGGTTTCGTCAATGCGGGCGTGCTGTTCGGGAGTCTGCAAGCGCTCGCGCCCATCCGCAGGGAGCGGCGAATCGTTGATCAAATACGGAAGCATCTTCTTGTAATTATCGAAAAACGGTTCCATGTCCACGATCAAGTCTTTCGCCACTTTCAAGCCGAGCAGCGGTTCGACGGTGATGTTCGCGCCCACATCGCGCACCAGCGTTTTACACGCCAGCATGTTGCGTCCGTTGATGCGCATCGCATCCGAACCGCACACGCCGTGCGCGCACGAACGACGGAACGCCAGCGAACCGTCCTTGTGGCCCTTGATCAATTCGAGCACATCGAGGATGCGGTCGTTCTCGTGCGCCTCCACGTTGTAGGTTTCGTAATGTCCGCGCGTGTCCTTCTCGGGGTTGTAGCGAAAAATTTTTACCGTGACTTCCATAAAAGACTCCTCAATATGTCGTTGCGAGGGCGCTCTTGTTCTTTGCCCGAAGCAATCTCCCGAACAACAGGGGATTGCTTCGTCGGGGAGAGCACCCTCCTCGCAACGACATTATTAATAGACCCTCGCCTTCGGCTGATGTTTTGTAATGACCACAGGCTTGTAACTGATCTCTAACCTGCCGTCCTTCTTCGTGATCAACGTGTGCTTCAACCAATTCTCGTCGTCGCGGTTGGGATAGTCTTCGCGCGCATGACCGCCGCGCGATTCTTTTCTATTCAGCGCGCTTGCCGCAACCGCCTCCGCCACTGTGAGCATGTTGCCGAGTTCCCACGCGTTCAGCAATTCGGTGTTGAAAATCTTTCCCGTATCGCCCACGCGCACATCTTTGAACCGCGCTTGCATATCGCGGACTTTTTCCAGCGCGGATGTCATGTCCTTTTCATTTCGATAGATGCCGACTTCCTCGAACATGACCTTCTTCATCTCATTGGCGAGATCGAACGCGTTCGTTTTGCCCGACCCATTCCGCAACGCTTCGAACTCGGATTTTGCGCCTGCTTCGGCATCCTCGGGCAGTTTCGCCCAGTCAGCAGACTTGGCGTACTCCGCGGCTTTAAGTCCGGCGTGTTTGCCGAACACAACGAGATCGAGCAGTGAGTTCGTGCCGAGACGATTCGCGCCATGCACAGACACGCACGCGCACTCGCCCGCCGCGAACAACCCGGGGGCGGTTGTGCCTTTATCGTCCATCACCACTTCGCCAAATTTGTTGGTAGGGATTCCGCCCATGGTGTAATGCGCGGTGGGCTGAGTCGGCATCATCTGTGTTACAGGGTCCACTCCGAGGTAGACGCGGCAGAAATCCACGATTTCAGGAATCTTTTTCAGGACGGTGTCGCCAGTTATCCTGTAGGGAGAACCGTCGGGGTTCGTGCGCCCATCTTCGTCCGCGTATTTGTGAACCGTCTCGGGGCGGATATCCAAATAGACATAATTTTTTCCATCCACACCGCGGCCTTCTTTGATCTCGGTATAGATTGCGCGGCTGACCACATCGCGCGAAGCCAGATCTTTTACTGCCGGCGCATATTTCGGCATGAAGCGCTCGCCCTTGCCGTTGATGAGCACCGCGCCCTCGCCGCGCGCGCCTTCGGTGATGAGAATGCCGAGTTTGTAAATGCCTGTCGGATGGAACTGGAAGAACTCCATATCCTCGAGCGGAATGCCGCGCCGGAACAGGATCGCCGCGCCGTCGCCGCTGTAGGCATAGGCATTGGATGTCACTTCGAAGATGCGGCCATGCCCGCCTGTGGCGAAAATGATCGCTTTTCCATGAAACGTGTGAAATTCGCCTGTAGATAATTCGACAGCAACAACGCCCGTTGCTTTGCCATCCACCATGATGAAATCAATCACTTGATATTCATCGAAGAATGTGACGTTGTTCTTGATGCACTGCTGGTACAGCGTTTGCAGGATCATGTGACCCGTGCGGTCCGCGGCGTGTGCAGCGCGCCTCACAGGTTTGCCTGTCGCATTATTCGTATGCCCGCCAAACGGACGTTGCGAGATTCGTCCGTCGGGCGTTCTATCGAAGGGCAAGCCCATGTGTTCGAGCTCGAGGACTGCGTCAATTGCCTCATTGCACATGAACTCAATGGCGTCCTGATCGCCGAGATAGTCTGACCCTTTGACGGTGTCGTACATGTGCCATTCGGGTTTGTCTTCCTCGTAATTGCCCAAGGCCGCGCTGATTCCACCCTGCGCCGCGCCGGTATGCGAACGCGTAGGATACAACTTGCTGATGACCGCCGTCTTCGCGCCGCGCGAGGCGTACAAGCCCGCCATGAGTCCCGCCCCTCCCGCGCCTACGACGATCACGTCGAACTGATGAACATTTGCCATGAAATATTGCTCCTAAGCCTTTATGTTGCAGTGAATTTTATGCTTTCCAAATGATATAGATACCCATTAATACAACGGCGATAAAGATCGCGATATTGATATATCGAACCCACTGCCGATACAACGGCTTGACAATGTAATCATCGAGAATGACGATGACGCCGTGCACGCCATGCGCCGCAGTGACGAAGAGCAGGGCAATGGCGGTCAATTTCCAGAACAATCCCCCCCAAGGTGTCAGGTCCGCCACGCTCGTACCCTGTACGTGGTAGATGTTGGGGTTGAAAGCCCAGCGCATCACTTCTGCGAAGTTCATCTGGTTGCGCGCGCCCATGATTAACGCGCCGACCAGCCCGACGATAACGAGCGCATAGATCGCCAGCGCGGAAAGGCGCGTGAAGAGCCACATAAAGGTCTCAAAACTCATGCCGCGTTTGGTGATGGGTAAGGTTCTGGGTTTGACACTGTCCATGTCAGCCTCCAAACTCTGCCTGAAGAATCACGAAGACAGCAAAACCGTACACCGTGAAAAAGACCGCCCACTCGATCCAGATGATCTCGCGAAAATAGGTGATCAATTTCGGGAACAGGTCGAGGATCGTGATACGCAATCCGTTGATGGCGTGAAAGAAGATGCAGAAGAAAACGAACAACTGGAAAACCGGGTTGAAGAAGATATCGTTGAGCACATCCCCAATTTGCGACCCAACCCCGAAATCCTTGCTTTCCAAGAACGATGCGGTGAGATGCATCGCCAGGAATACCGCCATGCCCGCGCCCCCGATGCGGTGCAGGATGTAAGTCAGGTACGGACCCTGTCCCTTATACCCCAGCGCCGAGGAAAGACTGACGTTCCGTTTCAAGCCCATCGATGCCTCCGTGATTTGGGAGAAACAGCGTATACTCTCCCATGGTTTACAGGTGCCAATTTTACTCTCGATTATCCTAAAAATGAGGGCGAATCGAATCATGACAAACATCCTGCCATTTTTATTCCTGCCGTCATTCAATAAAAGGAAGCAGACTAATATAATACGATTTACCCGCTTGAAACCGCGCACCGCTCCAGTCAGGAGGAGGCTCTCCCATGTCCGATTCGCAGGAACTCTCCCGCCGTGAATTCATCAAGGTAACGACAGGCATCATTGGTGGATTGATCGGCGCCGCCCTCGGCTTGCCTGCCGTTTACTATCTGATCGACCCAGCCTTGCGCGAGGGCGCCAAGGAGGCGTGGATTCCCATCGGCAAGTTCGAAGATATGCAAACCGGCGTTCCATATTCTTTTTCGTTCACGCGCGTGCAGGTCAACGGCTGGGAACGGACCGCCTCCTCGTTTGGCGGATACGCCGTCCGCAAGTCGGATGACCCGAACGACCTGCTGATCCTCAACAGCCGCTGCACGCATCTTGCCTGCACGGTGAATTGGTCCGCCGAAGCGGAGGCATTCATCTGTCCCTGTCATGATGCGAAGTTCAGCATGGAGGGCGAAGTGCTGGATGGACCTCCCCCGCGTCCGCTGGATGTGTACGCCGAACATCGCATCACCGAAGAGGGCGTCGTCGAGATCTTCTTCAAGGAGGGATGACCCATGTGGAAAAATATCTACGCCTGGCTCGATGAACGCATCGGTTTTAACGATCTGTACAACGGGTTGCTCAATCGCCCCGAGCCTAAAGGCAGTTGGTGGAACACGCTCGGCTCAGCCAGCCTGTTCCTTTTTGTGATACAGGTGACCACCGGCATCTTCCTCACGGTCTACTACACTCCCTCTCCCGACCACGCTTACGATTCGATCCAGTACATCATGGAGGAGGTTTCGTTTGGCTGGTTGATTCGCGGCATTCATCACTGGGCGGCTACGCTGATGGTGATCGTGGTCTTCATCCACATGCTTCGCGTGTTCGTCACCGCCTCGTTCAAATATCCGCGCGAAATGACCTGGCTACTTGGCGTCGGGCTTCTGCTCGTCACGCTGGGGATGGGTTTCACCGGCTATTTGCTCCCATGGAACCAGCGTGCGTATTGGGCTACCACCGTCGGCACACAGATCGCAGGGACGGTTCCCTTTATCGGCGAATTCATCCTCAAAGCCCTGCGCGGCGGACCGGACTTGAGCGCGCTCACCTTGCAACGCTTCTTCTCCGCGCATATCTGGATTCTTCCCGTCGTATTGGCGGCGCTCATCGGAATCCACGTATTTCTGGTGATGCGGCACGGCGAATCGCACTGGCCCAAAAAGGATGATTGACATGAACGACGAATCCAAAAAGCGCATCAACGAACGCTACAAACAGGAAGTGGAAAAGGGCGAGTTCTTCTGGCCCGACAGCCTCTTCAAGGACCTCATCGTTGCTTTCGCCCTCTTCATCCTGTTGATCCTGCTGGCGACGTTCATCGGTGTTGCGCCTGAAGCCAAAGCCGACCCCAGCGATACGTCCTACATCCCTCGCCCGGAGTGGTACTTCCTTTTCCTCTTCAAGTTCCTCGCGCTGTATGGGCAACTCCCGTTGCTCGGCAAGATCGAATGGATCGCCACCGTTCTCATTCCGGGCATCGCCGTCGGCGTACTCACGTTGCTTCCCTTCATTGAACGATCCCCGTATCGCTACTATGGCAAACGCGTCCTGCCCATCTCGATCATGGCCATCATGGTGGTGGGAATCGTGCTTTTGACCTTGACCTCCGAAGTGCCGACCGTTTCAAAAGATGGTTCGACATTGTTGGGACTCCTGCAAACCATTTCGGGCATCTTCATCCCATTGACCGCGTACATTCTTTTCTTTCTCTTCCGCTCGAACACACGCCTCATGATCTGGACGGCAAGCCTTGCCGCGCTTTCCATGATCGTGATCTCAGGGATGGTGCTTGCCCTCGCGCCCGAAAAAGAAATCGTTGAGACTGAAGTGGCGACCACCCTGCCGGAGCAGATCCTCGCCGGGCAGGACTTGTACTCCATCCATTGCGTGGAATGTCACGGCGACGATGGTTCGGTTGCCGTCATCGAAGGTGTGGAAGGACTTGAAGGCGAGAAGATCACACCTATCAACAGCCGCGATGTGCTGTACACCATCACCGATTCTGCCATGTACGAAGTGATCGCTTATGGGCGTCCCAATGCCGGTATGCCTCCCTTCGGTAAAACCTATGGCGGTGAACTCTCCCGCAGTGAGGTCGATTACATCATTCTCTTTATGCGTTATTCGTGGGACGACCGCTTCGAAGCCCCGCCGCTCAAGCCCTTATTCCCGCCCCTCGCTGAGGGAGAAGTTCCTTCATACGATGTTCACATTGCGCCCATTGTCAATCGCTATTGCGTGTCCTGTCACCGCGCGGGGAAGGACAATAACAATTACCTGATGACCACCTATGAAGAGATACTGACCACCGGCGATAATGTGGACCACAACCTCATCCCCGGCGATATGAACAGTTATCTCCTGCAAGTGATTCAAGAACACCCCATTCTTGACGAGAATGGCGATGAGGTTGTCGGCGTGATGCCTCCGACAAAGGCGCTCAAACCTAACGTTATCGATGTCTTCATCCGCTGGGTGATGAACGGGATGCCGAAAACCGCGGAGGAAGCGGGATCGTTGATCGCAACGCCTGCTCCATAGTATATGGAATTTCGGACTCAAGCGCTCTCTTTTGGAGGGCGCTTTTCTTTTGTAGCAGATATGACATTTTGCACTTGAAAGTGAAGAAGAAAAACCCACAATCGAGATTGCACAAAGGAGGCAGGTATGTTCAATCGGGAATTTCGAAAAGCCACCATCGAGAGCATGGTTGCCGCGATGACCGGTTCACAGGAACAGCGGCTGGCTTGGAGAGGCACATTACGGGAAGTGATCGAAACGCGCGGCGACAGGCTCCAGAGGGATGAAATCAATTACCTCGAAGGGTTGATCATGATCCTCGGAGATGCCGGTAAATTGGAGGAAGCCGATGCGAAAATTCCCGACGTATACGCGGAGGATTGGAAGACCATCCTGGAAGTCGTCAATCACAAGATGACGG
>Ga0209172_10008240_pt1 | contig 10294 bp, 12 predicted proteins | sample LarsenN4metaG_FD_184113 | JGI IMG/M metagenome (GOLD analysis project Ga0209172, IMG submission 184113) | Hot spring sediment bacterial and archeal communities from British Columbia, Canada, to study Microbial Dark Matter (Phase II) - Larsen... ...
GCCGAAACTCGCCGGCATCCTTCAGGCGTATACTGGCGATCCAAAGAGGCCTGCAAAACTCGCCTGAAAAGTGACTACTAGAGTTTTAGGAGAACCGTCGAATTTCAACAAGAATCCGGACATCCTCCTCGTTGGCCTAATAAAGAGAGGCAAATCCTCGGTGGCTACCCAAAACCGGCCATGTATGGCCACCTCAAAACCGGCCATATGAAGGCCGCCTGAAAACCGACCAATAACGACGCCCCGGGACATTAACCATGGCGAGCTTAGCCTCGCCGCCATGAGTAGTGTCTTGAGCGAAGAAAAGAAACAACACGTCATCGCGCTGGGAAAGCTCGGCTGGCCGCTGCGTCGAATCGCGCCCGTCGACACTTGCAGTCTTATGCAAGCCGGGAGAGCCGTATCGTGCAATTGTGAACGGTGTTTTTCTTCCATGAAGCTCATCCTTAGATCAGACAGTGAGGAGTAAGTATGTTGAAGAGAGGCTTGACTATGACGCCGAATACGAAAGATGACAGTATTGAGCGAATCCTTGAGTCCGCCGTCGTTGTGAACTGGGCAGACCTGGTCGCCCAGGGCCCGAACAGCGTGATTCATATTGAATATGGCCTAGCGCCAGAGGGCGCATTGGACTATCTCCAAGTCTGGTCATCCACAAAGCGAGGTTATTGGCTTCTGGCGTGTTCCTACTGGATGTCGGCATCCCCATCTCATGGCTCGGGAGTCCAGTTCGCTAACGGATTTGAATCCCAACCTTTGGCGCACATTTTGGAAGTTGTGATGCAACACCAGAACTTATTTGCTCTTCCCGTGAATCTCGGGCGGCCGCAAGGATTGCTGCAGATCGCAATGCCCACGGATAAGGACAGCAAAGCGGCAGCCGCTGCGATCAACTACGCTTTAAACCACGTCAACTCGATAAGTAGTCCACTGCCAACCGAGCTGCCCGGTATCTGCCTTTGACCGCCTAGACAAGGCGCCGGATGCGGTTCATTTTGCGAATGTTCTCCTTTTCGCTGTGTTGCGTGAATCCATTCGGGCCGAGAGGCGGCCTGGAGGTGAGCCCTACGACTTCTGCTGCGGAGGAAAATCTCCAGGTTTGCTCCAGACGCCCGCGATTTTCCAGCCCAACGTTTCGATGAGCTGTCTAAGCTCCTGAAACGAAGCATCGCGTTCCTTGGCGTCTCTTCTCTGGAGCTGGACATCGACGAGAATGGTTGTGGGCGTAATGTCGGACAGCGATGACACTGTAATTACCTCAGAAATCCAATAGTTCGGCTTTGACGCAGAAGTTGGACCAGCACCACAGTACTGAAACGGATGGCGTAGACCACCTCCGTCGCCGCGCAAGAGAGGGTTTTGAGATGCCAAACCCATCCTTTGGGCAGGAGGAGTTTCCATTTGAGCCTCGCATAGCGCTTCCAGAAGGCGTTTAACCACTCCCGGTGCGCCGCGCGGCCGAACGTTCTTCCGAGCCACCGCGAGCGGCGGACTTTTCTGCGCCATGTCCGGAAGCGCTCTTCCCAGGGATGTTCTCCGTTGTTGGCAAGCACTATGGAGCAGCTTGCGAAGTACACCTGTTGCAACATGAAGAATTCCCGGAAGCCGAGGCCGACGTACCGGAGGAACCGCCAGATCTCGCGGAGAATGTGCTCCTTCCGCGACATCGGGGATGCGGACGGCCGCCGGCTCGGGTAATGCTTGCGTCGAAGGAATCCGGCCATCATCGGATGGACGCCCTCGACCATCGCACTCCATCGGTACCAGAGGAAATTTCGGAACAAGCCCCAGTAATCGTTTTTCGAGGTGCGTCGCAGAGCCGTTGTCATCTGTCGAGCCGTGTAGAACTGCCGCCATGCGCGGTTATAAGCTTGCTGCCATTCTTTCCGCGACATGCGCGGATGGTCGATCACCGGTTGGAAGGAATCGTAGTTGTTCAGATCTGCGTCCATCGGAATTCCGGCCACGTACTGCCGGATATGATCTTCCGATCCAGGTAGTGGCGTCAGAATGAAGAAGGACACCTGGTCAAAGCCTATTTCCTTCAGTGTTTCAACGTCCTCTGCGATCGTTTGCGGCGTGTCGTTCGGGAATCCCAGGATGTAGCCCGCGTGGCAGACGATTCCGAACTCATGATAGCGCGCGCACATGTCCGCGTAGTCTCTGACTTTATTCTGGCGCTTGCGCGCCGCATTCAAGGTCTCCTGCCGCACGGTTTCCACGCCCATGAAGACTTGGTTGCAGCCGGCAAGGGCAAGAAGTTCGACGAACTGGGGAATCTTCCAGGCCACGAGGTCCGCCTCGACCATGAAGCTGAACTCGAGCGCTTCCTCCCGCAATCGAATGAGCCCTTCGAGGAGGTTCTTCCAATGAGGGTTTCGGGCAAAATTGTCGTCCGTGAAGAAGAAAAACGGATTCTTCTCTTCGACGCTCGCGCGTCGCACACGGTTTACGATCGCTTCCACGCTTCGGTATCGTGGGTCGTGTCCCTGGACGTTAATGATCGTGCAGAAGCTACATGCGAAGGGACAGCCGCGGCCAGTATCGAGCGTGTGCATCCGGCCAAAGAAACCTTTGAAGTAATCGGGCGGATACTCGGGCAGCGGCGCCGTTACCAGCGCAGGACGTCCGCCACGGTAAAGTGGTTTCGCTTCACCGCGCACGATGTCTCCCAGGACCTGATGCCAAGTTCCTTCAGCCTCGCCATGAAACAGAATAACTCCTTGCTCCATGAGCTCGGCGCATTCGGGAGGCATGACGCGGGGACAGGGGATGTTCGGCTCTCCGTTTCCGTCGTGAAGCATGGTGATGGAACCGCTTATGTGGAATCCACCCATTATAACGGCCGCGCCCTGCGCTTTGAATTCCAGCGCCAGTTGCCGGGCCCGTGGGAACATGTTCGTTTGAATTCCTACGAGACCGACGACAACGGCAGTGCCGGGAGTTCCCCATTTTTTCATGACCCGCTCGGCATCCACACGGCCGCGCATGGTTCTTTCGTCGAATGCGATGGCGTGGCACGAAAGCCCTGCAAGCTCGGAGGAGCCAAATGCGGCCTCAGTCAATGACCACAAGGCTGCCAGCGTGTTGCACGGAAGGACTCCCTTATGGAATTGAATAAGGTAGCCCTCTCTGTCGTACTTCGTAACCTCAACGAGTACGACAACCAATTGTCGGATGCGTGCACCGATTTCAATCATGGGTTTCTTAGAATAGGCATTCTGGGCAGCGGCGCTGTCTGCATCTCCTCGCCCGATTCCGGAGAATTCTTGGCGTAATCCATCGCGTACCGGTGCGCGTCGGCGCCTGAAATCGCCTGATAGTAGACAACGGCTTCTTGGTTGAAACCGACCAAGGCAGTACCGGTTTCAGCATTCAACGGCTTAGTTGACCTCAAGCAGGATCCTCCGGGAACAGTAAATTCGTAACTGACGTTAGCACATTCTCTGCTTTAAGACCGAAAAGCGTTGTGCACTATTGCACAAGGCGCACGCACTTCGGTCCTCGACGATCCAGCGAGGAGGGCCGGTTCGACGACCCGTCGGCATCGGGCTCGCCCCAACTCCTCAATTCAGAAGCACAGCGGCTATAAGCGTTCAGAAATGGCGGGCGATACTGAGCGGTTGTGCACAGACATCGTGAGTTTTTGCGTGCAGACTCTTAAAACGAGCGTGGAGAGGCCATGTGGCCCCCGCTCTTCCCAAACAGAAAGAGGCAAGAATCATGAGATCGAAAAAACTTCTCGTCATCGCGGCGGCGGCCCTCGCTCTGAACTGGTACTCGCCAGTGTTGTCGGCTCAGGCTCGCACGAACGCGACGAAACAATCCGACGAGGCGACTCGCGCTGCAAACGCTGCCGCCGTTTTAGGCGAAATCATGGAAGCTCCGGATCAAGGTATACCCGAAGGGTTGCTGAAGAAAGCGTACGGAATCGCCGTTATACCGCACGTTGTCAAGGGCGCCTTTGGAATTGGCGGCCGGTACGGCAAGGGGCTGGTGGCCCAACGAAACGCCGATGGCGGTTGGGGAACACCCCTGTTTATCGAAATCGGTGGAGGAAGTTTTGGCTTGCAGCTTGGCGTTCAGGCGACCGACGTGGTGATGGTGTTTACGAACCGCGAAGGGATCCAGCCGCTGCTCAAGGGCAAACTCAAAATCGGTGCGGACGCTTCGGCAACGGCTGGACCTGTTGGACGAACGGTAGAGGCCGGAACGGATGTCCTGCTAAATTCCGCGATCTACGCGTACTCCCGGTCCAAAGGTTTGTTTGCTGGAATCGCTCTAGATGGGGCTGTGATCCAACTGGACGATGATGCGAACAAAGCAGTTTACGGTAAGAAAAGCGTGGCTGCGGACACAGGTAAAGGCGTCGTCGTCGGCCGGGCGCTCGCTGTCGTGCAACCGTTCCTTCACGCGCTGCAGAAATATGCGCCGGGCGAGCTTCCGAAGGCGACGGGCAAACAATAGAAGGCATTTGAGACTTGACTGATGGAGGTGAGTATGTTGTGGACAGTGTTCGTAATCTTGGCAGTGCTGTGGTTATTAGGAATGACGACCGCTTACACCCTGAGCGGGTTCATTCATATCTTGCTCGTGCTCGCGATCGTGGCCCTGGTTGTCCAACTGCTGAGCGGCCGCCGCGTAGCCTGAGTACTACACTGGGAAGCGGCCCCGTGGGGGAATTTGGCAAAGGAGGCGGCTGGTATGTTAAGCCGCTTCCCAGGTGCTCGCGATGTTTCTCCGGGCCGCGGTGATGCCGAACACGCAGCGCAAACCGTGCGATGCCATCACCGAATATGTGCAATTCGGCACATCTATCGACGCTAATTCTTTCCCATAATACTTAACCACGTAGCTGGCGCGTTCTGGCGGCAGCCGTTGAACTTGCAGCAACCACGGCAGCCCGATTTCGGCTTCTTCATCACAAGGAGATCATATGGACTCTACTTTCTCTGTAGCTATCGGAGGGGCCGCAGGGCAAGGTGTAGCTACTCCCGGAGACATCTTCTCCAAAATCTTTGCCCGGCGCGGACTGCATATTAATGCATACAATGCGTATCAGTCGATCATTCGCGGTGGACACACCTTTCTTACGATTCGTGCAGGCATCAAAGAAGTAACGTGCTTCGGCGATCGAATTGATTTATTGATTCCGCTGAATCAGGACACGATCGGCCGGCACTTGGCTCTGATGAAGTCCGGCTCCGCTATCGTTTACAACGGCGACATAATCAAGCCCGGAAGCCGGCCCGAAGGGGTCCAGCTTTGTCCGCTTCCCGTGAACAAGCTGTCCAAGGGAAGCCGTAGTAAGGTGGAGCAAAACACTCTGGCGCTGGCTGCGTCGCTGAACATGATGGGCGTGAGCTTTCAGGCGCTGGAAGAGGTGCTCACCGAACAGTTCAAGCGAAAGGGCGACAAGGTCGTAGCTGAAAACATCGGGATAGCCCGCGCAGGCTACGAGTACGCCGCGGCGAGTTTCACACCTTTCAGTGATCCGCTTCCGCGGGGCGAGACGCGATACGCCGTGCTTTCGGGCAACATCGCGCTCGCGATGGGAGGCGCCGCAGCGGGAGTGAAATTTTACTGTGCTTATCCGATGAGCCCTTCTACCGGCGTGCTGCACTGGATGGCGGCGCATGCGCGGGATGCTGGCATCATGGTCCGGCAGGTCGAAGATGAAATTGGCGTAATCAATATGGCCATCGGCGCTGCTCACGCCGGCGTCCGCGCGATGTGCGCAACGTCGGGCGGTGGATTCGCCTTGATGACCGAGGGTTTGGGCATGTCGGCGATGATGGAAACACCCGTCGTTGTTATCGACGTACAACGAGCCGGCCCGTCTACCGGAGTGCCGACCAAGACCGAGCAAGGAGACCTCTGGCAGATGCTGGGCGCTGGATTCGGTGATTTCCCAAGACTGATCGCCGCGCCGGAGGATATTCTCGATTGTTTCAAGCTCGTGCCCGAAATGCACAATCTCGCCGATCGCTTTCAGTGCCCGGGAATCATCCTCGGCGACCTGCTGCTGTCGGAAGGACGCTCATCCGTCGATCCCAAACAGCTCAGTTTCGAGACAGAAATCGATCGGGGAGAACTGATCGTATCCGCCGCTCCCACCAACGGATCACACGGTTACAAGCGTTACCAGATTACCGAAAGCGGCGTCTCTCCACGTGCAATTCCGGGCGTGCCTGGCCACACGCACACGGCCGCTACGGACGAGCACGACGAAGACGGCGTGCTGATCAGCGACGAATTCACCAATCCGAGGAAACGGCGAGCGATGATGGAAAAACGGCAACGGAAGATCGCCGGAATTGAGGCGGCCGTCCAGCCGCCGATCCTCATCGGAAAGGCGACCGCCGACGTCACCCTGATCGGGTGGGGTTCCACAAAGGGCGTGATTCAGGAAGCCGTCGAGATTCTTAACGAAGAAGGCATCGCGGCAAATCAACTCCAGATACGATGGCTGGCGCCCTTGCACGGCGAAGTCATCGTCGAGACCCTTAGATCCTCGAAATACACCATCATCGTAGAGAACAACTTCAGCGGGCAATTCGCGCGTTACCTCCGAAGCGAGACGAGCTACGCGCCAGATGGGCACATCCGAAAGTACGATGGTGAGCCTTTCATGCCACATCACATAGTGGAAGCGGTTAGGGAACAATTGGCCGGCAAGACGAAGCTGTCTGTTCCGATGCACGAAATTATGGTGTGAGGAGAAAGTATGACGACAATTCTTGAAACAGGACAACTGACAGCCGCGGACTTCAAAGGAAAGGTTGATCCGGACTGGTGTCCGGGATGCGGCGACTTCGGCGTCTTATCTTCCCTTCAGAAGGTCTTGGCCGAAATGAACATACTGCCGCACAACGTCGTGACCATTAGCGGCATCGGCTGCTCCTCCAACCTGCCCGGCTTCATCAACACCTATGGCATGCACACTCTCCATGGTCGCGCGCTCGCGGTGGCCACCGGCGTGAAGATGGCGAACCATAGCCTGCACGTGGTGGTGACGGGGGGCGATGGAGACGGATTCGGCATCGGCGGGAATCATTTTATTCACACCATGCGCCGAAACGTCGACCTGCTATACGTCGCGATGGACAACCAGATTTACGGCCTGACTACTGGCCAAACTTCTCCGACCAGTCGTAAAGGAATGAAGACGAAGTCGATGCCGTACGGCAACGTCGAGGAGCCGATCAATCCTATCAGTCTCGCTCTCGCGGCAGGCGCTACCTTTGTGGCGCGGGGCTTCAGCGCTGAGCCCAAACACCTCATGGACCTCATGAGGCAGGGCATGGATCACAAGGGGTTCTCCTTCATTGATGTATTCAGTCCTTGCGTCACCTACAACCACGACAACACCTACGCATGGTTTAAGGAGAGGGTGAAAAGACTCGAAGATGACCCGTCCTACGACTCCTCCGATTGGCACGAGGCCATGAAGCGCGCCCTGCTCTGGGGTGATGAAATTCCAATCGGCAAGTTCTTCCAGCGAACGGACCTGCCTTCACTTGATCAGGCCGAACCCGTCCTCAATAACGGAGCGCCCCTGGCTCACCGCGAACTCCGGATTGCCCCGGAGGTTGTACGCGACTTTGTAGCAGAGTTGATGTGAGTGTCAGATTTTCGAGTTTCGCCTGATATGAGTGTTTAATTCTGCACAGCCTTGCTCGATTCATCCGTGAGACGCTTACATGAATTTTAAGAGCGCTTTTCAGGGAAGGTTTCAAATGCTTACGACCATCATGAGTTGGGTTTCCGTTGCGATATTGTTCTTGGCCGCGTTAGGACTCCTGGTCATGGAACGACCATTGTTAGCCAGTCTGGTTTGTGTCTCCGGTCTGTTGATTGTGAGGCGGGCCGTTCACGCACGCAAATACTCATGGGCGGTCGGGTTCGTCGCCGTAGCTGTGCTCTTCAACCCAGCGGGGCCTGTCGTTGGTTCCGGAAGCGGTGGTCGGTGGGTGAATTGGATTGCCCTCGTGATGTTCGTCTGGACCGCAGTAAGGCTGAACGAACGACGCACCCTGACTGTCCAGTCCATCACCAATTCGATGCCGAGGCGCGAATCGCTCTGATGTGTGCGTCAGCGAAAGGTTCAAGCCACACTTCTCAGGATCTACCGCAAGCACCTTCGATCTTGAATTCCGTGGGCTTTGTTTCGCCACGAGTCTTCATGAGTTAACCTCCAGCCCGGAAGGTCATGGCATACTTCTCTCATGAGCAAAGACAAGCAAAAGCGAGAGAAGAGGAAACCCAAAAAAGTAAAGCCGACGAGCAAGTAGGCCGCTGCAATTCAGAACCGACGTCGGGTTTTTGACGACAATCTCGAGTAAGAACGCCTTCACATGAAGAACTGAAGAACGATAGTGGCGCCGGCGGAACTGCTGACTCGTGCGCCCCGCCTACACTGCATAGCCCGTCGCGCGTTTTTCCCCAGGTACACTCAAGCGCGTGGCGTGAGCGAGTCGCACGTCGTCTCGTCACGGTTGGCGACGGCCCGACGCGCCGGGAAGATGCTCCGTACCGCCACGGCATCATGGCCTTCTCACCTAATCTAACCGGAACGTTGCATGATGTTTCGTCCGCGGGAGAGCCATGATTCTCCGCCTCATCAAAACCGGGCCTTGCGGCTCGTTTCGTCAGCGGATACATCTTCGTGCCAGACGCACGGCAGTCAGGCGCCGTCGGTGGCGGCGCAACCCACGCTTGGATACAGTTCTTATTTGCCGGGAACGGGTTTGGGCGATTTCGACCCTACAAGCAACGGGTGCTATTATCTCCGCTGAGAGCACACCGAACTGCAAGAAGCGAACAATTTGGGCCAAGCCGGGAGCGCCGCAGTCGTGTCGCAGCGTGCATCTTTATCGGAACAAGAAAGTTCCTGTATCGCAATCTGAGGAGGTCCTATATGCCCAGAATGAAAGAAGCAGCAAAAATGGCAACCTCACTGGCCGATCCTTATATCACGAACCTTCTTGAGAACATTTCAGAGGGCAAGCGCGTATTGAATGCCCAGAAAGGTGAAAAAATCTTCTCTCAGGGCGACCGGGCCGACGCCCTCTTTTTTATTCAGAGCGGCAAAGTCAAGATTACGGTGGTTTCAGTGGCTGGGAAGGAAGCTGTCATAGCGATGCTGGGCCCTCGCAACTTCTTTGGTGAAGGAGCGCTGGTCGGACAGTCTCTCCGAATCAGCACGGCAACAGTCCTGGAACCAGCCACTGTATTCCGGATCGAAAAGCTGGCGATGGCGCGAGCTCTTCACGAACAAGCAGAACTGTCGGAAAAATTCATCGCGGCATTGTTAGTCCGCAATATCGATCTTGAAGAGGATCTATGCGATCAGCTCTTCAACCACAGCGAGAAACGGCTGGCTCGTGTTCTCCTGAAACTTGCTCGATTGCGCGAGCACGACGTCGCGCCCGACGCCAAAATCCCGATATTGAGTCATGAGACCCTTGCCGAAATGGTGGGCACAACGCGTTCCCGCATCACTCACTTCATGAACAAATTCAGGACGATGGGACTGATTGACTATAACGGTGAACTTACAGTGAGAACGGAACTGCTAACCGATGTGGTCCTGCACGATTGACATCGACTTTTGCGACCTGCAAAACAAACCGCAACGTAGTCCTGCACGATTAGAGCAGCATCTCATTTCCCGCTGACCGATTGTCCTCATCAAGTGAGCAGTTTTGCACAGACCCGCTGCTTCCGTGCTGTTAAGTTTAAAGCACGAATGAGGTCACGTATGTACAACCGCCAAAAGAGCCCACTTGAGTTCGCACGCACAACTGAAGCGCCACGTTGGGATAACAGTCCGCAACTCGATGAGCGCGTCTGGGATGAATGGCTGCAGAAGAACCGAGATAAGGACAAGGCCAGGTTTTCCACGCGGCTCAAGGTGCTCCGAACTGTTTCAGCGATTTTCATGTTGGTGGCGCTCTTTTGGATCTTTGTAAAGTGACGCCGGAGATGGAAGGCGTCTTTCCTCGGGGGATCCAAAGCGTAAATTGGCGCCAGGTGAAGTCGCATACAAAGCAGCGCCGCAGGAGAAAATCGAATGGTCAGCTATCGCACATTTGTGATGTCGACTCTGGGTATCATCCTCTGCGCGCCTTGGGCCGCTGCTCAAGGCCTTTCCGAATATCGTGGGAGGATGTCCGGAAAATTGTTGAAATTTGAGTTCTGGCAACGACGGTTCTCCACCCAGAACGTGATAGGTTTCTGGGCAATTTCACTGCGAATGAAAGGAGAACCGTCGTATGAGGAGACCCTATCA
>Ga0209172_10008241_pt1 | contig 10293 bp, 6 predicted proteins | sample LarsenN4metaG_FD_184113 | JGI IMG/M metagenome (GOLD analysis project Ga0209172, IMG submission 184113) | Hot spring sediment bacterial and archeal communities from British Columbia, Canada, to study Microbial Dark Matter (Phase II) - Larsen... ...
CATCATTATCTATTCCGATCCCGCCGAGGACGGCCACGGCAAGGGCAAGGTCTTCCCCGAAGGGCCGTGGGGCCCGGAGAGCCATATTCAGCGCGGCGCCATTACCTATGACTTCATCGTACCGGGCGATCCGCTGACGCCGGGGTGGGCGTCGGTCGAGGGAGCCGAGCGCATTCCTGTCCACGAAGCGCAGTCGGTTCCGAAAATCATCGCCGTGCCGCTCTCCTGGCGCGATGCCAAGCCGCTGCTGGAAAACTTGGATGGGCCGGAAGCGCCGAAGCAGTGGCAGGGCGGGCTGCCGCTGAAGTACCGGCTGGGCGGCGAGCGCGTGCGCGTGCACCTGAAAGTGGACATGGACACGAGCCCCCGGGCGAACTACGTGGTCGAGGCACGCCTGCGCGGCGCCGAGTTCCCCGACGAATGGATCGTGATGGGCAACCACCGCGACGCCTGGGAGTTCGGCGGGGTGGACGCGGCGAGCGGCTCGGCGGCGATGATGGAATTGACAAGGGCATTAGGCGAACTGAAGCGGACGGGCTGGCGCCCGAAGCGGACGATCGTGGTCTGCAGTTGGGACGGCGAGGAGGTCGCCCTGACGGCCTCTACCGAGTGGGGCGAGCAATTCGCCGACGAGCTCCGGCAGAAAGCGGTCGCCTACATCAACGTTGACCCCGGCGTCTCGGGGCCGGACTTCGACCCCGCCGCCGTGCCTTCGCTCGCGCCGCTGCTGGTCGAAATCAGCCGCGACCTGGCCGATCCTCCCGGCAAAACGCTCTACGCCGGCTGGAAGGAAACGGTCACACGCGCGCGCAAGGGAAAAACGCCGAAGGACGCCGACCTGGTCAACACCCGCATCGGCAGCGGCTCCGACCACACCGTCTTCCTCAACCATCTCGGCGTCCCGGCCATTCTCATCGGCTTCGATGGCCCCTACGGCGTCTACCACTCCGTCTACGACAATTTTTTCTGGATGAACCAATTCGGCGATCCCGGCTACCGCACTCATCGGCTGCTGACGCAACTCTGGGGCGTACTGGCGCTGCGGCTGGCCGAGGCCGACGTGCTCCCCTATGACTTCGCCTTCTATGGCGAGAGGGTTCGCCAGTTCGTCGAAGAAATCGCGCGGCGCAAAGGCGTGCGCGACAATCTGGATTTGAAGCCGCTACTCGGCCGCGTGGCGGAATTTCGCCGCGCGGGCGAGCAACTGCGCCGCGCAGTGGAGAAGGCGCTCGCCGCCGGGCCACTCGACCCCGCCCTGCGCGAGCGCCTCAACCGCCACCTCATCGCGGTCGAGCGCAACTGGCTCAACCCCGACGGCCTCCCCGGCCGTCCCTGGTTCCAGCACGTGCTCTACGGCACGCGCTACACGTACGGGCATCTGGAGCTGCCCGGGCTGACCGAAGCCGTCGAGCGGGAGGACTGGCCCGCCGCCGCCGCCCAGGTGCGGATACTGGAATCCGCGCTGGCGCGCAACGCCTCCCTGCTCGCCCGCGCCCATAGAGAAATGACGAATGAACGATGACGAATGAACAATCACGAATAACTGATGACCGATGCACAATCATTGTTCATTGTTCATCGTTCATCGAGCAAAAGGAGCGAAACCCCAATGAGATACCTGCTTAATCTACTGCTGGTAGTGTTGCTGGTGCCCGGCGTGTGCCTGGCTCAGAAGGAGCCGCGGGCGCGCCCGAATCGGGCACGCGACCTGGGCGTGCCCTTCGACGGCACTCCGGGGGCCCTCAACGCCATCACCGACGTCGCCGGGGTCGAAGTCGGCCACAGCACCCTCATCGCGGGCGACGGCGAGCTGAAAGTCGGCGTCGGCCCCATCCGCACGGGCATCACCGCCATCCTGCCACGCGGGAAGAACTCGAACGACCCCGTCTTTGCCGGCTGGTTTTCGCTTAACGGCAACGGCGAGATGACCGGCACGACCTGGGTCGAGGAGTCGGGGTTTCTGGAAGGGCCGGTGCTGATTACCAACACCCACAGCGTCGGCATCGTGCGCGACGCGGCAGTCGCCTGGCGGGTGAATCGTGGGCAGGGGAACCAGCCCTGGTCGCTGCCGGTGGTGGCCGAGACCTGGGACGGGTGGCTGAACGACATCAACGGCTTCCACGTCAAAGAGCAGCACGCCTTCGAAGCGCTGGAGAAAGCCGCGGGCGGGCCGGTGGCTGAGGGCAACGTCGGCGGCGGCACGGGGATGATCTGCCACGAGTTCAAGGGCGGCATCGGGACGGCTTCGCGCAAAGTCGAGGTGCGCGCCCCCGCCGGTGGCGGGGGAGCTAGCTACACCGTGGGCGTGCTGGTGCAGTGCAACTACGGCCTGCGGGGGCAACTGCGGATTGCAGGCGTGCCGGTGGGGCGGGAGATACCGGAGAATCCGGCTTATTCTGGGGACGATGGCTCCATCATTATAGTAGTGGCGACGGATGCGCCGCTGCTCCCGCATCAGTTGAAGCGGCTGGCGCGGCGGGCAGCGCTGGGGCTGGCGCGCAACGGCAGCATCGCGGGCAACGGCTCGGGGGACATCTTCATCGCCTTCTCGACCGCGAATCCAGGAGCCGCTGACCCGAGCAAGAACGTTCAGCTTACGATGGTGCCGAATGATCGGATGAACCCGCTGTTTGCAGCGACGGTCGAGGCCACCGAGGAAGCCATCATCAATGCCATGGTGGCGGCCGAGACGATGACGGGGGCGAACAACCGCAAGGTCATTGCCCTGCCCCACGACCGCGTGCGCGACGTGCTGAAGAAATACAACCGCCTGGCCGAATCCGGCGCCAACTAGATGTTCCCACGGGCGGAAGCCCGTGGGCCGAACGGGGGCGCGCCGTCTGGTTCAACCCAGCGGCTTCTGCCGCTGGGGGCTGACGTAGCGGCGAAGAAGCGCTTGCCTTCTTGGCCGGTTTTCTCGGACTCTTCGACTTTGCTCAGGGCAAGCAGGCCGACGACGAAGACAAACTTTTCGTCGCCGCTACCTGCAGCCGGTGGCAGGTGCCACCGGGCTCGACGCAGCCAAGAACCTAAGGGGCCAAAGGCCGGATGAGCGGGTGCAGAGCACCCCTTCCAAGCTGACCAGGTATGACCGCGGGGGTTAGCGGGGGCGGGGGCCGCGGCGGAGGGCGCGGAGGATTTCGCGGGCGGCGTTGGCGCCGGGGGCGCCCATCACGCCGCCGCCGGGATGGGTTCCCGCTCCGCATAGATAGAGGTTGCGAATCGGGGTGCGATAGGCCGCCCAGCCGGGGACAGGCCGCAGGGAGAAGAGCTGGTGTGGCAGCATTTCGCCGTGGAAGATGTGGCCGCCGGTGAGGCCGAAAGTTTCTTCGAGGTCGAGCGGGGAGAGCACCTGGCGGTGCAGAACGAGGCGCTTGAAGCCGGGGGCGTAGTCTTCGATCAAATCCATCACGGAGTCGGCGTAGGAGTCTTTGAGGGTTTTCCAGTTTGCCGTGGCAGGGGAATTGGTGTCGCGCAGATCCTCCTTCGCGGGCATGGCCGCTCCGGAGGACAGGTCCGTCTGCGCTGCCAAGCGTGCTTCGGCGGACAGGTCATAGGGGGCGTACTGGAGGAAGATGCCCATCACATGCTTGCCGGAAGGGGCGAGCGTGTCGTCGTAGGCTGTGGGGATGCTGATTTCAAGGAACGGATGAGCCGAGGGGCGGCCGTACTTGGCGTCGTCAAAGGCGCGCTCGAGGTAGTCCGTCGAGGGACAGATGTGAATCAGGGCCTTGTGGACCCCGCCCCGAATGTTCGGGGCGGCGGTAAATTCGGGCAAGGCGTCGAGCGCGAGATTGATCTTCAGTACGCAGCCTTTCATCTGGATGTTGCGCACCTGGCGGACAAACTCCGGCTCCAATTCCTTTTCGCCCACCAGCTTCAGAAAGGTGCGTTTGGGGTCGGCGTTGGAGACCACGACGCGCGCCTGGATTTCCTCGCCGGTGCGGAGGACAACCCCCCGGGCCTGCTCTTCGCGCACCAGGACGCGCTCGACTTCGGCGCCGGTGCGGATGGTGGCGCGGGCGGCACGGGCGGAGGCGGCGATGGCTTCAGCGACGGTGCCCATCCCGCCGCGGACGTAGCCCCACAGGCCGCGGTGGCCGTTCACCTTGCCCATCACATGGTGGAGCAGGATGTAGGCGGTGCCGGGCGAGCGCGGCCCGGCAAAGGTGCCGGTGATGGCGTTGGTGGCGAGCGTAACTTTGAGCTGCTCGGACTCGAACCACTCTTCCAGAAATTCGGCGGCGCTCTGGGAGAAGATTTTCAGCTCGCCCACACGCGCGGCGGCAGGCATCCGCCACCAGTCCCAGCCCACCCGGCCGAGCCGCAGCAGGTCGCCGAGGCCCGCCCGCGCCAGGTCGGGCGGGGTGAGGAAGAGGAGCTTGTCCACCAGTTGCGAGAGGCGCTCGAGGTGGTCTTCGAAGGCGGGGTAGGCTTCGGCGTCTTTGGGCGAGAAGCGGGCAATCTCCGCGCAACTCTTTTTCAGGTCCTGCCACATCAGGAAGTAGCTGCCGTCAGGGTGGGGGCGGAAGAAGGTGGGGTCGCGGGGATAGATGCGGTAGCCGTAGCGGGGGAGGTCAAGCTCGCGGATGACGCGCTCCTGGAGCAGGCTGCAGGAGTAGGCGGCGGTGGAGACTTTGTAGCCCGGCCAGAGGGCTTCGGTGCAGCTGGCGCCGCCGAGCACGGGGCGACGTTCGAGGACGAGGACGCGCAGGCCGGCGCGGGCAAGATAGGCGGCGGTGACGAGGCCGTTGTGGCCTCCGCCGATGATGACGGCGTCCCAGAATTCTGCCATTGACCCCGACTTCCCGCCTTTGCCGGAAGTCATGCTACGGCGGGCAAGCCCCTCGCGCAGTCTGCGGAATGGGCGGGGCAAGTGTACTCGAGAGAAGTGGGCCTGCAAAAGGCCGCTCCCAGTGGCAGGGGCCACTGGGCTGGACGCTGAGGGCCTAATCCTTCGACTCCGCTTCCTTCGCTCCGCTTCCTTCGCTTCGCTCAGGACAAGCAGGACAAGCAGGACAAGCAGGACAAGCGGCCTGACCCGCCCAGACGGGTCATTCCTGAAACGGGACGAAACCGCAAAAACCGTACCGTCCGTACGGTCCGTACCATCCTTACCGTCCGTACCGTCCTTACCATCCTTACGGTTCTTGGACAGCGGGTGCGGGGCTATGGTATTCGGGGAGGGCTAGCTGGAGGTGTGAAGTGTGTGTATCCAAGACCTTTCCCCCCGCGGGAGCCCTTCGGCTTCGCTCAGGACAAGCCGGGGAGCCTCAGCGCCCAAGATCCAGATGGGGTTTTTCGCCCAGGATTCAGGCGAAATGTAGGCACAGCTTTCCGACCGGGCACGACGCGGTCATTCGCGATGAGTACGGCTTCCGCCGCGATGATTCCACCAACAACGCAACCGGAACGCTGCAGTTTTGAGGTTGTGGGAGGCGAACGGAGCGCAGTAGAATGGGAGTCCGGCCGCAGGAGGGGAATTCAGATGGCAACCACAGTGGTGAAGCTCGAGCGGGGGGAATTCGTCAACGAGCCGTTCACAGATTTTTCCAAACCGGAAAACCGGCAGGCGATGGCAGCCGCGCTGGCGAAAGTCAAAGGCGAGCTGGGACGCGAGTATCCCATCATCATCGCGGGAAAGAAATTCCATACCGAAGAAAAGATTCGCTCGCTCAATCCCTCGCATCCCGACCAGGTGGTCGGCGTCTTCCAGAAGGGCACGCCGGAGCTCGCCAACCGCGCCGTCGAGGAAGCCAACCGCGTGTTTGCGAGTTGGAAGCGGGTGCCGGCCGAGCAGCGCGTGGAATGCTTGTTCCGCGCGGGCGAAATTCTGCGCCGCCGCCGGTTGGAGATGAACGCCTGGGTGGTCTACGAAGTGGGCAAGACCTGGCCGGAAGCCGACGGCGACGTGGCGGAGACGATTGACTTCTGCGAGTTCTACGGGCGCGAGATGCTGCGCCTGGCGAAGCCGCAACCCCTGACGCCGATTCCGGGCGAGAGAAACTATCTGGCCTACATCCCGCTGGGCGCGGGCGTGGTGATACCGCCGTGGAATTTTCCCTGCGCGATTATGGCCGGGATGACGCTGGCCTCCATCGTCACCGGCAACACCGTGGTGCTGAAACCCTCCAGCGACTCGCCGGCGGTGGCGGCGAAGTTCGTCGAGATTCTCCAGGAAGCCGGCGTGCCCGACGGGGTGGTGAATTTCTTCAGCGGGCCGGGCGGGAGCGCCGGCGAGGCACTGGTGACGCATCCGAAGACGCGCTACATCGCCTTCACCGGCTCGAAAGATGCGGGCTTGCGCATCAGCGAGCAAGCCGGGCGGACACAACCGGGGCAGATCTGGATCAAGCGCACGGTGCTGGAGATGGGCGGCAAGGACGCCATCGTGGTGGACGACGAGGCGGACCTGGACGCGGCCGTGCAGGGCGTCATCGCCTCTGCCTTCGGCTATCAGGGACAGAAGTGCTCGGCCTGCTCGCGCGCCATCGTCGCGGAGAAAGTCTACGACACCTTCCTCGCCAAGCTGGTCGAGAAAGTGAAGGCCCTCAAGGTCGGACCCTCCGAAGACCCCAGCAACTTCATGGGCCCGGTGATCAACAAGTCGGCGATGAAGTCCATCCTCGACTACATCGAAATCGGGAAGAAGGAAGGGCGGCTCGCCGTCGGCGGCAGGCCGGCGGGCGGCGACGGCTACTTCCTCCAGCCGACGGTCATCGCTGACCTGGACCCCAAGGCGCGCATCGCGCAGGAGGAGATCTTCGGCCCCGTGCTGGCGGTCATCAAGGCGAAAAACTTCGACCACGCGCTCGCCATCGCCAACGACAGCGAGTACGGCCTGACCGGCGCCGTCTATTCCCGCAACCAGGCCAAGCTCGACCAGGCCGCCGAGGTCTTCCACGTCGGCAACCTCTACCTCAACCGCAAGTGCACCGGCGCGCTGGTGGGCGCGCATCCCTTCGGCGGATTCAATATGTCCGGAACGGACTCGAAGACCGGCGGGAAGGACTACCTCTTGCTCTTCCTGCAAGCGAAGACCATCACGCAGAAGGTGGCGGGCTAGTCGGTTCTCGCCGGAAGGCGCGCGCCACCAAATAAACCGCCGGGCCTGCAGCCAGCAGCCACGGGCCATAGCGGATGGCGACCGGATCGCTGTAGTACAGCGCCACCCCGCACAGGATTGCGGGGAACAGCGTCACGTAAAGAAGCCCCAATCGTCCCCCGGGAATCAGAAACCCTCGCTCTGCCTCCGGCCACTTCCGGCGCATCTGCGCCGCCGAAAACAACGTCAGCAACGAGGTGGCGATGCGCGTCCAGATGTAGATAACGACCAGATTCACCACGTTGGTCGCCGCCAGCAGCGAGTAAATGATCGTGGACAGAACAATCGCACGCACGGGCGTGCCGTAGCGCGGATGAATCGCCGCCAGCCAGCGCGGCAGGTAACCATCCTGTGCCATCGCGAACGGCAAGCGCGTGGTGGAAAGAATGGTGCTGTTCGAGAGAGAGGCGATGGCGACGATGGACGCCACCAGCAGCGCCGCGCCCAATGCCGGCCCGCCGATCGCCCGCGCCGCCGGCACCAGATAGCCGGTCGTCCACTCCGACCAATTGCCGAGCGCGGCCAGCGCCAGCCCGCACGGCAGGACGTAGGTGAGAACCGCCATCGGCGTCATCAAGGCCAGCGCGCGCACGTAGGTCCGCTGCGGATCCTTCACCTCCTCCGCCACGCTCGAGAGCTGCTCGTAGCCGGCGTAGTTCCACATGGCCAGCGCCAAGCCCGCGCCAAACACGCCCACGAACTCCTTCCCGGGCGGAACCAGCGGCACGAACGGATTCCCCCGCCACTCGAGCAGCGCCGCCAGACACAGCCACGCGACTGGAACCAGAATCGCAAGCTGCAGCGCAACCGCAATCCATCCCGCCACCTGGATGCCGCGGATATTGGCGTAGGCGAGCAGCCACAGAAAGGCAATCCCGCACAGCCACTTCCATACCCCTTCCAGCCCGGGCACGTAGCCCGCCAGGTAATCGGCGAATAGCACCCCGTAGGACGCGTTCAGCAGAAACGTCCCCGTCCAATTCCACCAGCCCGCTTGAAATCCCCAGAAGTCGCCGAACGCGGCGCGCACCCAACGATAGAAGCCGCCTTCAACCGGCAGGATGCTGTTCAGCTCCGCGGCCGCCAGCGACATCGGGATGCTCCACAGCAGCGGAACAAACAGCAGGAAAAGCAGCGCCATCCCGGGGCCGGAGCGCGAAAATATTCCCTCGTAGCCGAACGGCCCGCCGGTGGTGTAGGCGTAGAAGAGAAAGACCAGCGGCAGCAACCCAACTTTGTGAAACCCGGTGGTGGAGGATGGAAGGGAAGGAGAGGCGGATGAGGCGGAACTCATCTCATCCGGCTAGCGCAGCGCTGCCAGGGCTGCGATGTGATCGGGCGTAGTGCCGCAGCAGCCGCCCAGAACGCGCGCGCCCAGTTGTTTCCACTCGGAGGCGACGTCGCGGTAGCGCGCCGGCGGGTATTCATCAGTGAACATCCACTCCGGCGGGTCGAAGCGCCCGATGTGCGCGTAGGCACCGATGGGAACGTGCGCGTACAGTGCGAGCTGCTTCATTCCCGCCGTGATGTCATCCGGCGGCGCGCAGTTGAGCAGGATGGCATCCGGCGCGAGCGGCTCCAGCACGGCGACCGCCTGCTCCAGTGTCTCACCCGTGAACAGCCGACCGCGTTCATCGCACACGAAGCCAATCCAGCAGGGGAGTTTGAGGCGCCGCGCCACTTCCATCGCCACGCGCGCCTCGGCGATGCTGTTGACCGTTTCCACCAGCACCAGGTCCGCACCGGCATCCTTCACCACCTGGAAAATCTCCTCATACTCGCGCCGCGCCTGCTCCGCCGAAGGCGCCAGATCCGGCCGGAAGCACCACTCGAGCGTTGTGAGCGAGGCGGCGATCGCCACCGGACGCTTGGGCTTGACGCGCTCGCGCGCCTCCTGCGCCAGATGCACCGAAGCCGCCAGCATCTTGTCGGCGCGCGTGTCCAGATCGCGCGCCCCGATGTGGCGACGATGCGCGTCGTCGCGGAAGTGGTTGTAGAGGGCGCGGCGACACAACTGGAAACTGTTGGTGGTAATCACGTCGGCGCCCACTCGGATATAGTCCTCATGAATGCCCCGGATGACATCCGGCTGGTTGGCCACCTGGTGATCCGCCCAGGTGACGTTGCGGCGGAGAATCTCCGTCCCGATGGCGCCGTCCAGAATGACGGTCTGGCCCGCCTTCAGTCTCTCCCCGATGGGTGCGTAACTCATCGCCCTCTACCTCCCGTTCCCCTGCCCGGCCCGCAGGGCGGCAATGTGTGCGGGCTGGGTCCCGCAACACCCGCCCAGAATCGTGGCTCCGGCCTCGCGCCAGCGCCGGGCTTCGTTCACGTAGCGCTCCGGCGGCCACGTTTCGGTTTCGATGAACTGCGGGAAAAAGTCGAACTTCCAGCTCGGCGGAGAAAACCGCCCAATCATGGCGAAACCTCCCACCGGTCGCCCGGTAGCCTTCTTCAGTGTACCCAGGGCGCGCGTCACGTCTTCTGGAGGCGCGCAATTCACCAGCACCGCTTCCGCCCCGCCCTTCTCCATCTCCGCGACCGCTTGCGCCAACGGCTCGCGGCTCAGCAGCTCCCCTTCCGGCCCGAGCACAAAGCTGACCCAGACCGGCAGACCCACGGTCCGCCCGGCGGCCAGCGCCGCTTTGGCTTCGCTGATCGTGTTCATACTCTCCAGCAGCAGGAAGTCAACCTTCTCCTCCGCAAAGACCCGAGCCAATGCTTCCTGTTCGCGGCGGGCCACATCGGCGGGCGGCGCCAGATCGGGACGGAAACAGTGCTCGAGCGGCGAGAGCACGCCCGCAATGGCGACCTGACCTTCCTTCCCTGCCCGCGCCGCCCGCGCCAGGGCCACGCTCTTGCGCAGCAGCTTGGGGGCGAGGTCTTCCAATCCCGGCGCACCGATGTGCCGCATATGCTCGCGATTGCGAAAGACGTTCAGGTAGAGACGCGGGTTTAGTTGGAGCGTGTTGGTACGGATGACGTCGGCGCCGGCGGCGAGGTACTCTTCATGCAACTGCTGCACGCGCTCGGCATCCGTCAGCAGACCCTGCTTGCGCCAGCGCACCCCGCGCCGCACCAGTTCGCTTCCCATGGCACCATCGAGGATGACAGCCTGGCCTCTTTCCAATCGTGTGCGGACTCGTTCGTAACTCATCGCGTCAGTTGAACCCCCACAAAGGCGGACG
>Ga0209172_10008243_pt1 | contig 10289 bp, 7 predicted proteins | sample LarsenN4metaG_FD_184113 | JGI IMG/M metagenome (GOLD analysis project Ga0209172, IMG submission 184113) | Hot spring sediment bacterial and archeal communities from British Columbia, Canada, to study Microbial Dark Matter (Phase II) - Larsen... ...
ATCGTGGTGGCTCAACACGCGGGCACCCAGCAATGCGCCGTTTGTCACAACCCCCATGCGCCCAAGCTCGCGGGCGTCGTCGCCAAGGTGGCCGGTGACGTCGCGGCAGGCAGCAAGAAACACGCGGCCAGTTGCGCGAGCTGTCACGGCGCGAACGGGATCAGCCCGAATGACACCTGGCCGAATCTGGCCGGGCAAAACGCGGCTTATCTCGTCAGGATACTGGCGGCGTACAAATCCGGCGCCCAGACCGACGTGATGATGTCTCCTGTGGCGCAAACGCTCAGCGATGCGGATATCCAGGATCTCGCCGCCTATTACGCCGGCCTGAGTTGTAAAGCACCGGCGGGCGAGACGCGCGCCGGCGACGCTGCCGCCGGGAAGGCTCTGTCGAAAAATTGCGCGGCCTGCCACGGCGAAACGGGCGTCGGGAGCAATCCCGCCTGGCCGAATATCGCCGGGCAGAAGTCCGTTTACCTTGCGAACACGCTCAAGGCCTTCAGGGCCGGCCTGCGCAAGGACCCGATGATGGCGGGCGTCGTCCGGGGCTTGAGCGACGCGGACATCGCCAACCTCGCCGCCTTTTACGCCGCGCAAAGTTGTGAGCCCGCGACCGAGGCAAGGAAGGCACAATGAAAAAGGAAGCCATCTCTTCACTGGTCGCGCGGCGCCTGTTTCTGCGCAGGCTCGGCCGCGCGGCAACCGTCGCGGGGGCGGTCGCGGCCGCCGGGGCCGCCGGCCTCGTGCAGAAGGTCGCGGCAAAAAGCGAGCCCGCAGCCGGCCGCGCCTCGTTTCCCACGCCCGATTACGACTGGACGAAGCACCGCTGGGGCTTCGGGGTGGACGCCACGAAATGCATCGGCTGCCTGCGCTGCGTCGAGGCGTGCAAGCGGGAAAACGATGTCCCGCTCACCGCGCATCACTTCAACACCTGGGTGGAGCGCTACGTCTATCTGGAGGGAGAGGACAAACCGCGCATCGACAGCCAGGCCGACCCCGTGAACATTGCGGCCTCCGGTTCGGAACGGGAATACCGGTTCGCCAACCGCTACCAGGACGCGAAGGTGGAGAAGGCTTTCTTCGTGCCCAAGCTGTGCAACCAGTGCACGCATCCGCCCTGCGTGCAGGTGTGCCCGGTCGGCGCCACCTACAAGGCCGAGGACGGCGTGGTGCTCATCGACCCCAAGTATTGCATCGGCTGCCGCTACTGCGTGCAGGCCTGTCCTTACGGCGCGCGCTGGTTCAACGAAGCGAAAGGGGTCACGCAAAAGTGCTACTGGTGCTATCACCGCATCACCAAGGGACTGCAGCCCGCCTGCGTCGAAGCCTGCCCGGTCGGCGCGCGCATCTTCGGCGATCTCAACGACAAGCAAAGCCCGGTGAGCCTGTTCATCCGCAACAACCGCGTGCAGGTGCTCAAGCCTGAAACCGGCAACGCTCCGAATGTTTATTACGTTGGCATCGACAAGGCGGTGAGCTGATGGACCCCCTCATTCATTATGCCCCGTACACGGGGTGGGTTTACCCGAACGAAACGGTGATCGAGTGGTCGGTAGCCATCGTCGTCTATCCCTATCTCACCGGGCTCGTGGCGGGCGCGTTCACGGTCTCGAGCCTCTATCAGGTATTCGGCTTCCAGCGGCTGAAGCCTGTCGCGCACCTTGCCTTGCTCACCTCGTTGTGCTTCATGGTCTTCGTGCCGCTGCCGTTGCTGCTGCACCTCGGCCATCCGGAACGCGCGTTCAACGCCCTGCTCACGCCGCACTGGACCTCCGCCATGGCCATGTTTGGTTTTTTTGCGACCCTCTACATCGTCCTGCTGATCGTGGAAACCTGGTTCTCGTTCCGGCCGTTCATCGTGGAGCAGGCTCAAAAGAGGGACGGGATGCTGCGACCGTTCTACCGCGTGCTCACCCTCGGCTCGTACGATCTGTCCGAGGAAGCGTTGCGTTGCGACCGGAAATGGATCTTCTGGCTGGCCATCGCCGGGATACCCGGCGCGCACGGCCTGCACGGCTACGTCGGCTTCGTGTTCGGTTCTCTCAAGGCCCGGGAATGGTGGTCCTCCGATCTCATGCCGCTCGTGTTCCTGTTCTCGGCGATCATTTCCGGCGTGGCGTTGCTGATAGTGCTTTATGTGCTGTCGTGCAAGCTGCGCAGGATCCCGATCGATCTCGCGTGCCTCAAGGGCCTCGCTTACACGGTGTGGGCGTTCATCATGGTCGCCCTGGTCATGGAGGGGCTGGAGTTCGCCAACATCATCTATAAGGCCCGGGAGGGCGTCGAGACGATCATCGAATACGTGACGGGCCCGCTCCTGGTACCTTACTTTGTCCTACAATTCGGCATTGGCGCCATCGCGCCGCTCCTTCTGCTCTCGTACATGGTCTGGCGCGGCACCACCGGAAAGGCGCTGATCGCGGGCGTCACGTTGAGCGCCTTGTTGGTGCTGTTCTCGGTGTGGATGATGCGCTGGAACGTGGTGATCGGCGGACAGGAAATTTCAAAGACCGGCAAGGGGCTGCTGGCCTATCAGTTGCAGGTTTTCGGGAAGGAAGGCTTGATCGCTGCGATCCTGCTGGTTGTCGCTCCGCTGGTTATGCTGCTGGGGGTAACCCGGCTGTTTCCGCCCTGGGAGCACGAGGCGACGCCATCTCCTGTCAGCTCGGGATGATGTTCCGGGAATGAGAAGACCGTCGATGAAAGGAAGCGCCCCGACCGCTCTCATTATCGTATGCATGCTCGCCGTCGCCGTTGCAATCGCGGGCTATTCGCCGAGTGCGGCAGCTCAAGCCGCCAAGGTCAAACCCGGCAGCGGTGACGACCTCCGGGCGGTATACGCCACCGCCGCGGAAGTCGCGGAAGGCAAGCGCATCGCGGAAACTTCGTGCGCCCGCTGTCACGGCGCGAACGGCGTCAGCACCACCAAGGGCGTGCCTCATCTCGCGGCCCAGCGCGCGGCATATCTCCACCTCCAGTTGCGCGCCTATCGGCAAAGTGCCCGTGTCCAAAGCGCGATGGACGGCATCGTCAGGTATCTGAGCGACGATGCGCTCATCAAGGTGGCCGCCTATTACGCGAGTCTCGATCCCCCGCGGCCCGTTGTGCCGGGCGCCGCAAAGGCGCCTCCCGCCAGGCCCGACCCGGTTGCCGCCGGCAAGGCCGCCGCGGCGGCATGCGCGGGATGTCATGGCGAAGGCGGCATCAGCAAGACGCCCGGCATGCCGAGCCTGGTTGCGCTCGACCCGAAATACTTCGCCGCGGCCATGAACGCCTACAAGACCGGGCAGCGCAAGCACGACGTCATGAAGTCCATGGTTGCGGCCGTCAGCGATGCGGACCTGAACAACATGGCGCTCTATTACGCCCTGCAAAAGCCCGCGCGCGCGCAGACCCCGGCACCCGGCGACCAGGCCGCGGGCAAGAAGGCCGCCGCTTCCTGCGCCGCCTGCCACGGCGACCAGGGTGTCAGCGGCAATCCCGCGACGCCAAGCCTCGCCGGCCAGGATGCGCAGTACCTCGCGGCCGCGACCCGGGCCTACAAGGACGGATCACGCCAGGACGAATTGATGAAAGGTCCCGCCGCGGCGCTCGACGACCGGGTCATCAGGGACATCGCGGCGTTTTACGCGGCCCAGCAGCCGGAGCCGGTGAGCGTACGCAAGCCTCTCACGGTCGCGGAGTGGGCGGAGCGGTGCGACCGCTGTCACGGCGTCAACGGCAACAGCACCGACCCGCTCGTGCCGGCCCTCGCGGCACAGCGCGTGGACTGGCTCGAGCCGGTGCTGCGCGCGTATCGCACGGGCGCGCGCAAGAGCTCGGCGATGGCCGCCATGTCGGCGCTGATGACCGAGGCGGATGTCAAGGACATTGCGGCCCACTACGCGCGCCAGACGGCGCGCGCCGTCACCTACGTCGTCGTCCCGCCGAAGAAATGAAGGAACCGACCGTGAGCGAAGTACCGCTGCACCGGCTTTATCGTCATTTTTCGGAGCTCCCGTACAGCATGCGCGTGCTGTATACGGCGACGCTCCTCATGCTCGGGACCGCCTACCTGTTCGCCCTCATCTACCTGTTTCACACCTACTCCGGGAAGGACGGCGATCCGCGGAGCTTGTCGTACGAGGACATCGTCATCGCCTACAGCGGCAGCGGAAAGGGCTCGCGCCTCGAAGCGGCCCTGCGCGGAGCGATGTCGGCGATGCTGCCGCGCGAAGAGCTCAATGCCATTGTCGCCTGGGTAGAGGAAGGCGCTGATCGCGCCGGGTACGAGAAGACGATCCGGCCGACGCTGGACAGGCGCTGCATGACGTGCCATGACGGCAGCAACCCGCACCTCGCGAACCTCAACGGATACGACAACGTGAAGAAGGTGACCGAGCGGGATACCGGCGTCGGCATCTTCACGCTCGTTCGCGTGTCGCACATTCATTTTTTCGGCATCGCCTTCGTCTTCTTCATCCTGGGCACCATCTTCAGCCATGCCTACGTGCGACCCGTTTGGTTCAAGTGCGCCGTCGTCGCGCTGCCGTTCGTGAGCCTCGCGTTGGATATCGGCTCCTGGTATTTCACCAAGCTGTACCATCCGTTCGCCTGGGTTGTAATGATGTCCGGCGCCGTCATGGCTCTGTCCTTCACCTACATGTGGGTCGTGTCCATGTATCAGCTCTGGTTCTCCCCGCCGCCTTCCGCAGTCACCCGGAGAGAGGGCGGCGAGACTCCTTACGTTGGCTGACGGGCGCCCGGACCCAGCGGAGATTCCATGTTGATCTGCGTCAATGCGGCCCGCGCCGTTCCGTATAGCATCATTTGACCGGAACCAGGTAAACGTTGGCCGGACCATTATTCGCCGAGGTTTCCGATGAAACGTTTCATGTTAGGCATGGTCTTGGCGGTGCTGCTGACCGGCTGCGCGGATAAGGACGAGTCAGCCGCCAAGACTGCGGCCGAGAAGCTGGCGGCAGCGGATGTTCGCGCGGGCAAAGCCTTCGCGGAGCGGGAATGCAAAGCGTGCCACGGCCTGGACGGCAGGGGCGCCGCGCAGGCCATCCCGCACCTCGCCGCGCAGCGGGAGCGTTATCTGGTCGCGGCGCTGAAAGCCTACAGGGAAGGAAAACGCACTCACGCCGCGCTCAAGGACGTGGCGCAACGCATGAGCGAAGCGGACGCGCGCAACGTGGCTGCGTATTACGGCAGCCTTCCGCCCATCGCGGCCGTCCCGGCAAAGGATGCTCAGCCGGTCTCTCCCTATGAAAGAGGCAAGGCGCTGGCGGCGGCCTGTGCAAAGTGTCATGGCGAGGATGGCAACAGCAGAATTCCCGGCACGCCCAGTCTGGCCGGCCAGCAGCCCCGCTATTTCGTCGTCGCCATCCAGGAATATCTGGACAAAGAGCGCAAGAAAGCCCCGATGCATTCGATGCTGTCCGGCTTGAGCAAGCTCGACAGGGAAAGCCTGGCGCTGTTTTTCGCGTCCCAGACCCCCGTTCAACGCGCCGCGCCGCCTTTGGGTGATCCGGTGGCGGGCGAACCGTTGAGCGCCGTGTGTGGCGGTTGTCACGGCTCTCACGGCTTGAGCACCGACACGGCGACGCCGACTCTTGCGGGCCAGGATGCCCGCTACCTGGTGAACGCGATCAAGGCGTACCGCACGACTCGCACGCGCGAAGCCATGCGGGTTTACGTCACCGGTCTCGGCGACAAGGACATTGACAACATCGCCGCGTTCTACTCGGTCCAGAAATCCAGGGCCACGGAAAAGGGACAGACGATCGTTCGGGACCTGACCGAAAAATGCAATCGTTGCCATGGCGCTGATGTGGATCCTCCTGCGATGGCGGTCCCGAAAATCGGCGGCCAGGACCGGGACTATCTCGTCATGGCCCTGAGGGCATATCGCGACGACCGGCGCGAAAGCTCCCTGATGCACAAGATGAGCTTGCCTTACAGCGACGCGATCATAGAAAGCATTTCGTCTTTCTATGCCGCTCAGCCGGCGAAATAGGACAGCGGCATGCCCGGCGGTTTGATCTGGATCAAGAGGCGGGCACGAATCCGGACGTAAAGTTCCTGCTTGATGCGGTACGCGCAGGTTATCCGCAAATCCCTTTCCGAACCCCAGCGAAGTGGAGGCATCATGAAGGCGTCGAGGCTTGCACCAGCAGCACTCAGCATCGCGGCCCTGTTCTCGGGAGCGGCCGTTGCCGCCGATCCCTCGAGCATCAACTGGAGCGGCGTCCCCGCCAGCACCGTGACGCTTTTCTATCCGGCGCAGTCGACCTTTCAGTGGCTGCGCGGCTCGGATCACCCCGGAGCCCAGCTGGTCACGACCGGCACGTCGTGCGTGACCTGCCACAAGGGCCAGGAGCAGAAGCTGGGCGACAAGCTCGTCAAGGCAAACAAGCTCGAACCCACGCCGGTCGAAGGCAAGAACGGTTCCGTGCAGTTGAACGTGCAGGTCGCCTACGACAACGAGAACGCCTACTTCCGCGCCCGGTGGAACACCCGGAACAACTTCCCCGGTGAGGCGTATCCATTCGTGCGCTTCGACGGCAAGGAATGGAAACCGTACGGCGCCCAGAAGCTGGCCGCCGCCGTTCGGAAAGGCGAGCAACCGGGGATCTATGAAGACCGCTTTTCGATCATGATCGACGATGGATCGGTGCCGGGTTTTGCGAACCAGGGCTGCTGGCTCACCTGCCACAACGGCGAACGCGACGCCCCGCAACAGCCGGGCGCGGCCGAGGTCCAGGCGAACCCGCTGTTCAAGGCCATCAAGAAAAACGACGTGCGCAAATACCTGCCTTCGACGCGCACCGACGCGCTGGCTTCCTGGGACAAAGGAAAGAGCCTGGATGAGATCGCCAAGATCAAGGCGGCGGGGGGCTTCCTCGACCTCATCCAGTGGCGCGCGCACCGCTCCAACCCGGTCGGCATGGCGGACGACGGCTACGTGCTCGAATACCGCAATTTCGACGCGGGCAAGAACCCGTTCAGCTCGAACTTCGATGCCAAGGCCAAGCAACCGAGGTTCATGTACGACGAGAAGAAGGTCGGCAAGAAGGCTCTCAGGATCGAGGACATACGCAAGATGCCGACCGCCCTCGTCAAGGAGCAGAACGCGGCTCCGTTCGATCCCAACGCGGGATGGAAGGAGGGAGATCTGATATCCCAATATGTCGTCAGCAGGCAGGACGCCGCGGGTTCGGCCGCCGACAACAAGCAGGCGAAGGGCGCCTGGAAGGACGGCATGTGGACCGTGGTTTGGGCCCGCCCGCTGAAGCTGGCGAATCCGGACGACAAAGCGCTGCGGGAAGGCAAAGTCTACAACTTCGCGTTCGCCGTCCACGACGACAACGTCACCTCCCGCGGCCATCTCATATCGTTCCCGGTGACGGTCGGCTTCGGCGCCAAGGCCGACATCGAAGCCACCAAGCTCAAGTAAGCGTCAGTGAACGAAAGCATGCCCGGCGTGGCACCACGCCGGGCATGCTTAGCCCGGATTATTCACGAACCTCGAAACATGGCTGACACACCGTCGCCTGCTTTCATAGTGTTCATGAATAATGCAGGTTAGAGCCCTGGCCGTCGATCTGCTGCGCGAACGCGTTGCCGAAGCGGTCGACGGCGTTTAGCAGCCTGTGCGGGCGCTTAAGTCCGACAGGCTGCTAGGCGTTTGACCCGGATCAATAGCCCTTGTTACGTTAGCCGCGCCATGAAAGCGATATCGCTGCTGCTGTTGATGCTGGGCACGCTCCTCGCGGGCGGGACGAGCGCCCAGTCCGGCGAGGAGCTGTTGGCTTCGAAGGGCTGCCTTGGTTGCCACGGGATGGACGCCAGGAAAGTCGGGCCGGCGCTGCAGGACGTCGCTGCGAAATACCAAGGCGACCGGGGAGCCGAAGGCAAGCTGATCGCGGTGCTCAAGGAAGGCAAGGGCCATCCGGTCAAGGCCGATGCTTCGGATGCCGAGCTGAAGGCGATGGCGAAGCACGTCCTCGCCGCGCAGGCGGCGCCCGCCAAGGGTGCCGGACCGGCCGGGGCAAAGCCTGAAAACGCCGTATGCCTCTCCTGTCACGGCAACGAAGGATTCGCGATGCCGGGTCCGGACGGAAAGACGCGCTCGCTGTACGTGATCCCCGACAAGTTCGCGAACAGCGTGCACGGCAAGCGGCTCTGCGTCGAGTGCCACAAGAACATCACGGAAGTCCCGCACCAGAAGGTGGAGGTCCGGGTAAGCTGCGTGGAGTGCCACCAGGCCTTGTGGGAGACCGCCCGGAAGGAGAACAGGACCGCGGAAGTCCCCCGCCTCGGGATCGTGGTGGAGCAGATCGGCCGCTACATGAAATCCATCCACGCCCGCCCCAGCCGCGAGGACCAGTCGTACACCAACGCCACCTGCTATGACTGCCACAACGCCCACTACGTCTATCCGGTCGGCAGCACCGTGCGCGCGGAGTGGCGCCTCGACATTCCCAACATCTGCGGGAAGTGCCACGGCACGCAGCGCGGCGCCTATGCGGGCTCGGTGCACGGCACGGAGGTCATGCAGAAGAAAAATCCGGCGGCAGCCATCTGCTCGGATTGCCACACCACCCATGACATCGATCGCCCGCGACTGGATTCGATCAAGCTCGTCATCACCCGGAACTGCGGAAGCTGTCATGACGCAAGTTACGAAACCTACGCGAGTACCTATCACGGCCAGGTCCAAAAGTTGGGTTACGCGTACACGGCCAAGTGCTTCGACTGCCACGGCAGCCACGCCGTCCAGCGAACCAGCAATCCGGCCTCGACCGTGCATCCGGACAACCGCCTGAAAACCTGTCAGCAATGCCACCGGGGCGCGACCCAAGGGTTTGTCACGTTCGAGCCGCACGGCAACACCCGCGACTACGATCGTTATCCCCATTTGTGGATCGCGGCGAAGTTCATGATCGCGCTGCTCGCGGGGGTATTCATCTTTTTCTGGACGCACACCGCGCTGTGGTTTTACCGGGAATACAGGGATCGCCAGGAACGCAAGAGGAGGCCGCACGTGCGGACGGACGAGCTGCCGGAGCTCGCGGGCAAGCATTACCGGCGTTTTGGCCCGGTCTGGCGGCTCGCCCACCTCGCCTTCGCGCTGAGCGTGATGACGCTGGTCCTCACCGGAATGGCGGTGCTCTACGGCGAGACCGCGTGGGCGAAGGTCGTCATGAAGGCGTTCGGGAGCCCGAAAGTGGCGGGCATCGTGCACCGCACCGCCGCGACCATCATGCTCGGCATCTTCTTCGTCCACCTCTTCTACATGGCGATGCGCGTGGTGCCGAGGTGGAAAACGCTATCCGATTGGTTCGGGCCCAACTCGCTGGTGCCGAACTTGCAGGACCTGAAGGACATCGTCGCCATGTTCCGGTGGTTTTTCGGCGAGGGGCCGCGGCCGGTCTTCGACCGCTGGACTTACTGGGAGAAATTCGACTACTGGGCGGTGTTCTGGGGCATGGCGGTGATCGGGGGGAGCGGCCTGATGCTCGCGTTTCCGTATGTCACCGCCTCCATCCTGCCTGGCTGGGTGTTCAACGTTACGACCCTGGTTCACGGCGAAGAAGCGATCCTCGCCGCCGTGTTCCTGTTCACCGTGCACTTCTTCAACAACCACTTCAGGCCGGACAAGTATCCCCCGCCGGATATCGTCATGTTCACCGGTACGGTCGCCCTGGACGAGTTCAAGCGGGAGCACGCGCTCGAATACAAGCGCCTGGCCGAAGCAGGGGAACTCGCGAAGTACCTGGTGGACGCTCCTTCACGGCCCATGACGCTGGGCTCGAGAATACTGGGCATCGCCCTGATCGTTTTCGGCCTGACCCTCCTTATCCTGGTGCTGATCGGGTTCACGGGCAGCGTGATGGCGGACAAGTGATCGTGAAATGAGGTTTTCACCCCCTTGTTCCCCGTTTTCTTGCAGGCGGTTTTGCCTTAGGAGTTTGTCGGAGCCAAGTCCGGCAAACTCCTAGCGGAGTTCCGTGTCGATCACGACGTTTATGCGTTCGGCGCCGACCTTGACCGGGGTGGTCAACCCCTGCAGGTCGCCGGGCTGGGGATTGGCGCTGGCGGTTTTCGAAACACGCGCGCCTAGGACGATGCGCGCCTGATCGGAGAGCTTCATCGCCGGGCTCATCGCCATCGTGTCGTCGAGCGTGAACTCGAGCGGCAGGTCGCGCACCTGCCGGCGCAGGATCGCAAGCGGCAGGCGCGGTCCCTCAGCGGCCCGCGCGAAGATGAAGACGGTGTCCTCCGGCCGCGCCTTCGCGGCG
>Ga0209172_10008244_pt1 | contig 10289 bp, 11 predicted proteins | sample LarsenN4metaG_FD_184113 | JGI IMG/M metagenome (GOLD analysis project Ga0209172, IMG submission 184113) | Hot spring sediment bacterial and archeal communities from British Columbia, Canada, to study Microbial Dark Matter (Phase II) - Larsen... ...
TCGTGCTCGCGTAGACGCCAGGGCCGACGACGATCTGGCCTGGCTCGGCGGCGCTCTGGAGCCGGGCCGCGGTGTTCACGGCGTCGCCGGTGAGCATCCGGTCGCGCGGGCCCGAGACCCGCTCCACGTCCACGAGCACCTCGCCCGCCTCGACGCCGATCCGCATCTCGAGCGTCGGCTTGCCCTCGGCCGCGAACCCGCGGTTCAGCTCGGACAGGACGGCGTGCATCTCCAGGGCGGCGCGCACCGCGCGTTCGGCGTCGTCCTCGTGCGCGCGGGGCACGCCGAACACGGCGAGCACGGCGTCCCCCATGAACTTCTCGAGCAGGCCTTCGTAGCGGGCGATCTCCTCGGACAGGCGGTCGAACGCACGGCCGACGACCGCCTGGACGACCTCCGGGTCCTCGCGCTCGGCGAGCGCCGTCGAGCCGACGAGGTCGGCGAACAGCGCCGTGGCGTACTTGCGCTCCTTGCGTCGGGGCTCGGCCTGGGCGAGGGCCGCCCCGCACGCGTTGCAGAACCTCGCGCCCTCCGGGTTCTCCGCGCCGCACGAGGGACAGGCCGCCATGGGGCAACAGTATCCCCCGGTGCGAGCGCCGCCTCAGCGGCGGGTGGTGTCGCCCCCGTGACCAGGACGATCCGCGGCATCCCGACGGAGGTCCCCCTCGGGATCCCCGAGGGGCTGCCCACCGAGTGCGTGGCGTCGTTCGACAACGTCATCACCGTCTCCAAGTCCGCGCTCGTTCGTCGGATGGGCTCGATCGGTCCGGATCGGCGCGACGAGCCTTGCGAGGCGTTGCGCGCCGCCACCGATCGCTGAAGATCGCCCCTCGGATCGCGGCCGGACGTTGCCGCACCGCGGTCCCGCCTGCTTGGCTGGTGGGGTTGCGACCGAACGGAAGGGGGACCCGATGGTCGACAAGCGTGCGGAGGTCACCTGGAACGGCGACCTCATGAGCGGGAGCGGAACGATCGAGCGGGTGGGGAGCGGCGCGGTCGGCCCGCTGCCGGTCTCGTGGGCGGCGCGGACCGGCGAGGGGCAGCCCGAGCTCACGAGCCCCGAGGAGCTCATCGCCGCCGCCCACGCCGCCTGCTTCTCGATGGCCCTGTCGAACGGCCTGGCGAAGGACGGCACGCCGCCCGAGTCGCTGAGCGTCTCGGCGACGGTCACGTTCGTCCCCGGCACGGGGATCACGCGCTCGGCGCTCGAGGTCGAGGGGCGTGTGGCGGGGATCTCTGAGGAGGCGTTCGTCGCGGCGGCCGAGCGCGCCAAGGACGGCTGCCCGGTCTCGGGGGCGCTGAAGGGGAACGTCGAGCTCTCGGTGAGCGCCCGGCTGGCATCCTGAGAGGCTCGCGGGCTCGCGAGCCGGGCGAGACCGCCCCTGGATGTGAGAGACCGCTGGAACCCGAAGGCCCCAGCGGTCTCTCGTGACGCACCCTATGGCCCCGGGGCGAGGACCGTCAACCCGGATGGTCAGGTTTTGTCACTCTTCCTTCCCCCGACCCCATCCCCCGGCCGGGTGGGTGGGTGGGGAGTTGGTCCTGCGAGGAACCCGGCCGCAGGTCCTTCGACTTCCGGTGCGAGGGGTCTACGCTCCCGGCGTCGGGTTGGGTGGTGGAGGGAAGGAGGCGGGATGCTGCGCAGGAAGCTGGTGGTCGTCGGGATGACGGCCGCGCTGTTCCTGGTCGGTTCCGGGGTGGCCCAGGCCTGGGACCTGATCCACAGCAAGAGTGGGTACGGGCAGGTGACGCTCCGGGCCTGGACCAAGAACTACAACCAGGTGGCGTTCGTGGCCGACCATGCCGGGACCAGGATCGACGTGACGGTGATCGTGAACTGTGCCGACGGGTACCACTTCGACAACACGTGGTCCGACGGCGGCGAGCGGTTCCGCTACATCCTCCGCGGTCTGGGCGACAACGGGCGGTGCAACCACACCTTGAAGGTGGTGGCGAAGAAGTCCTGGCCCGAGCTCGACCTGGCGGTCTGGGCGAGGGGCTGAACGTGGTCGAGCGGCTCCCGGGGCGTCCGGGAGCCGCTCGCCCTCACAGGCTCAACGCCGGGATCCCGTAGCGCTCGGTCACGGGCAGGATCCTCGGGTCCTCTCGAACGGGCGGACGAGCCCTGCCAGGCCGCGCGCGCCGCGACCGACCGCTAGCGGGAGCAGGCGCGCTCGCCGACCAGGCGCCCGAGCCGGCCGCGGTGAGCCGCGACCCACCGGTACGCCCGGTCGGTGGCTCGGGGGAACCGGCCGGCGAGGGCCGCGATCGGCGCGCCACCTGGGAGGAGCCGTGCGAGGTCCGGCACGGCCGCCCCTCCGGAGCGCACCGCGCCCTCCGGCAGGACGAGGTGCCAGGAGGCGCCCCGCGCCTCCGGCCGGACGGTCGCGAGGAGGGCGTGCGCCTCGGGATCATGGAGCGCCACGGGCCGGAGCGCGCGCCTCCGGTCCCACGCGAGGATCCTCGCGAGCGCCCACCGGCAGAACCCGCAGTCCCCGTCGTACAGGATCGTCGCGCGCTCCACCCCCCCAGCGTACGGGCGCCACCGGATACCGGGTCCCGTGTAGGGTCGAAGGCATGGAGATCGGCGCGGCGCTCTCGACCGATCCGGACCCGGCGAAGGCGACCGCGGAGGCCGCGGAGGAAGCCCGGGCCAGTCTGGGCGGGGCGGAGGTGTCCCTCGCGGTGCTCGTGGCCTCGCGGCACCACGGTCAGTCCGCCGAGGTCGTCTCGGAGGCGCTCCGGGACGCCGTGCGCCCCGAGCGCGTGATCGGGTGCGTGGCCGAGACCGTGGTGGGCGGTCCCCGCGAGGTCGAGGATGGACCGGCCGTGGCGGTCTGGCTCGCCGCGCTCCCCGAGCCGGCCGAGACCTTCCGCATGGAGTTCGTGTCGACCGCGGAGGGTGGGGTGCTCGGCGGGTACCGGTTCGAGGAGGCGGGCCCGGGTCCCTACCTGCTGATCGCGGACCCGTTCTCGTTCCCGGTGGATCTCCTCCTCCGGCACCTGAACGAGCGAGCGCCCGGCACCGTGGTGATGGGCGGGATGGCGAGCGGCGCGGCGGCGGCCGGGCAGACGCGGCTGTTCCTCGACGGCGGGGTCATCGACTCCGGCGCGGTCGGCGCGCGCCTGCCGCGGGTCCGGATCCGGCCGCTCGTCTCGCAGGGGTGCCGCCCGATCGGCAACGCCTACACCGTGACGCGGGCCGAGGGGAACGTGATCTTCGAGCTCGGGGGCAAGTCGCCGCTCGAGCGGCTCCAGGAGCTCATCGCGACCCTCCCGCCGGAGGATCGCGCGCTGGTCGGTACCGGCCTGCACGTCGGCATGGTGATCGACGAGTACCTGGCCGAGCCCGGACGGGGCGACTACCTGATCCGCAACGTCGTCGGCGTCGACCCGCAGAACGGGGCGCTCGCGGTCGGCGACGAGGTCGAGGTGGGACAGACGATCCGCTTCCACGTGCGGGATGCGGCGACGGCCGACGAGGACCTGCGCGCGCTGCTCGAGCGCGAGGCGGGACGGGCCGCCGGCGCCCTGCTGTTCAGGTGCAACGGGCGTGGGACGCGGCTGTTCGACGCGCCGGACCACGACGCCTCGCTCGTCTCGAACGCGCTGGCGGGCGCGCCGCTCGCCGGCTTCAACTGCGCGGGCGAGATCGGACCGGTCGGCGGGCGGAACTTCCTGCACGGGTTCACGGCCTCGATCGCGCTGCTCGAGGAGGCTTGAGGGCGCTCGGCCCGCGTGTGGCTCTGGCCGGCTGCTAGCGTCCTGCCGACGTGGGCCCGGCCGGTGCTGCCCTCACCCTAGATGTCGGCGCCCTCGCTACGGTGGCGGGGCAAGGATGCGCGGGTCCCTCCCTCTCACCGGTCCGCCCGTGCCCGGAGCTTCCCGGTTCGGGCACTGGGTCGTCGTCCTCGCGCTGACGGCGGCGTGCTCCTCCACGGCGCCCGGGGCCGACGCCGGGCCGCCGGACGCGGCCGGCCCGGCGACGTCTCGGCCGCCACCCACCGGCGGTGCTCCCTCCGCGCCCCAACCCCCCGCGGCCGGCACCGGCGCGCCCGCCGCGATGCCCGGCGCGCCCGCGCGGGTGGTCCGCGTGATCGATGGCGACACGGTCGAGGTCGTCTTCCGGGGCACGGTCCTCGTGATCCGCCTGATCGGGATCGATACTCCGGAGACGGTCGCGCCTGGCCAGGCCGTGATGTGCTACGGGCCGGAGGCCACCCGGTTCACCCGGTCGAGGCTCGAGGGTCGGCGGGTGAACCTCGAGTTCGACGTCGAGCGCCTCGACCCGTTCGGCCGGACGCTCGCCTACGTCTGGGTCGACGGGGAGCTGTTCAACGAGGTCCTGGTCGCCCGGGGTTACGCGTCGGTCAGCACCTTCCCGCCGAACGTGAGGTACGTCGATCGGTTCGTGGACGCCCAACGCCGAGCCCGCGAGGCCGGCCGAGGCTTCTGGGGCGCGTGCGCCGCCGACGCTGCGGCCGCCGCCGACGGCGCCCGAGCGAGCCTCGGCGCTCGAGCGGCGAGCACGCCCCTGGCGACGCCGAACAGGTTCGCGAGGACCTCAGGCTGCCTGGGGATCTCCGAGCCACCCATATCGGCGGATCGCCTCGGGTAGGCTGGGCCGGCCCATGGCCCAGGGGAGGCTCGAACCGCCGACGCTCGACCCGCCGACGCTCGACCCACCGACGCTCGGCTCGCGCGCTCGGATCGCCGGCGCCGCGCTCGCCGCGGTCCTCCTGCTCGTCCTCTCCACCGCCCCCGTCGCGCTCGGGCACGAGGGCCCCGGGTTCGCCGGGTCGTCCGGCACGGCGGGGCCCCACGGGGCGCCGGTCGTCGCGCAGCCGCCGCCCGGCTCGCTCCCGGGCATCGACGTCTCGCACTGGCAGGAGACGATCGATTGGTCGCAGGTCGCCGCCTCGGGCCAGCGGTTCGCGATCGCGAAGGCCACCGAGGGCCAGACCTACGTCGACCCGATGTACGTGGCCAACCGGGCCGGCGCCGCGGCGAACGGGGTCGTGTTCGGCGCCTACCACTTCGCCCGCCCCGACGCCACGCCGAACGACGCGATCCTCGAGGCCGACCACTTCGTCGACATCGCGCAGCCCGCGCCGGGCGACCTGATCCCGGTCCTCGACCTGGAGCGCACCGGCGGGCTCACGCAGGCCGAGGTCACGGCGTGGATCCTCGCGTGGCTCGGCCGGGTGACCGAGCGCCTGGGCGTGCGCCCGATGGTCTACACGAGCCCGAACGGCTGGGAGCAGCGCACCGGCGACTCGACGGCGGTCGTCGGGGCGGGCTACACGACGCTCTGGGTCGCGCACTGGGGGGTCTCGAGCCCGAGGGTCCCGGCCGCGAACTGGGGCGGGTACGGCTGGACCTTCTGGCAGTACAGCGACTGCGGCAGCGTGCCGGGGATCCAGGGGTGCGTCGACCTGGACTGGTTCGCCGGGACCTCGTTCGAGGCCGTGACGATCCCGCTCCCGGACCGGACGCCGCCGGTCCCGACGCTCGCGCCCCCGGGCGGCGTCGCCCGGCCGGTGACGGTCTCGTTCGGCGAGGTCGTCCGAGGCGTCACCGTGGGCAACCTGGTGCTCCTGCGGGCGGACACCGCGACGCCCGAGGAGACCGAGCTCACCTGTCGCTCCGGCAAGGGCCTCGTGGTCGACTGCCTCTCGGGCAACGTGCGCACCGTGCTCGTCCAGCCGCGCGAGCCGTTGATCCCCGGGCAGACGTACCGGGCGGCGGTGAACCCACCGGGCACGCTCCCGCTGATCGTCGACCGCAGCGGGAACCCGGCGCCGGCGACCACGGTCGACTTCGCCGCGCCGACCGAGCTCGAGCAGGACAGCGCCGCCGTCGCGTACGCGTGGCGGACCGTCGCGGCCCGCGACGCGCTCGGCGGCTCGTACCTCGCCGAGCGGAGCGCGGGCGCCGCCGCGACCTTCGCGTTCCCCGGCCGCTCGATCACCTGGTACACGGTGGTCGGTCCCGATCAGGGACGGGCGAGCGTGTGGATCGACGGCGAGCGCCTCGGGACCTTCGACCAGTACGCGCCGCGGAAGGAGCACCGCGTGGCGCGCTCGTTCACCGGGCTCCCGCGCGGCGACCACACGATCGCGATCCGCGTGCTCGGGACCGGCTCGTCGGCGTCGAGCGACACGCTGGTCGCGATCGACGGGTTCGAGGCGGGCGGGCGGCGGATCGCCACGCCCGAGCTCGCGCTCTCGTGGGGGACCGTGCGCGCCCCCGGTGCGTCCGGCGGGAGCGTCGCGGCGAGCGACGGGAAGCGCGCGAGCGTCGAGCTCACCTTCCGCGGCACGGGCATCGCGTGGACCACCGTTCGGGGCCCGGACCAGGGCAGGGCGGCGATCTACGTGGACGGCGCGCTCGTGCGCACGGTGGACAACTTCGCGAGCGAGCCGACGTTCGGCGTCGTCCGGACCGTCTCCGGGCTCGCCGAGGGCGTGCACGAGCTGCGGATCGTCGTGCTCGGTGAGGCCAGGGGGAAGGCGACGGGGACGTTCGTCTCGGTGGACCGGTTCTCGATCGTCCCCTGACGCGCGGCCGCCAGGGCGCGGCAGGCCTGCATCGCGATCTCCACCACGCGCGCGGCCGGCAGCTGACCTCCGCGGGCCAGGAGCGAGGAGCGCGCGCGCCAGCTCCTGGTTCCACGGCCCCTGGCCCACCGCCGGCCTGAGGAGCAGGATGGGGGCATGGAGCCGGAACGGGGCCGGAGCCAGCGCGTCGCGGCCGGGGTGGTCGGGCTCGCGGTCTTCGTCGGGGCGGTCTGGCTCGTGGCGACCGGCGGGCCCTTCGGCCGTGGCGGCGGCCCCAGACCGACCCCCTCCGAGGCGCCGGCGCCCCCCGAGGGGCCGGTCGGCGCCGGGCTGACGGCGCCGGGCGTCTCCGCGCGGGTGGGCTTCGTCGGCCTGCCGCCGGAGGGCGCGAGGCCGAGCCGGCCGAGGCGCGGGGAGCTCGTCCTGCGCTACTTCGGCAGGCGGTTCGCGCACTGGTACCAGGTGTGGGTGTTCGCGGACGGGCGGCTGATCTGGCAGCGCGAGGGCAACCTGCTCGAGGGCGCGAACGAGCGGTCGACGGGCTTCCTCGAGCAGCGCCTCACCGCCGAGGGCCTCGAGCTGCTGCTCGCGCGGGGCTCGGCCGAGGAGTCGCTGTTCGGCTTCCCCTGGCGGCCCCCGTACCCGGCGAGCTGGCTGCCGCCGGACGCGTGGGAGGAGCGCACGATCCGAGGGTACGTGCCCTCGAGGTACGCGGTCTGCTACATGGGGCTGCGGCGGCCGGTCGAGCCGTCCCGGATCCTGCGCTGGCTCCCGGAGGAGGCCGCCGAGCCGCTGCGCGCCGCGATCTCCGACGTTCGGTCCGACGGCGGGTGGCTCCGGGGGTTCGGGGGCGGGTGCTCGGTCCTCCCGACCGAGGAGGCCCGCACGGTCGCCGCGGCGCTCGAAGCCGCCGGGTTCGCGCAGGACGAGTTCCAGCGCGCGTACGGCCTCGTCTACTACCTCGAGGGCCTGGGCTCCGTGAGCGAGGCGGTGATCCGGTTCGAGCCGATCCTCCCGCACGGCAAGGCCGGCTGCTCCGGCTGCGGGTGAGCCGCCGACGGGCCCGCGCCCGGCGCGGAGCGGGTGGGCGATGCCGACCGGACCGACGGGGGCGGACTCAGCGCTTGCGGAACCAGCCCTTCCGCGACCGTTCCTCGACCGCGCGGGATCGCGCCAGCTGCTGGAGCCGTCGCTGGATCGAGTACCCGTGCCGAACGTCCACGCCCTCGACCCGGAGCCTCACATCGCTCCGGTCGCGCGCGCGGTGAGCCCCGCCGTCGCCCTCCCGTCGAGCGCCGACGTCCATGCCCCCAGCCTGGGAGCCGCCGGGCGGGAGGTCATCGTTCGCTTGCACCACGTGGCCTACGTCGCACCGGCAGCGCGGCCGGACCCTTCTACGGTGCGCTCCGTGAACGGGCGCGGGTCTGGGTGCGTCGACGCACGACCCGGGTGCTCCGACGAGGGCCGCCCCTGGGGAGGTGCTCGATCAGCGCATCACGTGCACGGGCACGCTGGCTTCGCGCTCGACCAGCGACGGCCCGCCGTGACGCGGTGCCGCCGATCGCGTCGGCGAGCTCGAGGCAGGCGCGATCGGCGATCGAGGGTCCGCTTGGGGGGGCGCGGGTGCGGGGTGGCGCTCCGATGTATCAGTCGGGCAACAGCGGCACCGACGGGCCCGGGTCCCGACCGAGGAGCACGGCCCGGGTGATCGCCTTCGAGCCGAACCGCTCGCGCACCAGATCGAGCGTGGCGTCCATCGCGTGCGCGAGCGGACGGTCGAACGGCAGCGCGAGCTGGATCGCGTCGTCGCGGTGCAGGTTGCTGAGCGTGATCCCGATCAGGGTGATCCCCCGCTCCCGGATCGTCGGCATCGCCGCCGCCAGCAGGCCGCGCGAGACAGCGAGGATCGACTCCGTGTCCGCGGTGGCCTCCGGCAGCGTGTGCGAACGTGTCGCGCGCGAGAAGTCGTCGAACCGCAGTCGGAGCGTGATCGAGCGGCACACGCGGTGCGCCTTCCGGAGCCGGCGCGAGAGTCGATCGACGAGCGCGAGGAGGTCGGCGTCCAGCGCCTCGGGCGATCGCCGCCGGCGGCCGAGCGCGCGCTGGGTGCCCATCGAGCGGCGACGGCGCCCGGTGTCCACCCGTCGCGGGTCGCGGTTGTGCGCCAGCGCGTGGAGGTGGCGCCCGGCCGCCCGGCCGAGCCACCGGACGAGCGTCGCCTCCCCGAGCCGCGCCACCTCCCCGACGGTCGAGATGCCGCGGTCGCGGAGCTTGGCCGCGGTGACCGGGCCCACGCCCCAGAGCGCCTCGACCGGGAGCGGGTGGAGGAACCCGAGCTCGCGGTCGGGCGGCACGACGAGCAGGCCGTCGGGCTTGGCGACCCCGCTCGCCACCTTGGCGAGGAACTTGGTCCCGGCGACCCCGACGCTGATCGGAAGGCCCACCTGCTCCCGGACCTCCCGGCGGAGCCGCACGGCGATCTCGGTCGGCGTGCCGGAGATCAGCCGCAGCCCGCCGACGTCTAGGAACGCCTCGTCGATCGAGATCCCCTCGACGAAGGGCGTGGTCCGCTCGAACACCGCGAACAGGTCCTTGCTCGCCTGGCTGTAGGCCTCCATCCGGGGGCGGACGACGACCGCCTGAGGGCACAGGCGTCGGGCCTGCGCGCCGCCCATCGGGGTGCGCACGCCGAACGCCTTGGCCTCGTAGCTCGCGGCGAGCACCACGCCGGAACCGACGATGACCGGCCGGCCACGCAGCGAGGGGTCGTCCCGCTGCTCGACCGACGCGTAGAAGGAGTCGACGTCGGCGTGCAGGATCGTCGCGTCGCCATCCATGGCAGCAGGGTCCCACCGGGCGACGACAACCGGTGTCGGTGGTCGCGCGAGGGGCGAGCCCGCCCACATGTGCTACCATGTGCTACATGGCTGACCGTCGGGTGGGTGTGCGCGAGCTGCGACAGAACCTGAGCCAGTATCTGCGGCGGGTCGAGCGCGGCGAGCGTCTGGAGGTCACCGAGCACGGGCGACCGGTGGCCGTGCTCGCGCCGCTCGGCGAACCAGAGACGCCCCTCGCGAGGCTGGTCGCGGCCGGCAGGGTCATCCCGCCGACGCGGGACATCCTCGACCTGCTACCGGCGCGCGGTCGGATCTCGACCCGTACGAGCGAGGCGCTCCAGGAGGAGCGCGCGGAGCGCCTGTAGCCAGGATGCTCTACCTCGACCCGTCGGCGATCGTGAAGCTCGTGAGCCGGGAGCCCGAGACCCTCGACCTGGTCCGCGAGGTCCGGGAAGACCCCGCGCTGGTCTCGAGCGCGCTCGCCTGGACCGAGGTCATCAGGGCGATCCGTCGCGCGGGCGGGAGCCAGACCAGGGCCGAGCGCGTGCTCAGCGGGATCGGCCTCGTGCCGATCGATGACGGGATCATCCGGTCGGCTGCCGCGCTCACGCCCGTGACGCTTCGGACCCTCGACGCGATCCACATCGCGACCGCGCTCAGCATCCGCGCCGACGTGTCCCAGCTCGTGACCTACGACGACCGGCTCGCCTCAGCGGCTGCAGCGGCAGGGATCGATGTGATCTCGCCTGGCGTCGGGGGCTGATCCCTGGCTGGAACGCGATCGCGCCGTCCTGAAGGATCGGGCCATCGGGCTTGAGTGCGATCTCGCCCCGACGTTCGGCGTCGGCGGGTCCCGCTACCGTGTGTGGGTCGGACCCCGCGGCCCCCATCG
>Ga0209172_10008252_pt1 | contig 10275 bp, 8 predicted proteins | sample LarsenN4metaG_FD_184113 | JGI IMG/M metagenome (GOLD analysis project Ga0209172, IMG submission 184113) | Hot spring sediment bacterial and archeal communities from British Columbia, Canada, to study Microbial Dark Matter (Phase II) - Larsen... ...
TACCAAGTCCCGTCTACCTCGAGAATCCTCAGGTCCTGGACCTGAATGTCGTGCGTCCAGATGCCGAACTTGTCATCGAAAGGCCCGGTGGAGGTGGCGCCATCCGTGTTGTAGCCAGACTCGGTGTCGGTCGCCTGGATGCGCACAAACGGGTCAACATAACCCGTCCCGGTCGCCTGAGGGTCAACCACCTGGAAAAGCGCACCGTTGATGTCGGTGCTACAGAAATCCCCTGGAGATGCCGCTGTCAAATCGCATGTCTCGGCGTAGGCCGCGCCGCTGAATGCCAACAGCCCTACCAGCGATGCGATAACCCGGACGTACTTCCTCGTTTCCATGTTAGCACTCCCCTCGCCGTGTCTAGTTGGTACTTTGACTCTGACCCGCCCTTTATCACAGCAACCGAGCGGCCAAACGGCACTTTTGTGCTAGAACCCTTACTTCTCGCACAAGTTATGTGTTTTCAACATATTATGGTCAATGGCTGACTTCCGACATTTTGGGGCAGCTCAGTAAGGTAAAATAGGATGTGCAACGCGTTTCACCTTAGCCGCCACGTTCTGTAGTTTGCCAACTAACGGTGGGCCGGCTTCGGGCTGCGACGGACCCTGCGGCCGCTCCCCTCGATGCCCCCGTTGTGGAGTCCTGTGAGGGCTGCCCGGCACCTAATTCTCCTTCTCCTTGGCCCGATTCTACTCGCCGACAAGGAATACACCAGGCGCGAGCGAGAGGATGACGAGGGTCGCGTCGCCTTTCTCTCCTTTCTCGCTTGCCCGATTTTCCAGTTGACGCGGTCGAAGGGCGCCATTAGATTGTCCCTCGACTTCGCAGAATTTGCGGTGCCAATCCGGTGACCGAGGCGGTCCGGGACGCAGGCAATTGGTGCGGGGGTCCAATTGTCCCGATGTTTCAAATCGGGTTGGCCGCCGGGACTATGTCGTTCGCCGCTCATTCTCCCCTGCCGCGGGCAGGGAGCGGCGCTCCGGCAGCTCGCCTAGTCCGCCTGGCCTCCCGGGACGCTGCTCGGGCGCCGCAGAAATGGAGAGTCGCCATGAGAGTCGGTCTATTTACTGCGCTCTTTGCCAAGCTGAGCCTGGAGGATGTGATCAAGAAAATTAAGCCGCTGGGGATTCGCACGGTGGAACTCGGAACCGGGAACTACCCTGGCGATCCCCACGTCAAGCTCGACTGGCTGAGCAATTCCGCCAAACTGAAGGAGTTCAAACAAAAACTCGATGACCAGGGCGTGTCGATCAGCGCGCTGAGTTGCCACGGGAACCCCTTGCACCCGAACCGAAAGATCAGCGAAACGCACGCCGAGGTCAGCCGCAAGACCATCCTGCTGGCCGAGAAGCTGGGGGTGCGCACGGTGATCGATTTTTCCGGCTGCCCCGGCGATAGCGACGACGCGAAGTTCCCCAACTGGGTCACGGCGCCGTGGCCGCCCGATTTCCTCGAGATCCTTCGCTGGCAGTGGGAGAAGAAAGTCATTCCCTACTGGAAGAAGCGCGCCAAGTTCGCCGAGGACCACGGCGTGCGCATTGCCATCGAAATGCACCCCAACTTCGTCGTCTATAATCCGGAAACGCTGTTGAAACTGCGCGCCGAAGCCGGGGCCGTGCTGGGGTGCAATTTCGATCCCAGTCACATGTTCTGGCAAGGGATCGACCCCTGCGCTGCCATCCGCGCCCTGGGCGAAGCGGTCTTCCACGTCCACGCCAAGGATACACGCATGTACGACGTCAACATCCGCACCCATGGCGTGCTCGACGTCAAACCCTACAGCGACGAGAAGAACCGCGCGTGGATCTTCCGCACCGTCGGCTACGGGCATGACGCGGACTTCTGGTGCGACATGGTTTCCACACTCCAGATGGTCGGCTACGACGATGTGCTCTCCATCGAGCACGAGGATAGCCTGATGTCGATCGAGGAAGGCCTCACCAAGGCCGCCAGTTTCCTCAGCCAGATCGTCATCAAGGAGAAACTGAAGGATATGTGGTGGGCGTGAAGGACAGTGACGAGTGACAAGTGACGAGTGACGAGCGCGAAAGATAACCCCCCACCCGCGACCACTCTGTGCGAATGACTGGAACAAGTGACGGGCAACCGCGCCAGCAGGCCAACTGATGAACACCGCCATTGAGGAACCAAGGAAGATAAGCAGCTACAAAGATCTGCTCGTGTGGCGGAAGGGCATGAAGCTCGTAAAAGAGATATACCGCTTAAGCCGCGCATTTCCAGCGGATGAACGTTTCGGGCTCGTCTCGCAAATGCGTCGCGCGGCCGTGTCAATTCCCTCCAATATTGCGGAGGGCCAGGCGCGCCGGAGCACAAACGAGTTCATCCAGTTCATTTCACAGGCAGAGGGGTCGGTCGCGGAATTGGACACCCAACTCATTCTCTCTGTGGAGCTGGGTTATTGTCCGGTTGGCGAAGCCGCACCGGCTGCGGAACTGATTTCCGAACTAATGAAGATGCTGAACGCGCTGCGGAGGACATTGGTTAAGGCGAAGTGAGCCGGGTTCTTCGTTGTTCGTCACTCGTCACTTGTCACTCGTCACTTGTTGATTGCTGAAAGGAGGTAGGTAATGGTTGAAATCAACGTGGCTCTCATCGGTCACCAGTTCATGGGCAAGGCGCATTCCAATGCCTATCGGCAGGTGGAAAGATTCTTTCCCGGCAAGTACAGGTTTCGGATGAAGGTGCTTTGCGGCAAAGCCAGCACGGAAGAACTGGAAGCCACGGCGCGTCAATTCGGCTGGGAGGAATCCGACACCGAATGGGAGCGCGTCGTGGCCCGCAAGGATATCGATGTGGTGGACATCTCGACGCCCGGTTACCTCCACCATCCGATGGCGCTGGCCGCCGCCGCCACCGGCAAGCACATCATCTGCGAGAAACCGCTCGCCAACACCCTGGCGCAAGCCAAGGAGATGCTGCGCGCCGTCGAAAAGGCCGGCGTGAAGCACTACGTGAACTACAACTACCGCCGTGTGCCCGCTGTAGCCTACGCCAAGCGCCTGATCGCAGACGGCCGGATTGGCGATGTCTACCATTACCACGGAGCCTATCTCCAGGACTGGATCATGGACCCGGACTTTCCGCTGGTCTGGCGGCTGGAGAAGAAATACGCCGGCTCGGGCGCGCTCGGTGACATTGCTGCACACGCCACAGACTTGTCGCAATACCTGAATGCCGACATTGCGGAAGTGATTGGCCAGATGACCACGTTCATCAAGGAACGTCCACTCCCGGCCTCGGCCGGCGGCGCCTGGGGGGCCAAAGGCAAAGGCGGCAAAGGCAAAGTCACCGTGGATGACGACTCGAACTTCCTGGCGCGCTTCAAGAACGGCAGCGTCGGCGTCTTCGAGAGCTCGCGCTTTGCCGGCGGCCGCAGGAACTTCAACGCCTTCGAGATTTACGGCAGCAAAGGCAGTCTGGCGTGGAATTTCGAGCGCATGAACGAGCTGGAGTTCTTCGACCGCACCGAGCCCGGCAAAGACCAGGGCTACAAGACCATTCTGGCGACGGAGGCCGACCATCCCTATGTCGGCGCCTGGTGGCCGCCGGGGCACATTATCGGCTACGAGCACACCTTCGTCCACGCCCTCTCGGAGTTCCTGAGTTGCCTGGAAGTCGACCGCATGCCGGAACCGAGCTTCAAAGAAGGCGTCAAAGTCCAGGCCGTGCTCGATGCGGTGGAGCGCTCGGCGAAATCGCGAAAGTGGGAAAAGGTGTCTCGGTAGGACGGCAGTGAATTCAGAATCCAGAATTCAGAATTCAGAACGCACACAGGAGGACTACCGTGCCAACCGAACGAAAGCCGGCACGAACATTTCAGGACTTGGTTGTTTGGCAGAAAGCGCATGAGCATGTTCTCGGCGTTTACAAACTCACGGGTGCGTTCCCGAAGCATGAGGTCTATGGGCTCTCCGCGCAGATGCGGCGCGCCGCGGTTTCCATTGCTGCGAATATCGCGGAGGGCTTCAAGAAACGCGGCGTCGCCGACAAGGTACGTTTTCTGAACACTGCGGAGGGTTCCCTCGAAGAATGTCGCTACTACCTTGTCCTAACGCGGGATTTGGGCTACGGAGATGTTAAGCAGCTGACCTCAACGCTGGAGGAAGTGAGCCGCTTGCTAGGCGCCTACGCTGAGGCCATTCGGTCTTCCGTCTCCTGAATTCTGAATTCCGGATTCTGAATTCTATCCTCGAATTGTGGACGGTACTCGATGTCCTACATGATGGGAATCGACGTCGGCACGACCGGCACGCGCGTCGTGATCGTGCGTCCGGACGGGCACGTGGTGGGCGCCGCGACGGGCGATCATCAGCCCATGCGGATGCTCAAGCCCGGCTGGGCGGAGCAAGACCCTGCCGACTGGTGGGAGGCGACGATCCGAGCTGTGCGCGCCGCGCTTGAGCAGGCCGGAGCCAAAGGCGACGACATTGCGGCCGTGGGCCTTTCGGGCCAAATGCACGGCGTGGTGCTGCTCGACAGGACGCACGCCGTGTTGCGCCCGTCGCTCATCTGGTGCGATCAACGCAGCCAGGCGCAGTGTGACTGGATCACGCAGCAAGTCGGCGCCGAGCGGCTGATCCAGCTCGTGTCTAACCCCGCGCTCACCGGCTTCAGCGCGCCCAAGCTCCTCTGGGTGCGCGACAACGAACCGCAAATCTTCGAGCGCGTGGCGCGTTTTCTGCTGCCCAAGGATTTCCTGCGCTTCAAGCTTACGGGCGAATTCGCCACCGACGTCTCCGACGCTTCCGGCACGCTGCTGCTCGACGTAACCCACCGGCGATGGTCGCAGGAGATGCTGGGGGCGCTCGAAATCGATTCCAAGATTCTGCCACGCGTCTATGAGTCGCCGGAGATCACGGGCCAAATCACGCGCGAAACGGCGCTCGTCACCGGCCTCAAGGCGGGCACACCCGTGGTCGGAGGCGGTGGGGATCAGGCGGCGAGCGCCGTGGGCAACGGCATCGTCTCAACCGGCCTCGCTTCCGCGACGCTGGGCACGAGCGGGGTGATTTTCACTTACACCGACGCGCCCAAGCTCGATCCCCGGGGACGCATCCACACTTTCTGCCACGCCGTCCCCGGCAAGTGGCACGTGATGGGTGTGACGCAGGGGGCAGGGCTCTCGTTGCGCTGGTTCCGCGACAACTTCGGTGAGTCGGAGACTTACCTGGCGCGCCAGACCGGCGTCGATCCCTATGACCTCATCATCCAGCAGGCGGAGAAGATTCCCCCAGGCAGCGAAGGTCTGTTGTGGCTGCCCTACCTGATGGGCGAACGTACCCCGCACCTCGACGCGCAGGCGCGCGGCATGTGGTTCGGCATGACCGCGGCGCACAAACGCGGGCACATGATCCGTTCTATTCTCGAAGGGGTGGCCTTCAGCCTGCGGGATTCGCTCGAGATCTTCAAAGAGCTGGAGATTCCCGTCGAGCAGATTCGCGCTTCGGGCGGCGGCTCGCGCAGCTTTCTGTGGCGACAGATTCAAGCGGATATCTACGGCAAAGAGCTGGTCACACTGCGCACTTCGGAAGGGTCGGCGCTGGGCGCGGCGCTGCTTGCCGGCGTGGGGGCGAAGATTTACGCGTCGGTCGAAGAGTCGGCGAAAGAGGCCATCCAGGTGCGCGAGCGCATGTCGCCTCATCCCGCCAACGTGGCGATCTACGACCGGCAATACCGGATCTATCGCAGCCTTTATCCGGCGGTGCGCGACCTGTCGCACCAGTTGGCTGCGCTGGAAGCATAGATGGGGAGAGGTCAGGTGGCTGCAGCTCGTGTCCGTCGCAGTTTGCACGCGGTAGCCGCCGCCCTCCTCGCCTTCACCCTGGGAGGCCCCGCCATGGCCCAGCCGGCTGCATCCAAGGCCTCGACAGCATACAGCGTCACGAAAAAAACGACCGAAGGGTACACGACCTACCACCTGCGCGATGTGGCTCGAAAGATGGAGCTCGCCCTCGCCCCCGGCCTTGGCAACCTTGCCTACGCCTTCGAGGTCAACGGCAAGGACGTCTTCATCGCGCCCGAATCGCTCCAAGCCTACCTGGACAGGCACTGGTTCGGCTGGGGGAATCCCTTCATGGCCCCCTTCGCCAACCGCATCGACAAGGACTTCTACTTCTTCGAGGGCAAGAAGTATCTGCTGAACGATTCCTTCGGGAATCTCCTGCGAGTTCCACCCAACAACTATGTCCTGCACGGGCTGCTGGTGTACGAGCCGCGCTGGGAGGTAATCCAATCCGGCGCGTCGCGCGCGGAGGGCGCGTTTATCGTCTCGCGCCTGGAGTTCTACAAGTATCCCGACTTGATGGCGAGCTTTCCTTTCGCGCACACTTACGAGGTCACTTACCGGCTGAAAGATGGCAAGCTGGAGTGCGCCACCAAAATTAAAAACCTGAGCAACTCGTCGATGCCCGCCCATTTCGGCTACCATCCCTACTTCCGCCCCGACGGCCCGCGCGCGGAGTGGACGCTCGCGATCGGCGCGCGGAAGCATTGGCTCACTGAACGTGAACTGATCCCGACGGGAGAAACGGAGCCGACCGAGAAGTTTCTGCCGGGTGCAAGCCAGGGCGTGGCGCTCGGCGCGACATTCATCGACAACACCTTTTCGGATTTCGCGCGCGACAGGAAAGGCCTGGGCAGCATCTGGGTGAAAGGGCGGACACGGAAAATCGAAGTCATCTACGGCAAGGAGTACGATTACGCGGTCATTTACGCGCCGCTCGATAACACGCTGATCTGCATCGAGCCCGAAACCGGACCCACCAACGCCTTCAACCTCGCTCACGAAGGTAAGTTCAGAGGTTTGATTCTGATCGAGCCCGGCAAGACGTTTGAGGCCACTTACTGGATTGTGCCCACCGGATTCTGAGATCGCCCGCGGTCGGAGGTTTTGCTGATGACTCCCTCGAGAAAATTCACATACGGTGCTGCTTTCGCTGCAATCTTGTCTGGTCTTGCCTACGCCGCGCTCACTACCGCGCCTAACTCATTCTTGAATTCAGCGAGGATCGCCATGGCATCATCCGCCGCATCGTTTCCCGCCAAGGTTGAGCGAACGCAATACAAAGGCTGGAATGTCTATCGCCTGACGAACGGTCTGGTCACACTCTACGTGGCGCCCGATATCGGCGGGCGCGCCATCCAATTGCAGCTTGGAGAGCACGAATACTTCTTCGTCAACCCGGATCTGGCCGGCAAAGTCCTGCCGCCGGAGCAGAACAATCTGAAATCCGGTTGGGCCAATTACGGCGGCGACAAGGTCTGGCCGGGGCCCGAGGGCTGGTCGAACGACGACCAGTGGCCCAGCATTCCGTACTACATCCTGGACGGCAGCAAGTACGATTCGGAAATCACCAGCAACAACTCGGGCGAGGTCGCCGTCAAAGTCACCAGCCCGAAAGACCCGCGCACCGGCGTGCAATTCGTGCGGACCTATCACGTCTATGCGGATACCACGCGCATCCAGGTCGAGCAGGTGATGCGCAATATCTCGAAGCGTCCGATCCGCTGGGGCATCTGGCATGTGGTCCAGCACGATGCGGCCGATGCGAACGATCCCTCCAAGCCCAATCCGGAGGTCTACATGTACGTGCCGCTCAACCCCAAGAGCCAGCATCCGGGCGGCTACTACGTCATGTTCGGCGACGTGCGCCACCCGAGCTATCAGGTGGTCGATGAAGGGCGGATGCTGAAGATCCACTACCTCTACCGCGTGGGCAAAATGGGGGCGGATTCAAGCGCCGGATGGTACGCCGTCGTCAACGGCCAGAAGAACATCGGCTTTGTCGAGAATTTCAGGTTCTTCCCCGGCGAGGAATATCCCGATGACGCCTCGATTGAATCCTGGAACAATGGGCCGGGCACGATCTCGCGCGGGCCATGGGATCAGGTCCTGGCCGATGACCCGAAGAAGACTCCCTACTTCTTCGAGTCGGAAGGCATGAGCCCCTACGCGACGCTTGAACCGGGTGAGGAGTACTCGTACCCGATCGCCTGGTCGCCAGCGCGCGTGACGAATCCCGTGCGCGACGCCGTGGCGGCGGGCATCATCAGTGAACCGCTCTCAGCAAAAGTTGACGGCGGGCGCATCACGCTGCGCGGCAGCTTCGGTGTGTTCGTGCCGGGAACGCTCGAAGCCGTGTTCTACAGCATCATGGGAGAAGAACTGGGCCGCGAGACGTTGCAGCCCGTCGACCCGCGCGAAGTTGTGAAGGTGGAGAAGACCGTCGCTCTCCCTGCGGAGGCCTACCGTGTCAGCATCCGCCTCGTCGACGCGGCGGGTGAGAATCGCGGCTATCTGGGCAATGTAATCCTGAAGTAGCGGAAGGCCCTGTCCTCGGTTTCCTTCGCGTTCGGCGACGGTCAACGCCACGTCTGGTCGTCCATTCGTTTCAGGCTGGTGCCGTCTTCGAGCACGCCCAGCGTGATGATGGCAAACGTGAAGGCCCGCGTGCCGGGCTCGCGGTGGCCGCCCAGGGCTTTTTCCGTGTTGGAGAACGTGATATGGGCGTGGACACGCCCGTCGATGATGTAGCCAGTGGTCGCGATCAAATCGAATGGCCCCTCGCCTTTGAAAAAGGCTTCGGTAGCCGGCAACGTCGTGTTGCTCACCACGTGGACGTGATAGCTCACGAGCGAGCCCGCGCCGCTCAGGATCACGGCGTTTTGGATCTTCTCGCGCGCCACGGCATCCCGCAGACCTTGCAGGATATCCACCTGGTTCTTCATCCGCACCACGACGATTCGTTTGAACTGACTGGTCATGGTGTGGACGTCGGGAGCGGGGGGTGATTCTGCCTGGGTTGCTGCACCTGTCGTGGCCAGCCGCGGCGCTCCCTGCGATCGCTCAGCCAGCAGAATCCCGCCGCACAGTAACAGAATGCTGCCAATGGCAGCTCGCTTCAAAGAACGTGATTCCATGGTCCCTCCCGAGAAGTTGGAGAAGATCAACAACGCCCCATCGTGTCCGACTTGTGCCGCCAGCATACCAAATCGGAGGGGTCGAAGGAGAGGCAAAGCAAAAGGGCCGCGGATGTCCGCGGCCCTTACCCGTGTCGGGAGATCCTCTGTTCAACAGTTTACGGGCCGACGTCGTACGGCCGCATCATTTCGTTATCTTCGTGATCGACGATGTGGCAATGCCACACGTATCGGCCCGGCAGGTCAAAATGGGCTTTAATGCGCGTGACCTGGCCCGGGTAAGCGATGACGGTATCCTTGAATCCTACTTCCCAGGGCTCCGGTGGGATCGGCTCTCCCACCAACTGAGCAGGAGTAACGGACATCCCCTCGTTGTCGGTCTCCAGCGCCTGACGGTCCACCACCTGGAACTGCACTAAGTGGACGTGGATGGGATGCGCGTCGGCAGTGAAGTTGTAGATTTCCCAGACCTCCGTGGAACCGAGCGCGGGGTTTTCGGTTGTGGCATCCATCCAGGGCTTGGGCACCGGATAGCCGGCGCCATCGAGCGTACCCAGCAGGGCAGCTCTCGGCCCAACCCCTTCGAGCACCGCGGAGTCTTCCTCGTTCAGCGACAGCTTCCGTGTATTGCTGGCCTCACCAAGCGCGACGAGCGAAGGCAGTGTGAGCGCCTCGGGGGGAACGCTAGTGTCGATCGAGGCGAGCGGCACCACTTGGAATTTCATCACCTGGCCAGTGCTGTAAGGATCCGCGGCGTCGAAGTCGCTGGCGGGCGCGCCGCCTCCAAAAGGCTCGTCCGGTCCCTCGTTGATGAGGTAAATCTCGGTTCCGGCCGGCAGGCTGGTGAAGTCCACGATCACGTCGGCCCGTTCAGCGGGCCCCAGGAGGAGTTGATCGAGCTGGACGGGCTGGGGCAAGAAGCCGCCTTCGGTGCCAATCTGCCAGAAGGGAAGAACCGGCGCGGCGGGCCTAGGTTCGAGCGGGTTGGTGACCAGCTTCAGGATGAGGAACCGAGAATTGCAGCCGTTAAGCAAGCGGAAGCGGTACCGGCGCGGCTCGACATCCAGAACGGGCCATGTCCGTCCGTTCACGACCGTCGTGTTGCCGAAGAACTCGGGATTCCAAATCGGCGAGATGTCGCTGTCGGGGATGTACGGCCCTTCGAATTCGTCGAAGAACGCGCGCGAGTCAGGGAAGAAGAGCGAGCCGTCGGAGTTGAAAGAGCGGTCCTGAATGGCCATGGGGATTTCGTAGTACTTCATTCCGGGCGGGTCACCGAGCGCCGGGGCCGGTGCCGGGAGAGCGCCCGGGGCGAGATCGCTCGGCCCGCCG
>Ga0209172_10008259_pt1 | contig 10265 bp, 9 predicted proteins | sample LarsenN4metaG_FD_184113 | JGI IMG/M metagenome (GOLD analysis project Ga0209172, IMG submission 184113) | Hot spring sediment bacterial and archeal communities from British Columbia, Canada, to study Microbial Dark Matter (Phase II) - Larsen... ...
CTACAGGACTCCCCACCAGGTGTACTTCGGGGAAGGGAGAAACGATAACAGACAGGCTGGCTTAATCCACCTTAAAAAAGCCTGTTTTTTGTCTTGACAATGGGGAGGGGTACATAAAACCTGCGGATCATTCAAATACAGATTGAGAATCTTGAGCGAATCCTGGATGAGGTTTAGGTTCTTTTCACCAAGAACCTCCAAGGTAAAGATTGCCCATCTCCGCTCATTAAAATCTATAGAGTTTTCCAAAATATCCTTGATGCTCTTTGCGATTTCTGGAAGTTTATCTTCGATGAGTTCATGAAAATTCTGCAGGAGATTCATGAGATCATACATCGCATTCTCCGGATTCTCAGAATTTCGGAGTTCTTGAAACATTGCTTCCGCGAATGCCTTGTGTTGTGGAGAGTTTGGATTATACTTACCGAGTGAAAAGAAGAGCTGCTTAGCCTCCTGATTTTGAGTCTGGAGATAATACTCTCCTAAGGCACTCTGAATTTTCCCAATAATATCTGTATAGCGTGTATATGGGTATCCATAAAACTCTTCCCTTAATCGAAAGGGAGGGACTTTTTTGTCTCCGGAGTTTTTCAGTAGTTCAATGAACCTCTGAGCTCTTTCGGTCAAGAATTGTATTCTGTACCCTTCCAAATCGCTCAATATAGTCCCAAGTTCGGGGCTTGAGGTATGTTTCAAGGTTGCTTTAGCATTTCGCATAATAGAAATAAATGGATATGCCCGTAAACCCTTCGCATAGTGAGCAGCAGCTTTATCAAACTGCTTTTTCGCAAATGCGGTATCCCCCAGTTTCTTATAGTACTCGCCTGTTGATTGTTCGCTCTTTAAAGCCATTTTGGAATCCCTAGCACGTAACTACACTGTATCTACCAAGAACCCTTGACGTCCAGAACAATTATACCCAAATTTATCTTCATGTGACCGTAATACCGTATCCCTTGTCTTTCTTCGAAACCTCTTCATAACCTCCCCGACCTCAAAATCGCAATCACCAGCCCCACCCCTAAAATCCCCGCAAACAAAAACCCCAACAGCCCCAGCACCGAAAACCCAAACACCTTATACCCAATTTCTAACTTGATAATCAGCGATGACCCCACTATAATCGCAGCAATAATCATAGCAAACGAGAGCCGGTTGGACGACCGGTCTAACTCCAGTATCAGTTTGTCCAAGTCCCGGTGTCTTAACTCTACTGACATCTCCCCTTTGCGAGACTTCTGCAAGATTCTCTTCACTTCAAAAGGGAGGTCCGAAGCCAGTTTACGCAAATCAGAAATTCCGCTCACCGTATCCTTGATAAACTGCCCTGGTGCAAATTTTCTCTTTATCAGCTTGGAGACATACGGCTTGACCACTTCCGCCATCTGGAATTCCGGGTCCAAACTGCGGGCTAATTCTTCGTAAGTCACCATCGCCTTGGAGAGGAGCATCAATTCCGACTTGGCCTTCATGTCATAGCGCTTGAAGATCTCAAAGCTCTCCCAGAATAAATCTTTCATGTTCAGCCGCCCCAAAGGCTGCCTTTTGATTTTCTGCAGCATGGCCGATACATCAATTTCCAGTCGGCGCAAATTGACCTTTTCGTCCACGATTTCACTTTCTAACAATACCCTGACAACCTTCTTGGCATCTCCGGCCACAAAGGCTTCTAAAATGTCGCTGAACTCTTCTAATTGAGATTCGGTCAGGGTCCCCACCATCCCGAAATCTAAAGGGGCAATCACATTTCCGTCTAAGATTAAGATGTTTCCGGGGTGGGGGTCCGCATGGAAGAACCCAAAGTCAAAAATCTGCTTGCAGACCAGCTCTGCGCCTCGCTGGGCTATCACTCTTGGATTCAGCCCTTTAAGTTTGAGTGCGGCCGAATCAGAAACTTTAGTGCCGTGAATAAATTGGGTGGTCAAAACCAAAGGTGTGGTTAATTCCCAATAAACTTTCGGTATGACTACTTCCGGGCAATCAGCAAAATTCGACCGGAAAATCTCTATATTTTGCCCCTCGTTGACAAAATCTAACTCTTGACGGGTAGTCTTAGCCAATTCATCCACCAAACCCTGGGGGTCATACTGTCGGCTTTCAGGTATATGACGTACCGCTAAGTCAGCCAAGACCCGCAGTATCTGCATATCTGCATCAATGATTCTCTTTATTCCGGGACGCTGGACTTTGACCGCCACTTCGCTTCCGTCTTTAAGCCTGGCTTTGTGAACTTGCGCCAGGGAGGCTGAGGCAATCGCTTTCTGGCTGAATTCTGAGAAGAGTTCGGAGATGGGTTGGCCTAATTCTCTCTCCAGAATCTGCTGAGCCTCCTGGAATGGAAATGGCGCTACCTGGTCCTGCAGTTTAGAAAGCTCAAAGACCAAATCCGGTGGAATCAGGAAGGGACGAGTGGAAAGAACCTGCCCTAGCTTGATGAAGGTTGGCCCCAGCTCTTCTAAGGCCAGCCTGATTCGATGAGCATAATTTAATCTGGTAATCTCCGGCTCCTTGCGGAGAAATAACCTGCGGATACGGTAATAAAGAGTCGCCGCTCCGGCCCGGTCTAAAAATTCACCGAAGCCGTATTTGATTAATACTGCGCTGATCTGGCGAAATCTGCCGAAGTGCCTGAGCCTTTGAAATCTTTTGCCGAAGGGCATCTTATAACTTGAGCCTGACTGAAATTACAATAGGCTTTAGTAAAACAAAAGGCAAGCAAAATAAAAAGCCCCGGCGCTTCCGCCGAGGCTCGCTAAAAAGCGGCCCCAACCTAAGCCAGGGGCTTTACTTTCTGGTTAAGCGTCAGTCCGCTTTAACCACATTGGAGGCCTGCGGACCTTTGGGCCCTGCGTTGATTTCAAATCTGACTCTCTGACCTTCTCTTAAGGTCTTGAATCCCTTGTCTGAAATCGAGCTGTAGTGCACAAAAACGTCCTGCCCACCGCCGTCCGGCTCGATGAAACCAAAACCTTTGGTCTCATTAAACCATTTGACTTTCCCTTCTGGCAAACTGCTTTCACCACCTTTCACTGCTATTTAAGGTTAATAATAAACCCACCGCCCTCACGAACGGTGGGAGTGAATCCAAACTTCAGTCTCTCTTAAGCGTAAAACCAGACAACTTTTAATACCTTGAGTACCTTATTACTCAATATAATCTAAAGCTCCAGCTGGCTTTGTCAAGTGAAATCTTGATATCGAGTCTAAGTTTCTTTTAGCCGGTCTGCAAACCGCTTCACACTCTTATTATCGGCAAATGGCACCAACAGATTTAATTTGCAGGCGGGGTTTTCCTGCCCGGCCAAATGGAAGGGTCATTGCAAGTCCCGCCTTCGGCTCTGAGGTCTCGACCCTGAGCTCGACCCGAAGGGCTCAGGCTCGAAGAGAGCGAAGTCGAAGGGCGTGGCAATCTGCCTTGTCCCCTCTCCTAAAGGAGAGGGCTAGGGTTAGTTTTTGTAGCGCCCTGGCTTGGCCAGGGCGAACCAAAACGTCCGAGTCAAGCCCGCTTAAGGCGAGGTTCGCCACAGGCGACTCGGACGCTACAAAAAAATGAGGGTGGTATTGTTTACTTCTCAGCTCGAAAAACTACTTCCCCCTCCACAATCGTAAACAACACTTTCCCCCTCAACTTCCACCCTCCAAACGGTGAATTCCTCGACTTAGATTTAAATTTGGAAACATCCACAGCCCAGCTTGTCTCCGGGGCAATGATGGTAATGTCTGCCGGCATTCCTCCCTTGATTCTGCCGGCATTCAATTTGAGAATCTTGGCGGGATTTACCGTCAGCTTGGCAATCGCCTGACTCCAGGTCAGAATTCCTTTATCAATCAATTCTGTGACAACTAAACCCAGGGCGGTCTCCAGCCCCAAAATCCCGAAGGGCGCCTGGTCAAATTCCACTTCTTTCTCCTCTGACGAATGCGGGGCATGGTCAGTGGCAATGCAGTCAATCGTCCCATCTCTTAATCCCTCTTTGAGCGCTTCCACATCTGCTCTGGCGCGCAAAGGAGGCTTCATCTTGTAATTCGTATCGAATGTCCTAATCACCTCATCTGTTAAAGTGAAATGATGGGGAGTCACTTCACTGGTAACCGCAATATTTTTTTTCTTGGCTTCCCTTATCAATTCAACCGAGCCGGCCGTGGAGACATGCGCAATATGCACTCTGGCACCGGTATATTCTGCCAATTTAATGTCCCGGTAAACCATCAATTCTTCAGAGGCAGCCGGAATCCCAGGCAAACCCAAAGTCGTGGAGACAAAACTTTCATTCATCACCCCGTTTTGGGAAAGACACAGGTCCTCGCAGTGGTCTATAATCGGAACATCAAACATCTTGGAGTATTCCATGGCCCGGCGCATCACTTCTGAGCTCATGACCGGATACCCGTCATCTGTAAATGCCACCGCACCGGCAGTGAACATATCCCCCAGCTCTGCCAATTCTTTTCCTTCCCGTTTTTTGGTTACCGCGCCTATGGGAAAGACTCTACACCTGGCCGACTGGGCTCTCTCTAAGACAAATTTTATCTTCTCCTGGCTATCCAAAGGCGGGTCAGTATTCGGCATGCAGCAGATAGTTGTGAATCCACCTGCCACTGCCGCCTCTGAGCCGGAGAGAATGGTCTCTTCATCCTCCCTTCCGGGCTCGCGTAAATGCACGTGCATGTCTATCAAGCCCGGTACCGCTAATTTCCCTCTGGCATCGATGATTTCCCCCCAGCTTGATTTCAATTTTTTGCCTGATAAAAGTCGCTTGGTCTCTATTTTTTGAATCTGTCCGGCTTGAAGGTAGACATCGGCCATCTCCTCCAGACCACTGGCCGGGTCGATGACCTTGCCTCCGGCAATGATGAGATTTTCGGCTTGAGACTTTTTGGGTACCGGCTTTTTTCTAACCGCTCTCTTCAAATTTGCCTTCTCCGCCCCTGAGCAGATACAAAACCGCCATCCTGACCGCCACCCCGTTGGTCACCTGGTCTAAGATGACCGAGTACGGCCCATCTGCCACTTCATCCGAGATTTCCACTCCCCGGTTGATTGGCCCCGGATGCATGATGGTAAAATTCTTGTTCAAAAGTTTCAATCTCTCTTTAGTAATACCGAAGAGCTGACTGTATTCACGCAATGAGGGAAAGTAATTGCTCTGCAGCCTCTCCTGTTGAATTCTCAAAGCCATGACCACGTCCGTCCCGTTTAAGGCTTCGTCTAAATTGTAAGAGGCCTCCACTCCCATCTTTTCCACTTCCCAGGGCAAAAGTGTGGTCGGCCCGCAAATAGCCACTTCAGCCCCCATAGTCTTTAATCCCCAGATATTAGAGCGCGCCACCCGGGAATGGCTGATGTCACCGACTATTACAACTCTTAAGTCTTTGAGCTTTCCATATTTCTTGCGCAGGGTGTACATGTCCAAAAGCGCCTGAGTAGGATGTTCATGCGCGCCATCTCCGGCATTAATGACCGAGGCGTCTAAAAAACGAGTCAGAAAATGCGGCGCCCCGGCTGAGCGGTGGCGGATTACCACCATGTCAATCTTCATGGCGGCTAAATTGCGCACCGTATCTTTTAAGGTCTCCCCCTTTTTGACGCTGGAAGCATCGGTGGAGAAATTCACGCTGTCGGCTGAAAGTCTTTTTTCCGCCAGCTCAAAGGAAATGCGGGTTCGGGTGGAGGCTTCGTAGAATAAGTTAACCACCGTGACTGCCCTCAGCGTAGGCACCTTCTTAATCGGCCTTTCCAAAACCTCCCTAAAAGTTTCAGCCGTATCTAAGATGAGAGTAATCTCCTCCTTGCTCATTCCCTCTAAGCCTAAAAGATGCTTACTTCTTAAGGGCATGCCTTACCTTATTCTTGGTTACTACAGCAACCGAATCTTCTCCATCCACCTCGACCAGCTTAACTACTACTTCTTCTCTCAGAGTTGTGGTTAGATTTTTGCCTACATAGTCAGCTCTAATAGGCAATTCCCGGTTCCCCCGGTCAATCAGCACTGCTAACTGAATCGCTTTGGGCCTTCCAAAATCAATAATCTCATCCAAAGCGGCCCTGATAGTTCTGCCCGTAAAGAGCACATCATCGACCAGAACCATTACTTTATCCACCACATCAAACATCAGTTCAGTTTTTTGAATCACCGGCTGCTCCAATTTGGTCTGGATGTCGTCCCGATAAAGAGTGATGTCCAGATATCCCACCGGAACTTTGCTTTTTTCGATTTCTTCAATCAGCTTACTCAACCTCTCTGCCAGATAAGCCCCTCTTGAGCGAATCCCTACCAGAGCCAAATTTTTCGCACTCCCGTTTCTCTCCAAGATTTCATGAGCAATCCTGGCCAAGGCCCGCCCGATCGCCTTTTGGTCTAAGATGACTGAACCGGATTTAGGCATTCCCGCTCCTAAAAAAATAGCCTCCCTCATTCCGAGAGAGGCTCTTCGCTTTCAGACTTACCCTCATATTCAATCTAAAGTCATCGCCAATTTATCCCGGCATATATTTCTGTCAAGCGAAATTATCCTTTATAACAAACGTTCAAATCTTTAGCCGCTTTCGCTTCGTCCAGTCTGCCCACCGGCATAGAGTGCGGCGCTGAATGAACCAGCTCCGGGTCAGTATCCACTTCATTGGCGATTTTAATCATGGCCTCTATAAAGTCGTCTAAACTCTCCTTGCTCTCCGATTCGGTCGGCTCAATCATCAAAGCTTCAGGTACAATTAAGGGGAAATAGACCGTAGGAGCATGTACGCCATGGTCTAAAAGTCTTTTGGCAATATCGGCCGTTCTTACCCCTTTAGCCTTCTGCTTCAAACCGGTTAAAATCACTTCATGTTTGCAGGTGCGGTCATAGGCCACCGTGTAGTACTCTTTCAGACTGGCCAAAAGATAGTTGGCATTGATGACCGCATTCTCAGATATATCTTTCAAACCCTCCGGCCCGCTCTGCCGGATATAAGTGTAGGCACGCACAAACATTCCGAAGTTGCCATAAAAAGAATGCAGCTTACCAATCGAGTTCTTTTTTCTCCGGTCGAAGTAATAAGTCTCCTCTCCGGCTTTATTGACTTTCTTTTCCACCTGGGGAACCGGTAAGAAGTCGGAAAGAAACTTCTTCACTCCAATCGGCCCGGCGCCAGGCCCCCCGCCGCCATGGGGCGTGGAAAAAGTCTTGTGCAGGTTAAAATGAACTATGTCGAAGCCCATGTCCCCCGCTCGTGTGATTCCCAAAAGCGCATTCAGATTAGCGCCGTCCATGTAGAGAATCGCTCCGGCGTCATGAATTATTCTGGCTATCTCAGAGACGTTGGTTTCAAACAGCCCCAGGGTATTGGGATTGGTAACCATGAAGGCTGCGGTCTGATTATCCGCCAATTTCCTTAATTCCTCGACGTCAACTAACCCGTTGGCGCATGATTTCACCTGCACGGTCTGATAGCCGCAGGTGGCTACTGAAGCCGGATTAGTTCCATGGGCAGAGTCCGGGATGATTACTTTGTTGCGATGGCTTTGCTTATTCTTCTCATGGTAAGCCTTGGTAATCAAGAGCCCAGTCATCTCCCCTTGAGCGCCTGCAGCCGGCTGGAGAGTGACTTCATCCGCTCCCCCTATTTCTGCTAAGTAATTCCTGAGCTCATACATCAGCTTCAATGCACCCTGGATAGTTTCCTCCGGCTGAAAAGGATGAATCTCAGCCCAGCCCGGAAACCGGGCCACTAACTCATTCACCTTGGGGTTATACTTCATGGTGCAGGAGCCTAAAGGATAAATTCCTTTATCGATATGGTAGTTCAAAGTGGAAATTCTTACGAAGTGCCGCACCGCATCATTTTCGCTTACTTCCGGAAGCCTGTTTTCTTTCTGTCTCAATAATCTCGACGGAATTAGTTCGGCAATCTTCTTTTCCGGGACATCACTCTCCGGCAGAGAATATCCTGTTCTCCCCGGCGACGAATATTCAAATATCAATCTTTCGCTCATCTTATTTCCTATTTTTTCAGACCGTTACTTCACCCTTGCTTTCACTTTTAACTTTGGAAACTGGCTGACTCTGGGTTTTAAAAAATGAAACCAGCCCATCGATCTCAGCTTTGGAGCGCTTTTCAGTCACCGCCACCAAGAGACAGCCGTCCAGACCCATTTTGAACTGGCTCAAATCCACCCCGGCCAAGAGATTTTGCTTCAGCCCGGCTTTGATGACTTTCTTGGGAGCAACAGGACTCTCCAGCACAAATTCTGTGAAAAACGGCGCGCTGAATTTTCTCTTGAATCCAGTTTCTGACTCAATCTTCTCTAAAGTACAATGAGCTTTCTGCAGGCAGAGTTCCGCGACCTTTTTAATTCCTTGCTTACCCAAGAGCGACAGATACACAGTCGCCGCCAGAGCCATCAACCCCTGATTGGTACAGATGTTAGAAGTGGCTTTCTCTCTGCGAATGTGTTGCTCTCTTGTCTGCAGGGTCATCACAAAGCCCCGCTGCCCCCGATTGTCTGTGGTAACTCCAATCAACCTCCCTGGCAGCCTTCTCAAATATTCCCTCTTGCAGGCAAAATACCCTAAATAAGGTCCGCCGAAGCTCATCCGGTTGCCCAAGGATTGCCCCTCTCCGACTACGATGTCGGCGTTGTACTCCCCAGGGGTCTTCAAAATCCCCAGAGAAATCGGGTCGCACACCATAACCAAAAGGGCGCCTGAAGAGTGAGTTAGTTTCTCAATCTCCTCAATGTCCTCTTCTAAGACTCCGAAGAAATTCGGATTCTGAATCACCACCGCCGCGGTCTGGTCATCAATCTTTTCTTTAACCGCTGAAGCCCTGATTTGGCCGTCAATGTGAGCTACCTCGACTAACTTCAGTCCCTGGCCACTGACATAAGTTTTCAAAACTCTTTTGTATAACGGATGCAGATTTTCTGGAATCAAGATTCTGTTTTTCTCGGTGTGGTAGTGAGCGAGCAAACACGCCTCACCCAAGGCAGAGCCGCCATCATAGAGTGAGGCATTAGCCAATTCCATCTCAGTCAGCTGGCAGATTAAGGATTGAAATTCATAGATTGACTGCAGAGTACCTTGAGACGCCTCAGCCTGATAGGGAGTATAAGCAGTGTAGAATTCAGACCGGGAGATAATCTGATCAACTACCGCCGGAATAAAATGGTCATAACTCCCCGCGCCTAAGAAGTTGACATACTCAAGAGACGATTTATTCTGCTCCGAAAGCTCTCTCATCAAGTTAGTAACTTCCAGTTCTGAAAGAGCGGAAGGCAGATTCAAAGGTTTTTTCAGTCTTAACTCTTCCGGAATATCCTTCAACAGCTCCTCAAAAGAGCCCACCCCGATTCGCTCCAACATCTGTCTGCGATTCTCGTCAGTATTAGCTACATAAGGCATAGAATTCTCCTACTTATTCAGCAGCTCTTTGTATTTTTCCGGAGTCAAAAGATTATTCGCCTCAGCCGGATTGGAAACTTTAACTTTGATAATCCACCCCGCACCGTAGGGGTCTTTGTTGATAATCCCCGCCTCGGTCTCCAATTTCGAGTTAATCTCGGCCACCTCACCTGATACGGGAGAAAAAAGCTCCGAGACAGCCTTGACCGCCTCGATGACCCCGAAAGGCTGCATCTGGGTAACTTTAGCGCCGACCTTGGGCATCTCCACGAAGACCACATCCCCCAATTCCCCCTGGGCGTAGTCGGTGATGCCGATAGTGGCGATGTTGCTTTCTAATTTGACCCATTCGTGTTCTTTGGTGTATTTGAGTGTGTCTGGTACCAGCAAATGCGTTCTCCTTTTTATGGTGAGTCTATCGAACCATTATGGTGAGTTTATTTATGGTGAGTGTATCGAACCATTTATGGTGAGCTAGTCGAATCATCTTTGTGAAAAACGTAACTAAGTTACGAATCCAAGTTAAAAAGACAAGCAGATTTTTGGAAGACATTATGGGTTTGGACTTGACGGAAATCAAGTCGATTTTGTTTGACAAAGCAGTAGAAAAAGATTTGATTAGGAGTGCCAGCAGTAGCCCACCTTGCCCTCAAGGTGGGATGAGCTACCCAGGTTCTTGTTCTATCAGGAACTACACCTGGCTGTGGTAGGAGTATCAGGGCTAAGTACTGTGATAACTGAAAATCTTGATTTTGGCGAAGAATTGTTTAGAATATGATAAGAGGGCAAGTAGGAAAGATTAACAAAATAAAGCGGAGTTAATTTATGGCTACACAAAATTACAAAAATTACTTCGATGAACTGGATTCCATAATTCTATTATT
>Ga0209172_10008260_pt1 | contig 10259 bp, 4 predicted proteins | sample LarsenN4metaG_FD_184113 | JGI IMG/M metagenome (GOLD analysis project Ga0209172, IMG submission 184113) | Hot spring sediment bacterial and archeal communities from British Columbia, Canada, to study Microbial Dark Matter (Phase II) - Larsen... ...
CATCGTCTACTTTTTCGCTGCATTGATTATATGGCGAAAATAGTAGATTTGTATTGGCAGTCTTTGACTGCCGCTCCTATCCCTCCCCGGCTTATAGAAGCGCGGGGTATCTCGGAGGTTTAGATGAAGAGTGCGATCGCGAATTAGCTTTGGTAGAAAGCCTGTTGAGCTTGCAGCATATCGAAGCAGGAACTTATAGTAGCCAACTTGTCTCAGTTGATTTGCAAGCTTTACTACCGCATTTGATTGAGCCGTTTGAAACACGGGCGCAAAATCAGCAACAAACGTTACAGGTCGCGATCGATCCTGATTTGCCAACACTGAGTCTCGATCCGTTAGCGATTAATCGGGTGATCACAGAGCTTCTCAGCAATGCCTGCAAATATACCCCTGCAGGTGGAAAAATTTGTATTCAAGCCAGTCTTTTGAAAGAGCCTTCCGTTCCCTACCTATCAAACTTTTTTCAGTTCTCAATTTCTAATACAGGGATTGAGATTCCAATTGAAGAACATAACCGTATCTTTGACAAGTTCTATCGCATTCCAAATAATGATCCTTGGAGGCATGGTGGCACTGGTTTAGGGTTGGCGTTGGTCAAGAAGCTAGTTGAGCAAATGAATGGCGTGATTCACATTGAGAGTGCTGCAGGAAAAACGTGTTTCTTGATTCAGCTACCTTTGATTTTAGCTGAGGCTACGTTTTAATACTTATGTAATAGCTCTTGCACTGCATTCTCTGGTGACGAAAGAGTAGATTGGCTCATTCCACCAAGGATGACTTGTCTAGGCATTAGGGACTTGCAGATAAATACTGTACCAATACCGCAGATCTGTAAGGGCGAATGGCCATATAGCCTTTGGCATAGCTACGCTAACGCCCCTACCGCACCACTGGGATATTATTTGTAGCCTAGTTTTGAAGAATTGGTATGAGACCAATCTAAATTTAGGAAGCGACAACCAAACGGATCCCCCCCTTCTCCCTGCACGAGATAGATGCTGGAAGAAGGGGGATGGCTAGCTGTCGCGATCGCCCACTAAATCAAAATTAGAAATTCTTTTCGACGAGCGCTTTGGAGTATTCAACAATCGTTTCGACTAACTCAAAATTTAGCAGTCCTCCAACATAGAATGTTTTGCGTTGTCCTTGCAGGGCTTCCAGTCGATCGTAAAAGCCTGATTGCATCACCTCAGATGTCACATGGGGAAAGTAAGGCCACTCATCGTAGCTATAAAATTGGTCATCCAGCTCTACCCCAATGTTTTGCATGGTTGCTTGAATGCCTTTAATCACTTCGTCACGGCGATCGCTCCTGGAAGCATGATTTTTCCAATCGATCAGGTCTTCTTCCCAGGGTAAGCGGGTGTAGAATGCCACCAAGTCATTATCCAGGAACTGTTGAGAGATGAACCAGGGATTGCCCTCTTGATTCATCGGAATTACATTTGTGACTGGGGTGCCCATACTAAAATTGGGGATTTGGTAGGTCGTTAGACTGTAGGGATTGAGTTCAATTTTTTGGAATAGTTCTTTCTCGGTCGGGGATAAATCTAGAAATGTTTGGAGCACATCTAACGTAAGTGGACAGGCAAGAATTAAATAGTCAAACTCTAAGTTTTGCTCCCATGTATCAAAGTCATCCAATATTTGTTCTTGCTCTAGGAAATGCACATTAATGGTGGCACCGCGTTTGATGCTTTTGATTGAGACATTAAAGTGAACTTCTAACCCCCAAGAGACGCGTTCCCAAAAGCGTTGAAAGCCATCAATAAAGCGTTTGGGCCAGCCCAACGGTAAGCCTGCGCCATAGGTCACTAATGTTGTAAACGTCTCTATCGTCATGTACTTTAACGCGTAGGCCGTTGGAATCTCGTTTAGATCACCGTAGCCCATGTTAGTGATAGGCAACTCAAACAAGGTTGAGAGACACGATAAATCTTTTTCAGCTAACCAGTTTGAGAAAGGTTGAGTCAATTCAGGATGTAGACTAATGCCAGCGAAACCAGGTACTGACAGAATTGCTTCTAACTGCGATCGCTCCCAATAAAAACGGGCGATCGCCCCTCCATAGGTAAACAAATCTGTCCCTTGCATCACCGTCTCTTGAATCGACTTAAATACAGGCTTGTTGGGCTGTGACGCAAATGGATCGTAGACTTGCCCAGGCCCTTCGCTATATAGTTCAGCCCCGACCTCTTTGGCTATTTTCAAAACCTCTTTGTAAGCCGGGGTCAGGTAGTTGGCTCCCAAGTCAAAAGAGCGCGACTTATAGGTGATGGAACAGCACAGTCCGCCGACTCGACCATTTTTTTCCAGAACGACAACATTTTCATACCCTCTTTGTTTGAGAAAATAAGCGGCAGACAATCCGGCGGCTCCGGCACCAACGACACAAATGCGAGCGTGTTTGGCAGTATTTGGCATAGTTTTGTGGGGAAGGATTTACTCAAAATGGGGATAAACGGCTTCAGCAAACAGGTCTTGCAGCTTTGGGTTAAGCCGGGATTGGTAGTCAGGCTGAATTGGGATCTGGTATGTGGCAGTGCGACGGGCGATCGCGGGCAACCACGCGGCATGAATGCTAAAGCCAAAGTCCAGCTCGGGATGACTGAGCTTGCAAATCGGGCCTGCACTCAGTTGGTCAGCCCGAAGCACCCAAATCTCCTTACTGTCTTGCCCAAATGCGGTACAGACCAGATAACCATCGGTTGAGGCTCCAGTGCCATTCTGACGTGGGATAAATTGAGGTGAACTCAAGCAATAATCCAGGGGCGCTTCATAAACATCAGCGATTTCCAGGGTTTGCGTGTCAATCCTAAACATGCAAGAGGGCCGATTGAAAAATGCCTCTTCAGGGTTGAGCAGATCCGGCAGCGAAACAGCCCGGTAGGGATAGTTTTTGTAAAGATCGTAGACGAATTCAGTAAGCAGGTCGGCCCAAAAGCCCAGCGATTGCCAGTAAATGGTGTCAATCTGCCGGGGAGTTTCGCCGGATGGGAGGCGATCGCGATACGTATAGAAGCCAATGCCCCAGTAGCGCCGTGTGTCATATACCACTTTGGCTTCTCGGACGTGCCCTGTTTCGCCATCAATTTGATAGCGTCCGACCCGCCCGACATCCATTTGTCCGTTCGCCAACATGCCCGCCAACCAGAGCGGCGAGGGTTCTGGTGCGTTGAATTTGGAGATGTCGTATTGTCGCACCCACTCTGCGAGGTCAGTCGCGCACAGATGGGCTGTATGCAACGTAATTTGACCGTTGGGGTTGTCGTAGTCTGTAGCGAAATGAACCGTCTCCAGGGGGATCACAGATGGACGGGCAATCACGGTTGCTTCGGCCCCATTGGTGTCTACTAAATCCGCACGACGAACCACGTAAATAGGCGTGTCTGGTAGTTGCGCGCGAGTTGTAACGGTTCGCAGCAGCCGTTCTGCTTCAGGACTGTCTGGAATGGGATTATTCAGAATCTGCTCTGGGCCAATTTTGAGGGGTGTGTCCATCAGTACAACGTAATCCTGAGTTACACAGAGCTGGTGCATCGTCTGCTCAATCCGAAGGGGTTTGCCATCGGGGAGTACGAGTTTCCAGCGCCGCAACTGATGGCTGCCATCCCACTGAACCAGGTAGACAAAATCAGGCACGATTTCATCGATCCAGCCGCCCAACCAGGCCAGTGTTTGCTGCCAAAGCTGATGTGAGAACTGGGTGATAGCCTTGAGCCAGGGGGTTTTAAGGAGATTGGCGATCGCATCGAGAACGACCTCAATTTCGTCGGGCAAGCCCTCCAACTCATAAAGGAAGCGGGCACCTTCGAGCATGTTGGTGAGCGATCGCCCAAAGTTGACTAAAAAGACTTCGTTGGTGAAGGGATCGAAGGCGGGATGCGCGGTACACATCACGGGTGGAAATGGATAGCTACTGGGTAGAAACGGTTTCCACTCATCATTTGCGCCCACAGGTGTTTTGATTTCCAGGGTTTCTGTGTCGATCTCGTAGGGGCGACCAGCATCGTAGGTGATCATTAGGCGATCGTGGCTGTCCCCCTGGGCACGAAAGGGTAGAAAAGCGATGTCTACTTCATCACGTAAACCCAAACTTGTCGAAAAGCGCAACAATCCATAATCTTGAAAACCGTCCCCGCGATATTGCGGATTTCCATAAGTAGCAGCGTCGGCATAATAGCAAGGCGTACGAGCCAGACGACTGGTAACGGTCACTTGCTGCGGTTGCAAGTCAAAGCGATAAATCATGCCATCACTGTTGAAAAAATGGGTGCCACTCGGATTTGGCAAGCCGCCTGATGCAACAGTGCCAACTGGACCCATTACGAATAGATGCCCCGCTAAATCGATTGGAATTTGACCCATGATGACATTCAGGGGTAGCTGTGATAGCTCGGTTCGGCTAGCGGTCATGGCCGACTTGGGAAAAGGAAATTTAGGTTTCACCACAGACATATACTCTGAACTGTGGCACCAACCTAGCAGACGAAATCAAAAATCCCTTCAGGTTGTAGCTAAAAATTAACGCTCTCCGTCAACAAGGTTGTTCTGAGTGGTTCTGATTGACAGCGATCGCGATAGGTTTTGGCAACTTGGTCGAGTGGATTGCGCTCTAAGCAAGCTTGAAAGGCTCGTGCAGCGTTTTCCCACTGTTCTGTTTCATAGGCTGCCAGTGCCTCAGAAAATACATCAGAAGTGCTGAGTTTTCCATCACGTACCGCTGGTGGATCGGCTTCAAACACTTCGTATATCATTACCGCTGCCTTCTTACCTTTAACCGTGACGCGCCCAATTACTCGCATCGCATAGCGATCGACATGGGTAAGCCGAGAAACCGTTTGTTCAGTGATCAAGAGTGGCACGTTAAACGTTTTGGTTAGCCCCTCAATTCGAGAAGCTAAATTGACCGCATCGCTAATCACAGTGCCATCCATTCGATTGGTGCCACCAACCGTGCCTAAAATGAGGGAACCAGTGTTGATGCCAATCCCAATTTTGATGGGTTGATAGCCAGTATTCTGGCGAAACTGGTTGTATTCCACTAAAGACTGCATCATTGCAACACCTGTCTGTACAGCGTCATCTGCCTTGCCAGGAAACAGTGCCATGATTGCATCGCCAATATATTTATCAATAAATCCATTGTTCTCTAAAATGATTGGCTCCATGCGCATCAAATAGGAGTTGATGAAGCGAAAGTTGTCCGCCGGAGACATACTTTCAGACAGAGACGTAAAGGAGCGAATGTCAGTGAATAAGACCGACATTTCCCGCTGAATCTGATCACCCAGTTGCACGTCAACAATACTTTCTTTATTTAGAAGTTCAAGAAACTGACGGGGTACAAAGCGTTCATAGGCGGTGTTGAGGCTGGTGAGATTTTGGTTGAGAGTTGCCAGGTTGGTATATAGACGAGCGTTTTCGATCGAAATTGCAGCTTGAGAAGATAAAACGTTCAATACTTCCAGGCGATCGCCCGTAAAAGCTCCCGTAATCAGGTTGTTTTCCAGGTAGACAATGCCAGCGAGCCTGCCCTGGTTGATCAACGGCGCACATAGCAGCGATCGCGGTTGCAGTTTGAGAATGTAAGGATCACGTGTAAAGTTCCCTTCGCGGCTGGCATCGGTCAAAACAACACTGCTCTTTGTCCGAACAACATAGTTGACAATCGCTTGAGATAAAATCTCCTCTTCTTTAATGTTGCGAGACTCTAAAACCTGCACCACTTCTTGATCCACCTGACCTTCTGCTTGAATCAGGAATTCGCCATTCGTTTCTAGTAGTAGAAAACCTCGTTGTGCCCCAGCGTTTTCAATCAGAATCCGCATCAGCCGAGACAACAGCTTATCAAGCTGAATTTCTTCTGAAAGAGTCTGTGAGGCTTTTAAGACCGTCATTAAATCTAACTCTTCTGATCGTCTGCCCGAAGAAACTCTACGGGTGATCGATTGAGTGCTTGAAAGTGTGGAAATGGTATTTTTTTCTAGTTTATTTCCTAAGAATTCAGCGTATTTATCCTCTAAATCTTTGACTTTGGAGATCGCCCCCCACTGCAAATAAAAATAGTGTGCCTCTTGCAAATAAACCTGGGCTAGTTTGAGCCGATTTTCAGCGAAACAGTAGGCACCTGCTAGCTCGCTGGCTAAAGCGGCTTCTTGAATGAATTGATGTTCTTGAGCCAACAAAATAGCGCGATCGTAGAGCGAGATCGCGGCTGTAAAATCTTCCTCTGTTCGAGCGACTTCTGCTTCGACAAGCAGGAGCTTGTGCGCATAGTTACTGGGGGCAAACGTGGCCCACTTTTGTAACTTCTTGCGGTCAACGCTGACTTGTTTTAATAACTGTTGACGCTCTTTGCCTGTGTGTTGTCGAGCCACTGCTAGCCGAATCAGCGCATCATAGAAAGCAAACCAGCCGACGATGAATAATGCAACGACCGAGTCTTGATAGGGAATCGCCCGATCTAGCTGAGCGATCGCGATCGAATATTCATCAAATAAGTAGTTCAAGACAGCGGTGTTAGCGTGGACGTAGAAAATGGCGGTGCGGTAGTTACTGTCTAAGTGCTGAGGAAATTGATTGGCAATATCATAAAACTCACCTGCCAACAAATTGGGTATCTGGCTTTGCCCGCGCAAGTTGGCAACTGTTTGTTGATAGATCTGAATCAAGCTGAGAATTGGCTGTTTCTTAAACCGCACCATCGCCTCAGCATAGATTGCCATGCTACCAGCTAAATCATCAAGCGATTGTCCACTGTAGTAACCATGTAATCCACACGTTAACCCACTAAAACAGGCATATTCTGTATCTCCTGTTTCTCGCCCAATTTGATAGGCTTGTTCTAGCGACTCTAACGTGTTGTGTAAGGGGTCGCGCCAGTGCCGCACAAATGAGTTTACTACAAAAATGGTGCGTGCCTGCAGTCCTTTAGCCTGAAACCGCTCAATCAGTTGTAGTGCTAATTCGCCAAAAGCATAGCCACTCTCAATGTCACCCACAACGCCGCACAGAATTAAACCATAGGTGGCAAAAGCAAAGCTCGACTCTGCGGCATTTCCATATTTTGCGGATAACTCAACCTGCTTAAAGACTGTTAGTGGAAAGACATTGGGCGCAGCTAGATACGTCGCAGAAGCAATACTCGCCAGTACTCGAATTGAGGCAAGTTGAGTTGGGTTGGTAATTTCAGGGGCATGAGCGAGGGTTTCAGTAGACTTTCCAATTAAGGCTAATTTACTTTTTAGTAGTCCAACTAAGATATTAAGTTGACTGGGATTAGTGGATAGTGGATTTCCTAATAACTTTAAAACTGCGAGTCCTTGTTGAGAGGCGTTCAAAAGTTCATCACGAGCAATCAACGATTGAATTTTGACGGTGTAAACGGGTACTTTGTCAAGAATCGATTGTCCCCGCTGAAGTACTGTGCTAACTAACCGATCCATCTGCTCAAAATGCCCTGCTAAGTAAGCCGCTTCGGTAGCCGTTTGATGAAGGGCTAGAGTCAGGGGATACTGCTGCTGCCAACTCTCGTCATTTAAGCAATCAATGCCAGCAGAAAGGTACTGCAAAGCTGGTTCATAGGCAGCCGAGGCTTTTGCTTTGCTGCCTGCGATCAAATTGAGGCGGGCTAACTCTTGACGCTGCTGTGGCTGTTTAATCAGCGGTAAACCGATGTTAAGCGGGTTGACCAGGTCAAAAATTTTCTCTTCTTGCTTTTCGGGTGGGGTGCTTTGCAGCAATAGCTGCCCAATCCGCAGGTGTACGGGTTGTTTCTGCTCAGCTGGAATGAGGGAATAAGCGGCTTGTTGGACGCGATCGTGCAGAAATTTGTAGACTACATTGACATTAATCAGGTTTGTTGTAACGTCTCGATCCTCGACTTGCAAGAGTTTGTAGTTATCGCTCTGAGGCAAGATTAGCCCTGCCTGTACCGCTTCCCATAAATCTAACGCCATTTCAGGGGAGGGCTTTTCTCGAACGATCGCCAGCGTTTTAAGGTCAAACTGGTTGCCGATACAGGCGGCAAATTTAAGCGCTGCTTGGGTTGCTGCTGGCAGTTTTTGAATTTTGCCTGCCATGAGATCGACAACGTTATCCGTAATTTGTGCAGCTTGGATCTGTTCTAACTGCCACTTCCACTGGCGTTGAGCAAAATTGAATTGAAGCAATTCTTCAGCGTAGAGTGATTTCAAAAACTCATTAATGAAGAAAGGATTTCCATTTGTCTTTTGTAACAGTAGGTCAGCCAAAGGGGTAATGTGCGTCAAATCGGGTTGATTTAACGTATCGCTGAGTAATTGTTCGATCTGGGCCAGGTTTAAGGGCTTTAGGGTTAGCTCATGGATCGGAACGCCTGACTGCTCTAAGGTCGCGATCGCGGCTCTAAGTGGGTGAGTGGCATCGACCTCATTATCGCGGTAGGCACCAATCACCAATAAAAATCGGCTATCGGTCTGACTGGTCAACAACTGCAGCAGGTGTAGCGAGGCACTGTCAGCCCATTGCAGGTCATCTAAGAAAATTGCCAGAGGATGCTCTCTGCGAGTAAAAACGGCGATGAAGTTTTGAAAGACAAGATTAAAACGGTTTTGGGCTTCCTTGGGTGATAACGGTACGACAGGAGGTTGTGGCCCAATAATCAGTTCTAACTCTGGAATGACTTCGATTATGATTTGACCGTTTGCCCCTAATGCCTGCAACAGTTTGTTACGCCACTCCGCGATTTCCGCTTCACTGGCAGTTAGCAACTGCGACATGAGCGATTGAAAGGCTTGAATCAGGGCACTGTAAGGAATATTGCGCTGAAACTGGTCAAATTTGCCGGAAATAAAGTAACCGCGTTGCCGCGTAATCGGCTTGTAAATCTCCTGCACCAGTGCCGATTTACCAATCCCTGAGTATCCTGAAACGAGCATAATCTCGCTGCGTCCAGTTGCAAATTCATGCGTTGCTCCAGGTTCAGAGCCACTCGTTTCACCCGCGATCGCGGCGACACGAGAAAATGCGCTCAACAGAGTTTCGACCTCTGATTCTCGGCCATACAGCTTCTGAGAAATTTGAAACTTACCAGAGTGGTCTTGTTGACCAAGTGGAAAGGGTTCCACTGTGCCAGATGCTTGCCACTGCTCATAGCAGGTCTGCAAGTCTTGTGCTAGACCAAAAGTGCTTTGATAGCGCTGTTCGGCTGTCTTCTCCAGCAGTTTCATCACAATTTCTGACAAGGGGACTGGAATGTCAGGGTTGAGGTGATGAGGTGGAACAGGTCGCTTGGCGATGTGGCTGTGAACCAGTTCTACCGGGTCGTCACTGGTAAAGGGTAACTGTTGGGTCAGAAGTTCGTAAAACGTGATGCCGAGCGAATAGAAGTCAGTGCGGTAGTCGATCGCCCGATTCATGCGTCCGGTCTGCTCTGGGGATAGATAGGGAAGAGTCCCTTCAAGTACATTGAGATTCTTGAGAATCGGGTTTTCTCTAGAGCAGAGAGAGGCGATCCCGAAGTCAATAATTTTGACGTGTCCTGTTTTGGGATTCAGTAATATATTTGACGGATTAATATCCTTATGGATGATAGCGGATTGATGAATGTCTCCCAGAGCGGTTGTAATCTGCAAGCTAAGTGGAAAGAAATCTGTCAGGGGTAAGGGGGATGGGGGAAGTACCTGACGGAGCGATCGCCCACCAAAATCTTCTAATATAATTACGAGTGTATTTTGATACCGCTCTAATGCGTAGGCACGGATAACGCCTGATGTCTGCACCCGACAGGTCAACTCGTATTCCAGCTTAAACTGAGCGATCGCCTCTACCGAGGGATAGTCTTCCGCCAGCAACTTCAAGATAACAGGCTGATTGTTGATTTCACGAAACGCTTGGTAAATGCGGGAATGGGAACTCTCATGGAGTTGCGCCAAGACCCGATACCCTTTCACCGTAATCATAAGTCGTGATCACCTGAAGTCGCATTCACAGTATTACTCATGAATTAGCCCTAGAGAATAACCCAAAAGTTCAGAAGTCAAAGAGAGAAACATAGATCGGTTTTTCCTTGGTTGAAAATAAACTTCCAGAAAAATCCAAAGAGCCTAACATTAAGAAGCCCAAATAGACGGCCTATAGCGACACTAATGTTGACACTCCCCATCTTAAAGAAGATGGGGATTCTTAAGAGATTTTCATTCTTAAAGGCTGAGCCAAAACAGCCACTACCCACTCCGAGTTAAACCCATCGTGGCTACTTTTCTTACCAATATTGG
>Ga0209172_10008267_pt1 | contig 10249 bp, 6 predicted proteins | sample LarsenN4metaG_FD_184113 | JGI IMG/M metagenome (GOLD analysis project Ga0209172, IMG submission 184113) | Hot spring sediment bacterial and archeal communities from British Columbia, Canada, to study Microbial Dark Matter (Phase II) - Larsen... ...
TGTCGCGGTACACAAACCGGTTGGGCAGTCCCTCCAGGTTCCCGTCAAACAGGATCCCGACGACCTCGCCGCGCGTGTCCACCGTCGGGCTCCCCGAATTCCCGCCGTGCGTGTCGTTCGTCGTCACGAAGTTGAACGGCGTCGACAGGCGCAGTTTCTTCCGGGCCCGGATCCACGACAGCGGCAGCGCGAACGGCTCGGTGCCCGTGGCCCGCCGGTACAGCCCGGCGAAGTCCGTTGCCCAGCGCACCTCGCGCCCCTCGGCGTTCCGGTATCCGAGAACGGGGCCGTAAGCGAGGCGGAGTGTGAAGGTGGCGTCCGGATAGTCGTCTGTTCCGGTGATGGCGAACCGCGACCGGGCCAGCGTCACGGCCTCGGCCGTCAACACCCCTTCGACTTCATCCTCGTATCGCTTCCGGTACTGACGGCCCGCCTCGTCCAGAACCCGGGCCAGACGCACCATTCCGTCCTGCGACGACGCCGCCGCGGCCGGATCCGTGGCGAGCCTCTTCCGCTCACTCACCTCCACGAGCTTCGTGGTTTCCATCGCGCGCCGCGCGGCCTCTTCCGGGGACCGGCCGTCCAGCATCTTCTTGAGTACCGGGTGATCCGCCCCCAACTCCGCCGCGACCACCCGGAAATAGCTGCTGAGCATCGCGATTTCCTTGGCGACGACGATCGGCGCCGGCGAATACATCTCCTGTTCGAGAGAGGGCAGCGCCGGGTCGACATACTCGCGCAGCCGCTTGTCGTTCGGCTTGGCCTTCTCGACGCCGTATCGAACCACGTCGATGGCCACCGGCAGCAGCGCCGACGCCCGGGCGGGGGAACGCTCGAAAAGCGAAAGTTCCCGGTGGAACTGCCCGTAGGCTTCGTACGCAGCCGCGATCTTGGCGAGCGACGCGGCCAGGTCCGGTCCTCCGCGCGCCCGAAGCGTCTGCTCGTCATCTCTCTTGCGCGCCATCAACGCGGCGTCGCGGAGGCCCGCCAGAAACCCTGAATAAGCCTTGAACGCGTTCTGCTCCCCCACCAGGTCGTCCTGCGCCTGGCGCTTCTGTTCGGCGCTTACTCCCGAGTACTCCAGGAGCGCCTTGATCGTCGCCTCTTCGTAGCGGAGGATGAACGGATACTGCTTGTCACGGAAAAACTCGAGCGCGGCCAGCGTGTCGAGCCGGCCGGTTGTCCCCGGGTGGCCCGTCACAAAAGTAAGCTCCCTCTCCCGGGCCCCGGTCTTGCTCCAGCGCAGGTAGGTCGGCGTGGAGGCCGGCTTTCCGTTCTCGTACGCCCGAAGGAAAGCGAAATCGAGACAGTAGCGGGGATAAGTGAAGTTATCCGGATCGCCTCCGAACGCCGCGATCGAGGCCTCCGGCGCGAAAACGAGCCGCACGTCGGTGTACTTGCGGTAGCGGTAGAGATGGTACTGTCCCCCCTTGTACAACGTCACGACATCGCACCGGTTCCCCGTCTTCTCGGTGCACTCCTTCTCGATCGCCGTCATCACCGCTTTCCGCTTCTGATTCGCCTCCGCCGCGGGCAGGCTGTCCGGCGCCGCCGCCCGGACCCGGTCCGTCACATCCGTGATGTCGAGCAAGATGTTGATCTCCAGGTTCGGACAGGCCTTCTCCTCGGACTGGGATGCCGCCAGAAATCCGTTGTTCATGTAGTCCTGGCCGGCCGTGCTCAACTGCTGAATGCACTCGGACGCCACATGGTGGTTGGTGAAAATCAGCCCTTGCGGCGACACAAACGAAGCCGATCCGCCGTTGTTCATTCGAACCGAGGCCAGCCGCAGCTTGTCCAGGAACGGCTGGGTGAGGGCGAATCCGTACTTCTTCTGAATCCGGCCCGCCGGCGGGTGGTTGAGCAGCCACATCCCCTCATCCGCCGGCGTGGACAGGGCGGTCAAAAGCGTGCACAAGAGGCGATAGGGGCGCATGTCGGAATCTTTACTATTATGCGCGGGCGCGTTCCCAAAATTTTGAATGACTTTAAGTGTTTGAAAACAAATAACTTCTTTTCCAACGACATCGCCCGCGTCTTTGGATTTCAGAGCCCGGTGTGCGATACTGCAAGTGGAAATCGGCCTGCGACTACCATGACTGCGTTGGACGACACGGTCGCCCGCTATCACAAGATACTGGAGACCCCTGATATCACCGGTTCGGATTGGGCTAAGAGTTTACACGACTCGATGGCCGCGCGCAACCTCATTCCCGGGGGGCGCCCGGTATGTCCCGTCTTGCGGCCGCATTTTATCACACGGCGCCAGTACGACGGAATGGCGAAAGCAGCCGAAACGCTGTATTCCGCAATGGACCGGTTGCGCCAGATGGTTCTCGCCACCCCGGCCCTGATGAACCGCCTCGAGATGCTGCCGGCCGAAAAGATGCTGGCGACCCTCGACCCCGGCTACCCGTACCTGGCTGTCGCCAACCTCCTCGACACCCACCTCCAGAACGGCTCCTGCCGGTTCACCGAAACCGACGGATACCTCCCCGGCGGCGTCGTTTTCAACGACGCTCTGACGGAAATCTTCTGGGATTCGGCGCCGATGAAAGCCCTCCGCAAGAAGTTCCGGTTCTCCAAGTCGACCGGGATGAAGAAGCTCCTTCATTCGCTGCTCTCGGCCTACAAGGTCAGCGGAAAGAGGAAATTCCCCCGAATTGCCATCGTCGAGTTCCGGCCGCCCTTCAAAAATACGCCGTCGCAGGAACACGTCATGATCGCGGAACACTTCCGCGCCGCCGGCTATCCGACCGAAGTCGTCACGCCCGAGGAACTCGACTATCGAAACGGTGTTCTCTGCCGGAAAGATTTCGGCATCGACATCGTCTACCGGAAAGTCTCCGCGCACGACTTTCTCGTACGCTTCGACCTGACCCACCCGCTCGTGCGCGCCTACCGGGAGCGGACCGTGTGCATGGTCAACAGCTTCCGGACTGAGATGCTGCGGAAGAAAGCCATGCTCAGTCTGCTGACCGACGAAGCCGTCACCGAAAAGTTCCCGGCGGCCGAAAAGAAGGCGATCCGCGATCACATCCCCTGGACCCGGATGGTGGCGCAGACCCAGACGTCGATCGGCGGCCAGTCGGTCGACCTGCTCGAACATATCCGGAAGAACCGGCTGAATCTGGTCCTCAAGCCGAACGACGCGTCCGGTGATCAGCACTCCTTCCGCGGATGGGAAACCGACGAGGCCGGATGGGAGCGCGCCATCAAGACGGCACTGCGCAACTCCTACGTCGTCCAGGAGCGTACCGAGGCTCCGGTCTCGACATTCCCCGTCTACCAGTTCGGCAAGATCGAGCAGCGCGCCATGGCGGTCGAGGTCCACCCCCACATCTACCTGGGCAAGGTCGACGGCTGTTCGACCGAAATCAGTGACGCCGGCGGCGGCTTCTCGACGCTGACCGGAGTCGCGCCGGTCTTCGTGCTCGAGGGCGCCAACTAGGTCGTCAACTCGCGGCCTTCCTTCGGCGGAAGCGGTCTCTGAGCGCGCCGGCTTTGTGCGCCGCGCGGCCCGCTTACGATAATCTGTAGAACTATGACGCGCGCGCATCTCTCGCGGAGGAGGCTCGTTGCCCTGGCCGCAGCCGCACCCTTCGCTCCCGCCGCCGGCCAGCAACTGGTGGTCCCCGGCAAGAAACCGATGATCGTTCACAACGAATTTCCGGAGGACCTCGAATCGCTCCCGGAATACCTCGACACGTGGATCACGCCGGTGGACTCCTTTTTCGTCCGCCAGCACCTTCCCAGGCCGAAAATCGACATCCGGTCCTGGCGGCTTTCCGTGGGCGGCCGCGTCGGCAACAGGCTCAGCCTCTCGCTCGGCGACTTGAAAGCGTTTCCGCAGGTCACCGTTCCGGCCACCCTCGAATGCGCCGGCAACGGCCGGTCTCATTTCCGTCCGCGGATGCCCGGCCTCCAGTGGAACAAGGGCGCCATCGGCAACGCCGAGTGGCGGGGTCCGCGCGTCCGGGATATCCTCGCCAAAGCCGGCGCTCTGCCTTCGGCGGCTTTCGCCGACTTCGACGGGGCGGACGTGGGAGTGGCGAAAACACCCGACTTCATTCGCTCGATCCCCATGCGCAAGTGCCTGCACGAGGCGACCATCCTCGCCCTCGAAATGAACGGCGCCCCTCTCCCCGACATCCACGGATTCCCGGCACGCCTGATCGTGCCCGGTTGGGACGGCGCCAGTTGGGTCAAATGGGTCTCCCGCATCGATGCGACCGAACAGATGCACGGCGGGTTCTACATGAACCCGGCTTACCGGTATCCCCGGAACCCCGGACCTCCCGGCCAGCCGGTCAAGCCCGAGGATCTCGACGTGCTCGAAGGAATGGCCGTGAAGTCGTTCTTCGCCCGCCCGGCGTCGGGTTCGAGGCACAAACTCGGCGCCATCACGCTCTCCGGCGCGGCCTGGGCCGGTGAGAACCGCATCGTACGCGTCGACGTCTCCTCCGACGGCGGCGCGACCTGGCGTCCCGCCAGCCTCTCCCGCCAGGATTACCGTTTCGCCTGGCGGACCTGGCAGTTCGAGTGGAAGCCCGCCCGTCCCGGCTACTACACCCTGTGCTGCCGCGCTCTCGACAGCGCCGGACGCACCCAGCCTCTCGAGGCAGCCTGGAATCCGAGCGGCTATCTGTATAACGCGGTCGAACGCGTCGGCGTGACGGTGGAGGGTTGACATGAGGCGTCTTATCCTGTTTCTGGCGGTTATCCCCGCCGCCTCGGCCGCTGACAGGGCGGTCATCGACAGGGGCCGGGCGGAAGAGAAGCGGGTCTGCTTCACCTGCCACGGCCCGCGGATCATCCATTCGCAGAGACTCTCGCGCGCTGTCTGGGATCGCGAACTGACGAAGATGGCCGGCTGGGGTACCGAGATTCGCGACCGCGAGGCCTTGCTCGAATACCTCGTCGCCAGCTATGGCGACGACAAGCCGATGCCCGAACCCGTGCGATCCGGGGACGGCACGAAGAAATGAGCCTGCCTTTCCGCGTCGAACGCGTCGCGCTGACGCATGTCCGCATTCCGCTGGTCGAGCCGTTCCGCATCAGCAACGGCGCCGTGGATGAAAAGGACGGAATCGTGGTAGCCCTGTCAGCCGGCGGCGGCACCGGCTATGGCGAATCGTCCCCGATGGCCGGTTCATTCTATTCGCCCGACACGCCCGAATCCTGCTGGCGGCAACTGACCGGGGAACTGGCGCCGGCGATCCTCGGCCGCGAGTTCACGTCGCTCGACGCCGCCTCTGCCTGGCTCGATTCCCTGCCCGGCTCCAACTTCGCGAAAGCCGGCTTGGAAACGGCTCTGTGGGACATCGAGGGACAGCGGCGCGGTCTTCCGCTGCACCGTCTGCTGGCCGAGGCGGCCGGTGAGACGCCGCGCGAGCAGGTCGAATCCGGCCTCGCCGTCGGACTCTACGACACGACCAGCGAACTGCTGCGGGCCATCGACGAGCAACTGCGCCGTGACGGCTATCGGAGGGTGAAGATCAAGATCAAGCGCGGCGCCGACCTCGCTCTGGTCGAAGCCGTCCGCGGCCGGTTCGGCGATATCCCCCTGATGACCGACGCCAACGCCGACTACACGCTCGCTGACCGCGCCGTCTTCGAGCGCCTGGACGGGTTTGGCCTGATGATGTTCGAGCAGCCCCTCGGCGGCTCCATGCTCGAAGAGTCGGCCGCGCTTCAGCGGGCCGTCCGCACACCCGTCTGCCTGGACGAGAGCCTCGAGTCCCTCGCCGATCTCGACCGTGCCATCGAACTGAAGGCGTTTCGCATCGCCAACATCAAGATTCAGCGCGTCGGAGGTTTCCGGAATGCCCTCCGGATCTACCGCCGCTGCCGCGAAGCCGGGCTCGGCATCTGGATCGGCACGATGCCCGAACTCGGCATCGGCCAGGCGCAGGGCGCCGCGATGTCCTCGCTTCCCGGCTGCGGCTACCCCACAGACGTGGAAGCGAGCCTGCGCTGGTTCCGTGACGACATCATAGAACCCGTTCTCCAGGTGCGGAACGGCTGGATCGCCATGCCCGACGCGCCGGGCTTCGGAATCGCGGTCAGCCCGGAGAAGCTGGCCCGTTACGCCGTGGCGCGCTTCGAGGCGGCGGCATGAGCCGGTGGGACCCGCTGCGCGCCGGCAACGTCATGCTCGGCGCCTTTCTGAGCACCGGCCACGCCGTGAATGCGGAACTGGTCGCCGCGGCCGGGTTTGAGTACGTCATCATCGACCTGGAGCATGGTATGGGCTCCGAGCGCGATGTCCTGCCCCAGTTGCAGGCCCTTGGCGCCTCGGGCGCGGCGGCGATCGTGCGCGTTGAGAGCCACGAACGGCAGCGCGTTCACCGTGTTCTCGACCTCGGCGCCCACGGCGTGATGTTTCCCCGCGTCGATACCCCCGCGCAGGCCCGGGCCTGCGCCGCCGCGATGCGCTACCAGCCGGAGGGAGAGCGCGGCGTTGCGGTTCTCGTCCGCGCGACCGGATACGGCAAGGCGTTCCCCGAGTATCGGGACGGACAGAGCCGCTCCCTGCTCACCGTCGTTCAGATTGAGACGGCCGAGGCGGTCGGCAATGTGGAGCAGATCGCCGCCGTCCCCGGCGTCGACGTGCTTTATGTTGGTCCCATGGACCTGTCCACCAGCCTGGGCGTGTTCCGCCGCTATGACGAGCCCGTCTTCGCCGACGCCGTGCGCCGCGTGGCCGAGGCGGCGGCGCGGCACGGCAGGATCGCCGGCATCCTCCTTCCCCAGCCCTCCGACGTGAACCACTACCGGGCGATGGGCTTCCGACTGATCACCTCCGGCACCGATACGCTGTTCCTGCTCAACGGAGCCCGCCAGACGCTCGACCGGCTCAAGGATTCCTGACTGAACCAACGCCGCCCGGATCAGAAATACAGCCGCACGCGCAGACTGGCGCTCCGCGGCGCAACCACCCTCGTACCGACGAAAATCGACTGGAAGTTGTAGAGAGCCGTGGCGTTGGTCACATTGTTCAGCGTCAGCACGGTCTCCCAGGAGCGCCGCCCGTCCCCCGTCTTCCGCGTATAGCCCAGAGCCCAATCCGTGATCGTCCGCGGCCGGACTCGAGCGGGCGACGACGCAAGGTTCACGTAGGGCAACTGGTCGGCGTAATCCGGGTCCGCCGCCACTGCGGCCGGATCCGACGGATTGCTTACCAGCCCGCTGTCATGGCGGATCGTCGCGCTCGTCCAGAGCCTCCGCGTGAGGTTGTAGACCGCGTTTGACGCCAGCCCCAGCCGCTGGTCGTGATCGATCACGAACGGCCCCGCCGAAAGCGCGTCGATCGCGGCTGCGCCCAGGAAAAGTCCGCCCGTGAACGGCGGCGTGACCACCACGTGATAGTGCGTCGCGCTCACCGTGGCTGAAAACCGCTTGCCGGGGAACAGGAGCAGTCGCGCTTCGGCTCCGTTCACCCTCGACCGCGCCAGCGAAGTCGGAAAAATGATCCCCGTGTTGAAGAAGTTGTCGTTGTCCTGGAGATCGCGGGAGCTCTTGTGGTAGTAGGTGGCGCTCAGCAGCCCCGCCCGCGCAAGCGATTGCTGAAGCCCGGCTTCGTAGACGTCCTGCCGCTCCGGCCGGATCAGCCGGTAGGCGCCGCCCAACTCGTCGCGGACCGACGGCGGCGCCAGCACAGCCGACTCTTCCGAGCTCGACAGCAGCAGGTTCTCGTTCGGCGGCGTCTGGTAGGTCCGGTTGTAAGAGGCGCGCAGAACGGTTCCCGTTTCAGACAGATGGTAGCTCACGCCCAGCCGGGGCTGGAACTGCGCGCCCCGCACGAGGAAACGGTAGTTGTCATAGCGGGCGCCGAGGCTGAGCTGCCACCGGCCCAGCCGCCACTGGTCCTGGACGAACGCGGCGTACAACGAACCCGTCGCCCTCTTGCCGAAAGAAAAATGCCCTCCGCCCCGGGTCAGGTCGAACGGAACCAGGGAAGGATTGAACCCCTCCGCGTCTGGCGGATTGAAGTCCGCCGCCGTGATCGCGAAGGTGAAGTGCTCGCGCACCGGAAACCGCTGTGCGTCTGCGCCCGCCCGGATATTGTGGCCGCCAGCGATGCGGTTCATCCTCGCGCCGAAATTCCAGGTGGTCAGCCGCCGGGACTGCGACGCCGTTACCGGCGTGTCGCCGCGGCTGGGAAGCAGGGCAGCGAAGGCGTTCCGGAAGCTGCTCTGGACCTCCAGGGTGCTGCGCGGCGAGAGGGTCCGGGTCCAGGCGACCGAAGCGGATGCGTCGTCCAGCTCCTGGCGCTGGTCCTGGCCCGCCGCGTGCTGGCTCCGCAGGTTGGCGAGCTGGAACGAACTCCGGCCCGCCATCAGCCCGAAGCGCACCATGTCACGACCGCCAGGCCGCGCGTCCAGACGCGCAAAGGCGCGCTGCGAGTTGCCCGCGTTGTGCAGGTTGTCGAGCGACACCGCGTCGAGGAACCGGTTGCTCTTGGTCGCCGAAAACGAAGCGAAGTACCCGTAACGGTCCGTGCCGCCCGTGAACTGCGTCAGGTTTGCCAGCGTGTCAAAGCTGCCGGCCGCGTTCTGCGTGCTCCCCGCGAACTTCCTCCCCGCGCCGATCCCGGTCCGCGTCGTCACCACGGCCACCGCGGACACCTTGCTGCCGAACTCCGCCGGGACGTTCCCCGTGTAGAGGTCCAGGCTTTCCACCACCGCCGGATCCACCGCGTTCGCAAACGCCCCCGTCAACTGGTCCGAGATCGGCATGCCGTCGACGATGAATGTCATCTGGTTGTGCGCTCCGCGCGGATGGATCGCTCCGTTGGCGTTGGCCGCGAATCCCGGCATCGTCAGCAGAACGCTCTCCAGGCCCCGCGCCCCGGGGTTCACCGGCATCTTTTCGATCGCTTTGATATTGAGTTCGGTGCGCGTTCCTGTCTCGGAGGGGTCGATGCGGGCCGCCGATTCCGGGTTCACCGTGATCGCTGCACTCTGGCCGGCCAACTCGAGCGAGACATCCAGCACAGCCGGAACCGCCGTCCGGAGTTCCACCGTCCGCACCTCGGCCGCGAACCCGGGAGAACGAAGTGTCACCACGTATCCGTTGAGAGGCAGATTGGTGAACCCGTAGCGGCCGTCGGGCCCTGTTTCAGCGCTCCGGTGCAGTCCCGTCGCTGCGTTCTCGATCGTGACGGCGCACCCGGGCACCGGCCGCGACTGCGGATCCGTTACCACGCCGGAAAGCGTCGCCGTACCCTGAGAACGCAAGCCGTTCACGGCGAGGCAGAACAGTGCTAGCAGTCGTAAACGCATGGTATCGCCCAGTTATTTACTATAGTTAACACACTACCAGCAATCGTCGATAAGGTCAAGAAACTTTAGAGAGCCGCCGCGGCTCGCCTCACCGCGCGCCGAGCGCCGACTTTGGAATCCGCAGCGCGACCGACCCGCCCAATGTCAGCACATCGTACCGGGCCTGGACGCCGATGAGCAGATGGGCCTCGCGAGGAGGGAAGCCGTAGTCCTCCACAAGCCAGCGCAGCATGTCCCGCGTCGCGATCTCGATCGACTGGTTTAACGTCGCCTCCGGCTTGCCCCCGATCGAGATGATCTCGCCTGCCGTTTCCGCGCGCGGTCCGGTGAGGTTCCAGTTCTTCCTGAGCCCGACCTCGATTTCGACATCGAGCGACGTCTCCACACCCGACCCCACCGCCTCGCCGTCGCCCTGCGCCGCATGCCCGTCCCCGAAAAACAACAGCCCGCCGCGGTGGAACACGGGCAAAAAGACCACAGTTCCTTCCCGAATCAGATTGTAATCGAGGTTCCCGCCCCAAGAGCCCGCCGGACCTGATCTCGGCGAGTAGTCCCCTTCCGGCGCCACCCCGATGCACCCCAGCATCGGCTGGGCCCGGAACTCGCGCAGCTTGCTCACTCCCGGTTCGGCAAGTCGCACCGTACCTCGCCCGACGTCGATCGCCCACGGCAACAGGTAATCGTAGCCGGGAATAACGGCGTCGCGCCGCGGCTTCTCCGCCGTGAGGCCCGGCGGGAGGTTCGCCACGCCGACCTGGTAGCCCGTGTAACCGGTGGCCCGGTTCAACGCGATCTTCCGCAGCCGCGCGACAAGGGCATCTCCCGGTTCGGCGCCATCAATGTAGAACGGTCCGGTCAGAGGGTTGCCGTGAGTCTTGGTGCGCCGGATGCCCTGGAAATCGAACCCGGCGGAATCCACTGTCTTCGAGATGATGAGGTCGCCGGGCCGCACGCGGGCGGTT
>Ga0209172_10008278_pt1 | contig 10239 bp, 2 predicted proteins | sample LarsenN4metaG_FD_184113 | JGI IMG/M metagenome (GOLD analysis project Ga0209172, IMG submission 184113) | Hot spring sediment bacterial and archeal communities from British Columbia, Canada, to study Microbial Dark Matter (Phase II) - Larsen... ...
GCTCCTACCTTTTAAGCGCTGGATATCGACAGGGGGTTTTCGACGAGGTCATTACATTCGATGTAGCGTCGCAAAATAATTCGAGTGGTCGTGCGGCGACGGGCCTTGTCGGTACAACGATTACAACGTCGACAAGCGGGCTGGCGGTTGAAGACTTGATTACTCTCGTTCAAGACGAGGGTTCCGGTCAGGTTGCTGCCATTGGTCGCATCATTTCTGTTGGGGTTGGTACCGTTACCGTTGATGAACTCAAGGATGGGGGTGTGGCACCTGTCATCGATGGGACAAACGACTTCGTGTACGAGCTCAACAACTCCAGTATCGCTTTGGGAACGCTCACGGACGCGACACTAGCCACATCCATCGTGGGGTTTGAAGTTTCTGCGGATGCGGACAATGGATATGTGGTCCAAGTCTTTGAGGATATGGACCTGAGCGATGGCGGTGACGTCATCAATGATGTCCTCGATGGAGCGGTTACGATCGGTTCAGAAGAATACGGCGGTCGATCTTCTGACACAACGCTAGCCGCTTCCACGTTCGACACTGTAGATACGGCATTCACGACAAGTTTCCAAGATGTGGCTGACTTCTCGTCCAACGCGTTCGATCGAAAAGACTTCGTAACCGTGAAGGCCGCTATTTCATCTGGAACCGCGGATGGGAATTATGGACACGTTCTCTCGTTCATCGTCTCGGGTAACTTCTAGTATGCGTCGCTTTCTCCTCGCCGTTTGTTTCGCAGTCGTGTTGTCGATGCCGTCCTTGGTCCATGCGTTCGCCGTTTCACCTGCAGTCATCGAGCTGTCTGGTGCGCGCGGAGAACTCGTGGAAACCACGGTCACGATCATCAACACCAAGACCGCCGACCAAACGTTCTACCTGCAGGCGATCAAGTTTGCCCCGCGGGAGGACTCCGGCGAACCGCAGTTCATTCCATATGATGAGGATCACGCTGGGTTGCCTGAGTGGTTGTCGTTTGAATCCAATCGGGTAAATATTCTCGCGCAATCGCGTGTGGACGTTCCGGTGCGAATCCGGATCCCGGACGACGCGCCGTCGGGTGGATATTACGCAGCGGCCGTTGTGTCGGATGCGCCGTTCGATATCGTTGCGACGAATGGAGCAACGGTCAGCGCCAAAATGGCCGTCCTGATTCTCCTCACGGTTGAAGGAGAGACAATCGAGTCGCTCGCGCTCCTCGATTTCGTCTCACCAGACGGCCCGCTCCTGACTCAGCCAGGATTCGGGTATACCTACCGCGTGCAGAACCAAGGGAATGTGCACGTTGCCCCTGAGGGGACGATCGCTCTGCGCGACGTTTTTGGACGATTGGTTGCGGTGTCAGACGCAAATCCGACAGGGTCGCGCGTTCTGCCTGCGACGACGCGATCGTTTGCTGGTGAGTTTGGCAGCGAGGAGCGGATGTCGTTTCTCGATGCGGTTGCACAGCAAATGCAGTCCTTCGCGATTGGTCCGGTCGAGGCGACGCTCGAGCTCTCCTATGCTGAGGAGGGAAAAGTCGTGTCTGATCCCATTCGCTTCTGGTTTTTCCCCTGGCAGCTACTCCTCGTTGTTCTCTTGGCAGTTTCCGCGCTCATCGCGATTCATCGTACGTACCTCTCGCTTCTGCGAAAGAAAACCAAACGTTCCGCAAGCTGATCATTCTGTGTGCACATCATTGCCCGTCCAATTTGGAGAGTCGCAACCCTCGTTGTCCTCGTGACGACGCTGGTTGCGGCTTCCCACATTCGGGCAGCCACCGTGACCGCCGCCAACGATTATCCGTCCACACTGCAGGCCGGACAGGCGGCGAATCACACTGTGGTCTTTACAAACCCAAGCGTTGTCGCGGAAGGTGCCACGATAACGCTCACTTGGGATAGTGCGTTTGATACGTCCTCCATCACGGAAGACGACGTCGACATTGCCGACGACGGCGTTGACCTTACGACGGCCGCATCATGTGCGGGCGTTGAGCAGGCATCCGTCGCGGTAGCCGCAGATGTTGTCACGATCACGATTTGCGCTGGCGATGCCGGCACGATCGGGGTCGGGAGCGCGATCACGATCGAAATCGGCGATCACGCGACATCATCCGGAACGGGGTCGAATCAAATCGTTAATCCGTCCGGTTCCGGCACGTACTACATGAGTATCGCCGGCACGTTCGGCGACGCCGGTTCCATTGCGCTCCCAATCGGCGGTGACGATAGTTTCGCGGTATCAGCAACGGTTGATGCTGGCGGCAGCAGCGGTGGGCCAGTGGAAGGTGACGGGTGCGGAGACTCCGTGCCGCCCTCCATCAGCAGCGTTGTTGTGTCGGGCGTGACCGGAAGCGAAGCCACGATTTCGTGGTCCACCAATGAGGCAGCGGATAGCCGCGTGGATTACGGACTGACGACGTCCTACGAACTCGGTTCCGTGACGGATACGAGTTTAACAACGTCGCACGCGATCGAGCTTACCTCGCTGACGGAAGGCGTGGAGTATCACGTCCGTGTTCGCTCGTCTGACCTGTGCGGGAACGAAGACACGGAGAGTGACTACACGTTTACGACGCTCGACGAAACCGCGCCGATCATTTCCGCCGTGTCCGTGGATCTGACCTGCGATACCGACGCGTTGTTCACATGGACGACCAACGAGGCGTCAGACAGTCTTGTGGATTACGGGACAAGCGCCGCGTACGGGTCCTCGGCCTCCAATGCATCTTTGGTGACGGAACACTCCGTCAACGTGCTTGGCTTGGCACAGGACACTACGTATCACTACCGCCTCACGAGCGAAGACGCATCGGGAAACGATGTGAGCACGAGTGATGCCGTTTTTACGACGAATCAGGATGCCGCACCGAGCAATGCAAGCGGCGTCTCGGTTACCGCTGGCGACGCACGCAACGATCTCTCGTGGTCCAATCCGTCGGATACGGATTTTGACGGCGTGGTCCTGCTGGTGTGCACCAACACGTATCCGAGCGATGCAAACGATGCTGATTGCACCGAGTTGCTTGATGGTACATCGACGTCGTACGCACACACGGGTCTTTCCAATGGCACTACCTATTACTACGGGTTGTTCGCTTATGACACCTGTGGGCAGTTCGCTTCTGGCGCTCTCGGTCAGGGTACACCGAGCGCTCCAGAAGAAGAGATGCTCCCAGAGGAGGAGCCAGTCACTCCTCCCGAGCCTGCCGAGGAAGAAATCCCGGAAGGCGGCCAAGCCGATTTTTGCGGCGATGGCGTCTGTCAGGTCACGGAATCTGCAGTTTCGTGTCCCGCAGATTGTCAGGAACCACAAGAAGAGGTCGTTCCCGAGGAACCAGAAGGCCAACCCTCGGAACCTGTCATTCCCCCCACCACGGCCGGTGAAGGGGAAACGCCGCTAAACGTGGAGGTTTCATTCTTCGTGGCCAACCAAGCGATCGAACTCATACCTTCCTCTTCGCGAGAGGTCCGTATGTTGCCGACGCAACCGTTGACCGTGCAGCTTCTGGCAGAGCATTCAGCCCAGACCATCGAGCGCGTGCAGTTGGTGCTCGGGTCGGACGTCTACAACATGGCATTAAGCGATGGGGAAAGCGGACGACTATCCGCCGATGACCAGAGCTTCCTGTATGTTGCAAACGTAACGACGCCCAGCCCCGGTGCATACGTTCTGGCGGTAAGCCTCTTTTACCCCGATGGCTCCACCCAGACTCTCTCCTATACGGCGCAGATCGTGAACGAAGGGTACGTTTACGAAATCGTCGATGGGAGCGAGCAACGCGTCGGTGGTGCCACCGCGATGCTCCTTCAATCATCCGTCCCTTGGGACGGTTCTCCCTTCGGGCAGTTCAATCCGGTGACAACCGGGGGAGACGGTGCCTTCGCCTGGTACGTATCCAATGGCTCTTATGCCGTTGAGGCGGAGAAAACAGGATACGAGAGTGCTCTAAGCGGAACGCTCTTGGTGTCCGACAACATCGTCAATCCCTCCATCCGGATAACCCTCCTCGAGGTACTTCCCGAAGAGGAATTGGTTACACCCCCGACCGAAGAAATTCCCGTTGAGACTCCTACGACCGTCGCGTCTGCCCTCGAGGCCGTAACGGCCGCGGTCGAGATCCTGGAAGATATTCGGTCCAATCCCCAGGTGCAAACGAGCGCTGCGATTGCCGCCCCAGTTGTTGCGGCAACCGCCATCGCAAGCACGGCAACGCTGGCTGTGGCTTTCGATCTGATCCCGCTCTTGCAATACCTCATTACCTCACCGTTCCTTTTCTTCTGGCGCCGTAAACGCAAGGGCTACGGCGTCGTCTACAACGCGATCAGCAAGCTTCCCATTGATCTTGCCACGGTGCGTTTGTACAAACTGCCGGACGCTCTTCCTGAGGGCGCCCTTCCCACGGGGCGGCTCGTCCAGAGCCGCGTCACCGACAAGGGCGGCCGGTACTTCTTCCTTGTTCAGCCCGGACTCTACCGCATGACGGTTACGAAAGTCGGGTTCACCTTTGCCTCGGAATATCTGGCAAAGGTCAAGGATGACGGTCTCTTCCTTGATGTCTATCACGGCGAAGCGATCAGGGTAGCTGACAACGACGCAGTGATTACAGCCAACATCCCAGTGGATCCGTCCCAAGCAACAGGGATAGAGGTTTCCAAGAAGGTCTTGCGCGAGCGCCGATTGCGCACACTGCAACAGGTGGTGGCCATCTCTGGCCTCATCCTCTCGCTCGTAGTCGTCATTCTGCGCCCAAGCTGGCTCACGGCGGCAATCTTCGTCTTCCAGGTCGTGGTGTACTTCCTCGTGCGTCGCCTCGCGACACCTCGCAAACCAAAGAGCTGGGGCATCGTGTACGACAAAGAGACACGCCGCCCGCTCTCCAATGTGGTGGTGCGCGTGTTTGAACCGAAGTACAACAAGCTTCTTGAAACGATGGTAACGGACAGCAAGGGCCGCTACACGGCCATGCTCGGTCCAAACGAGTATTACTCTGTGTACGAGCACGCGGGGTACGACGCACACGAGGTGCGCCCGCTCGATTACACAAAACATACGGAACCCGCGGAACTTTCGGTGAACGTGGAATTGCAACCCAAGGGGTCTGCTCCCGCCGAAAGCCCGCCCAATGCAACGTAGCGTATGAACGCCTCCCGGTTTCCGGGCCAACGCATCGCACGCGTGACGACCATCGCTCTCTTGGTGGCCGTCCTTGGCATTTCAGGGGCACCTGCGCCGGCGCAGGCGGTGGACCCAGACAATGTCGTTGCGTACCAGGGGCGCATTCTTAACACCAATGGCGTGCCGGTTGGTGTGGCAGCGGCGGACATGCAGTTCTCGCTGTGGGATTCGCTTGCAGACGGAACATGTTTGTGGAGCAACGACAGTTCCGCGTGTGCGAGCAATGCAGACATGTCCGTGAGTCTCACAGATGGATTATTCTCCGTTAACCTCGGCGATACGGGAGACGGCTTTGCCGCTATTCCGGACTCGGTGTTTGCGGATAATGCCAGTGTCTACTTGGAAGTCATTATCGAGAGCGAGACGCTGACCCCGCGCAAGCGCGTGGTCGCGGCTCCATATGCGATCAATTCCCAAACGATCGACGGGTTGGATTCCACAGAGCTCTGTCTGACGACGGGCGTGGGCTGCCCGGCTGGTGCGAGCGCTTGGGAATCGAGCGCGTTCGGAACGTATGAGGACGATGACGACGTTGTTGTTGGAACGAGTGGAAACGAAACCATCGCGAACACCGGTTTTTCCCTCGGCGGCAATGATCTCTTTGTTGCGGGTGATATCGGCGTGGAAGGGACGTATTACACGGACGGCGGCATCGTCACTGGCGCCGGAATCACGTTCGACGGTGCGGCGATTGATCTGACCACAACCGCAGGTGAAAGTCTGCACATCGCTCCAGCGGGAACGGGAAACGTTGTTCTCAATACGGATGCCAATTCGAATGTTCGCATTTTGGCCACGGGCGCAGCAACGGACAATTTATTGACGATCATGAATACGGGGTTCGGGACCACCTCATCCATTAATGGAGTTGATGTTACGTTTGTTGCGGCCGCAGGAGGTGCTGGAGAGGTTAACTCGATGATCCACCTCACCGGGACGCCGTCGGGTGATGCATCCGACACGTTTCGCGCGTTGAGTATTTCAACGATTGCCGGTTCCGCCTCGTTGGAAACCGCCATCAGCATCGGTCAGAGTTGGGATACCGATCTTGTCTTTCTGGACACGACTCCAACCATCGAGATCGCGAACACCGGAGTGCTCTCATTTGTGGACGACGCGGCGAATACGTTGATGACGCTAACGGACGCGGGTACGGTTGGCACGCTCACGACCTCGGGAGATATTGTTGCCGGAGGCGACAATGTGGATTCCTCTGGCGCACCGCTTGTACTCAACGGTGTGACGGCGGATGAAGTTCGCGTCGGCACTGGAACTCCAGGAACGGCGACGGGGGCAGGGGACCTCTATGTTACGGATGCGTTGGAAGTTGATGGGGCCGTCGAAATCGGTGGAACAGCAACCGCTGCAGATTTTGCGTGTACCGACTGTCTGGATTTTACGGAATTTAGCGACGCGCTTGCGTTAGATGCCTCTACATCAATCACCATGGATGGCGCGGAGACGTTCGTTGTGACAAATAGCGGAACAGGAAACGCACGTTATGACCTCATGTCGACCGGCGATTTCATTATCCGCGACGGCGGGCTGGATACATTCGTCGTTTATGGGGATGATGGAACGATCGGGGTGGAGAGCTCTACCACTTCTAGCGATCAGATTTTTGTTGATGCCGATTCCATCACGACCGGAAACGCCTTCCATATTCAAGCGAACGGCTTAACATCCGGGAATGCCGGACGGATTAACGCCGCCTCGGCGTTTTCAGGGAATTTACTCTCGCTCGCGGCTTTGACCGGTGCCTCGACCGGGGACTTGTTGGATCTGTCGTCATCAGCCGCCACATCTACAGCTCGTGCCATCAATATTGATTTGGATAATGGCGACAACGATAACGACGTGATGGTTCTAACTACGGATGAAACGACGAATTCAGGAACGATAGTGGATACAGTCAAAATGCGTATCACGGCATCCGGCGAAGTGTTGTCTGATGTGGGATTCACAGCGGGTGGAGCATCTACCGAGTATCGGGACGGTTCGATCACGAAAACGGACGGTGGCACGTTCAACTTTAATGATACATCCGGCGCGGCATCGACGCTGGATTTCGGCGGCGTCACGACCGACTTAGGAAATACGGTTAACATCGCGACCAACAGCACGACAGCGGACGTTGTCACAATCGGAAATGCAAATGCAGCCTCGACACTGGCTCTGACCGGTGGCGACGACTGGTCCATCTCAACGACGGGTGCGTCGATCTTCGATTCGGTCTCCATCGACGTTTCGGGAACGAACATCAGCCTCGAGAGCACAGCCTCGGCTATAACGTCCGGTGCTTTCGTGATCGGAACGTTCGACGAATTCGACAACAGCAGCTCCGCAAACGTTCAGGATGTGCTTGACGATTTCGACACGGTCATCACCGGATTGGCGGCTGGGTCGTCGAAATGGACGGATGGTGGCACGTTCACGTACCTCACCTCCACGACCGACGATCTTGTTATCGGTGACACGACGGTGGCTGGCGCAAGTTTGTTCTTTGACGAGTCGACAGGTCAGCTTGATCTCGGGACCGACTCGGCTCTTGCGGGCACGATTCGTCTCTACAGCGCGACAGCCGCGACCGGTGACCCGACCCTTACGGCTGATGCCACCGGCGATTTGAATCTCACGCCGGGGTCGGCAACGGCGCTCGTGAATGTGCTTACAGGCAACCTGCAAGTCGGCAACGGCGCGCCTGGCGTGACGCTCGACGGAGAGGATGCGTACATCGAGGGAACGCTCGAGGTGGACGGCAATACTCAGCTGGACGGCGACCTTGCGGTGAACGGCGGTGATTTTACTTCGTCCGTCGTGACGTTTAACTTCCTCGATGCGGCCGCGAGTTCATCTGCCATCGATATCGGTGGCGTGACCACGAACCTGTTCAACACGATCAACATCGCCACGAACGGTACATCTTCCGACACAATTACCGTTGGTAACTCCAACGCGTCCACAACCATAGCGCTCACAGGCGGTGATGACTGGTCCATGGCGGCTACGGGCGTCCTGACGCTTTCGGCTTCTGCCGCGCAAACAACGGCGATCGTGATGACGGATACGGATTACACCAATGCTATCTCCATTGGTGACAATGCTATTCTCGGCACCACGGCAAATATTGATCTCACCAATTTCGACGTTGTCGGTTCTTCGGGCGACATTACGACAGCGGGTGATCTTGCGGTGAACGGAAATGACATTACCTCGACCGGATCGATTGCCATTACGCCGGGCGGCATCGGCGACACGGTTTTGGTGACCGACGGCAATTCCAACGCGCAGGTGGCTGCGTTGGCGGCGCCTGGGGCGGGCAATGATCTGCTGGCCATTTCGACAAACGGGTTCCCTTCGGTCTCAACGAACGATGCAATTGATATCACGTTCGACACAGCCACGAACGGAGCCGGCACGGAAACGAACAATGCGCTTAACATCACTGCGACTGGCTCAACGGATTCCGGTGACGTACTTCGAGGTATCAACATCGGAGCAATTACCGGAACCGCGGCTACCGAAAACGCGCTTCGCATCGCCGCGGGCTGGGATGTAGACATTGTCCTTGGTGACACTTCGCCGATCATCACGGTTGCAAACACGGGCACGATCACGTTTGCCGACTCTGCCGGGAACTCGTTGATGACCATCGCGGATGCGGGCACAGTTGGCGACGTCAACGTGATGGGCGACGTGGTGGTGACCGGCGACAATATTGATTCTGCCGGAGCCCCGCTTGTGCTTAACGCCACAGCGGCGGATGAAGTGCGCATTGGAACAGGTACACCGGGTACAGCAACGGGCGCGGGAGATTTGTACGTCACGGACGCGCTGGAAGTTGATGGTGCAGTGGATGTCGGTGGCACAATCAGTGCAACGGATTTTGCCTGTACGGACTGTCTGGATTTCACGGAGTTCGTTGATGCCATGGATCTTGATGCTTCGACCTCGATCACCTTAGACGGAGCTGAAAATTTTACGTTCAGCAATACTGGAACGGGGAACGTTGTTACAACCTTGAACTCAACCGGGGACTTCGAAATTCAAGATTTGGGTTCTCCTGTGTTTACGATTACCGACGACCGGCGCATGTTGTTTAGTTCGAATATCACCACGACAACCGCGGCTTCATTCAGTCTTGGAGTGACCAGCGGAACGGGGGTAAGTATTGATGCGAATAGTCTCACGACGAGTGCCGGCGCCTTGTTTGTTAGCTCCGTCGGCGGTGGACGCACGTCGGGACGTCTTGTGGAGATTCTTGATCAAAACACAGATACAGGTTCGCGCACGGTCAGCGGCACCATGACGAACGTTGATCAAACGCTCACCAACGCAACCGGCGGCACCACCTTGAGCATCACGGGGCGCACCATGGACGTGAACCGTACAAACGGAGTCAATAATGCAACCGCGACCACGAACGTCACCGGCCCGGTCATGGCTGTCAGCAATAGCTGGGGACTCACGACGGGAACCGCGACGGATTCCGGTGTCGTGTTAGATGTCGATCAAAACTTTGCGAGCGCCACGGGAAACGTCCTTGATATCGGTAACGCTGGAACGGGGTTTGCGCTCATGATTACGCAAACCGGCAATGCGACCGCGCAAACTGTCAGCACCTCAGCTTCAACAGCGGACGTATTGAATCTCACGGCTAACTCGCTTTCGACGGGTAGCTTCATTGAGACAGCCACATCAGGCACCTTCTCCGGCAACCTCATCCAGCTCGCCGCAACCGGTGCGGCATCCGGCGACTTCATCGAAATCACCTCAATATCTGCCACGGCAACGGCTCGCGCGATCAACATTGACCTCGACAACGGCAACGTAAACAACGATGTTATCGTTCTCACTTCGGATACGACAAACGGGTCCGGAGCCGATACGGTGAAAGCACGCCTGACAGCAAATGGCGAATTTCTTTCCGATGTCGGTTTTACCGCTGGTGGCGCTTCAACGCGGTATTACGATGGGTCGATTGCCACGACAGGTGTAACAACTTTCGATTTTCAGGACGCGGCCGGCGGATCAACAACGCTCGACTTCGGTGGCGTGACAACGGATCTGGGTAAC
>Ga0209172_10008281_pt1 | contig 10233 bp, 5 predicted proteins | sample LarsenN4metaG_FD_184113 | JGI IMG/M metagenome (GOLD analysis project Ga0209172, IMG submission 184113) | Hot spring sediment bacterial and archeal communities from British Columbia, Canada, to study Microbial Dark Matter (Phase II) - Larsen... ...
GGCATATCCGGGAGGCGGCGATTTTCGCGCTCGAAAAAGGCAAGACCGGTTACACCTCGAACTTCGGTCTGCTGAAATTGCGCCGCGCCATCAGCCGGTATGTCGCCGAGAACTTTCACGTCGAGTACGATCCGCACACGGAAATCCTCGTCACCGTCGGCGTCAGCGAGGCGCTGGACATCGCCTTGCGCGCCATCATCAATCCCGGCGACGAAATCATCTACCACGAGCCTTGCTACGTCAGCTATTCGCCCAGCATTGCTATGACCCACGGCGTGCCGGTCGCCGTGTCATGCAAGGCGGAGAACGGCTTCTCCGTCACCGCCGAAGCCATTGAAGCCGCCGTCACCCCGCGCAGCAAGGCGCTCGTGCTGAACTTCCCCACCAATCCCACCGGCGGCACGATGACCCGCACCGAGCTGTTGAAGATCGCGGACGTCGTCCTGCGCCACAACCTGCTTGTCATCACCGACGAGATTTACAGCGAGCTGACCTTCGAGGGCGAACACGTCAGCATCGCAGCCTTGCCGGGAATGCGCGAGCGCACCATCTTCCTGCACGGCTTCAGCAAGGCCTACGCGATGACCGGCTTCCGCATCGGCTACGCCTGCGGCCCGGTGGAACTGATCGAGGCGATGATGAAGGTGCATCAATACTCCATGCTCTGCGCCAGCATCATCAGCCAGGAGGCGGCCATCGAGGCGCTCCAGCACGGCGAACCGGACACCATCATGATGCGCGAGCAATACAAGCTCCGCCGCAACCTCATCGTGAAAGCCTTCAACGACATGGGCCTCAAATGCCACCTGCCGCGCGGCAGCTTCTACGCCTTCCCGTGCATCGAAAGCACCGGCCTCAGTTCCAAGGAATTCGCCACCCGGCTGGTGAAGGAGGAAAAGGTGGCGGCGGTGCCCGGCGGCGCATTTGGCGTGAGCGGTGAGGGTTACCTGCGCTGCTGCTTCGCCACCGCGCTGGACAAGATCGAGGAAGCTGCCGATCGCATGGCGAGGTTTGTGAAGCGCGTGAGCAACTAATACTCATCCACGCGTGTGAATAGCCGCAGAGTCGAGCTATCGATCCCAATGACGATAACCAGCAGTTGAGCGATTACCACTGTCCCTGAAAAGGTCAGGCATTTTTTGAGAAACATTCGGTTTCAAGCCGCAAATCAGCGCATAGCTAAAACACGGAAACAGTGCTATTAGCCAGAATCTTTCTGAGCGTGCCATCTTCATTGCAATCGTAGCCTGATCGGGTGATTCGTTTGGGAAAAGCCTCGGATACACGTGCTGGCCCATTTCGTTTGCGACAAACCAAATCATCACGCTCGATGCGCATAGCGTGCGCAAACACCAGCCACTCAAACAGCTTCAGTTTGAACTGCGGACTTTGGAGGATCGTGAGCAACCTTTGCATGGCCGCAATCTCACCCGTCTGTGCCGCTCTTTCAACCTTCGATCCGTTTCCTCGGAGTGATCGGGCCACCCGCCGGCACTCCCTCCGCCCAAACTCGCTCACGGTTCCTGCCGCACCACGTTAATTTTGTCCACCTGCGCGTTCGCCACTTTCTGCGTCGCGTTGCCGGGCCAGATCACGGTCACCTCCTCCACCACCGTGTTCGTCCCCAGGCCGAAGGTCACGGGTAGTTCCGATTGCGAGAGGTAGCTGCGTGTGGGCATCACCTGTTGGGAGAGCATCTTGCCGCCCACCTTGAGCGTCACCCATGCGCCGATGGCGTCTCGGTTCGCGCCTTTGCCCTCCAGCTTGAAGCGGATCCAGTGGTGGCCGAGCTTCTGGTCGTTGCGCAGCAGCAACGGCGTGCCGCCCGTCTGCGTGAGCACCGCGTCGAGGTCGCCGTCGCCGTCCACGTCCGCGAAGGCCGAGCCGCGCCCGACGATGGGCTGGAACAAATCCCCGCCCGCCTTGTCCGGCCCGGCGGCGACGAAGCCCTTGCCCGGCGCGCGGCCCTCGGCGTTCCAGAACAATTGCGCGGGCTGGCGGTATTGCTGGCTGGCCTGCACCTTGCCGATCTCCTCCTCCAGATGTCCGTTGCAGGAAAGCACGTCCTGCCATCCGTCGAGGTCGTAGTCGAAGAAGAACAGCCCGAACTTGAGCAGCAGGCGGCTCTCCGGTCCGATGCCCGTGGCGATGGCCTCGTCCGTGAACACCATGCGGTCACGCGCCGAGGCCACGTAAAGCGCGGTCATCTCGTTGGCGAAGTTGGCGATGCCGATGGCGAGAGCGCCGTCGTTGCGGAAGCGCGCGGTGTCAATACCCATCGCGCCACGCGCGTTGCCGTTGCCGTCGAATGCCACGCCGGTCAGCCCGCCAACCTCCTTGAACGTGCCGTCGCGCTGGTTCAGAAAGACAAAGTTCTGCACCGTGTCGTTGGCGATGATGAAGTCCATCCAGCCGTCGCCGTTGATGTCCACCGGCGCGATGCCGAGCGACTTGGCCATCGGCGCGCCGGTGAACGGGTTCTTTACCTGCACGCCGCTCGGGGCGGAGATGTCGGTGAATTTCCCGCCGCCGTCGTTGCGGTAGAGCACCGGGAACGTGCCCTGGAAATTCATCGGCGGGCCGTAGGCGCGGCCGATGCCCGTGAGCGAGTAACCCACCTCGAAATCAATCTCCTTCGACCAGCGCACGTAATTGGCGACGAACAAATCGAGATCGCCATCGTTGTCCATGTCGGCAAACGCCGCGCCCGTGCTCCACTCGCTGGCCGGGCCGGCCACGCCCGCCTGCGCGGTCACGTCGGCGAACTTGCCAAGGCCCAGATTGCGGAACAGGCGGTTCTCACCCACCGCGGTCAGATAAACATCCGCCAGGCCGTCGTTGTCGAAATCGCCGCAGGCCACGCCCATGCCGTACAAGGGCACGTCCAGGCCGGAGCCGCGCGTCACCTCGGTGAACTTCCCCTGGCCGTCATTGCGATAGAGCGCCGCCGTGGTGGGAGACTTGCCGGGCGGAACTTTCCCCGGCCAATAGGTGGAGTTGACGAACAGGAGGTCGGCGTCGCCGTCATTGTCGAAGTCAAAGAACGCGCAGCCGCTGCCCATGGATTCGGGTAGGAGCTTGTCGCCGTACGCGCCATTGTTGTGGACGAACGTGATGCCCGCAGCCTTGGTAACGTCGGTGAACCTGGCTTCCGGGATTTCCGTCTTGGGCCGTTCCGGCGCGACCGGGACGGACAGCTCGGTCATCTTCTTCTCCGGCGGCCGGGGTTTGGGCTTGAACACAAGATAGCCGGCGGCCGCGAGGACAACGACCACACCCAAGGCGGCAAGCGACCAGTTCACGGCGCGGCCAATGACCCTGTCGTCAGCATGAACCAACTCCTCAAGTTCCTCGTTTTGCTTGCCCGGTGGTGGTTTGGCTGGCTGGTTCATGTGAAATAGTCCTTTCCCTTTAGGCCCAGCCCACACTCTTGGCAAGCCGAGTCCATGGCCATTTTCGCCGGGCGAGATGGTCCTTCGCTCCGGCCTTCCGGCGCCCCGGCCTTTCCCCTTAGACTTTCCCCATGCACCAAAACGCCTGGCGGGAGGCCGCCGCCAACAGCGCCGATCCTCTCCGGGCGCAGGCCGGCTTTGATCAGCTCGCGGCCGCGCCGCTCCGCGAGATGTCGGCAGCCGCAACCCCGGAGTCTGCCCGCGTGCTGGCGGCCCTTTTCAGCGGGTCGCAGGTGCTATCCGCCGACTTGCTGGCCCACCCAGAGTGGCTGGATGAGGTCCTGACCCCGAGACATCTCCTGGCTCCCCGCAACAAACAGGACTTGTTACGAGAGGTGAACGGGTGGCTGGCCACCGGCAATGATCATACCGCCTTGGACCGGCTGCGCCGGCTCAAGCGCCGCGAGATGCTCCGCATCGCCGCCCGCGACCTTGCCCGGCTGGCCACCACCGTGGAAATCATCGCCGAGATTTCCCGCGTCGCTGACGTCTGCCTCGACACGGTTTTGCAAGTGTGCTGGCGGCGGCTCACCGCGCGTCTGGGCACGCCGTACCATCTCGACGCCGCCCAGCGCTGGCGGGCCACGTCCTTCTGCGTCCTCGGCCTGGGGAAGCTCGGCGGGCAGGAACTGAACTACAGCTCGGACGTGGACGTGATGTTCGTTTATGAGGCCGAGGGCGCCGTGTTCAGGCAACCGCCGAGGTCCGCCGCCGCGTCAACCTCCGGCGCGCTGAGCAACCACCAGTTCTTCAAGCGCCTCGCCGAGGCCCTCATCGCCGAGGTCAGCCGCGCCACCCCGGAGGGCGCGCTGTTCCGCATTGATTTGCGCCTGCGTCCGGAAGGCAACGACGGCCCGCTGGCGCGCTCGCTGGAGAGCTGCGAGAATTATTATGCGCAATGGGGCCAGACCTGGGAGCGCATGATGCTGATCAAGGCGCGCTGTGTGGCGGGTGACACGACGCTCGCGGGCGAATTCCATGACATGGTGCAGCCCTTCCGTTATCCGCGTTCGCTGGGTGAGGGCGTGCTGCGCGAGATCGCCGCCATGAAGCGCCGCATCGAGGCCGAGGTTGTCAAGTCCGGCGAACTGGAGCGCAACGTCAAGCTCGGCCGGGGCGGCATCCGCGAGATCGAATTCATCGCGCAAACGCTCCAGCTTCTGCACGCCGGCCGCCAGCCTTTCCTCCAGGGCGCGCAGACGCTGCCCGTGCTGCAAAAGCTTGTCCAATACCACCTGCTCGAGGCCGCCGACGCCCGCGCCCTGACCGGCGCCTACTGTTTCCTCCGCGACGTGGAACACCGCCTGCAAATGGAGGCCGGCCTCCAGGCCCACACCATCCCCGAAGACCGCGCCGCGCAGGAACGCCTCGCGCGCCTCATGGGCTTCACCTCCCTTAAGGCGTTCCACACCGCCCACCGCGCGCACCGCGATGCCGTCCGCGCCATCTACGAAAAGTTCATCCAGCTCGAAGCGCCCGATGCCGGGGATGGCGCCTTGCCCGGCGCGTTCAAGGAGCAGGAGGCGCAGTGGAAGGAGCTGCTTGCCGCGCACTCCTTCCGCGACGTGAACCACTCCTTCACACTCGCCAAAACCTTCGTCGAAGGCCCCGGCTTCGTCCATGTCTCGCCACGCACGGTGGAACTCGCGCGGCAACTGCTCGTGAAGTTCTTGGCGCTGTGCCCGCTCCGCACCACCCCCGCGGCAGAGTCAAAAGGGCGAAAAGGAGAAAGGGGTAAAGGGAGTGGAGCCGGCCTCCCAACGCCCTCTCCCCCCCTGCCCCCTGCCTCACAAGGCGCGCCTTCATCAGCGGAGTCTCTCTTGCCAGTGACTGGAGGTGGAACCAAACCCGTCTTGTCAGATCCCGACCGTGTGCTGGCCAGGCTCGACAGTTTTGTTCAGGCCTACGGGACGCGGGCGATGTTGTATGAGTTGTGGACGAGCCATCCGTCCTTGTTCGGGCTGCTCATCCTGTTGTTTGACCGTTCGGAGTTTCTCGCGGAGACGGCCATCCGCGTGCCCGATCTGGTGGACGAACTGGCGTTGAGCGGTCGGCTGCGGCGGTCCAAGACCGCGGCAGAAACGCTCGCCGACCTGCGCCACGGCGCGCGGGACAAAGACCAGTTGCTCTGGTTGCGCCGCTACCACCAGGCGGAGTTCATGCGCATCGGCTTGCGCGACATCCTCGGCCTCGCGGACTTCGAGCAGAACCTGGTCGAGCTGTCCGCGCTGGCCGACGCCTGCCTGCAATACGCGCTGGAAGCCGTGATGCGGCGGCGCAGGTTGCGCGCGGCGCCGTTCGCCATTATCGGCCTGGGCAAGCTGGGGGGGCGCGAACTCAACTACGGCTCGGACCTGGACTTGATGTTCGTGGCGCCGGCGAAGGCGAAGCAGTTGCACCAGCTCCAGCCCGTGGCGGTGGAAGTGATGGATTTGCTTTCCGCGCCCACGGAACTGGGCGTGGCCTTTGTGACGGATGCGCGCCTGCGGCCCGATGGCGAGAAAGGACTGCTCGTAAGCCCGCTGGACATCTGCGCGGAGTACTACCGCAAGCGCGCGCAGCTCTGGGAATTGCAGGCGGTTTCACGGGCGCGTCTCGTGGCGGGCGACCAGGCGACGGGGGCGCGGTTTGAAACGCTGGTGTGTGAACTGACGGATTTCAGCCAGTGGGAGGACGGCGCGGGAAGCCCCGGACAGCAACACGCTCCCGCTGCCTGGACACCGGACTGGCGGGGGCAGATCGCCCGGATGCGCGCGCGCATCGAGAAGGAGCGCACGCCAGCGGGAAAGGATCGCCTCGCCATCAAGACCGGCGCGGGCGGCTTGATGGACGCCGAGTTCATCGCGCAGACCCTCTGTCTCGCGCATGGCTGGCACGAGCCGAACACGCTGGCCGCGCTGGCGCGCGCGCAACACGAGGGCGCGCTGCCCGGGGCCGATGCCGCCCGGCTGATCGAGAACTACCGCCGCCTGCGCCGCGTGGAAGGCATCCTGCGCCGCTGGAGTTACGCGGGCGAAACCACTCTGCCGGACGATCCCGCGCCGCTCCACCGGGTGGCCGTGCGTTGCGGCTTCGCCAGCGCCGACGCCTTCCTGCAGGCTGTGGACGCTTGGCGAAGTGACATCCGGAGAGCGTATAACTGTGCGCTGCGCGAACCCCAATAGGGGTTCCGGGAGGTTTTCCGCGATTTCGGCCAAGCGCCGTCAAATCCGGTTGCGGGCCGGGGTTATTTTTTCAGCCCTTTGCCGCCGCGGCCCTTGAACGTGAGTTCGGCGATGCCGGATTTGTCGAGTTCGCCCAGGCCCATCCTCACCATCTTGCGGTATTGCTTGTAGGTGGCGGTGGCGAGCGGGAGGTTCATTTTTTTGCTTTTGGCCACGGAGAGGGCGATGCCGGAGTCCTTCGCGGCGTGCGCGCCGGAGAAGAAGCACGAGTGGTCGCGGTTCATCATGTCCTCGCCGTCGGTGACGAGCACGCGGGAGTTCGCGCCGGTCTGGGAGAAGATTTCCATGACCAGTTTGAGGTCGTGGCCCAGCGCCTGGGCCAGGCCCAGTCCCTCGGCGAGTCCGGCGGTGTTGATGTTCATGACCATGTTGACCAGGGCCTTGACCTCGGCGGCCCGCCCCGCGCCGCCGATGTAGCGCATGAGCTTGCCGTCATCGCTGAGCTTGGCGAGGAGGTCCTTGACCTGGTTGAACGTCGCTTCCGCGCCACCGACCATGAGGTAGAGCGTGCCGGCGCGGGCCTGGTTGATGCTGGAGGCCATGCAGGCTTCGAGGGACGCGGCCCCGGCTTTCTTGCAAAGTTTTTCCACCTGCACGTGCGTCTTGGGGGTGAGGGTGGCGCAATTGATGAAGATTTTGCCCGCCGCGCCCCGGAGGAGGTTGTCCTTCCTGTTGGTGAAGACGTCGAGCTGCGCCTTGTCATCGGTGACGACGGTGATGACGACGTCGGACGCGGCGGTGACGCCGGCGAGCGTGCCGGGGGCGGCGCAGCCGAGTTCCTGCGCGAGCGCCTTCGCCGCGTCGGCGCGCACGTCATAAACGGCGCTGACGGTGTAGCCGCAATCCTTGAGCCGGCGCGCCATGTTGGCGCCCATGCGACCGACTCCCACAAAGCCTACATTCTGAGCCATACGTTGATCGGGTTGAGTGACGTTTTGATGTTGGTGACGGGGCGGCACTTTAGCGGGGTAAGGCGGGCGGGCGAGATTTTTTTGCGAAAGGGCCGCGCCGCGGCGGCTCAAACAACCTTTGCCTAGGAGCGCAAGACTTCAACCCGCTTGTTGTCTTCCCAGGGGCAGACCACGAACTCCGCGCTCGTGTGCCCTGGAGCCACCCGCCCTGCTTTGCCGCGGTGACCTGCGCCACCTCCGCCAACCTGACCGGTGCCTTGTATCGCTTGACGGGTTCCACCACCGGCAAAGAAAACTCTTGAAGGGCGAACAGCGGCGCGCGCTCAAGTCTCGTCGCGGGGCGGTGTCCGTTTCTGTCTCCGCCTCCTGGACGGCCCCGGTAGAGACGCGTGGGACGGTCATTGCCTCCTTGTGATCACCCGCGCACACGCTCCGGGTGAGAGTACACATTCATGGTGCCGCCGCGCAGGAAGCCCGCGAGCGTCTGACCGGATGCGCGCGCGAACTCCACCGCCAGACTGGACGGCGCGGAGATGGCCGCCACCACCGGGATGCCCGCCGCCAGTGCCTTCTGCATGATCTCGAACGACGCCCGCCCGCTCACCAGCAGGATGTGCCGCGACAACGGCAGCCAGCCCGCCAGCAGCGCGTGGCCGATGACCTTGTCCACGGCGTTGTGCCGGCCCACATCCTCACGGGCCACGCGCAAGGCGCCCTTCGCATCGAACAATCCCGCGGCGTGCAGCCCGCCCGTTTGTTCGAAGACCGCCTGGGCCGCACGCAGCCTGTCCGGCAGGCCGGCCAGCACTCGGGCGGACACCTTGAAACGGTCCTTCAAAGCCGGGAACTGAAGCTGAACCGCCTCGATGCTCGCCTTGCCGCAGACACCACAGCTCGACGATGCAAACACGTGCCGCGTGAGGCTGGCGAAATCCACCTCCACGGACGGAGCGAGGAAGACGTTCAGTACGTTGCCATGTGAATCGGCGTCCGTGGCGGCACAAGGTGCGATGTCCAGCACGTCTTCTGCGCGGCGGATGACGCCTTCGGTGAGTAGGAAACCGGCGGCCAGTTCGGCGTCGTGGCCGGGCGTGCGCATGGTCACGGCCACGCTGCGCCCGCGCACGCGGATTTCCAGCGGTTCCTCGGCGGCCAAGGTGTCCAGCACCTCACAAGGGGCTTTTCCTTGTTGAAATCGGACGAGGGAAATCTGGCCGCCGGGAATCGGCGACGTTTGGAAGCGGGGTTGGTCACTGGCCGGGCGGTTCATCCCATTCCCGCGTACTCCTCGTCAGTCAGCAGTTCGTAGCCCATGAGGATGTAGTCGTGGGAAATGGCCTGCATGTCCTTGACGTAGTCCTCCAGGCGCAGGAGTTCATGGAAGCCGATGAGGGCGAAGGTTTTCACGGCGGCCTGCTGCTGGCCGATGAACTCAGCCTCCAGCTTCTCCAGGCCGCAGAAGCGCGCGAGGTCAATCAGTTCATGCACCAGCGCGCGAGCGATGCCGCGTCCGCGGTACTTGGGATGCACCAGCACGCTGACTCGGGCGATGTGGCGTTTCCAGCCGCCGAGCTGCTGGTGGAGCGTGGCGTCACCCACGATCTGGCCGTCGGCAAAGGCGAGCAGCGGGAGATTGCGGCCCAGGTCAATCTTCTCGCACCAGTCCTTGATCACGGCGCGCTCATTGACGCGATGCTTGATGAACATACGCTCGTGCTCCGGCACGGCCTGGAAAAAATCGTAGAAGGCGGCTTCGTCGTCGCGGCGCAGGGGGCGGACCTTGCATTTGAAACCGTCCTTGAGCGTGACATCCTTGGGGAAACGTTGGAGGGCGAATTCCAGTGACATGCGTTGGTCTTTCGGATTGTGGCGGCGCGGGCCGCCGGTTAGCCGGGACGGATGGGCGAGGATTCGCCTAGGATGCCGCCGCCGTGTTCAAGGATGCGCTCGTCAATGCCCGCCGGGTTGATGCTCCAGCGCCCGGCGAGCGCGGGGATTTTTTCGACGTTGGCCGCCGCGGCATCGCTGTGGCCGTCCAGCGCGTCCATCGGCTGGCCGTAGCCGGGACAGGCAAGGCCGAGGTCCAGTTCGGCGCGCGTGGGCCGGCCTTGGTTCCAGAGCGTCTCACCGGCCCAGGCGTAGGCGCGCTCGACTTCCCCGCCGTTGAGGCGCGCCCAGGCGTGGTGCGCGAGGGCGGCGTGGAAGTTGAAGAACTGCACCTGCCCCGTGCGGCGGCTGAGCTGGACGAGGAAGTGGTAGCACTCGTCAATGTCATCGGCGGGATCGGGAATGCCCGGCCCGATGGCCAGCACCCAGCCCATGACGGGCGGCGTGAGAAACACCGCGCGGTCGCCGGCGCGGGCCAGGCCTTCCTGCCAGGAGCAGCGGGTGGTGTTTTGCAGGCGGAGCGCCTCCTGGACGGCCTCGACGTTGGAACTGCGGATGGCGACCCAGCGTTCGGGATACTGGTAGAACAACGGGCGGAAGCGGCCGCGCGGGTTGCGCCAGTTGGCGGGTTTGTTTTCCGGCTCGGCGGCATAGGCCCGGGCCATGCGGCGGGCGGTGCGGGAGATCAGCAGTAGAAACAACCCTCCAACGACGATCAGCAGGCAAAGCATTCCCAGCAACACCAACGTCATCGTGCCG
>Ga0209172_10008283_pt1 | contig 10230 bp, 7 predicted proteins | sample LarsenN4metaG_FD_184113 | JGI IMG/M metagenome (GOLD analysis project Ga0209172, IMG submission 184113) | Hot spring sediment bacterial and archeal communities from British Columbia, Canada, to study Microbial Dark Matter (Phase II) - Larsen... ...
GCACAGGGGAATTATCTTTCGACCAACGATGGGCGTCGGGTGCTCGATTTCATCGGGGGGTTCGGCGCCACGATCCTTGGACATAACCAATCCGAACTGGTGGAGGAGGCCATCACCGCACTCCGACAAGGTATTCCTGTGCACGCTCAAAGCTCCCTCCGAGGTGAAAGTGCCCGTTTAGCCGCACTCCTGAATCAGTGCACTCCTCCTGGACACGAGTATTTTGTCCATTTTACCAATAGCGGTGGGGAAAGCGTTGAGGCGGCAATCAAGCACGCGTACAAGGTGCAATTCGACAAGATACGACGGGAGTACGAGCGGATTTCAAGAGTGCTCAATGAGTTCTATTATTCACTCGATCGAAACGGTCTCGACGTGGATTTACCCAACAAGAGCAAAGACCTGACCGACTTTCGAGACAAGCTCGATGAATATAACCTGACGCAATTTGAAGCATTCCAAAACAATCCGGTTATGGTCGCCCTCAAAGGGTCATTTCATGGGAAAACCAGTTCGGCTCTGAAGGTGACCTTCAACAAGTCCTATCGCGAGGCATACGAGGGACTCTCGGCCATTCGAACGGCGTTCATCAGCACGGATCATCCCGAACGGTTGGAAGAGTTGGTAGCAGAACACGTCAGTGTCTTCTACTATCCCGTGTTAACCGGCAGGCAAGTCACCCTTCGCCCGATAAAGATGACCCGGGTCATTGCGTTCATTTTTGAAATTCTCCAAGGGGAAGGGGGCATGCGGCCAGTCCCTCTCCACACGCTGCAATACCTGGCTGAGGTACGTGAACGCGTTAAGGTGCCGTTTATCTTAGATGAAATCCAGACTGGATGTGGCCGTCTGGGATCCGTATTCGCATATACCCAAACACCATTGGCGCAGCACGCTCCCGAATATATCGTCGTGAGTAAAGCGTTGGGAGGAGGATTGGTCAAAATCGGCGCTGCGCTGATCCGGAAGGACATCTACGATCAGGATTTCGGTATTCTCCACACCTCCACCTTCGCAGAAGACGAGTTGTCGTCACGGATTGCCATCAAGACCCTGCAGCTCTTGACTCGTAACGATGGAGCATTGCTTCATCAAGTGCGAGATAAGAGTGAGTACCTCCTCCGAGAGTTACGTTCCTTGCAAGCACGCTATCCAAATATTATCAAAGATGTACGTGGCGCCGGGCTCATGATCGGCGTGGAATTTTCCCCGATGGACGATCATTCCCCATTTTTTCGTTCGAGTGGGAAACAAGGCGTCTTGTCGCTCCTCATTGCGAGCTATTTACTCGAATATCACAACATCAGGCTGCTGGCCCCGTTGTCGACCATGCTGAAAGGCAATCCCGGAAAACAACGACTTTCTATTCTTCGCATTCAACCCTCGCTTACGATAACCATCGAAGAAATCACGCTCCTTGTGAATGCGTTGGCCGAAGTGTTGGAAATCATCGCGCGAAACAATGAGTATTGCCTGATTGCCCATCTGGCAGGAACTCGCGTACCAGAGGCGATTCGCCGTTCACCGAAGCACATGGAGGTGGGATGGCCCATCGTCACGGAACATCGCCATATCGATGCAAGAGCCGGCTTCATTATTCACCCCACCACCGTGGACAATCTGATCGAGTACTACTTTCCTTCGTTCAACTGTTATCCCTCCATCAAAGACGGCTTGGTCACATGGTGGAATCGCATCGCACGGTTCCTGGAACCGATTCATGTCCGTAGCACCTTGGTTTCATCGAATGGCTTTGTCGTGGAAAATAATCTGGTCTTTGTCCCATATCTGCCCGATTCCATGGTCAGCACAACAACGCCCTACTTGGTGCAAGAAATACGCGACAAAGTCCAAGATGCCGTCACGCTCGCAAAAGAATTGGGCGATGACAATATTCCCGTTTCGATGGTCGGACTTGGAGCCTATACATCAATCGTGACTCGGAATGCCGAACTCATCAATGATTATGAAGTTCCGGTGACTACAGGTAATACGTATACGACAGCGTTGACGATCTGTGGCATCATCCACGCCGCCAAGTTGCGGGGCTTAGATTTACGGCATGCAACGGTTGCCGTCGTTGGAGCGTCGGGAAACATTGGAAGCGTAGTGTCCGAACTTCTGGCCGCACGCGTTGGACGATTAAAACTCGTGGGCAGGCCCGGCAAGGACCATCTGCTGCGGTTGAAATTCGTGCGAGAACTGTGTTGGCGAGAACTCTTACGGGTCTTGAGACCGAATACCAAAGAGCTGGACGGCCCTACCTACACGCCCACAGGCGATCTCTTGACCCAAGTGGCCAACATAATCGAGAAGTATCGTGAACAGTTTGTCCAGCACAGCCCGTCACTCTTTCGCTTGCCGGATGACGCACCGCTTCCGAAGAACACCGGTTCTCAGTTCGAAAAAGCCCTCGATGGACTCCAACTTTCACCAGAGGAATATCCACAGATTGAGATAGCAATTGGGCTCGAATCATTATCAGACTGTGATGTCATCGTGGTCGCGACGAATTCTCCCGATCCGAACCTCATTCTTCCCGACATGGTCAAACCCGGGGCGTTGGTGTGTTGTTCGTCCATCCCCTCCAACTTGAGTACGCAATTCGAAGAAAACCTGAATCGCAATCTCGCATTCGACGGTGGCTTGGCTCAATTGCCCGAAGGCTCTCGCATCGATTTTGTTGGTATGCCAGGAGGCCGGCTGACCTATGGCTGTCTAGCGGAGACGCTCTTGCTGGGATTTGATGGAAGAAATCATTCCTTCAGTAAAGGAGCGATCACGAGCGAGCAAGTCCATGAAATTCTCAATATGGCTGAGACTTACGGCTTTTCATTGGGCGACATCAAGCTGAACAACCGCATACTGGGCACAGGACTGTCCCATTCAGGACCTCTGTGAGGATTCACCCATGCTCACCGAAATAGCCCAGAAGCCGATCGGTTCATTCAAAGACCACCATTCCATCCGAAGCACAGCCGATATCGTCGATGGCCACCTCAAGACATACAGCAACCGCCCCGCAATCCGTTACGACACCGGCACGACGTACGCCACGGTCGGTTTTGACGCCTATCTCGGACATCTCCACGCTACGATTCGTGCCATCAAGGCGCGCGGCCTTGAACAAAAAGTGTTCGCAACACTTTGCAACAATCGCTTAGAATGGGATGTTACCGCCCTGGCAGTTTTCTACACTGCAAACATTCTGTTTCCTCTCGACACAAAGTTGAATGATACGGAACTTAAACATCTCCTATCGATAAATCCGCCTGACTACATTCTCGTTAGTCTGGCGCAAGTCAAGCGACTTCGTACCATATTGGACGAGCTATCGATTACTCCTCACGTATTCGTGGCAGATTTATGCCCGGTATTTGAAGATGCGCATGTACCGTCCGTTGAGTTGCAACAGGGAGAGCTAAGCTTTAAACACGTTCTGGCTACTGCCGATTCCTCCATTGAAATTGTCGCCAGCCCTCAGCTGAAGATTACAGACACCATTCTCGGCCACTATCCAACATCCGGGACAACCACTCTTCCTAAAATCGCTCAGATCACACACGGCAACATCGTGGCTCAAGTTAATGAAACGGTCGACATCATTAATTTGAGGAACAACGAGGATCTATTGAACTTCAACTCCTATACACACGTTGTCACGCTGACAGAGTTTCTCTTGACCAAGACGCGCGGGTTCACCGTCACGTATTTTACCCGTGAACCCGATGACGACGCCGTACTCGAGAGCGAAATCAAAAAACTCAAGAGACTAGGAGTACGGATCAAGGTCTTCATGGCCACGCCAAAGTTTTGGCTCTACCTGCTCAAGGAAGTTCTCGAAGAGATGAAAAATACCCCGACCCTTCACGCCCTGTACAAATACATTGAAAGCTTCGAGAAAAACCACAAACTGTACGACATCGGAACTCTCGACAAGGCCAAACTCGCCGCGATGAAAACCGCCTTATGCAACAAGTTGGGCGGGTATTTCCGTTACGGCATCTCTTCTTCGGCAAAGCTTGATGGTGCCATCGTTGAAATATTTGGGAAACTCGGCATTACCATCATCGACGTCTACCATGCGACCGAATGTTCGGGCATTATCTCCCGTAATCGGTTGAACGACGTAGCCCCTAATACATGCGGGCGGATGAGCAGTCTCCTGCAGTACCGGTTGACAGATCAGCGCCAGGTTCCTCACATCCATGCTGCACTGGGTGTTCTTGAGGTAAAAGGTCCGACCGTGATGCATTCCTATCTGGGTGAAGAACGCAATCCTCGTGGTTCTGGTGACGGCTATTTTCGAACCGGAGACCTGTGCTGGTTCGACGAGCGTGGTTACCTACATGTGCTTGGACGAGAAGCGGAACTGATTCGATGGGACGATGGCAGCTATATAGCCCCTCAACATCTGTCGAATCTCCTGGCGAGAAACATCTACGTGAAAGACGCACTGGTAACACGGTTACGCCCGCTGGACAATTTTCTGAGCGTCTTCATTTATCCCGACTACACACGAATCCACAAGGATGAGATGTGGGAAAAGGATATTGAAACGGGTGTCAGCGAACATATGGCCTTGCGAACACGATTGGAGCAGGCCATCGATTTCGCTCAGTCAGTTGCGGGTATTACTCCAGCGTTAAGCAAGAACACAATCTATATTCTGGCACACCCATTAGAGCGTACGCCCACAGACAACATAAAGTACTTCTTCGAACTGAACCGGTTGCACTTGGCTACCAGCATCTAACGAACGTCCACCAAGAAAGGTGGGATGGAGGGCACACTCGCTATGCCGGCTACAACATCCGAAGCCAATATCATGACGCTGTTATTGACTGTGTGTGAACAGCAAGGGCTGTTTTCTGCGGAAGATGGACCGCCGGATGTGGATGAAGACCTCATAGAAGGCAGAGGCGTTGACTCGATGGGGTTGACCTACCTCCAGGCCATTATCGAACAAGAGTTCTCCGTAGAGATCCCACTTCCCATGCTGGTCTCCGAATTGCGGTCGATTCGATCGATTGCGGCATATCTTGCAGAGCGCCTTGCTGCTTCCAAGGACACCAGCGTACGTATGAGGTAGAGCCGCCACGCCCAACATTTAGGATCTTATTTTGGGTGATAAAAGCGGAGTCTAACCCATGGGAATAGATTCTGAGCCCTCGTTGTGTAGGAGGCGAACTATCCCTCACTACTCTTCATCCCGGCGTTGTTCGAGCATTTTAATGTTCCGTGGGGAGGCGCAATCTCCGCGAATCGCTTTACGGTGAATGATTGAGAGGTGCAACCCTCAGTTGAAGAAACCTTTGCCGAAGGAAAAATGATGGCGCATTCTTGGAAGGATATCTGGCTAGTAGCTATTTCAATTCTGCAATCTCTCGCTCTCATTGGAATGTACGTGTTCTTTGAGAGCGATGCCCTTCTTGCCACCATTGCCTTGTCTGCCTTGTCGGTCTTTCTTATGTGCACCAACTTTCAGTGTGTGGCCCACAATTTTATTCATCGGCCATTTTTCTCACACGAAGCTGGTAACACAGTGTTTGCAATGTGGAATACAATTTTAATTGGCCTTCCACAAACAATTTACAAATATCATCACCTCAACCATCACCGATACAACAACGATTATCAAAATGCCGAAGGTACAACTGAAGACTATTCTTCAATTTTTAGGTTTTCAAGGCATGCACAAATCCCTGAGTCCTCGATTCTTTATTCCGTTCTTGGTCCCTTTCGCACGGATGTAGGTCTTCTCTATCGGAACGGTAAAGAGCGAGGCCAAGGGCCACAAATTCTTGTAGAGACAGCGATCTATCTGATTCTTTTGTTAGCCGTCGCCATACTTTCACCACGTTTTGCATTTCTGTGTTACTTGCCAACGTGGTATCTTGGACAGGTGGCTGCATACTTAGAAAACTATTTCGAACACTATGGCGCCACTCCAGGAAATCGCAAAACAGATTCCGTCAGTTGCTACAATCGCTTGTACAATCTCATTTGGTTTAACAACGGTTACCACCAAGAACATCACTATCGTCCGCAAGTTCATTGGTCAGAGATTGCCTCAGTCACGGCTGAGTTGCAAAGTGAGCCGAACAGAAAAATTATCAACTATGCTCATTGGTTCAACTGGCCAATTCTTGAAACATTAAATCCAAGGAAGGCAAATGATTCAAAACCTATTGTTTGAAAAGCTGGAATCTGAGTTTTTTCGCCAAAGGTGAAAGATGATGGGGTCGGTTTGAGGTGACCCTGAAAAAAACAGACACGTGAGTTATGCACCAGTTTCCTGCCGTTCGAACTCGTCGGGACTTCGATAGCCCAGCGCCTGATGTACGCGCTGACGATTGTAAAACACCCGATATATTTTTATATTCCAGCGATCGCGTACTGTACCTCCGCATGATGGCGGAAGCGCCGATGCCGCGCCAGTTCGTTCTTCAGGAAACTGAAGAAACTCTCCACTGGTGGGTTCTCATAGCAGTTACCCTTCCGACTCATGCTCGACACCACTCCGCATCTTGCTAAGAGCGGCTGATAAAGCCCCGCTCGATACTGATTCCCTTGATCGCTGTGATGCACGAGCCCGGGAGCCGGTCGACGACGCTGCCAGGCCATCCACCAGGCTTCGTCCACGACGGTGAGCGTCTGGCGGGAAGTCATCGCCCAGCCGACAATACGGCGGGAGTAGAGATCCAGCACGACGGCGACATAGAGGTCACCCGGTGCGGGTTGGGACTAAGGTATAATCGGCGGCCCAGATGCGATTCTTCACCGAGACCGCCAACCGCTGGTTCAACCGATTGGGGATGACGGCCCGGACCTGCTGCCGAGCTTTGACCTGCTCGAACACCCCCGAATCCATTGATTCAAGAATGGTCGGAGCGGCATAGATCCGTGCGGGTACCAGCATGCCGGGTTTTTCAGTAGCGGGAATCTCCCACACCTCGTCAGTAATCCGATTGACCTGCATCTCGGTATTCAGTTTCATACGTCTAACACCACCCTCACGGTCCATCGTCCTCCTTCTTGGCACAACCGATAGAGATGTTTGGTCACTCCCTTCACATCGGCCCTCAACTCCTGTGTCGAGCCATTAACCGGTTCTCCGTACAACAGACCTTCCAGTCTCCAAGAATTATCAAGCTGGCGATGAAGTGTGACCTGAGCTTTACTGAATACTACTCTGCCGAATCCTTCCAGTACACCAAATCGGAGAGCCAATCGAACAACAGTGCGGCGGGATCCTCATCCTCTCGCTCAATCCTTTGTTGCCAGATAGAACGGACTGTCTGGGGATCAGCCAGGGCTTCGATGAGTGCATTCGTCGCGCCTTGAAAGAGATCATGCAGCGAATCGCCGTCCGCGTCAAATGCGAGATCCGCCGTCGCGATATCGTCTAAGAAGTGGAACGTATATGACATGTCTGCTCTAAACAGGGAAGGACCCGCGCGAAGAAAGAACCACAGGGTTGAGAGAGTATGGATAGCTGCGTCTAGCCGAGCTCGAAGGTCTTTGGGAAGTTGGTGAGATTGCGGCAGCCATCCTTCGTGACTAAGACCATATCTTCAATCCGAACCGCCCCCAGTCCGGGATAGTACAGCCCTGGTTCGACTGTGACGACATGGCCTTCTTGGAGAAGCGACCCGGTTCGACTGATACGAGGCGCTTCGTGAATATCCAGCCCCACTCCATGCCCGGTGCCGTGAAAATACCCCTGCATACGCCCGTTCACCAAGCCGGTCTTATAGCCGGCCTTTTCAAAACGCGCGCAGATGCCTTGATGGATCTTCATTCCATCAGCGCCGTCTTTGATCTTGTCGATGGCTTCCTCTTGAGCATCCTTCACGGTGTGATACAACCGTTTCAGCTCAGCGCTTGCCGTCCCACGGATAACGGTACGCGACATATCGGCAAAATAGCGGGTCGTTGCGGATCGAGGGAACACATCGAAAATAATGCTCCGATGAGCCGGTAGCAGTCCACTTCCTTCATTGTGCGGATCGCAGGCCTGCTCTCCCCCTGCGACGATCGTATGTTGAGCCACACAGTTCTGCTCCATCAGTTTCACATTGATCAGCTGTTTGACCCGCTCGGAGGTCAACGCCGCTCCCTCAAACCAAAGCTCGCCTCCTTTGATGGTCGCCCGTCGGAGGAGATCATGCGCCGAGGCCACCGCTTCTTCAGTGGCGCGTTGGGATTCTTCGATATGTCGAACCTCTTCTGCACTTTTCACGACACGTTGTTCGTAGAAAGGATCGCGTTTCGGTTTGAGACTGTACCCCAGCTCCTGTAGCCGCGTGGCATGAATGAAGGGGAAATTAGCGGGGACCAAAAGGCGTCTGACTTTGGACTCTTTCAAGACCATGTGCACGATATCAACCGTCGTCGGATCCTTCACTCCCTGTTTCTTCGCTTTCTGTTCGATCTCAGAGTAGGACAGCACTCGATCCACCGTGGCTTGAGACCTGGCACGATCCATTTCCAGATCGCTCATGACCATCAGCCGTTCACCCTTGATTTCGAGATAGATGAACGGATCCGGCGCCATGAAGCGAGTGGCATAGTACAGATTCGAGTCGTGCTCGCTGGCGGCAATGAACAGTGTGGCCGTCTCCGGTTGGGATATCACGCTGCGTTTCATGAATGGGCTAGTGGGACGACAGAGGTGAATGAACTGATTGAGGCATCACGAACATGTATAAAGAATGCTAGCATGGGGTCGGAGGGCGGTCAAGAATAGTAGTCGGTCAAATAGAGACCCTCACGGCATCGTAGGAGCTGGCGAAGAAGTCATATCCTTTGGTCGCCCTCCCGATTCTTCATCCGGCGTGACCAAATCCATCGGCAGGGTCAGGGTATTGCTTAAGACATCGACCGCGAGTTGGGCCAACCCCGATAGACCGGACGCAAAGGACTTCACCGGCATATAGGTCACTTCTGGATCCTCCAACGCTCCCTTCAGAGTGAACATCGCCGTGGCGATGCCCTTGCGATCGCCCGCAACGATGCGCCCAAAGAGTGGAATCGTCTTGAGGAATTGTGAGTATGACCCGAAGGGACTCACGGCGACGGCAAGATCGAGCTGGTCTGTCGGCAAGTCGTAATTTCCGGCGGCGGTAATCTTGAGAATCGGACTGTCGATGATCAGATTTTCCGTCTGAAACATCCCATTGTGAATTGCAACGGTCGCGGAAATTCTGTTGTATGGCAGCCCCTCCTTTTCAAGATCAACCTTCCCTTGCAACACAGCCGGAAGGTTCAGCAAACTGATGATCTTCCATACTGCCTGCTCGTTCGATTTCAGGATACGACCATTTTCCAACAACAACTCGACTTTTCCGTTTAACGAAGGATAGACCCCATGGGGGTTGCGCCCATGGCCGCGAAGAACGCCGCTGAAGCGAACCTCTCCCGAGACGCCATGGACCTGAGCCCTCGTCAGTCTCAAGAGGTCTTCGAATTCGATTCCAGTCGCCCGGAATGAAAGGTCAAGATCCGCCGGGGCCTTTGAGGGAAGTTGCACCACCAGCCGCCCAGCGACATGCCCATGGGTGGACTCGCCTGACAGACGATCGATATCAAGCACCCCGTCCTGAATATTGATTCGAGCGGCAAGCGAGCCAACTTTCAGATGCTTGTAACGGCCACGCGCAACCGCCGCAGTCATGGTGACATGGCTGGTCGCCGCGAGGGTTTCGAGGAATTCTCGTATAGGAGTCCGTTCACCCTTCGGAATCACCAGGCTCAAATCCAATTGGTTGGATTCGATCTTGCCGGTGATGATCGGCTTCGTCATCCAATTACGAACCGCAGCCTCTATAGCCAGGTCACTCCCTTGAATCTTAAACGACAGCCGCTTGAGTTCGACCTCGTTGCGGGCAAATTTTACACGAGCGTAGAGATCCTGTACGTGTCCATCAATGCCTTTCGCTTGCATCAGCCCATTCGTCAATCCCATCCATCCGATAATTCGCCACGTCCGCCAGTCTGCTTCTCTCCCTTTGACATCGAGCGAGACCTCGAGGTTGCCCGCCTCAAGGCCACCTTTAGAGATCCATTCTGGAAGGCGGGATACCGACACCGTACCGGTGGCCACTGCCATATCGATCATGAAGCCATTACCGAACTGCATGGTTCCCTTGGCTGGGATGTTCAACGATGGCAGGATCAGCTCCACTCGCTGCAGCTTGACGCTGGTGGACTGAGGCATCACACCCT
>Ga0209172_10008285_pt1 | contig 10229 bp, 7 predicted proteins | sample LarsenN4metaG_FD_184113 | JGI IMG/M metagenome (GOLD analysis project Ga0209172, IMG submission 184113) | Hot spring sediment bacterial and archeal communities from British Columbia, Canada, to study Microbial Dark Matter (Phase II) - Larsen... ...
CGAAGTCAACGTAACGGGGAAGCAGTGCCGAAATCCATTCGCGGCTGCTGACTGGGCCAGTAAACCCATAGACCTCGAGCAGGCTGTCGTGCACCGAGTAGATCATCCCGCCCTTCGGGTTTCCGAAAAACCAATGCTCTCCCAGGTCCTCGCCGTCGAAGTCGTCAAAGAACCCACCCGCCCACGCGGGAACGAGGGCGAGGGGGAGCAGGAGTGTCAAGAGTCTCTTCATCGCGGTTTCCTCCTTTTGTGTTGCTGCTTGCGCTGCTGCTCAGAAGGCTCTTCGGCTCCCGAAGCGTCGCGCTGCGAGCCTCGGCGCCCCCTGAGCCGCCCGCCGGGGCAGTGCCCGGGAACCAGCTGACCAACACGCGGCCGTCCGGCAACAGGTAGACCGTGTGCCAATACAACCGTCTGCCTTTTTCTCCAATCTCGTTGAACTCGTCCATCACCCTCCAGTATACAGGCACCAAGCCAAAAACCGAACGAAAAAATGGGGGGCTAAAATCTGGTAATTTTACGCGGAAAAATCACACACTATTGCCAGGATCCTCATCCCCAATGGCACCTCACCACGCCCCCTCCAACCACGTTGTTCAAGATGCCGTCAACACGCGGAGACCGCTGACCGCCGGGACCGCCCCCGAGCGCGGTTCACAGCCCCACCCCGCCCCCGTTCGTCCAAAATGCCGCTGCGATGGTTGGATACCTTCTCGTCCCGCTCACCTTCATCGGCGAGGTAACGCTCCTGCTCTTCGAGGGCGCGAGGCGCTTGTTCCGGCCGCCCTTCGAGCTGGACGAGGTGATTCGCCAGATGGCGTTCGTCGGCGTCGCCTCTGTTCCCATCGTGCTGGTGACCACGTTCGCATCCGGAGCGGTGATGAGTCTCTACATCGCCCCCCTACTGGTGGAATCGGGTGCGAGCTCGCTCGCGGGCGGGGCGGTGGGGCTGACCGTCGCGAGGGAGTTGGCGCCGGTGCTCGCCGGCATCATGGTCGCCGCGCGGTGCGGCAGCGCCATGGCGGCGCAAATCGGCTCCATGGCGGTTACCGAGCAACTTGACGCCCTCCGCTCCCTCGCTGTCCATCCCTACAACTACCTCCTCGTGCCGCGCCTGCTCGCCGGTGTGCTGATGGTGCCGACGCTCGGCGTCATCGGAGTGTTCTCCGGCATGGCGGGCGCGATGTTGGTCGCCGGAGCGCACGACATCCCAGCCAGCGTGTTCTTGCAATCCGTAGAGGTTTACGTCGAATCTTGGGACTTTGTCGGCGGCCTGCTCAAGGCGGCTGCGTTTGGGCTCATCGTCGCGGTGGTGGCGGTCCGCCAGGGATTCAGCACGCGGGGCGGCGCCGTCGGCGTCGGCAAGGCAACCACGGGCGCGGTCGTCATCAGCATGGTGCTCATCTACATTGTCAACTACTTCCTCGCCGACCTCTTCTATTAGGCGCGACGCGCGGCGCCAAAATGGCGCCGATGGAACCGCCGGTGGTCATACGATCGCTTGCCGTGCTGATGTGCTCCTTGATCCTGCTGCACATCTTCCGGGCGAAGCGCGGCAAAGTGCCGAGCGTGCGGCGCATCGCCGGCATTGACGCCGTCGAGGAGTCCGTGGGTCGGGCGACGGAGATGGGGCGACCGGTGCTGTATAGCCCCGGCATCGGCCGGCTGGACAACATGATGACGATCGCCGCGTTGTCGGTCCTTCGCTTTGTCGCGGAGAGGTGCGCGCGGTTTCTCGTCCGCGTCATCGTGCCGATCTTCGAGCCGGTTGTCGTCTCCGCGGCGGGGGACGCGCTTCGCGAGGCGTTTCGCACCGCCGGAGTGCCGGAGCGCTTCGACTCGAGCGACATCCAGTTCCTTTCTAAGGACGAGAGCGCCTACGCGATGGGCGTTACAGGCTTGATGCGCTCCGAGCGCGTCGCCGCGGGGTTCTACTTTGGCAGTTTCGGATACGAGTCGCTCCTCATCGCGGAGGCGGGGAACCGCCAAGGGCTCATCCAAGTCGCCGCCACGGCGGACTTCTTCCAGATTCCGTTCTTCATCTGCGCTTGTGACTACGTGCTCATCGGTGAGGAGCTCTATGCCGCAAGTGCGTATCTGTCGCAGGATCCGCTGCAGGTGGGCGCGCTCGCCGGGCAGGACGTTGCGAAGGCGATTCTGCTGCTCCTGCTGCTCAGCGGCGTCATCGCGGCAATGGCTCTTGACCTGCTCGGCGCACCGGACGGTCTCCTCAATCCCGTTTCAGGAATCTTGGCGACGTGAGGGCGAAGAGCCTTCTCATCCGAGGGGCGACGTTTGCGGTCGGCGCTGTTTGGGTGCTCGCCTTTCTGCTGCCCACAGAGGTCGGCGGAGGCCTCGACAGGCACGGAATGTATGCGCCCGACCTCGTGGGCGAGCGGCTCTTCTACACGACCGGGACGCGATCCGCCGGCTCGCTCTCTCCGCACAAGAAGGGCGCGTTCATCGCCATGGTTGACCTCGGCAACGTGTCGTTGCGGCGGCGGGCGTTCTCGCCGTCGCCGATTCGGCGGGACGACTTCAACGGCGCCTTCCGCCCGCGCGTGCTTCGAACCGAGTCAGGCTTCGCGATGCTCTACATCGGCGTCGGCTACGATGGGCGCAATCGCCTTTGCCTCGCCACCAGCGCCGACGGGGTTGAGTGGCAGCCGCGGCGCGAAGCAGTGTTTTCTCCGCACGAGGTTGCAACGGTGGGCGAGTTCCGCTCCTACTCGGTGGTAGCGGATGCAAGCGGCTTCCGCCTCCTGTATCCCGCTTGGCACGAAGGTCGAAGCGTGATCCTCGATGCTCGCTCCGATGACCTAATCGCTTGGCAGCCTGGGGAGATCGTCGTCGGGGCGGAGGACGGCGAGGTATTCGACTCGCTCCAACTGCTTCCGTCCGGCGAGGCGCTCGTCGCCCTCGAGGCAGGAGAGGCGCGCCGCTTCGTTCGGGGCAGGATCGAGGACGGCGCCTTCGTGGACAGGGCGCCGCTTGCCGTGCCGACGCCCGCCTTCGCGCGCAGAGTGGAGGAGGTCGTGCTGCGCGAGGGCGCGGGCCGTTTTCGGCTTCTGATCGTTGGCGGCGACCCCGCCGAGACGCCTGAGCCGCGGTTCAGAATCGCGTTGTACGAGGGGGAATCGTTGGACTCCCTGGCGCCTGCCCCCGGATCGCAGTCGGATGGGTCGGTGGTTGCGCTGGGCGAACCTGCGACCTCGACGTTGTTCCACGACATCACTCGGCCTGCGTCCGACTTCATCCAGGTGGTGATGACGTTCGGGGTGGGGATGGGACTGATCAGCCTGTTGGCTCTACACGGTCGGCGCGCGGTGAAGGGACCTCGGAGGGGGTTCAGCGTTTTGGTTGTCGCGAGCCTTGCGGCGATGGTGACCGTGCAGTTCGCTCATCGCGCGGGCGCGGCGTCTCCGCTCTGGGGAAGGCTCAACGACTTGCTGTTCTACAACATCCAGCAGTCGATCGGCGGCACGATGTTCGGGCTGTTGGCGGCATACCTCTTGTCGGCGGCGTATCGAGCGTTTCGCGTCCGCTCGTTCGATGCGCTCGTGCTTGCCGCAGTTGCGTCGCTGATCATCTTGGCGCAGGTTCCGACCGCGCAGTTTGTTACGTCGCTGGTTGCGCCCGGCGCGACGGAGTCGGCTGCTGCGATTGACGCCGCGGTGCAGGCGCCGAGGAACTTCCTTCTGACGGTGGCGAACGACGCCGTGCAGCGGGCGGTCGGTTTCGGCGCCTTCGTCGGCGCAATCGCAATGGCGCTTCGCGTTTGGCTCAGCCTGGACGAGCGGGCGACCCTTGACTAGGGTTCGAGCCGCGCGGCTGGCTCTCTCAGCGCGCGGCTCGTGCTATGCGACTTACTCCTGAACGAGGAAGTAGAGAGCCTGCCGCGACGTCGTCAGCGCGTTCCGGCGTCGGCGCGGCCGTTCCACCAACCGTTGTCGAGGTTTCCATCGCCATCGAAATCGTCCATCTGTCCCAGGCGCATGTTCTTCACGTGCCCGTCGCAGAAACCGACGATAACCCAGTTGAGGTGCCTCTCCGCGGGGGCTGCCCGGCAACCCCAGACGCCATATCCGGGCTTGCCGCTCCCACACTCTCCGCCATCGCCGTAATAGCCGCTTGGCTTGCCGCTACCCCTTGACGACGTCAGAGGCGGGTCGATGGCATATTGACCGCCGCCGACCGAGTTATCGTCCCGTCGAACGCCGTTCGTGTCGGCAATTGCGATGGTTTCAGACGGGCTTGCGATCTCCGACTCGGTTGCTGCCCACGGGAATCGGCTGTTACCCAAATATTGATAGTTGTAGCCATAGCCTCCATAGAATCGGTTTTGATTGTGCGCCCAGCGCTTTCCGAAGATGTCTTGATTCGCCACCGGATCGAGGAAGAGGGCTTCATTATTCACGTAAGGATAGATGTAGTCGGGCCAGCGCGTTCGAGGGTTCGTGCTGCTCGGCGAGGAGTGCATCGGGTATCCAGAGTAATCGCCGATGTACATCATGAGCGCCATGACCATCTGCTTGCTGTTAGAGACGCAAGTGGTCTTCTTTGCCGCGTCCTTCGCGCGCGCGAATACGGGAAAGAGGATCGCCGCGAGGATGGCAATAATTGCAATGACTACAAGAAGTTCGATAAGGGTGAATCCGTTCGTTCGTCGCTTCATGGTGCTGCCGGTTTACCCGAATCTTGACCAAAGAGTCAAGATGGTGTTTGGGATCAGCGCTTGAGGTGCGAACTCCGCTCAATTGAACCACCGGCTGAGCGTTTGGATGGTACGCCCGTCCGCTCAGGCGGGTCGGCGAGCGCCGCTCACGGCCTCTGCACAAGAGGCGGGAGCTTGGCCGGGTCGGGTGGGTGTTCGCTCGCTTCGAGGCACCCCGCGAGTGCGGCGGCGGCTTCCTCGGCTGACGCCGCATTCTGCGCGTGCACAGTCGCCCACGGGGCATCCATACGCAAACGGGAGGCTATCTCAACGTGCAGTTCGACTCCCACCGCCGGGTTCACGACGTCCTCGATGCGAAGGCGGCCCGCGCCGAGGCGCCGAGCGACCTCTCCGATGCCGCGCGCGTCGAAGCCTGCCACGTGCCCGTCCCTCGGCGGAAACACCGGATGGCGCACCGGCGCGACCGGCAGCCCGAAGTCGGGAGCGCGCGGGTCAAGCCGCCCGCCTTGCGCCTCGATCCACTCGAGCGCCTTGCGAAAGGCCGCGCCGCTCCGAGCCGCCTCGCTCGGGCTGCTGTCGGCGACGCCCGTAAGTCGCGCCGCCTCTTCGGCGAGAGCGAGCGCAACCCTGCCCAGCCTCGCCTGGCATCCGGTGCGCAACTCTTCGAGGGCTGCGCGCACCTCAAGGGCGTTCCCCACCGAGGGTGCGAGCGGCTGGTTCATGTCGGTTACGAGCGCCGAGACCTTCCTGCCGGCGCGCAGCCCGATCCCGGTCACCAGCCGGGCGAGCAGTCGCGCGTCCTCCAGCGACTGCATGAACGCGCCGCGCCCCCACTTCACGTCGAGCACGAGGTGCTCTGCGCCGGTTGCGAGCTTCTTGCACATCACGCTGGCGGCGATGAGCGGGGGGCTGTCCACGGTCTCGGTGGCGTCGCGGAGGGCGTAGAGCACCTTGTCCGCCGGAGCGACATCCTCGGATTTGCCGCCCTGCGCGCACCCGATCCGATCGGCGAGGCGCTCCAGTTGCTCGAGGGGCAAGTCGGTGCGGAAGCCGGGGATCGCCTCCAACTTGTCGAGCGTCCCGCCGGTGAAGCCCAGCCCACGCCCGGACGTCTTCAAGACGCGGATGCCGGCGGCCGCGCAGAGGGGCAGGAACAGCAGGGTAACCGAATCGCCGACTCCCCCGGTGCTGTGCTTGTCGAGTGTCCCCTGTCGCAGGGGGAGTTCCGTGTGGTCGGTGCCTTCGATCGCCATCCCTTCGGCGAGGGCGAGCAGTTCCGCGTCGTCCAGGCCGTTCAGGAACGCCGCCATGAGCCAGGCTGCCACCTGGTATTCGGGCGCCTCCCGGCGCACCACCGCCCTGAGGAAGGCACGAATCTCCTCGGGCGAGTGCCGCCCGCCGTCCCTCTTGGTTCGAATGAATTTATGGAGGTCCATCCGCCTCGCCCTCCGCACATTCCGTGCGCCGAGAGGCGCGAGTATGCAATACTTGCGGCGGCGGGCGCGGCAGACGTAGCAGACGAAGCTGGGTCGTGCCTTGCCGCATCTTCGATTTTGGAGCACGAGACCCGATGAGTGACGAACAGTTGGCCCCAGAGAGCAACGAACCTGCGGCCACCCCGACTGGTGAAGCGGCGCCGACGCCCGAGGCGAGCGAGCCTCGGCAGGAGCCGGAGATGGACGCGCAAGAGGAGTTCGAGAAGGCGATTGAAGCCTTCGAGAGCGGCGACAGCGGCACGTCCTACGACGACACTTTCCGCCGGCTGAGGAAGGGCGAGACGCTGATGGCGCGAGTCATCCACGTTGAGGCGGATCGCGCCTACGTTGACCTCGGCATGAAGCAGGAGGGCGAGATTCCCAAGAGCGAACTCGCGATCCAGGCAGTTGACCATGCAGGCGATGTGGTGAAGGTAGGCGACCAGATCAAGGTCGTCGTCATCAAGCCCGCCTCGGCGGAGCAGAAGCCGATTGTCTCGAAGCGCCAGGCTGACTTCCAGTTGGTCTGGGAGCGCCTGGTTGAAGACCACAAGGAGGAGCGGATTGTGAGCGCGGTCGTGCTCGAGCGCGTCAAGGGCGGCCTTGTAGCGGACGTCGGCGTGCGTGGCTTCGTCCCCGCCAGTCACGTCGGAACGGGTGGGAAGCCGAAGAACCTCGAGCGCCTCGTTGGGAGCACGCTGAAGTTCAAAATCATCGAGATTGACGAGGAGCGGCGCAAGGTCATTCTCTCCAACAGGCTCGCGATCGAAGAGGAACGCGAGGAGAAGAGAGAGGAGCTGTTCTCCACGCTCAAGGCGGGAGACCGCGTCAAGGGTGTCGTGCGGCGAATCGTCGACTATGGCGTGTTCGTAGATGTCGGCGGGGCCGACGGCCTTCTGCACGTAAGCGAATTGGACTGGTATCGGGTTCAGGATCCGCGCGAGGTCCTAAAGGTTGGCCAGAAGATTGAGGTCATGGTGCTCAAGGTGGACCAAGAGAACCAGCGCATCAGCCTGGGCCGCAGGCAGGTGTTACCCGACCCATGGAAGGAAGTGGGCGAGAAGTACCAAGTCGGCCAAGAACTGACCCTGCCGATCTCCAGAACAGTGCAGAGCGGCGCGTTTGTGAAGTTGCCCGAGGGGCTTGAGGCGTTCATTCCAATCAGCGAACTTGCCAACCACCGCATCAAGAAGGCGGATGACGCGGTTACGGTTGGGCAGGAATACACCATGAAGATCATTGACCTTCGGCAGGAGGAGCGGCGCATGCTGCTTTCGATCCGCCAGTGCCTTCCACAAGAGGAGAGAAGGCAGCGCCAGCCGCGGCAAGGTGGCGAAGCCCCACGCACCATGGCGCCGCCCAGCGCGGGCGGTGGTGGCACGATCGGCGAGAGGCTGGGCGCCCTGAAGGGCCTGCTCACCTCGCGGGTCGCTGAGGCTCAACAGGAAACAAGCACCGCCGAGGGCGAGAGTTCCGCTGAGGAACCACCTTCCGCTGAGCCCGAGACGCCGCCGACTGCCGAAGCCCCGGCTGAGGCAGGCGACATCGCAGCGGAGCCTGAGCCGCCGGAGAAGCCCGAAGAGCCGGGCGCCTGATGCTCCGCGTCGCCGTAACCGGCGGAATCTGCGACGGCAAGTCCACCGTCCTTGAGTTCATCCGTGAGGCTGGATTCCCAACGTTTTCGGCTGACGAGGTCGCCTCGGCGGTCCTGCGTGAGCCGGAGTTTCTTTCCAAGGTAGTAGAAGCGTTCGGTGACGGCGCGGTCAGCGGTGGGGAACTCGACAGGGAGTTCCTTCGGGCGTCGGTTCTTCCCGACCCCTCTCGTCGTCGTCGGCTGAACTCAATCGCCCACGCGGAGACGTTGCGACGGCTGCTGGCAGCCATGGCGGGTTCGAATCGCCCGTCATTTGCAGAGGTTCCACTCCTCATCGAGACGGCGTCGCACCGTTTCTTCGACTCCGTCTGGGTGGTGGTTTCCAGCCCGGAGGAGCAGGTTCGTCGGCTTTCGGAGCGCCTGGGTGACCGGGGGGCTGCGGAGCGCTCGTTGGCGGTTCAGTTGCCCACTCGTGCGAAAATCCCGTTCGGCGACCGAATTCTTCGAACCGTTCAGCCCGTCTCGTCAGTCAGATTACAGGTAGAAGCGGCGCTTGAGGCCCTTGCAATGGGGCAGTTGCGCCGGTGAGGCGTCTATGCTATACTGCCCGAGACTCGTGAGCCGAGGAGGTTCCGTGCACAGTTCAGAGAGGGAAGTGTTGCCGGAGAAGCCGAAGAGAGAGTATTCTCAAGGGCGGCGGCCGCTTGAAGCGGCAGCCGACCGCGCGATTTCGAGTGCAGGCCTCGGCGTCGAGTTTGTGGTCTTACAACACAGAAGGTACAAGGAGGAATCACACAAGTGAGGCGATTCATACATTCGCTTGCGGGGAGGGCGGTCAGTCGCACTGTCATCCTTACGTTGTTCTGGAATTTTATCATCCTGGTCGTTCCGACCGGTACGTCCCATGCTCAGTTCACGACCCAGCGAGCGGCTCAGTGGGCCGTCATTGACTTCGTCAACAACGCGAAGGTCGGCGGGGATGTTTTGGGCGGCGTTGCTTCGGACGCGGTTACGACCCTTCTTCTGGGAACGAACCGCTTCGACATCCTGCCGCGCGAGTCGGTAGAGCGGCAGTACCAGGAACTGGGGATGACCCCGCCCCTGACGCGCAAGTTGGAAGTGTTCCGCCTGGCGCAGGCGCTCGGCGTGGAGACCGTCATCACCGGCGAGATTCGCGAGGCGCGAGTCAATCGCACGAGTGGCGGCAAGTCCGCTGACGTGGTGCTCATTGTTCAAGGCTGGGACGTTGCCTCACAGATGCCCGTCATGGGCAGCGCCGTTCATGGCGCATCCTCCGAGCGTCCCGGTGACGTCGAGGACGATGTGGTGTTGAACGAGGCGGTGAACTTTGCCGCCCAGCAGGCTGTGCAGAACATCCTGCGGCAGCAAATTGGTCACGCGACCGTCCTCACCACGCCCACGACGAAGTTCGTTACGCTGAACAAAGGCACGCGCCAAGGTCTGAAGGTGGGCCAGGAGATGGTCGTCCTTCGCCGCGGCGAACTGGTTGCTCGCGTTCGCGTTGCGGAGGTCAACACCGACTCATCCGTGGCGAGCATCCTGAGCCAGAACATGGGCGTCGCGCCCGGCGATACGGCTCGAGTGGTTTACGACAAGTTGGAGAATGTCGTTCTGACTTCTCCCGGAAGTGCACGGGTGCGGAGCAGCGGCACAAGCGCAAACAATCTGACCGGTGTCCTCCTCGGTCTGCTGGTTGTTACCGCTCTGGTGCTGATCCTTCAAGATAGCGGAGGCGGGGACTCCCCGGGCAACGTGACCGCAGAGCCCGGCCTCGACTTGAACGGTAATCCGGTCGTCTTCCTCTCGTGGAAGCCAAACCTTTACAACCAAGGCACGCGGAACCGCGTGGAGTGGCAGGTCTGGCGTAGCGACATCGCCGCGAACCCCGTGCTCGTGATCCCAGGTGCCGAGTCGAAGGCGGAGGACAACACCCTCGCCCGAGACGTGGACTACCGGACGGATGTTCCGAATGGCGGCACGACCTGTGAAGAGGACCCGGGGCCGACCAACGTTCCTGGCGTTCCGGGCATCGTCCCAGGCACCTCGTATATGTACCAACTGTCGCTCATCTTCAAGTTGAGCAGCATTGACCTGCCTGGCGGCGGGGAAGAGGTGATGGACTGCTTCTTCACGACGACGCGTTCGAGTGCGAAGGGCCAGGCAACACCGGTGTTCCCTGCTCAACTCACCGTTCCTCAGAACGGCGCGACAGATGTCTCGAACGTGGTTCAGTTCGCGTGGCAGTCCACTCCGGGCGCTAATCGGTACCTCGTGCAGATTTCAACGTCGCCGAACTTCACAAGCAAGCAAACGGTACGCAACATCGCGACCGTTGACTCCATCATCCCTGGTGGTGTCAGCACCGACCCAATTGACATCTCGGGCATTTTCCCGGGCGTTCAGAGGCTCTACTGGCGCGTTGGTGCCCGCAACACGGGCGACAACCCTGGTCCGAAGAAGGACGCGA
>Ga0209172_10008286_pt1 | contig 10228 bp, 10 predicted proteins | sample LarsenN4metaG_FD_184113 | JGI IMG/M metagenome (GOLD analysis project Ga0209172, IMG submission 184113) | Hot spring sediment bacterial and archeal communities from British Columbia, Canada, to study Microbial Dark Matter (Phase II) - Larsen... ...
TCCAAGGTAGCGGCGAAGAATTTCGCTGGCCTTGAAACCGATGGCGCCGCCGGTCGGGACCTTCTGGCCGAACAGCTCGGTAAACTCCAGATTGAAGGCGAAGAGTGCCGCCAGGGTGACCATCATGCCGGTAAATGCGGCTATCTTGTAGGACCGCCAGCGGAACTCCTTGAAGCGGAGCGACCGGTAGGAGAGATAGAGCAGGGAGATCGGTATGGCGTAGGAAGCCAGGCCGAAGAGCTGCAGCAGAAGGTCGGAAAACTGGGCTCCGAACCTGCCGCCGAAGTTGTGGATAACCCCTTCCGAGGTGAAGGTGTTGAAGGAGTAGTCGTCAGTCCTGAACGAGGCCAGGGAGATGAGGAGGAAGAGCCCGGCCGCGCCGAGGAGCATCCCTTTTATTTCTACGGTGAGTCTCTCTTTTTTTTCTGTCTGATCATCCATGGTCGAAGAGAATAGCATTAATTTAATTGAATACAAAATGAAAGAATAAAGGAGGGGGGGCCTGTTACATCTCCAGAATAACCGGGAGAATGACCGGTCTGCGCTCGATGGTCTTCTTGAAGAAGCGTTTCATGACGGCGCGGACCTCCTGCTTCACCTCGGTCCATTCACCCAGCACCTCTATGTTGTGCTGGGAAAGGCTTTCCAGGACCAGGTTCTTTGCCTGATCCAGGTATTCCCTGCTCTCGTCCTCGAAGACAAAGCCGCGTGAGACGATATCCGGGCCGTAGATGACCTGTCCGCTGGACTGGTCGATGCCGATGATCACCACCACCATGCCGTCTTCGGAGAGGTGCTTGCGGTCTTTGAGCACCACCTCCCCCACATCGCCGATCCCCTTGCCGTCCACGAAGACCCGGCCATGCTCCACCTTGTCTAGAAGACACGCCTCCCCGGCCGAGAAGGCGACCACGTCGCCGTTGGTCATGACGATGCAGCGCTCCCGAGGAATCCCCACACGCTGGGCCAGCCGGGCGTGCTGCACCAGGTGCCGGTACTCGCCATGAATGGGGAGGAACCACGCGGGCCGGACCAGGTTGAGGACCAGCTTAAGCTCCTCCTGGCTGGCATGGCCGGAGACGTGCACTTCGGAGACATTTTCGTGGAAGACCTCTGCGCCGCGGCGGTAGAGGTGATTGATCAACTCCGAGATGGTCTTCTCGTTTCCCGGGATGAACCTGGAGGAGAGGATGACCGTGTCCCCCGGCTCCAGCCTGATCTGCTTGTGATCATCCATGGCAATGCGGGAGAGGGCGCTCATCGGCTCTCCCTGGGAGCCAGTGGTGATCATGCAGACCTGCTCCTTCGGCAGCCGGGGAAGCTCCTTCAGGTCGATGAGCGCGCTGTCCGGGATGCTGAGGTAACCGAGTTCCCGTGCGATCTGCACGTTGGCAATCATGGAGCGGCCGTTCAGCAGTACCTTGCGGCCGGAGCGGATCGCGGCGTCCACCACCTGCTGCACCCGGTGAATGTTGCTGGAAAAGGCGGCGACGATGATCCGTGCCGGGCATTTGGGGAAGATCTGGTCGAACGCATCCCCGACCAGGCGCTCCGACAGGGTGTACCCCTCCCGCTCCACATTGGTGGAGTCCGACAGCAGAGCCAGCACCCCCTCCTCGCCGTAGCGGGCAAAGGTCGCCAGGTCGGTCAGCTCGCCGTCCACCGGCGTCTGGTCGATCTTGAAGTCTCCGGTGTGGATGACCACCCCTTCCGGGGTATGGATCGCAAGGGCGCAGCCGTCGACGATGGAGTGGGCCACGCGGATGAATTCCACCGTGAAGCAGCCCGCCTTGACCCGTTCCCGGGGCTTTGTCCGGATCAGTTCCACAGAGCCGTCAAGTTCGAACTCCTTCAGCTTCTCCTTGACGAAACCCAGGGTGAGCGCGGTACCGAAAATGGGGGGATTGATATCCCTGAGGATGTAGGGGAGGGCACCGATGTGGTCCTCATGGCCATGGGTGAGGAAGATCCCCCGGATCGAATCCTTCCTCTCCAGGAGGGAGCTGATGTCCGGAATGACCAGGTCGATGCCGAGCATGTACGGTTCCGGGAACATCAGGCCGCAATCGACGATGATGATGTCGTTACCGTACTCGAAGAGCATCATGTTGAGACCGATTTCACCAAGGCCGCCGAGGGGGGTTATCTTCAGTCCGGAGATGTCGTGGGCAGTGGATTCCATAGGGATCTATCGGGCGGGCTGAACCGGCTTTGCCAGGCTTCTGAGCTTGACGTCGCAGTCGGCAATCCAGCGCGTTCCGGGGCGGAAAAGACCGTGGGTGGAGTAGAAGGAACTGCGCAGGGCACGGTAGGCGATGAGGGCTTTTTCCGTATCGCCATTCGCCTCCAGGTATTCGCCGATGGTCCAGAGCTTTACCGCGGAGCGCTCCACCAGCGGGCTCAGGGGCGTGTACATGTGAATGGCCGATTCATAACCGGCAATTGCCAGGATATGGTTGCCCGTTGCCAGGGCCTTGTTGCCCCGGTTGTACTGCGTCCACTGCCGCCACTGGGTACTGGCGACGAAGAGGAAGAGGGACAGCACAGCGATAAACGCGCCATTGATGATTATTGTTTTTGTCCGATCCAGCATCTGATCACCTAAAAAATCCGGGCACCGTCAGGAGGAGAGTCCCCATCAGGGTGGCTAGTATGCCGGCAAGTGCTGCCAGCGCGGCAAGAATGCGCCATGGGGTGCGCAGGCGGTACGACGCCGGCAGGCTCCAGGCGGTTACTCCGAGACCGATAGCGATTAAAACGAGATAGCGTGCATCCATGGTCAAATCTCCAGCTTCGAGGCAATCGCCTCCCGCACCTGTTCCATGAGGGTGGCCTGTTGTTGTGCTCCCCGTCCGCCGGTCGGGATGGGGGGGCTGAACCTGATCCTGATCGTACCCGGCCGGAGGAACAGGAAGTTGTCCGGCGGATTAATCTCCCTGCTCCCCACGATGGTAAACGGGACAACCGGCACCCCCGCCTTGGCCGCCAGGATGAAGCCGCCGCGCTTGAAGGGGAGGAGGTGGCCGTCGGTGGAACGGGTCCCCTCCGGGAAAATGGTTACGCTGGTGCCGGCGCTGATCAGCTTTGCCGCCCGGTCCAGGCTCTTGAGGGCGTCGCGGCCGTCACCCCGGTTGATGGGGATGTAGCCGGCGCTCTTTATGGACGGACCAAAAAAGGGGACCCGGAACAGCTCTTCCTTTGCCAGCCAGTTGAAGCGGATCGGAATCGCATGGAACAGGGCCATGATGTCGAAATTGCTCTGGTGGTTGCCCATGAAGATCAGCGGCCGGTCGCGGGGGACCAGCTCCGCCCCTTCGACTTCCAGATTCACCCCGGCAATCAGCAGACCGTACCTGCTCCAGAGCAGGGCAAACCGGTGGTAAGCTCTGCCGCTTGGATCAATGAAGATTGAGAGCATTGCGGTAACGGCGCAGAAAAGCGTCCAGGGGGCAAAAAAAAGAAGATACAGACAGGCACGCAGCATAATAAAATCCACCGGGTAATCTCCGCAAACTTACTGGTTTTTACCGCCGGAGTCAACCAAATAGCGCTTGCCAAAGAGGGCCTGTTTTTATAGACTGGCCCTCGAAAATCATCACTCAAACTCAGGAACAAGGGGACCCACATTTATGGCCAGTCTGAATAAAGTCATGCTCATCGGCAATCTCGGCAAGGATCCCGAGGTTCGTTACACCACCTCAGGCCAGGCTGTCGCCAGCTTCTCCCTGGCAACATCGGAAAAGTTCAAGAGCAAGAACGGCGACTGGGAAGAACGGACCGAGTGGCACAACATCACCCTCTGGGGGCGGCTGGCGGAGATCGCCGGCGAGTACCTCGCCAAGGGGAAGACCGTTTTCATCGAGGGGCGCCTCCAGACCCGCAAGTGGCAGGACAAGGACGGCCGCGACCGTTACACCACCGAAATCGTCGGCGACAAGATGCAGATGCTGAGCGGCAAGGGGGAGGGTGGCGGCGGACGCCAGGGTGGCGGCAAGCCGGGCGGCGGCGAGCCCTATCCGTCCTACGACGAGCCGGCGGGGTTCAACCCGGACGACGATATTCCCTTTTAGAGACGACCGTTGATTAAAGTGTAAAGAATTATGCGCAACCGATTGTGGTTGCGCTTTTTTTATCCGCTGCGTCGCCTCAGGATATTACGGTTGATTTCTCTCCAGTTCCGGCATTTAATAGGCCACCATGAACGTACTCTTCATCCATCCCCACGGCAGCAACTGGCTCGGCTCCGGGCCGGACATCACCACCATCTTCAATGTCATGCCGCCGCTCGGGATCATGAGTATTGCCGCCTATCTGGAGGCGCGCGGCATCGCGGCGGGGATCATCGACTGCTACGCCACTCCCCTGTCGCAGGACGCGCTGGTGGCCGAGGTCATTTGCCGCTCCCCGGACGTGGTCGGCTTCTCCTGTACCACCTCCTCGTTCCTGGAGGGGTACGCCATCGCCGCCCGGATCAAGGAGCGGTTGCCTCAAACCGTCACCGTCTTCGGCGGCGCCCACGCCTGCTCGGCCGGCGCGTCGCTTCTGGACGATTTCCCGGCCATCGACTACCTGGTCATCGGCGAGGGGGAGCAGACCTTCTACGAACTGGTCGCCTCCGGCTGTCGCGACGGGGGGCGGATCCCCGGCGTGGCCGCACGGGTCGACGGAAAAGGTTCGCTCGCTGCCGAGCGGGAGCTGATCCCCGACCTGGACTCCCTCCCCTTTCCGGCCTATCACCGCTTGCCGGAGTTTCCCCGGCGCTACTTCCTCCCCCTGTTCAGCTACCCGAAGGCACCCAACACCAGCATCATCTCCAGCCGTGGCTGCCCCTACCAGTGCAGCTACTGTGACCGTTCGGTCTTCAACCGGGGCTTCCGCTTCAACTCGCCGGAGTACATCGTCGAGCACCTGGCCATGCTGAGCCGCGATTACGGCATCCGCCACGTCTTTTTCTACGACGACCTCTTCACCACCGATCGCAAAAGGGTGGCGGAGTTCTGCGAACTGAAGGAACGGCGCGGCCTCAAAGTCGGCTACAACTGCATCGCCCGCCTCGAACATGTGGACGCTGAACTGCTGCAGCTCCTCAAGCGGTCCGGCTGCTGGCAGGTGAATTTCGGCATCGAGTCGGGGGACCCGGAGGTGATAAAAAAGCACCGCAAATATTACGGACTGGACGAGGTGCAGGCCAAGCTGCAAATGGTGCACGATACCGGCATGCGGGTCAAGGGGCTGTTCATGGTGGGGCTGCCGGGGGAAACGCCCGAGTCGATCCGCCGCACCATCGACTACGCCCTGGCGCTGCCGCTGGACGAGATCAACGTCACTATGTTCACCCCCTTTCCCGGCGCCCCGGTCTACGCCGGCATCCGCGAGCACGGGGAGTTCAACGAGGAGTGGCCGCTGATGAACTGCGTCAACCCCGTGTTCATTCCCAACGGCATGACCCGGGATGAGCTGCAGGGGCTGTACGACGAGTTCATCCGCCGCTTCTACCGGCGCCATCGCATCCATTGGGGGTACGCCACCATGCTCTGGAAGTCCCCCCACAGCATCGTCTCCTTCCTGAGGAACCTGCCGGCAATCATCCGCCTGGAGCGGGAGAAGAAGTGGTGAGTCACTCGGGGTGACGAAAAATTTCTGACAGAGAAGAACGTTTTCGTTAATTTGCGTTATAATTGGAAAATCAATTTATCCTGTCATTCTGGTAAACACGTTCCGAAAGAGGAGGATCTCCATGAAAAGAGCATTAGCCATCGTTGTTCTGTTGCTGCTTGTTCCGGCTCTCGTTGCCGCAGCTCCGTCGAAGCCGGGTGCCTATGTGTCCGGATTTCTGGGCGTCAACCAGACGGATGATGCAACCCTCAATACCTTCGATTACGCCCTGGGCACCGCGCGGGATTACGACCTGGAATTTAACCCGGGCATATATGTGGGGGGCACCGGTGGGTATGACTTCGGCATGTTCAGGCTGGAAGGGGAGCTGTCTTACCGTGATGCGGAAATCGATGAGATCACCACCCCTTCTGGCGCACGATTCCGGGGGTCGGACGACAGTAGTCTTGGAACACTTGCGGTCATGTTCAACGCGTTCGTTGACCTTGAGAATGCAAGTCCCGTGACCCCATACTTCGGCGCGGGGGTCGGGTTTGCCACGCTCAGCTTCGAAGATGATGCCTTTGAATCCAATGGCAATCCGATTTTTTACGAAGACAGTGCGACAACGGGTGCCTTCCAGGTCGGCGCAGGACTCGAGATATCCCTTAATCCACGGTTTTCCCTTGATCTGGGGTACCGCTATTTCAGACCGGCGAAGCAACCTTTGACGAATATTGGGACCTGGAAAACGAAATCGAAATCGAAAGTCACAGCTTCTCCGTCGGCTTCCGGGCCAAATTCTGACAGTTGACCCGCAAGTGACCACGCAGGGGAGATGAGCTGGAAGAGGACTTGTTTTCTCGCATTGCCAAAGGCGCAGGGTGTGGTATATATGGGGCTCATTTTTATTATTTTGCCCCGGAGGTTCCCATGCAACGACTGTTCACCCTGCTTGCTCTCATCATTGCCCTTGCCGCCACACCGGTCTGCCTGATGGCGGCGGAAACGCTTCCCCGCCCGGAAGCGCTCAGCGAAGAGACGATCTTCCTGACCGAGAAGCTCTCCAGGAACTATGACACCATAATCATCAGGGAGTTTTCCACTGAAGGGGCCGCCTATGAGCGGGTCGACGACGAAGAGCGGGTAAAGATCGATGCCATGACTCCCATGCTCCTTTCCAACATCGCCCTGACCCTGGAAGGTGATCTGAAACTGAAGAAGCTGTTCAGGAACGTCGACAGGAGCGGCACTGCCAAGGGGAAAGCGGTCATTCTCGAAGGGAAGATCACCGAGTTCAATGCGGGGAGCCGCGCCCTCAAGTTCTTTGTCGGCTTCGGCGCGGGCATGGCTTACCTGAAGTTCAAGGGGCGCCTGGTGGATGCCGAGACCGGCAAGGAGCTGGCGACCTTCGAGGACCGTGAAACCGGGTACCGGGGTGCCATGTCCCTGGAAAGTTTCGAGGACCTCTTCCCGCACCAGGCAAAGGGAATCGGTCAAAACCTGGCCAGGTTCCTGGAGAAGCTCTCCTGATCAGCTGGATGGTTGATAGGAGGGAATCGTTGTCCTCCGCACCATAACCAGACCCCAAATAAACCGGATGGAACAATAAACGGCCCGGGAAGTTTTTCCCGGGCCGCTTTTTATTCTCCCGTTACCGCATCCTTGATATCGCGTCCCGTCTTCTTGAGCCCCTCTTTGGTGTCCCGCCCCGCCTTTTTCAATTCCGGGCCGATCTCCCTGCTTTTCTTTTTGGCGTGCGTTTTGATCGTTTGCCCTTCGCGTTTGAAATTTTCCTTGATCTTCCGACCTTCCGACTTGAAGGCGTCCCTGGTTTCGCGGCCGGACCGCTTGAAGTCTTCCTTCAGGTTAGCGGTGGCCTGCTTTGCCCCGGTCTTGACCTCCCTGCCGGTCTGCTTCACCTCCTCGGTGAACTCGCCCGCCAGCAGGGGAGCCGCCGCCAGACTGCCGGCCATGATGCCGGCAACAAATAGCCGTTTCACTGTTCTGTTCATTTCGAATTCTCTCGCTTGATTACGCTCGGCTGGCGCGCCGACGGTTCGGGGAGGGGTATCCGGCTCAAGTTGTGCTCCGTCAGGTACGCCCCCGGTTTCATCATCCGCTGGGTCTGCCAGAGCACCCGGACGATATAGGGGACCTGGGACGGTTTCACCTGGCGGATCCAGTCCATCAGGCTCTTCTCGCCGGATGTGTTGAGGATCGACCGCTTCCAGGTCTCGGCGTAGAGCTCGAAGAACCGCTCCGCACCCAGCTTTGGCTCCCAGAGCAGGTGGTGCATGTCGAAGTTGCTCCAGGGCTGGTCCGGTATGTTCCCCTTGATCCCTTCGTAGAACTCGGTGCCGGGGAGCGGCGTCAGCACGGTGAAGCCGGCCCGCTGCAGGCCGTGACGGGCGACGAAGTCCCACAGCTCATGGAACTGGGCCTCCTCCCAGTTGTGGTCAACCAGGAAATTGCCGTTGATGCCGTAGCGGAGTTCCCGCGCCACCCGCACCGCCTCGATGCTGTCAGTTACCCCCGAGTCCTTCGTGATCCCTTCCAGGCCGGTATCACTGGCCGCCTCCAGACCGAGGAAGATGTCGAAGTCCCTGGCCAGCGGCCGCCAGGCCGCCATCACCTCGGCACGCCTGGTGATCAGGTCGGTGCGGGTCTGCACGAGGATCCAGCGCTTGAAGACGCCCCGCTTTTTCAGGGCATCTGCCAGCTCCAGGCACCGCTCTTCGTCGTACCAGAAGAGGTCGTCGGCCACGAATATGGAATCGCCGGTGGTGGCAAAGTCCTCCACCACGGCGGCCAGGCTTCGCTCCCGGCAGCTGCGGCCGTAGAACTGCCAGACGGAGCAGAAGGTGCAGCGGTGCGGGCACCCACGGGCGGTCTCCACCAGCCAGACCGGCTTGAACAGGAGACAGTGGTAGCCGTTGCGGTGCTGTTCCACGAGCTGGCGGGCCGGGAGGCGGATCAGGTCCAGGCTGGTCCGCTCCGGCAGGGGAGGGGTGGTGACCCAGCCGTGTTCGGTCTTGAGCCGCAGGGCGGGCACCTCGCTCAGAGGCGTGCCCCTCTCCATGGCCATGACCAGGGCCGGAAAGACCTCCTCCCCGTCGTCCAGACAGACGGCGTCGATCAGGTCGTGCTCCAGGGGGGCCGGATAGGAGGCGGCCGCATGGCCGCCGACGATGATGAAGGCGTCAGGGGCGATGCGCCGCACCTCGGCGGCGGTGGCGACGATCCGGTCGTACTCCAGGGCGTGGAGGCAGGAGATGCCGACGATCCGCGGTCTGCTCCGGCGCATCCAGGTGGGGATGCCGGGCCGGAAGCGCAGGTCGGCCACCGTCACCCGGTGGCCGGCGGCCAGCAGGGCGGCGCCGATGTACTCGAGGCCGAGGGGCTCGACGCGGAAGAACGGGCCGAGGCCGAATTTTTCATGCCCCGGGTCGGGGCGCAGGAGGAGTATGTTCATGGGTTCGTTTCCGCTAATGGGTCGGGGCGATCGATGCCGCCGCGACGCAGGAGATTGTAGAGCAGGTGCACCGGTTTGCCGGGACTCTGCATGACCCGTTCGCCGATCTTTGGCCAGCGGTAGGCCTCCCAGCGGGCCTGTTGCCAGCCGCGGTAAAGCGTTTCCGGAGTCATCTGCTTCGGCTGGAACACCACCTGGCCGTGGTCGTAGCGGCGCCAGTCCTTGTGCAGCAGCCGTCCCTCCCGGTCGAACCGGTCGAACAGGGCTGTGCCGGGGTAGGGGGTGAGGATGTGGAAGGTGGGGAGGCTCGGCCGGCACTCCTCCAGGAAACGGACCGTCCGCTCGAACACCCCTTCGTCGTGGTCGTCGAAGCCGAAGATCATGGACGCCTCCACCACCACGCCGGTATCGCGAATCCGCTTGATCAGGTCGGCCTGGGAATGGCGGCTGCCGGTCTTGGGGTGGTTGGCATGCTCGCCCTCCATGGATTCGATCCCCACGAAGATGCCGATGCAGCCCGAGTCGGCCAGGAGCCGCACCGCTTCCGGGTCTTCGGCAAAACGGAGGTTCGCCTGTCCCCCCCACTTGAGCCCCATGCCGGCCATCCCCTTGAGGATCGGCTTGGCCCGCTCCGGATCGCCGAGGATGTTGTCGTCAAGCAGGACCGTCAGACGGCCGGTGAAGGTGCGCAGTTCGGCGAGGACGTCCTCCGGCTCGCGGTAGCGGAAGCTCTTGCCGAAGAACTGGCCGGTGATGCAGAAGGGGCAGTCATAGGGGCAGCCGCGGCTCGCCTGCAGGGTCTGGGTGGTCAGGTACTGCCTCCCGGAGAAGATCTCCCTCCGCCCCCAGGGGATGGTCAGGCTGTTGCCGGGGGGGATGGTAGCGCGGTAGAGGGGACGGAGTCGCCTTGCGAGCACGTCCGCCAGCAGCCCCGGCCAGACCGGCTCCCCCTCGCCAACTACCACCGCATCCGCATGCTCCCCCGCCTCCTGGGGGAGCACCGACGGGTGAATCCCGCCGAGCACCACCGGCACCCCCCTGGCGCGGAAGCGGTCGGCGATCTCGTAGGCGCGCAGGGCCTGGTGGGTCATGGCGGTGATCCCCACCAGGTCGAAGTCGCCGTGGAAGGGGATCTCGTCATGGAGTTCGTCGGCCAGC
>Ga0209172_10008292_pt1 | contig 10223 bp, 9 predicted proteins | sample LarsenN4metaG_FD_184113 | JGI IMG/M metagenome (GOLD analysis project Ga0209172, IMG submission 184113) | Hot spring sediment bacterial and archeal communities from British Columbia, Canada, to study Microbial Dark Matter (Phase II) - Larsen... ...
CGGTGATGCGATTTACCGGATTTGGTACGAAGGACGCTAAAGACGGTACACGGCGCACGATACACGGTTTGAATTTTGTTACAAACAAACAACGAACAACCGGCAACGAACAACCAATTATGCACCCCGTTGACACACTCCAACTGCATTTCAACCCCAACCAAATGTTCGTCCTGAACATGGCGATGGCCTTCCTGATGTTCAGCGTGGCGCTCGACGTGAAGCCTGGCGATTTCAAAAAAGTCGTTGAATTTCCCAAGTCGGTGGGCGTGGGTTTGTTGGCGCAATACCTTGTTTTTCCAGTACTTACGCTCGGCATCATTTACCTTTTTCAGCCGCCGGTGAGCATGGCACTGGGGATGATTTTGGTGAGCATGTGCCCTTCGGGCAACATGACGAACTTCCTCGTTCATTTCGCCAAAGCCAACGTCGCGCTCTCGGTCACGCTCAATGCCATCATCATTTTGTCGGCTACCGTCATCACGCCGGCGGGATTTCTGTTCTGGTCAAAATTCGTCCCCGAATCGGAGGCGTTGCGCAAATCTTTTGAACTCAGTTTTTCGGAAATGGCGTGGATAATCGTGCGGCTCATCGTGGCGCCGTTGCTTTTAGGGATGTTTTTGTACGCTCGTTTCCCCGATTTTATCAGCAAAATCCGCCCCTGGGCGCAGCGCACTTCCCTCCTGATTTTCTTTTCCATTCTCGCACTGGCCTTGCTCGGCAATTTCGACAACCTCGTCAATTATCTCGGTTTTGCCTTCGCCATTGTGGCCGTCCACAACGTGGTGGCGCTCGGCACGGGCTACTTTCTCGGCGGTCTTTTCAAACTGCCCGAACTTGACCGCCGCACCCTCGCTTTCGAGTCGGGTGTGCACAACACGGCGCTCGGGCTCTTGCTTATCTTCCAGTTTTTCAATGGTTTAGGCGGCATGGCGCTTATCGCGGCATGGTGGGGCATTTGGGATTTGGTGACAGGAATCGGGCTGGCGGGCTGGTGGCGGAGAAGTCGGGCGCTTAGTTTTTCATAAGAGCGTTCAGCAATGCTACATATTCGTTTATTATTTTCTCAAATTCAGCACGACGAGGTCGGCTGGTAAGCCGGATATAAAACTCTTCTGTTCGGTCAATTTCAGGCTCGAAAAACAACAGATTTCTCGTGGACGCAACCACGTCGCAGCGATTTTCAGTTATAAAAACTTGGATTTCCGACCGGATGATTTCTTCAAAATGGGCAAGAAGGCCTTTGCGCATGACGGGCAATGAATCTGTTATCACTTTTTCAAAAGCCACTAAATCGCCATGCTCTTGCTTTAGTTTTTGCTGATAATTTTCATAAGAAGATGGGGTGAAACAAATTTTATCCAATCGGGCAATTTCCAACTTGAGTGCCTCCAGTCGTCTTGAAAACTCATTTTTCAAATAAACCTCGGCAGCTTGATGTATGCTGTCAACTTTGAATTCCCGAACAAGTATTTTTGACAGCGTGTCTACCTCTATGATCGCCACCTTGGGTTGGCTGTGTAATCCAACAGAGAAGTTCAAAAGCAAAAAGAGGAGAATTAATAGTCTCATGCGCAGCCTATTTTATCATAATTTTTATCGGCTCGTTGTACTGCCGTCGCACGGTTTCGTCGCAGCCGCATTGAAACTGAAATTTATTAAAGGTATATCGGTCGCCGGGCTTGGCTTTTTGTTTGAGTTCGTACACTTCACCGGTGAATCTCCCACCCTTATTAACTTTAGTTATCAAGTCCTGGTTTTTGGGGAGATAACTGACCTCGTACTCTATTACTTCGCATTTGATATCAAAAGGAAAATTGCTCAAAACAGCGTTTATGCCACCCCGCCATTCACCATGTCCGGGAAAACCCGACGGTGGTTTTGCAAGTTCAAATACCGGCGGCGGTATCATTTTCACTTTAAAAACCGCCGTGTCGAGGTTCTTGTTTTTTGCCAAGTCCTTGATAATCAGTGTTGCCCGGCTGCTATCCAAATGACAGATTTTCCATAAAAAATTGCCCGACGAGTCCGTTTTGATTTCACCGAAAGAAGGAATGAGTTGTAAATTTTGTCTGGAAACGCCTCTTGCCTCCACTGTAATCGGGTTTTCGAGGCCAGAATAAACAACATCCGATTTTTGATTTTTTTCCAGCCGATAAGCGGATTGCGCAGTCAAAAACTGAACGACGAAAACCAGAGGTAATAAAGGCAAAAGTTTCATATCGCACGAAATATCAGCAATAACGAGCAACTTGTGGGCATTATTTAGGAAATGAAAATCGTCGGAAAAATCATCTTAGGAACACTCTGGTTCGCCCTGCTCACCTTGCTCACCCAAGTCGGCGGATTGGTCTGGCTGCTCTCGCTCCTGTTGGCAAAAAGCCTTACTGTCAAGTTTCGATTTAAATTTTCCAACGCACTCGTTTTCATTATTTTATATGCGATCACAGCCATTTTAGTCGTGCCGCCATTGGCCCGAAAATTTGGCCGCGTACCACTTCCCGTTTTTTCCAACCCATATTTGAAACCTGAAAATTTCTTCTTTGCCGCGTTCAATCGCCACTACGTTCGGCCCGAATTGCGCCGCGCTTTGGAAGAAATTGCAGGGCAAATACAAGGCCGCTACCCAGGCTCGGTCATCTGGTACTTGGACGCCAATTTCCCTTTTATTGATGGTTATCCGCTGGAGCCGCATTTTAGTCATAAGGACGGGAAAAAGGTGGACATCGCATTTTATTGGAACGACACAAAGACCGGAGAACCGACACGCGGTGTGCCTTCGCCGTTTGGCTACGGCGTTTGTGCCGAACCTTTGCCCGGCGAGTACGACTACGCCGCTGACTGCGAAAACAAGGGCTTTTGGTACATTTCTTTGGACAAAACCCTCGCCGAGCCGTTTTTCAACAAGGCTAATTATGAGTTTGATAAAGAGAAAACCCGCGAATTGGCGCGGCTTTTGGCAGAACATCCCGCCGTCGGGAAAATCCTGATTCAGCCGCATTTGGAAAAACGGCTGGGTCTGGAACGCTACGACAAATTCCGTCAGCAAGGCTGCCAGGCGGCCCGACACGACGACCATTTTCATGTGCAATTATGACTTCGCGCCCCCTTGTTTCCATCATCACCGTCAACTTCAACCAAACTGAAGTCACTTGCGCCTTACTCGACAGCATCGGGCGGCAAGACTTTCAAAATTTGGAAATTTTCGTGGTGGATAATGGCAGCCGGGAAAATCCTGCGCAGGTGTTTTTGGAAAAATATCCCGAAGTAAAATTCATTCGCAGCGAACAAAATCTGGGTTTTGCCGGAGGCAACAATCTGGCTTTGAAACAAGCCAAAGGCGACTTTATTTTTTTCGTCAACAACGACGCGGAACTGACGGATGGCTGTATCGAACGGCTCCTGGCTTTGTTTGAAAAGGTGCCGGATTTGGGAATCGTGAGTCCGTTGATTTGCTATTTTAGAACCAGCAACCAGCAACCAACAACCAACAACAATATCGTCCAGTATGCCGGAATGACCCGCGTAAATCCGTTTACAGGCCGAAACAAAACCATCGGAAACAAAGAACCCGACAAAGGCCAATTCGCTGATTCTCAACCAACTGCTTACGCGCACGGCGCGGCGATGATGATTTCGCGGCGGGTGTTGGAACAGGTCGGACCGATGGACGAGGGCTTTTTCCTGTACTACGAAGAACTGGATTGGTGTGAGCGAATCCGGCGAGCGGGGTTCTCAATTTGGGTGGAGCCGCGCGCCCGCGTGTATCACAAGGAAAGCCTGACAGTGGAGAAACTCGGCGCCCTAAAAACCTATTATCTGAACCGCAACCGGGTCTGGTTTATGCGGCGCAATTACAGCGGCTGGCGGCTCGCAGTGTTTTTCGTTTTTTTGTTTTTAGTGACAATTCCAAAAAATATGCTGCTCTACCTGCTGCGCGGCGAGACAGAAAATTTAAAGGCGTTTTTGCGCGGCGTTTGGTGGAATTTTGGCGTGAAATTTTCCTGAGAGTAGACAGGATTGACATGATTTACAGGTTTAAAAAACTCGTTTTTCTAAAAATTATAATCCTGTAAATTTTGTCAAAACCAGGCATTTCAGACTGCCGCGATTGTACCCCGGAATGATATTCCGGGACATGCGGAATATCATTCCGCAATACTCTTGTCTGTCAAAAACCGATTTATGCAAACCGTTTTTATCCTTCTCTCCCTGCTGCTCATCGCGCAACTCGTGTACCCTTTCGTCACTGTGTTGCTCGCGCAAGTATTTGGAAAAGAACGGCTTAATCCCAATACCTCAAACCCTTCAAACTTTTCAAACTCCTCAAACTCTCCTCATTTTGCTTGCATTATCACCGCCTACCGCAACGCCGCCATCGCCAAGCCGCTCGTCGAATCGCTGTTGCGGCAAACTTACCCGAACCACACGATTTACCTCGTTGCCGACGAATGCCCTGACTTTGATTTTGGTATTGAAGATGAACGTTTTGTGCTGCTGCGCCCTATCTCGCCTTTGCGTTTGAAAGTAAAAAGCATCATCCACGCAGTCGAAAATTTCAAGCGCTCGCACGATTTCATCGCCGTTTTTGATGCTGATAACTTGGCGCATCCGAATTTTTTAGAGGAAATAAACCGCTACGCGAATGCGGGTTTTCGCTGCATTCAGGGGCAGCGCACGGCGAAAAATCTCGATACGACCTACGCGGCGCTCGACAGCATGGGCGAGCATTACAAAAATTATATCGAGCGCGAAGTGCCGTACCGGCTCGGCGGCTCGGCGGTCATCAGCGGCTCGGGCATGGCAACGGAGGCGAATTTGTACTGGGCATATTTGCAAAGTCCTGAAATCGAACAGGGCAAAAACCAGTGGAAAAAGATGTTGCAAGAGGACAAAATCCTGCAAAACTTCCTCCTGCGGCGCGGTGAAAAAATTGCTTACGCCCGCAACGCTGTCGTTTTTGATGAAAAAGTAGAGACGGGCGAGGCGGTGGAAACCCAGCGCAGCCGCTGGCTTTTTTCCTATTTTCAAAACCTGCCGAACTCGGCTGGCCTCTTGTTTCGCGGGCTTACTCGGTTGAATTTCAACCAGTTTTACTTCGGCTGGGTCACGCTGGCTTTGCCAATGTTCATACAAGTCGGGTTGGCCGGAATGCTGGCAGTTGTAGGAATTTTCATCGTGCCGATTGGGTCGCTGGCACTGGTAGCCGCCATTAGCATTTTTGCTTTGAACATTTTATGGGTTTTAAAACTCGACGAGGCGCCGAAGCCGGTGTGGGACGCTGTGTGGAACGTGCCGAAATTCGTGTGGCGGCAAATGACGAGCCTGCTGAAAATGCGCGACCCGAACAAACATTTTAAACATACCGAACACCGCAAGCAGGTGTCGGTGGATGATATTTTGAACGACAAGAAGGAGTAGTTTTGACAAGATTGACATGGTTTACAGGATTTTCGACTCTTTTTTAACCTGTCAATCTTGTCAAAAGAAAACCTGTCCCATGAACACACGCATCGAATACATTGACTTCGCCAAGGGCTGGGCGATTTTCAGCATCGTGTGCTACCACGCGTTGCAACGGGTCGAGTTGTCGGCGCTTTTGCAAAAGGCGATTGTGTTCGGTGGCACGGGCGTACACTTGTTTTTTCTGCTGTCGGGGTTTGGGTTAGCGTTGTCGAAATCGTCTGATTCAGCCATGCATTTTTACAAACGCCGCCTCGTCAAAGTCTGGCTTCCCTACGTTTTGGCTCTGACAATCAGTTTGTTGGCCTCGTTTTTTTTCAATTTTTTTCCTGACCGATTCGACGCCTGGCTGGCCGGCGTGGGTTTGTATCAGATGTTTTCCGAGCGATACATCGAGAGTTTCGGCGGGCATTTTTGGTTCATCAGCGCGATTATTCAGTTCTACCTCGTCTTTCCTTTTTTGCTTTGGTTCAGGAACAAACTTCCCGAAAGTTGGAAACTTTCGGGAAGTTCGGCGCTCTTTTTCTTGTTCGCGCTCGCCGTTTCCGTCGCTTGGTGGCTCGCGGTTTACTTTTTGGGAAAAGGCGATTCTAGGGTTTGGAACAGTTGTTTTTTGCAGTTTTTGTGGGAGTTTGTGCTGGGGATGGCGCTCGCTGAGTTTTTTAAAATCCGAAATCCGAAATCCGAAATCCGAAATTTCAAAAATTGGTGGATTTCCCTGCCTATTGCCCTGATTTTCACCGCCCTCATGATTTTGATGATTCTCAAAATGGGCGATGCGGGAAAAATCTTCAACGACATCCCGGCGCTCATCGGCTACACGGCGTTCAGCATATTTTTCTTTCAAATCGGCGACAAATTTCTGCCGCCGCTCAAGCGGTTTTTCCTGTGGGTAGGCGGGTTTTCCTACTCGCTTTATCTCGTTCACATTCTCGTTTTGGAATGTTGGCTGCGAATGTTGGCGTGGCTCGGCGTTTCGCTAAATTTGTTAAGTTTGCTGCCGTTCCTTGCCTTTGCGCTGTTAGCTGGCCGGGCTTTTGAGCCGTTGAGCCGGCGATGGACAGGCTTTTTTGTAAAAGGTTTTTGACAGGATTTACAAGATTCACAGGATAAAGATTTTGCTCTAAAATCCTGAAAATCATGTTCATCCTGTCACAAACCAACTTGTCAGAAAATGAAACGCCTCCTCCTTTTTTCCCTGATTCTCAACGTTTTGCTTGCCAGTGGTGTCGCCTATATGGTGAACAAACTTGGCGGCTGGAGTTATGCGCTATACCGGTTCCGCAACAGCGAGGCCGGGATTTATACGCATCGAAAATCACTCTTTGAAAAATTGCCCGAACGCCCCGGCGCTGTCATCATGCTCGGCGACAGCCAGACGGCTTTGTGCGAATGGCAGGAACTTTTGGGCGATTCCGTCCGCGTGTTGAACCGGGGCATTTCCGGCGATTATATGGACGGCGTGTGGGGGCGATTGGACGAAGTGTTGCGACACAAACCGTTGAAAATCTTTTTGTTAATTGGGGTGAATGACTTGTTTTTTGGAAACAAACCCGAGGCTATCGAAGCGCGTTACCGGGAAATTGTGCAAAAAATCAGGCGCGAATCGCCCGATTCGGAACTGATTTTGCAAAGTGTTTTGCCCGTGAACGGCGCGGTGAGAAGTCTGCCCGCGGGGAACGCCGAAATCCAGGCTTTGAATGTTCGCATCGCGCAAATTGCCAAAGACTACGCCCTGCCTTATGTTGATTTATACAGCCAACTGACCGACGTGAGCGGGAATTTGTCGGCGCGATTCACCGACGACGGGATTCACCTGAACGGGACGGGATATTTGGTTTGGAAAAACGAACTCAAAAAAGTTATGAGAGATGAGAGATAAGTTATCAAAGTCGCGCTCGGTAATCTCTCATAGCTCATAACTCATCACTCAAACGTGGTCTTCAACAGCGTTACTTTTTTAATCTTCATCGCGCTCTTTTTCCCTTTTTATTTTGCTACAAAAGGGAGGCTGCGGACGTGGATTTGCCTGATTGCCAGTTACATATTCTACGGCTGGTGGGATTGGCGCTTTCTCTCGCTCATCCTTTTTTCGACGGTGCTGGACTGGTGGTTCGGGGTGTGGCTGACCTACAAAGACGCGCCGGAAGAAACCCGAGACCGTTGGCAAAACGGCAGCCCAGTATTGCAGTTTTTTGGAAAAATAACGGAGGCCGCCGACCGACTGCATTTGAGTCGAAAAGCCATCCTCGTGTCGAGCATGGCGATGAATCTCGGCTTTCTCGGCTTCTTCAAATACTTCAATTTTTTTGCCGACAACTTCGCCGCGCTTGTCTCGTCTTTTGGCCTGACTCCTTCGTGGACAACCCTGAACATCATCCTGCCGGTCGGGATTTCGTTCTACACGTTTCAGTCCATGTCGTACACGATTGACGTGTACAGGCGGCAAATCGCGTGGGAGCCGTCGCTGCTCAGGTTCGCCACTTTTATCGCGTTGTTTCCCCAATTGGTGGCCGGCCCCATCGTGCGGGCGGCGGATTTTTTGTTCCAAATGCAGGACGACAAACGGTTCAGTTGGACGAATTTCAATTCCGGCTTTGGGCGCGTGTTGTGGGGATTTTTCAAAAAAGTCGCGGTGGCCGATTCGCTCGCCCCGTTCGTGGACCAGGTGTTCGATTCGCCGCAAAGTTTCGGCTCTTTGCACCTGCTGATTGGGGTCTTTTTTTATTCATTTCAAATCTATTGCGATTTCTCCGGCTACTCGGATATCGCCATCGGGCTGGCGCGGATGATGGGCTACAATTTCCCTGAAAATTTCAGAACGCCTTATTTTTCAAAGAGTTTCAGCGAATTCTGGACGCGCTGGCATATCTCGCTTTCGTCGTGGCTGCGCGATTATCTCTACATCCCGCTCGGAGGAAATCGCCATGGAAAATGGGCTACTTACAAAAATAATATGCTCACGATGTTGCTCGGTGGCCTCTGGCACGGGGCGAATTGGGCCTTCGTGTTTTGGGGATTTTTGCATGGGTTGTACCTGATTTTGCAACGGGCAATCGCGCCCGTTTGGCGGCGATTCGTGCGGGTGATCCGGCTGCCGAAAGTTGCCGACGACGTAGTAGCGATGGCGACGGTGTACAGCCTCACGTTGCTGGCCTGGATTTTTTTCCGAAGCGGGAGCATCGGGCTGGCTGGTGGCGACAGTTTTGCGACGGCAAACCAAATCCTCGTGGGTATTGCCAGTCTGGAAGGTTTTGGTTTTGAGGCAGTTGTCAACAAATTTCAGGTCGTCAAAGGCGTGTTGCTCATTGGAATTTTACTGGTAGTAGAGGTCACGAATGTCCGTTTTCGCTGGAATGTTTGGCAAGTTAGAAACCCCGTTTGGCGGATGGCGGCGTTCGCCGGGCTGTTATGGCTCATTGCGTTTTTCGGGACTTTCGGGGCGAATGCGTTTATTTATTTTCAGTTTTAAACAGGATTGCAGGGGTTTCTATGATTTACAAGATTCAAATTTAGAGAGTACGTGAAATCTTATTTGTCTTTTCAATCTTTCTAATCGTGTTAAAGAAATGAAACACGCGCTCTGGTTTTTCTCTTTCTCCCTCTTCCTTTTCTCCGGCGACCGCCTCGCCGGGTATTTCCTGCAAAAACAAATCGAAAAAAGCCAATTCCGCTACTCGCGCCTTTACAGTGGCGAGGCTGGAGCCGATATTTTGCTTTTGGGAAATTCGCGCGGATTGACGTTTTATCAGCCTTATATCGAGGAAATCACGGGTAAAAAAACTTGCAACCTTAGCTACAACGGCCTCCCGATGGATGGGGCGAAAGCCCTCACGCTCGACTACCTCGACCGCTATCCGGCTCCGCAAAAAATGATTCTGGACATCACGATGTGCGACCGGGAGAATGACGAGTTGCTGGCGGGCTTTCTGACTTATTCGGGAAAATCAAATCACTTGGACACGCTGATTAACAACAAGTTACCGAAAGTTTGGTGGGGCGGGCGAGTCTCCGCTTTGTTCCGCTACAACAACGAGATTTTCCAACGCGCCCTCTTTCACCGCAACAAAACGGACAAAGACTGGCTGCTCGACCGCGCCATCGCCCCACAACTTGCTGCCGAGGTCAGGAGTAATTCTTACGACCTTGAAATTCACCCTTACTTAATCGCGCAATTAAAGGAAATCGTCGCCGTCGCCCGCGTCAAAGGCGTGGCGGTCGAACTCGTTATTTCACCTTATTTTCCTGATTTTCAGGTGAAAAATCTCGATTCTTTGAAAAATGCCGTGGAGCAAGCGACGGGTTTGACCGTGCGCGACTACCGTTCGGCATTGAGCGACCCCGCCGATTTTGGCGACTTCATGCACGCGAACAAAAAAGGCAGTTTGAAATACATTGATTTGCTGAAAAGAGATGGAGTGATTCCGTGAGGTTTATGAGGGTTGAGAAAAAGTTGAGGAAGGTTTATAAGGGTTTATAAAGTTGATCCTCAACCCTTCTCAACCCTCATAAACCTTACTCAACCACCTGATAAATTCCCGGCAAATTCCTTCCCAGGCCCTCATAATCAAGCCCGTAGCCTACCACAAATTTGTCTTCAATATCGAAGCCTACAAAGTCAACCTGAACAGGGAAGGCCGCGGCCTCGGGTTTTCGCAAAAAAGCGACCGTGCAAATCGAAGCCGGATTTTGCTGGCGCAATTGTTCGAGGAAAAAATGCAATGTTCGGCCCGTGTCCACGATGTCTTCCACGACGACAA
>Ga0209172_10008298_pt1 | contig 10217 bp, 8 predicted proteins | sample LarsenN4metaG_FD_184113 | JGI IMG/M metagenome (GOLD analysis project Ga0209172, IMG submission 184113) | Hot spring sediment bacterial and archeal communities from British Columbia, Canada, to study Microbial Dark Matter (Phase II) - Larsen... ...
CGCCGGCGAGCAGCGCCACGCGGCGGCGCAGGCTGTCCTTGTAGTCGGCGATCTCGCCGCGCATGGCGGCCTCGGTGATGGCGGCCACCTCGGCCTTGCGGCCGGCAGCCTCGGCGATCTCGTCCACGCACTCGATGTTGATGAGCGTGGAGTCCATGTCGAAGGCGATCAGCTTGAAGCTCGCCAGCGCCAGCGGCGGGACGATGCCGCGCACGAAGAGGCCGGGCTCGATCTCGGTGGCCATGCAGCGCGACCTCAGGCCGCCACTGCGGCGGGCTGGCCGAGCGAGCGCAGCAGGTCGCGCAGGTACTGCGCGCGCTCGCCGGGCGAGTCGATCGCGCGGTCGATGCGCAGCTTGTGGTTGCCCGCCAGCTTGACCGCGCGGTTGCGCTGCACCAGCTCGACGATGCGCTGCGCGTCCACCGGCGCGTCGGGCTTGAAGGTCACGCTCATCAGCTTCGGTCCGGCCTCGATCTTGGCCACGCCGTAGCCGCGCGCCAGCACGCGCAGCCGGTGGGTGTCGAACAGCACCTGGCCCTGCGGCGGCAGGCGGCCGAAGCGGTCGGTGACCTCCTCGAGCATGGCGTCGATCTGCTGCGGCTTGTCGGCGATGGCCAGCCGCTTGTACAGCGACAGCCGCGTGTGCACGTCGCCGCAGTACGACTCGGGCAGCAGGGCCGGCGCGTGCAGGTTGATCTCGGTGGTGGCGGCCAGCGGCGAGAACAGGTCGGGCAGGTCGGGGTCGCGCCCGGCCTTCAGTGCGCGCACCGCCTCGGCCAGCATGTCGTTGTAGAGCTGGAAGCCCACCTCCATCATGTTGCCGCTCTGGTTCTCGCCCAGCACCTCGCCGGCGCCGCGGATCTCGAGGTCGTGCATCGCCAGGTAGAAGCCCGAGCCGAGCTCCTCCATCTGCTGGATGGCGTCCAGGCGCTGCGCGGCCTGCTTGGACAGGCTCTCGACGTCGGGCACCAGCAGGTAGGCGTAGGCCTGGTGGTGGCTGCGCCCGACGCGGCCGCGCAGCTGGTGCAGCTGCGCCAGGCCGAACTTGTCGGCGCGCGTGATGACGATGGTGTTGGCGCTCGGCACGTCGATGCCGGTCTCGATGATCGTCGAGCACAGCAGCACGTTGAAGCGCTGGGCGACGAAGTCGCGCATCACCGCCTCGAGCTGGCGCTCGGGCAGCTGGCCGTGCGCCACCGCGATGCGCGCCTCGGGCAGCAGCTCCGCGAGGCGCTCGCGCCGGTGCTCGATGGTCTCGACCTCGTTGTGCAGGAAGTAGACCTGGCCGCCGCGCTTGAGCTCCCGCAGCACCGCCTCGCGGATCACCGCGTTGCCCTCGTTGCGCACGAAGGTCTTGATGGCCAGCCGGCGCATCGGCGCGGTGGCGATCACCGACAGGTCGCGCAGGCCCTCGAGCGCCATGCCCAGCGTGCGCGGGATCGGCGTGGCGGTGAGCGTCAGCACGTCGACCTCGGCGCGCATGGCCTTGATCGCCTCCTTGTGGCGCACGCCGAAGCGGTGCTCCTCGTCGATGACGAGCAGGCCCAGGCGCGCGAACTTCACGTCGGCCGACAGCAGCTTGTGCGTGCCGACCACGATGTCGATGCTGCCGGCGGCCAGCCCCTCGAGCGCCGCCTTGGCCTCCTTGGCGCTGCGGAAGCGCGACAGCTCGGCCACCTTCACCGGCCACGGGCTGAAGCGATCGACCAGCGTCTGGTAGTGCTGCTCCGCGAGCAGCGTGGTCGGCGCGAGGATGGCCACCTGCTTGCCGCCGTGCACCGCCACGAAGGCGGCGCGCAGCGCGACCTCGGTCTTGCCGAAGCCGACGTCGCCGCACACCAGGCGGTCCATCGGGCGCGGGCTGACCATGTCCTGCACCACGGCGTGGATGGCGGCGCGCTGGTCGGCCGTCTCCTCGAAGCCGAAGCTGGCCGCGAAGGCCTCGTAGTCGTGCGCGCTGAAGCGGTGGCTGAAACCCTCGCGCGCGGCGCGCCGCGCGTACAGGTTGAGCAGCTCGGCGGCGCTGTCGCGCACCTGTTCGGCGGCCTTGCGCCTGGCCTTCTCCCACTGGCCCGAGCCGAGCCGGTGCAGCGGCGCCTCCTCGGCGCTCACGCCGGTGTAGCGGCTGATCAGGTGCAGCTGCGAGACCGGCACGTAGAGCGTGGCCTTGTCGGCGTACTCGAGGTGCAGGAACTCGCTGCTGCCTTCGTCCCCGCCGCCGAGCGCGATGTTGACGAGGCCGCGGTAGCGCCCGATGCCGTGGTTGAGGTGCACCACCGGGTCGCCCACGTCGAGCTCGGCGAGGTCCTTGATCAGCGCCTCGACGCTGCTCACCTGTTCCTGCTTGCGCCGCCGGCGCGCCTCGCGCGTGGTGGCGAAGAGCTCGGTCTCGGTGACGAACTGGACCGAGACCTCGCCGTCGATCCAGTGGAAGCCGGCGGCCAGCGGCGCGGTCGTCATGGCCACCTTCTCGTCGCCGGCGATGAACTCCGCCAGCGTGCCCACGCTCGGCACGACGATGTGGTGGTCGCGCAGCAGCTCGAGCAGGCTCTCGCGGCGGCCGCTGCTCTCGGCCACGATCAGCACGCGGTGCGGCGTGGCCTGCAGGTGGCGCAGGTGCCGCTCCAGCGCGCCGAGCGGCTCGGCGGCGCTGCGGTCGACGCTCACATCGGGCAGCGGGCGTGCCCACTCGGTCACTTCGTCGCCGCGCAGCGCCAGCGCGGCGTGCGGCTGAGTGCGTGTGAAGAATTCCTCCGCCGGCATGAAGATCTCGGCCGGCGGCAGGATCGGCCGCTCCTTGTCGTGCTGCAGGAAGCGGTGGCGCTCGCGCGTGTCGGTCCAGAAGCGTTCGATGGCCTCGTTCACCGCGCCGTGCAGCACGACGAGCGCGTCGCTGCCGACGTAGTCGAACAGCGTCGCCGTCTGCTCGAAGAACAGCGGCAGGTAGTACTCGATGCCGCCGCCCGCGATGCCCGAGGCGATGTCCTTGTAGATGCGCGACTTGGTCGGGTCGCCGTCCATGCGCTCGCGCCAGCGGCCGCGGAACGCGGTGCGCGCCACCTCGTCCATCGGGAACTCGCGCCCGGGCAGCAGGCGCACCTCGGGCACCGGGTACAGGCTGCGCTGGGTGTCGGGGTCGAAGGTGCGGATCGAGTCGACCTCGTCGCCGAACAGGTCCACGCGGTAGGGCACCGGCGAGCCCATCGGGTACAGGTCGATGAGCCCGCCGCGCACCGCGTACTCGCCGGGCCTGACGACCTGACTCACGTGCTCGTAGCCGGCGAGCGTGAGCTGCGCCTTGAGCGAGGCCTCGTCGAGCTTGGCCTTGGCCTTGAAGTGGAAGGTGTAGGCGGCGAGGAAGGAGGGCGGCGCCAGCCGCGTGAGCGCGGTGGTGGCGGGCAGCAGCAGCACGTCGACCTCCCGCTGCTGCACGCGCCACAGCGTGGCCAGGCGCTCGCTCACCAGGTCCTGGTGCGGGCTGAAGTGGTCGTAGGGCAGGGTCTCCCAGTCGGGGAACTGCGCCACCGCGAGGCCGGGGTCGAAGAAGGGCAGCTCGTCGGCCAGGCGCGCCGCGTCGGCCGGCTCGGCGCAGAACACCACCAGGAGCTGGCGTGCCGCGGCACGCTCGGCGCGCAGGCGCGCGATGAACAGGGCATCGGCCGAGCCGAGCGGCCGCGGCAACGTGAAGCGCCTGCCGGGCGTGAGGGAGGGAAGCTGCATGTAGCGGCGAATTCTAGAATTCGCGCCGATGACCCAAGACGCGCCGCGCTGCTACGCCCTGGTTCCCTGCGCGGGCAGCGGGCAGCGCGCCGGCACCGCGGGGCCCAAGCAGTACGCGCCGCTGGCCGGCCGCACGGTGGTGGCGCACACGCTGGCCGCGCTGGCCGCGGTGCCGCGCATCGTGGCCACGCTGGTGGTGCTGGCGCCGGATGACGATCAGTTCGAGCGTCAGCTCGCGGGCGCCGGCGACGCGCGCGCGTGGCCGGCGCGCTGCGGCGGCGCCACGCGCGCGGCCAGCGTGGCCGGCGGCCTGGCCGAGCTGCTGGCGCACGGCGCGCGCGAGCACGACTGGGTGCTCGTGCACGACGCCGCGCGCTGCCTGGTGCGCGCCGCGTGGATCGAGCGGCTCATCGACGCCTGCCTGGCCGACGCGGTCGGCGGACTGCTCGCGCTGCCGCTGGCCGACACGTTGAAGGAGGCGTCGGGAAGTGCCGCCGGCGCCGCCGCCGACCGCGTCGCGCGCACCGTGCCGCGCGGCGGCAAGTGGCTGGCGCAGACGCCGCAGATGTTCCGCATCGGCCTGCTGCGCGAGGCGCTGGCCCAGGCCGGCGACGCGGTGACCGACGAGTCGAGCGCCGTCGAGGCGCTGGGCCTGGCGCCGCTCCTGGTGCCGGGCGACGCCGAGAACTTCAAGCTCACCTGGCCCGCCGACTTCGAGCTCGCGCGGCGCCTGCTGCAAACCCGTTGATGGAGACGCGATGAACCTGGCCAACCTGCGCATCGGCGAAGGCTGGGACGTGCACCAGCTCGTGCCGGGCCGCGCGCTCGTGCTCGGCGGCGTGACCATCCCGCACACGCACGGCCTGCTCGCGCACTCCGACGGCGACGCGCTGCTGCACGCGCTGACCGACGCGCTGCTCGGCGCCGCGGCGCTCGGCGACATCGGGCGCCACTTCCCCGACACCGACCCGGCCTTCGCCGGTGCCGACTCGGTGCAGCTGCTCGCCGAGGCGGCCGCGCGCGTGCGCGCCGCGGGCTTCGCGCTCGTCAACGTCGACAGCACCATCGTCGCGCAGGCCCCGCGCCTGGCTCCGCACATCGCGGCGATGCGCCGCGTCATCGCGGCCACGCTCGGCCTCGACGAGGGCGCGGTCAACGTCAAGGCCAAGACGGCCGAGAAGCTGGGCCCGGTGGGCGAGGGCCGCGCCATCGAGGCACGCGCGGTGTGCCTGCTGATCCGGCAGGAGGCGGACCGGCCCTGAGCGCCGGCCCTACTCGCGCACCACGCGCTTGAGGCGCAGGTGCGCGATCAGCCCGCCGTCGGGCGCGTTGGCCAGCTCGAGGCTGCCGCCCATGCGCTGCATCGCCTTGTCGACGATGGCCAGACCCAGGCCCGCGCCGGTGGCCGCGGTGCGCGCGGCGTCGCCGCGGAAGAAGGGGGTGGTCAGCTGCGAGAGCTTGCCCGGCGCCACGCCGGGGCCGTTGTCGCGCACGCTGATGATGACCCAGGGGCCGGTCTTCACGTAGCTCACGCTGACCTCGGCCACCCCGGTGTCGGTGCTGCGGCCGTAGCGGCGCGCGTTCTCGAACAGGTTGAGGAAGACCCGGCCGAGCTCCACCTCGTCGGCCAGCACCTGGATGTCGATAGCCACGCGCGAGGTGATGCGGATCTGCGCCGGATCGCGGAAGCGCGAGGCCTCGCGGTCGATGAGCTGGCTCGCGTGCACCGGGCGCAGCTTGGTGTCGCCGGGGCGCGCGTAGTCCATGAACTTGTCGATGATGGCGTCGAGCTGGTCGATGTCGCTGGCCATGTTGCGGCGCGCTTCCTCGTCCTCCACGCTCATCTCGGTTTCCAGGCGCAGGCGGGCCAGCGGCGTGCGCAGGTCGTGGCTGATGCCGGCCAGCATCACCGCGCGGTCCTCCTCGACGCGCGCCAGCTCGCGCGCCATGCGGTTGAAGCCGCGGTTGACCTCGCGGATCTCGCTGGTCAGCGTGTTCTCGTCCAGGCGCGAGTCGAGGTCGCCTTCGCGGATGCGGCTGGCCGCGAACGACAGCTGCTTGAGCGGCTGGTTGATCAGGCTGGCGATCGCGATCGAGCCGACCAGCGTGGCCAGCAGCGCGATGCCGGTCCAGGCGAACCAGGTGCCGCGCGAGAGGGCCTCGACGTGCGCCGTCTCGGCCTGCAGCCAGTAGCGGTCGCGCTCGATCGAGAAGCCGACCCACAGCCCCGGCTGCGCGTTCACGCTGCGCGCCACCAGCGCGTCGGGGCCGAGCACGGCCTTGAGTTCCTCGCTCACGCGGCGCGTGAAGCGGTCCACCTCGAAGGGCTCCCAGCGGTCGCCGGGCTCGCGCGGCGTGACGCGGATCACCTGCTGTTCGCCCAGCCCCTTGAGCAGCGTCACGCGGTTGATGCCGTCCACCGTGCGCAGCGCGGCGCGGCCGAGGTTGACGAGCGCCGCCGTCTGCTGGGCCGCCTGCACGGCCCGCGGCTCGAACTCGAGCGCGCGCAGCGTCTGCACCCACGCGAACACCCCGCCGGCCAGCAGGATGGCCAGCAGGAAGAAGGTGCGCCAGAAGAGGTTGAAGCCCAGGGTGGGGCGCGCCTACGGCGGGGTGGGGATCAGTTCGCGCCGTCCGGCACGAAGACGTAGCCGACGCCCCAGACGGTCTGGATGTAGCGCGGCTGAGCCGGATCGGGCTCGATCATCTTGCGCAGGCGGCTGATCTGCACGTCCAGGCTGCGGTCGAAGGGCTCGAACTCGCGACCGCGCGCCAGCTGCGCCAGCTTGTCGCGCGACAGCGGCTGGCGCGGATGCCGCACCAGCGCCTTGAGCATCGAGAACTCGCCGGTGGTCAGCGCGATCTGCTCGCCGTTCTTGCTCAGGCGGCGCAGCGAGAGGTCGAACTCGAACGGGCCGAAGGTCACCACCTGCGGCTCCTTGCTCGGTGCGCCCGGGGCCTCGGGGCTCGGGCGGCGGCGCAGCACGGCGTGGATGCGCGCCAGAAGCTCGCGCGGGTTGAAGGGCTTGGGCAGGTAGTCGTCGGCGCCGACCTCCAGGCCGACGATGCGGTCCACGTCCTCGACCTTGGCGGTGAGCATGATGATCGGCGTGAGGTCGTTGGCTGCGCGCAGGCGGCGGCAGATCGACAGCCCGTCCTCGCCCGGCAGCATCAGGTCGAGCACGATCAGGTCGACCGTCTCGCGCGTGAGCACGCGGTTGAGCGCCTTGGCGTCCTCGGCCAGCAGCACGTCGAAGCCTTCCTGGGCCAGGTAGCGGCGCAGCAGGTCGCGGATGCGCGCGTCATCGTCGACGACGACGATGCGGTCGGCGCGGGCGTTGGCGGGGCTGTTCATGGGCGGCTCCGAATTTGTAACAGGCACATTGTGCGGTGCGATCCCCAGGTTTCCCCGGGGGTCGACCATCTGTTACAAATCTTGCGGCGGGTTGGAGTTCACCCCGTCGGGCGCCCTGGCGCGTAGCAGAGGGCGAGGGCACAGTGCCCTCGCCATCAAGAAGGAAACCGAATGATTCGTCGCCGTGCCGTCGGGGCGCTCGCCCTCGCCCTGGCCTTCGCACTCCCCGCCGTTCCGCGGGCCGTCCGCGCCCAGACGCTGCCGCCGCCGCAGAACGTGGTCTCGCTGCAGGCCAGCGCCACCGCCGAGCTGACGATGGACTGGCTGGCCATCGTCTTCGCCACCACGCGCGACGGGCTGGACGCGGCCGCGGTGCAGAGCCAGCTCAAGCAGGCGCTGGACGCGGCGCTGGCCGAAGCGCGCAAGGCGGCCAGGCCGGGCGAGGTGAACGTGCGCACCGGCGGCTTCTCGCTCGTGCCGCGCTACGGCCAGAAGGGCGGCATCACCGGCTGGCAGGGCAGCGCCGAGCTGGTCGTCGAAGGGCGCGACGCGGCGGCGATCTCGCAGCTCGCCGGCCGCATCCAGACGCTGACCATCGCGCGCGTGAACTGGTCGCTCTCGCGCGAGGCGCGCGAGAAGGTCGAGGCCGACATCGCGGCGCAGGCCATCGCGCGCTTCCGCGCGCGCGCCGACGCGGTGGCCAAGCAGTTCGGCTTTGCCGGCTGGTCGATCCGCGAGGTCAACGTCAGCAGCAACGAGCCGCCGCCCGGCATGCCGGTGCCGATGCTGCGTGCGCGTGCCGCGGCCGCCGATGCCGAGGCGCTGCCGGTGGAGGCCGGCAAGGCGCAGGTCAGCGCCACCGTGAGCGGCAGCGTGCAGCTGAAGTAGCCGGGCCCGGCGGCGCTACTCCTACTGCTACTGCGCGACCCAGCCTCCGTCCACGTTCCAGGCCACGCCGCACACGTTGTCGGCGGCCGGGCTGCACAGGAAGAGCGCCAGTTCGGCCAGCTGCTCGGGCGTGGTGAAGCGCAGCGAGGGCTGCTTCTCGGCGAGCAGGCGGCGCTTGGCCTCCGCGTCGTCGACGCCGTCCTTGGCAGCGCGCGCGTCGACCTGCTTCTGCACCAGCGGCGTGAGCACCCAGCCGGGGCAGATCGCGTTGACGGTGACGCCGCCGGCGGCGTTCTCGAGCGCCGCCGCCTTGGTCAGGCCGACGATGCCGTGCTTGGCCGCCACGTAGGCGCTCTTGCCCGCCGAAGCGACCAGGCCGTGCGCCGAGGCGACGTTGATGACGCGGCCCCAGCCGCGCTGCTTCATGCCCGGCAGCGCCGCGCGCATGGCGTGGAAGGCGCTCGACAGGTTGATGGCGATGATGGCGTCCCAGCGCTCGACCGGGAAGTCCTCCACGTTGGCCACGTGCTGGATGCCGGCGTTGTTGACCAGGATGTCCACGCTGCCCAGGCTGCGCTCGCACTCGCGCACCATCTGCTCGATCTCGGCCGGCTTGCCCATGTCGGCACCGTGGTGCAGCACCTGGCCGCCGCCGGCGGCCTTGACCTGCGCCAGCGCGCCCTGCACGTCGCCGAAGCCGTTGATCATGACCTTGGCGCCGGCGCGCGCGAACGCGAGCGCCATGCCCAGTCCGATGCCGCTGGTGCTGCCGGTGACGAGTGCCGTTTTACCGCCGAGGCCCTGGGCCATGTCGATTGCTCCTGCGTGAATGCCGGTTGATAGGATGTGGCGATTATCGAACCGAGCCTTTCCCGATCATGACCGCCGCACCGAACGCCGCCGCCGAGCCGCGCCTGGCCCATGTCCTGTGCCTGGACGCCCGCGGCCTGCACCGCATGGCCTACTGGGAGTGGGGCGAGGCGGACAACCCGCACGTCGTGGTCTGCGTGCACGGCCTGTCGCGCCAGGGGCGCGACTTCGACACGCTGGCGCGCGACCTCGCCGCCGACTGCCGCGTCATCTGCCCCGACGTGGTGGGCCGCGGCCGCAGCGACCGCCTGGCCGACCCGATGGGCTACACCGTGCCCCACTACGTGGCCGACATGGTCACGCTGGTGGCCCGCCTCGGCGTGCCGCAGGTCGACTGGGTGGGCACCTCGATGGGCGGGCTGATCGGCCTCGGCCTCGCGTCGCTCCCGAACACGCCGGTGCGCCGCCTCGTGCTCAACGACGTCGGCCCGACCATCCAGCCCGAGGCGATCCAGCGCATCGGCAGCTACCTCGGGCAGCCGGTGCGCTTCGCTTCGCTCGAAGAGGCCGCCGACGCGATGTGGGCCATCTCGCAGGGCTTCGGAGCGCACACGCGCGAGCAGTGGCTCGAGCTGACGCGGCCGATGATCGTGCCGGCGCCCGACGGCCAGGGCTTCGTGCCGCACTACGACCCGGCCATCGCGCTGCCCTTCCGCGCCGTGACGCCCGAAGTCGCCAAGGCCGGCGAAGCGGCGCTCTGGCAGGCCTGGGATCGGCTCGCCTGCCCCACGCTGCTGCTGCGCGGCGCCAACTCCGACCTGCTGTCGCGCGCCACCGCGCAGGCGATGACCGAACGCGGCCCGAAGGCGCGGCTGGTCGAGTTCGTAGGCGTCGGCCACGCGCCGATGCTGGTGCAGCCGGATCAGCGCGCGGTGGTGCGCGAGTTCCTGCTCGCGCCGTGAACGCCGAATGAACGGGCCATGAAGACCTCGCAGGCCGCGCCGGCCGAGGCCGCGGCGGTCGTGCAGATCGCCAGCCGCGGCAGCGACGAAGCCGCCGGCGCCGCCCCCGGCGACCCGCTGGCCCGCGCGCGCGCCTTCGCCGAGCCGCTGCTCGCCGGCCAGCTGCTCGACACCGGCGAGGACGTGCTCGCCCACGCCGACGGCGTGGCCGCGGTGCTCGCGGGCATCGGCGCCGCGCCGGCGCTGCGCGCCGCGGCCTACCTCGTCTACTGCGGCGACTACCTGCAGCGCCCGGAGGAGGTGCTGAAGAAGGCCTTCGGCGCCTCGTACGCCAGCCTGGCCATGCTGACGCGCCAGCTGGTGCAGATCCAGCGTGCCGCGCGCGCCGCGCAGGTCGGCCCCGGGCAGCTCGCGCTGCAGACCGAGCGCGTGCGCAAGATGCTGCTCGCCTTCTCGCGCGACCTGCGCGTCGTGCTGCTGCG
>Ga0209172_10008300_pt1 | contig 10216 bp, 17 predicted proteins | sample LarsenN4metaG_FD_184113 | JGI IMG/M metagenome (GOLD analysis project Ga0209172, IMG submission 184113) | Hot spring sediment bacterial and archeal communities from British Columbia, Canada, to study Microbial Dark Matter (Phase II) - Larsen... ...
TCTCTATATTACACTCTATAATATTTAAGAACAGGTGGGGAAATTCACCAGCTGCTTTCTACTACTATAGAGTACCATTTCTTCCTTCGCAGAAATACTCTGCAATTTTAAAATTCCTAACTCCCATATGGAAAAGAATTGTATATAAAGGGACGAAAACAGGTATTTTCATCTCACCACTAATACTGGACAATGTGCGTACTCTACCACGCCACTAGCTACACTTCCTAGCAGAAACTTTTTCAATCCTGTCCTTCCTTTTGTGCCCATCACTATAAGATCAACTTTTTTCTTCTTTGCATATGTAACGATTGCATCAACTACCGATGCAACATCGATAATTACTTCTGTCTCCACATCAACATCTTTCCTCCTTCCCATAACATTCACTTTCTCCAGCCACCCTTCTGCAACCTTCCTTGTTCTATCATACCAGGTTGGAAGAAATAACGTGCCCCTATACTCTGGTACATACATAGGAATTCCAAAGGCATGTATGGCAATTATTCTGGCGTTCATCATTTTTGCCAGGCTGATAGCATATTCAGCAGCCTCGAATGATTGATCGGAGCCATCCATTGGAACCAATATAGTCTCGATCTTTGCCATCTTACTTTACCACCAATACAGGGCACTTTGCATGTGTTACTACACCACTTGCCACACTCCCAAGCAAGAGTTTGGTAAACCTTGACCTACCCCTAGTTCCTATGATTATGAGGTCAACATTTTCATTATCCGCATACTCCACTATCGATTCTACTACGGAAATTACACCTGCAATTACCCTTGTTTTAATCTCCAGACTCTTGCTCTGGGGAAAATTCTTAATCATATCAAACCAGTTCTCCGCCTCCTTTCTTGCATTCTTATAATATTCATCAATAGATCTTAAGTAACGTGGAAACTGCGGTATGCTGATCACGTGCAGTATAACAATTGAAGCGTTGATTCTGCTTGCTAACGCTATAGCATACCTTGCGGTTTTGAACGATGCTTCAGATCCATCCATTGGAAGCAGAATTTTGTTAACCTTGGACATATTTCATCACAAAAATTAGTGCCTGGCTATAGCCAGCACTCCTCCGATTATTCCAAGTATCGCACCGATCAGAAATCCTCCCATGCCAAACAAGCTTACCAGAGAGAATACAAGCACAAGAACTCCCCATTTACTGCTCTCGCTCGGTCTATTGCTCATCATGATCGCACCCAGTATTACCAACGCACCGGAAATAATGCCAGTTATGGATAATCCTATCATCATACTAGCGAATCCTGGACCCATCATCCACTCATACCCTCCCATCATCCCTCCACGATACGGGAAGAATGCAGCCTGGAAGGTCCATGAGGTTATTGCGCCAAGCACTATCATTGCTCCCCCTGCAAGGGAGAGACCTGATACTAGGTTGAATCCACCTTTCACACTTTCAATCTCGGACATTCAACACACCTCCAGCAGTTATATCACATCGCATACATTTAAAACACATATAGCATTTCCTCCAGTGATTATCAAAAGTGAAAATGATGGTCTTGCATATAAAAGTGTAAAAAACAAGTATACCTGTTGCAAACAGTACATATAGCAGATCAAAAGTTCAAGGATAATGTTCTGAAGGCGCTTGCTGATGAATATTCACGAACCATTCTTACATCAATAATGGACAAACCAAAATCTGTCTTTGAGATAAGTGCAGAATGCAATATACCCATGAGCACCACATACAGAAGAATTCATGATCTGGAGAAGATCGGGCTTGTGCACGTAACTGGCTCGATAATAAAGGAAGATGGGAAAAAGTATTTTCTATACAGAAGCAGGATAAAGGCCGTGAGAACTGTCTTTGGCATAGGCTCGCTGGATGTTGAAATTATATCCAATGATGAAATGGGAAAAAGCGCATATTGGTAATTTTATCATCATCAAGTTTTGCTAAATTATACGTGATGAAGACTCATATATCAGAAAAACCAATCGATTATAATGACGCTGACTGGCAAGGCAGACGAAGCAATTATCGAAAGGACCAGAGCCAGAGTCTCGCAGACGGTACAGAAAGGATTACAGTTTGAAACTTCTACAGAAGCGTCAGAAAAATTTCTACGAAGGCATGTTGATAACAGAGTAAAACTTACAATTCTTTATGCTGATATTGAAGGCTCCACAAGGATGAGTATGACCCTTCCTACAAAGGTGTTAGCATCTATAGTTCAAGTATTTTCGCAGGAGATGACGATTTTAACTACTGGCTATGGAGGATATGTTTTGAAGTATGTTGGAGATGCTATCATCGCATTCTTCCCCGGAGAGTTTGATAATAAGAAAGCATGCAATAATGCAGTTAGTTGCGCACGCGCCATGTTGAAGGTTGTTGGGGAGGGTCTAAATCCAGCATTTGAGGAGAATGGTTTGCCCAAGATAGGCGTTAAGATTGGCATAGACTTTGGCGAGAACCTGGTGGTGCTCTATGGTAGAGACCCAGAAAGATCTTACATAGACATAGTTGGTTCAACTATCAGCATCGCAGCAAAGATTACCCAGATTGCAGATCCAGGTCAGATAGTGATTGGGCAGAATGTGTATGAGGTATGTGACTCTGATTTCAGAAAAGAGTTCATAGAGTTCATGCCCGATCCTCATCTGTGGAGCTTCAAGAACCTTCGCGATGGGACACCATATAAGCTCTATGCAACAATTTGAATAAATTAATAAACATAACACATCAATGCATTGTATGGTTCTTGACGCAAAAGAAGTTCTTTACTCTATTTTAAAAGAGATGGGCAAGGATAAGATAGAATCGGAAATTGTTTCCAGCCCCTCACAAATTCCTGTTGTTATAAAGGAAATATTTTCGCGATGTGTCAACTCCTTACAAACAAATGCTGATGGACAAAAGATGCAGAGCGATATCGCTGAAGCATTGATGCATTATCTGCTTACGGTAACAATGTTACCAAGCGAGCGCAAGATAAAACATGGAGATATAGAGATTGATCTGGTAATACCAAATGGAAAGCAGTTACATGATGATCCGCAAAGAGCACTTGTGATTTTCTTTCCAAAATCAATTAAGATGGATGATATTAACGCACGCTTGGATAAATTATTAAAGGCACAACCAAACAGGAGTAACATATGGATGGTTTGTGGATACTATGATGATACACTTCATTCATTCAATGAATATACAATTTTTGTACAGGATGATTTTGCAGATAAATCTCTCAAGCCGCTCTCAAGCATAATAGATGCAATCAAGTACTTCGTTGAAAAAAATAAGATAAAGAGTTTCAGGATATTCCCAACCTGATTTCATACACCGAATATGTACCTGTCTCCAACGCTCTTCATATTGCGTGTCAATGCCAGCAATACCTGCTTTGTCCCACGTTTGTGCTTAATGAGATAAATTACAAGGTCTGTAGCTGTTAAGATACCAACGATCGCATCATTCTCCACTGCTACAATCCTTCTGATCCTGTTCTTTGCCATTATTCTTGCGGCATCCTCTATGGGCGCATCTGGGTCAACTGTAATAAGTGGGGAAGATGCAATATTAGCTACCTTCGTCTGTTTGCTCTGCAGATTCTTGGCACAAATGATTCTTACAAAATCTCTCTCTGTAACAATCCCGAACGGGATGTTTCCTTTTGTAACAACTAACGAGGCTATCTTCTTCTCCTTCATCAGTTTAGCAGCGTCCATCGCATCATCTCTTGCATCAATAGTGATCACATTTTTTGTCATCAAATCTCTTACTTTCAATATTCACAATATTCATTACGTCATTAATATATTGAGACACGAATATCAAAATTGAAAATTGACAACTAAGGATTGTGAAGTAAGCCTACAATTGCCGTATTTATATGCATGAATACTTTTCAACAACTAGATGATCACGATAATTGGAATCCTAAAAAACACTAAATCTATCATTTTTTAATGGAGTACTATTTTTCAAACACTCTTCCATCTCTTCCAGCATTAAATCTATCTTCTTTTTCAACACAGGTTCAACCGCGTATCCTACATGCTCTCCAACTTCCCTTCCCCTGCAGTAAAATTTCAGTGTAGGGGTTCCCTCTATCGATATGTGATGTAGCACCTCATGGCTGCGTTCATCATCAACATTTAGCTTGAGAAAGACTAACTTTCCCTTATACTCATTTGAAAGTTTTTCATACAATGGCTCTAACCACTTGCAGAAGCCACAACGCGGTCCCCAAAAGTTCACAATAACTGGCAGATCAGATCTGATAACTTTGCTCTCCCATGATTCAGCATCCACATCTTGCGTAACCATAAGCATAATCTTTGTTCACAGTTAATAAATAGTTTGTAGCAGCTAATTTCTGCAAATATATAACTATACCAGTGATTAAATTATATGCGCTAAATCCTCAATCTTCCTTCTTGGAGTAAGTTCTGGACTTGCAGCAGCATATCCTATAGGCATGATAACCACTGGTCGGAGATCATTTCCATCCAGTATTTTTGATACGCTTTTTTCATCAAATGAGCCTACCCAAACACTTCCCAGACCTAAAGCGGTAGCAGACAGCTGTGCATATGTAGCTGCTATAGTAGCATCCTGCAACGCATACAACTGCTCTCCTCTTTTACCATATTTGCTAGCTGACCTTGAAGGATTGGCAGCGAAAACAAGAATAATTGGTGCCTCGGCTATGAACTCTTGCTGATATGCAGCCTCTGCAAGCAAACGTCTCTTCCTTTCATTTGTTACAAGAAATATTTCGTATGCTTGAAGGTCTCCTGCAGAAGGAGCGCTATTAGATGCGTTTAGAATTTGTTTCACCCTCCAATCTTCAATTGGTTTATTTTTGAAAGAACGTATAGAATGTCTCTTGAATACTACATTGAAGAAGGCCTTCTCCATTCCCAGCCGAGCTTTTTGCATGTGATTTTAAGTTACACATTAATTATTAAACCAGCAATATGATTTTCATATCTGGTTTTCAAGCAGGATCATTTCATTCTTATAAATTATAAGAATGCACTGCAATCTACTAAACATATAAGCATCCAATTAACTGATAAGATATAAGATGAAAAAAATACCAGCGCCTGATGATATCGATTTTCTGATACTTAGAACTCTTAGCATGTATCCAGAAATTAATCAGGTAGAACTTTCAAAGAAAGTTAGATTAACACAGCCTGCAATTTCTGGCAGACTGCGCAAACTCCAGAAGCTGGGCATACTTAGTAGCGTAAATGCGCGCGTAGATCCCAAAGCATTGGGTTTGAAGGTGGCCAAGATAGATATGCATGTAAGGGATGGTTCCACGATACTAGAAAAATTCAGACGATGTCCTCTTATAGCAAACAGCTATGCATATGATGACAATGGATTGTGTATGATAGTTGTTGGTGAAAGCAAGCAGATCATAAATTGTTTTGCGTCCGAGCACCTTGCAAAGAATGGCAGTATATCAGATGTAAGAACTGAAACTGTTACAGAGAGCCTGAATGGTTTCAGAACCAATATGGATGTTAGCAAAAAACTTGATGTGCCACCATGCGGAGATCATCCATGCAATGAATGTGAATATTATATTGACAACGGTGGAGAATGTGTCGGATGCCCTATGACCAAGTTTTACAAGGGCTCGTTATGGTCAAGTCCATAATTTTCTTATAAATTATTAATATCAGAGTTACTCGAGAAAAACATATACATTTTTTGTGCTACTTCCGGCAGAGATGGAATCACAGTGGCTTATTCCCGCAACTAGAAGTTTAATTGCAAAAGAACTTGTGAAACGGTACAACTTTAGTCAGGAGGATGTGGCATCAGTACTTGGAATTACGCAGGCAGCAGTGAGCATGTATGTAAATGGGAATCGCGGCAGTAATGATATAATAAGAGAATTGAGAGGACGGGAAGATTATGCATCTTGTCAATGATATAACATACAATCTGAGCGAGAATTGTGTCTTCACACATTATTGTATGGCAAAATACATAGAATTGTTCAACTACGCAGAGTCTCTTTATTGCAAGATACATCACGTCATAGGAGATTGTATAGATGATGGAATGTGCAAAATATGCGAAAGATTTCTGTTAAATGATATGCATGTAGACGCCAAGTATATGCATTGATGTTATCGATTTTTATTCGCTAGATCTAATTATCAGAGATGATACTTATCTTTGAAAATATGCCAAGGATTTATTAGTTAACGAACACAATTTATTGATATGGTTAGGATTATTTATGTCGCAATAATACTCTCTATCATACTTCTCTTCCCAAACATAACCTCGCTTGAAGTCAGCCCGAAGATGACCATGGTAATATTGAATCAGGTACCAAAATCAACATACTTCGGAGAAGAGTTGAGGGTTACCGGACAACTTTTGATTGCAGCTACTGGAGAAGGTATAGTTAACGCTGACATTAAAATTATTGATAATGAACCAGTTGGGCAGAAGATTTTGGTATCAACAAAAACTAGGAAATACGGATACTTTACCGCGTCATGGAAAACGGAATTTGGTGAACGAGACAGGACCATGCATCTGATAGTGAAGTATGATGGCTCTGCAGATTACACAGCATCTGTCAGTAGGGAGCAGGCAGTCATGGTTAGGCTGCTACCATTGGAGATAAATTTTCTATATCTCCATAGTTATTATAAAGAAGGAGATGCTCCAGAGATAATATTTATGATAAGTTCTTTGCGAAATCCTGTTGAGCCCGATGTTTTGCGCGTAAGTTTTAATGGTAAACCAGTCAAAGTGGATTCCTATGGCTCAGGCAATTATGTTTATCAGACAGAGCCGCTTTCCAAAGGTCATAACCAGTTCTTTGTTAGTGTTTCTAAAGATGGTTACAGAGCTGTATCCAAGGTAATAACTATTCATGTGATTTGATTCGGAATATACTTTGTTGAAAGAGTGAACTATTATCCTTTCGCAGTAACCCTAACAATTCTAAACTCACCAAACACTTCATCTTCATGCAAAGCACATCTATATGTGTAAGAACCCTCTTCTCCTCCACTAATGGCTATGGTATCTGTTCTGTTGTAAGGATCAAGTATTTTGGTAGACACATCCAACCCATCTATCACAAGTTGGTGCGCTTCTTCATCCTGATTAAGAACTGTTAAATTCATCTGGTGATCAGGGGAGCTTCTCATCACTATTGTTGGATTAGTTCCTAACACGCCGGCTATTGCAATGGCTTTCAGCTCTCCACCTTCTTTTCTTAAAACAAGAGTTATGTAGTTATTTTCTTTCGGTGGTGGTCCCTCTAACAATCCAGTAGCAATTATGCCTATCAATATCCCGAACACCACTAAGCCCCCTATAATTCCTATTACTAGTGTTTTTTGTCCAACACCTTCCCTACCAGCAACTATACTCATATGTGTGATTCAACATTCGTTTATTTATCAATAAATATGATTTCAATACTTGATTATCAATACTGAAAAACGTCTGTTGGTTTTAAAGCATATCATAACGAATATACTCCTGCAGGGTGATAGGATTGAGCAAGGAAGCACTTGCACGCATTAGAGGATTGTTCTCAGCATTGCTAATCATAACTCTTGCAGCTATTGTCATAGTGCCCTTGACCTCCGAAATTCTTAACCACGAGGTGTCTAATTCACAGATAAACATCTATGTGACACTTCTTATAGTATGGATACTCCTAGCCGTGACCCTAGGCATAATATATCTCGCTTCAGAAGGAAGTAAACAGATAAGACCTATTACCCTGCCTATTAATGAGGAAGAACAATAATGTCGCTTTCAACAATACCTGTATCGGAAATAATGACGAGAGATGTGAAGACAGCAAAGATTTCTGAGCCAGTACTTTATGCAATTGGTCTTATGGCAAAACATAAGATTAGCAGTATTGTGATTGTTGATGAAAAAGGCAAGCCTGTTGGTATTTTCACAGAAAAGGATGCGATAAGGATTATACCAGAACACAAGAATCCATTGATGCTACAGTTACAATCTGTAATGAGCACTCCGCTCATAACAATTTTTCCTTCCTCGACGGTATCAGATTTGTTAACACTGATGGCTCAGAAGAACATAAATCATTTGCCAGTAGTTGAAAATGAGAAACTTGTCGGCATAATTACAGAGAAGGATGTCTTCAGGTATATTGTGAAACATGCAGAATTGATGGAGGAAGTACTTGCAGAAGCACCACAGCAGATTCCAGCACAGATGCTCGAAAGATTTGGTACCGAATTAATCGGCGCTGGTGTCTGGCCAGAACCACATAGGACACATTAAAACCATTTCTATTATATGAGCTTCTTTTCGGTATCGAGCCATGATTACCAAAGAGAAGACCAGCAGAATAGGATTGATAATAGGCCCGGCTCTTTTTGTGATAGTAATCGCGCTCCCTATAGAGAGCCTTGCTCCCGAAGCCAAGATAGTGCTTGCTACCGCTTTATGGATGGGAACATGGTGGATAACTGAAGCAATTCCAATCTACGCAACTGCTCTACTCCCCCTCGTGTTATTCCCAGTGTTTAACATTGCATCTCTAGCACAGCTTGCAACATCCTATGCCGATAGAATTGTTTTTCTATTTCTTGGAGGTTTCATCATAGCGGCTGCCATAGAAAAATCTGGATTGCACGAACGATTTGCACTTAACGCAATTAGAGCTTTTGGTACAAGCCCAAGAAGCATAGTTGGAGGATTCATGGTTACTACTGCCATGCTCAGTGCATGGATCAGCAATACAGCAACAACTATGATGATGCTTCCTATAGCCGCATCGATAATTTCACAGGTAAGGAATGAAAATGAGCGTGTCAGGTTTGGAACCTGTCTGATGCTTTGCGTTGCCTACTCCGCAAGTCTTGGTGGTCTGGCCACTCTCCTAGGCACACCGCCAAATGCGATCTTCGCTTCCCTCTCAAAATCTTTAGTAAATATAGATGTCAGTTTCAGTCAGTGGTTACTAGTAGGCGTACCAGTTAGTGCCATCTCTCTAGCAGTTACGTGGTGGTATATGGTAAACTTTGGTGCCAAGATTGGTAGAGAATCAATCACTGAAGAAAAGAGGATCATATTGGATAGGTTGAAGCAACTGGGCACATTAACAAAGCAGGAAAAGATAGTGGTAATAATCTTTGGAGCAACAGCGGTAGCATGGATAAGCAGGGGCTTGGTCTGGGGACAATTCGTACCAATGATAGACGATTCTGTAATAGCCATAATATCTGCACTGGCACTGTTTGTAATTCCACATGGTAAAGGAAGAGTGATGGATTGGGGATCAATGGTAAAGATACCATGGGGTGTGCTAATTTTGATGGGAGGTGGTTTGGCACTGGCATCTGGCTTCACACTTACAGGTTTGGACAAGTGGATTGCAGAACGACTGATATTGATAGAGGCCACAGATATGTTATTTATTATACTGATTATAGTGGCTTTCACAATACTCTCGGGTGAGATAATTAGCAATACGGCAGGCGCTGCTCTGATCATACCTATAGGCGCAAGCATCGGCACCTCATTAGGCATAAATCCGATCACAATTATGCTTCCAATAGCGTTGGCTACAAGTTATAATTTCATGCTCCCTGTAGGCACACCTCCAAACGCTATAGTTTTTGGAAGCGGATATGTAACGGCAAGGCAGATGGCGAGAGCTGGTTTTATGCTCGATCTATTTGGAATAGCGATAGTAACACTCTTCGCAGTGTTTCTTATCCCATTCATCTGGTCAGCTCCATAAACATTGTAAACAGATTCTCATTTCTGAAAAACCGGTTAAACAATATATTCAGCGCTAGCACTACAGCATCACTAATGCGGTTGAAGGCACATATTTTGGGAATAGAATCTGGTGGGAAGCCCATAGTATTTCTGAATAAACAGGACGCGGATGAAATTGGTGTTACTGCTTCTGGTAGAGTGAGGATAAGTTCAAAGAGAGAGCTAACAGCCATAGTAAATATAGCAGCATCGTCTGTCAAGAAAGGATTCGTTGGTGTTAGCGAAGAGGTTAGGAGGGCATTAGGGTTGAAGCAGAACACACCAGTGAATGTTGAAGTTGCTACATTTCCCAAATCACTTCAGTTCATACGCAACAAGTTGGCTGGAAAGAAGTTGCTATACAACGAGATCCATGAAATTGTGAAAGATGTTGTAGATGGTAACCTGAATGAGACTGAGATAGCCGC
>Ga0209172_10008302_pt1 | contig 10215 bp, 7 predicted proteins | sample LarsenN4metaG_FD_184113 | JGI IMG/M metagenome (GOLD analysis project Ga0209172, IMG submission 184113) | Hot spring sediment bacterial and archeal communities from British Columbia, Canada, to study Microbial Dark Matter (Phase II) - Larsen... ...
ATCTTCCGCCGCGAGGAGAACCGCCCGATCTCTCGTGGGCCACTGGCTGGCGCACCAGCATCAGCAGACACCCTTCGTTTGCGTCGGCTCATGGTCACCTCCGTGGGGAGATGATAATTCCCCCCCCAGTGAGGTGTCCAAGGAAATTGTGGGGCGGAGGACCGACGCCATGCGCCATGCCCTATGCGCTTTGCGTTTATGTACCACCGACCGAACCACCGAACGCTTTCAGTTCAGAGATAGTGTGCAATTCTTTCCCGCCCCATTGGAAGCCGGCCCCTGCTTTGACTCACGCTGAGAGAGCCGATGAGATATACCTCGGAGTTCTTTCTCTTTGACGGCCCAACGCAAATCCTGCATTTCCGCTTCTGAGGTCTAAACTTTGCCGCCACCCGAGTTACCGCAGATGGATGCCAAGTAGAACACATAACCCACTGAAACGTTTGGATTCTCCACCTATTGCCAAGGGATGCCACGCGTGGTGGCACACGATTCGCAACTTGCCGGCGCGTCATCCAGCCAAGACTTAACCCCGATCCGAGAAAAACCTTGACCGCCGGTACCAACGACATCGTTGTTGGTGCGCCAAGGTCGCCAAGAATACGAGGGTTCGATTTCTCCACGGTAAGACCTTAAGACCTGAAGATGTGCTCCTGAAGCCTTCACACCTCCGATTTGTTGAGCCCAAGGAGCCGTCCGGCCTTGGCGTTCTTGGCGCCTTGGCGGTTGACCGAGGGAAGTTGTGACAACCCTGATTGAAGCCACAATTGCCGTGGATCCCCTCTCCAGGGAAATCGTCCTCTTCTTGCTCGATAACGAGACCGCCATGGACACGGCCAGGGGAATCGCGAACTGGTGGGTCCGTCGCGATGAGCTGGCAGTACAGGCCGCCCTGGATCGCCTTATCGCCTGTGGGGTAATCACCCCACATACCTTCACCTCTGGCATCCTCTACGGTCTCACTCGTAATTCTGAGATCCGTGCCTGGCTCCGGGTCACGTATGGTCGTGCCCCACAGCCAGCCCACCTTGGCCATGGAGGTGACGGCAAGGGGCTGAGGACTGAAAGCTCCTAAACTGTTTTCGGAAGCGTTCCATCGTTCAGCAGTTCGGCCATCCGTGATCTTGGGAACACTCGAGCAGCCGACCTACCGAACAGTTGAACAACGGGACGTCTTTGCTTTGTGCCAAACCGGCGAACAACGAGACCACGGGACCACCGACCACTGACCACCGACGTCCTCCGCAGGGACTTTGGTCCTGTAGTCTTGTTGTCCTGTGGTCTGTGGTCCAAGGAACGATCGAACGACCGAGCCACCGAACGCTTTCTCGAGTCCCTTGAGTCCGTGGCTATTGAGTTGGTGGAATTAGCGAACCGCCGAACGGTCGAACAGCCCATGCTTGTGCTCCTAAACGCTAGCTCAAGCTCCGCCCGGTCCGCGCGCTGCGCCACACCTTTGGGCGCGCCACGCGCTCATCGGGCTCTCGCTGTCAACAACGCATTCCCAGTTGACAGATAAGCCATACACGGTACGCGGTCAGTGGTCCGTGGTCAGTTGTGAGGTAAGAGTTCAGTGTGTGGCATCGTCGGCTACATCGGACCCCGAGAGGCGACGCAGGTTCTCATCCCGGGTCTGAAGCGGTTGGAATACCGCGGCTACGACTCTGCGGGTCTGGCGGTTGTAAACGGGAACGGTTTGGACATCCGAAAGGCCCAGGGCAAGATCGTCCGGCTGGAAGAACACCTGAGCCGGGCGCCGATTGACGGGACGTTGGGGATTGCCCACACGCGCTGGGCCACCCACGGTATCCCCTCGGACCGAAACGCGCATCCCCACCCCGATTGCACGGGACGTCTGGCCGTCGTCCACAACGGCATTATCGAAAATCATCGAACCTTGAAAGCAAGGCTCCTCGCAGGCGGCCACTCTTTGGCCTCCGATACGGACACGGAGGTTCTGGCTCATCTGATCGAACAAAAAGTGAACGGCAACCTAGAGCAGGCCGTGGCTGATGCTCTCAGAGAAGTCCACGGGGCCTGTGCCATCGCAGTCGTGGATCAGGAATTTCCGGACCGCCTGATTGCCGCCCGGGTGGGCGGCTCTCCGTTGATCATCGGTGTCGGCGACGGAGAGTACATTTTGGCCTCGGACATCCCAGCGGTGCTCCCGCTTACCCGTGACATCCTTGTGCTTGAGGATGGTGAGGTGGCGACCCTCACGCGGACTGGGATAGAGATTCGACGCCTCACCGGCGAGGCCGTACGGCGCGAAACGCACCAAGTCGCTTGGACGCCTGAAGCGGCTGAAAGGGGCGGCTATCCCCACTTTATGTTGAAGGAGATCTTTGAACAACCCGAGGCGGTGGCGGCCACGCTCCGAGATCGGGTGAATCCAGACACCGGCCAAGTGCATCTGGCGGAAGTCGCATTAACGACCGAGGAGCTTCGGCGCCTCCGGCGGATCGTCCTGGTGGCCTGCGGCACTTCCTGGCACGCCGCCCTGGTCGGCAAATATCTCTTGGAGGAATGGACGGACCTCCCCTGTGAGGTGGACATTGCGTCGGAGTTCCGCTATCGCCACCTCCTGGTGAATGACCGGACCCTGGTTATACCCATTTCACAGTCGGGCGAGACGGCAGATACCTTGGCGGCTCTCCGTGAGGCGCGGCGCCGCAAAGCGAGGGTCATTTCCATCTGCAACGTAGTCGGCAGTTCCGTGGCCCGCGAATCGGACGGCGTGCTGTACACCCGTGCTGGCATCGAGATAGGCGTGGCCTCGACCAAGGCCTTCACCGCGCAACTGGCAGCCCTCTACCTCTTGGGCGTTCATATGGGCCTGGCCCTCGAGCGCCTCTCCTCCAAACATGCCCGGGACCTGACGGACCACCTGTCACACGTTCCCGAGACGCTGGGCAAGATCCTCGCTAGGTGTGAGGACGTGTCCGATCTTGCGGAACGATTCGCGACCTGTCGAGATTTCCTGTATTTGGGACGTGGAATCCACTTCCCTGTGGCCCTGGAGGGGGCGCTCAAGCTGAAGGAAATCTCGTACATTCACGCCGAGGGATATCCTGCTGGAGAGATGAAACATGGCCCCATTGCGCTGATAGACAACACCATGCCCGTAGTGATTCTGGCTCCCCTAGGCCGGACGTACGAAAAGGTCGTCAGCAACATCGAAGAGGTGAAGGCCCGCCAGGGGGTGGTCATCGCTATAGCTTCCCAAGGGGATCGCGAGCTGGAGGGCAAGGCAGACCACATCCTGCACCTGCCATACCTCTCCGAATACGTGGCTCCTATTCTGGAAACCATCCCGTTGCAGCTTCTCGCCTACCATATCGCCGTCAGGCGCGGCTGCGACGTGGATCAACCACGAAACCTGGCGAAGAGTGTCACTGTGGAATGAGCAAAACCGTTCGGTCGTTCGGGAGTTCGGTTGTTCCCCGGACTCAATAACGCAAAAGACTCTATGGACTCAAGGGACTGGGAGAAAGCGTTCGGTCGTACGTGGGTTCGGTCGTTCGGTTGTACAACAACGCAGAGCGGATAGCGCATGGCGCATGGCGTCGGACGCTATGCGCTTCGCGCTTTGCGCATTCCCAGTTGCGCGCTGCCAGCCGCGAGCTGCCAGCTGGTTGCTTTAAGAACAACCGAACCACCGAACACTCGAACAACCGAACGCTCTTAGGGTAGATTGATGGCCCCCTTCCGCGTCTTCCAACACTACATTTCTCCTCGGAGTCTTGCCCTCCTTTTGGGGGATATCCTGATTCTGACCGCCGGCGTCTACGTGGGTGATTGGATCGGGATGTTCGGTCTGCCTACGATCTGGCTGAGCGAGCCCCCTCTTCTTCCCAAAGTTGCTGTGTTCGTTGCCCTCGGAATGTTGACGTTCTACGTGGCGGGTCTCTACGACTCCAGTCCGGCCCTGGGCCGGAAAAAGATAGCGGTCCGCGTCATGGCCGCTGCTGTCGTATGGGGCATTCTGTTTGCCGCCGTCTCGTTCTCCGCCCCCATCTTTCAACTGAGTCGCTTCGCGTCCCTTGTCGGGTTTGTACTCGGGGCGCTGGGAGTGACAGGACTACGCTGGATCCTCTCGTTGACGAGTACAACGGGCCATTTCCGCGAGCGATTGCTATTCCTGGGCGCAACCCCTATGGCCGACCGTTTGATCTCCGAACTGGAGGTGAACAACCCGGGCTATGAAATCCTCGGATACGTGGATGATCGTCCGGCGCACGAGGTCGCCCTCAACAACGGATTGCGTGTCCTCGGAAAGAGTCAGGAGCTGCAGGATATCGTCGCCACCAACCAAGCGAGCACGATCGTGGTTGCCCTCACGGAGCGGCGCGGGACCTTCCCGATGCAGGCAATTATGGACTGCAAGTTGCGGGGAATCCGGATCGAGGATTGGCCCACTTTTTACGAGAAGCTCACCGGGAAGATCGTTGTCCAGAATCTGCGGCCGAGCTGGCTGGTTTTCTCTGAAGGTTTCAATCGAACTCGGTTTACGCGTCTCCTCAAGCGGGTACTGGATGTTGCGCTTTCCATCTTATTTCTCGGATTGGGCTGGCCGATCCTGCTTGCCGTGGCCCTCGCCATCAAGCTCGATTCTCGCGGCCCGGTCTTCTTCCGACAGGAAAGGGTGGGCGAGCGTGGGCGGATCTTCACCCTGCTCAAGTTCCGGACCATGGTAGAAAACGCCGAAGCAACCACCGGACCCGTCTGGGCGCCCGAGGAGGACTCGCGGGTCACTCGGGTGGGTCGGTGGCTGCGAGCAACCCGGCTGGATGAGTTCCCTCAGGTCCTTAACGTCCTCAAGGGACAGATGAGCTTCATCGGTCCTCGTCCCGAGCGACCCCACTTTGTGGCCCGCCTCCAGGAGAAGATTCCATACTATGCCCAGCGCCACACCATCAAGCCAGGCATCACGGGGTGGGCACAGGTCCGCTATCACTATGGCGCAACGTTCGAGGATGCAGAGGAAAAGCTTCAGTACGACCTTTACTACGTCAAGAACATGTCCCTCTTTCTTGACATGCTCATCCTTCTCTCCAGCATTCAGGTGGTGCTCTTCGGTAAAGGCGCACGCTAGTCGTTACGCAACAAAGACGTTCGGTCGTTCGAGTGTTCGGTCGTTCGGTCGTACCCGGACAAAGGAAATCAAAAAGCCAACAACTCCTCGAGTTGGTCAAGTTGACAAATTGGCCAATTGACTAATCGACGAAAAGGAACAACCGAACCACCGACCAACCGAACTACCGAACGCTCCGGGAAATACTATGAATACATCTCTGACAGAGAACCTAGATTACATGGCGATCCTGCGAGGGATCGTCCGTCGGCACAAGCGCCTCGTTGCAGTAGTCTTCCTCGTGCTTGCAATTCCATCGCTCACCGCGGTGTATTTCTCGAGCCGCACGTTTTACGTTTCCACCGCCACGATCGCCATAGACTCGTCGCCACTGGATCAGAGCCCCCTTTTTAAGGATCTGACTAGGAAGGACACGATGGCAACCCATCTGGTACTCCTCAAGAGCCGGTCATTCACCGAAAGTGTCGTCGAGGCGCTGCCTAAAGAAAGCTTCGAAGAGCTGCTCACGGACTCGCAATATACCGATTACATTTTGGCCTTGACCAATTGGGTCAAGGGATGGTTGGGCAAACCACCCACGGTTCTTAGCCCCCAGCAACGGGCCGTCGCCGAGGTCCAGAATGCCCGCATGGAATTCAGCCAGGTGCGCGAGGCACCCGGCGTCCTGAACATCAAGGGAAGTGCCTCCAAGCCCCGCGTTGCCATGGACCTGGTCAACACGCACATCCAGGTTCTGCTGAGCCGGACTCGGTCCTCCAACCAGGATGAGGCACGCAAGGCACGAGAGTTCCTCGAACAGCAGGTTCAGCAAATCAAGGAAAGTCTGACCCAGGCCGAGGATGCTCTGACAAAGTTTCAGCAGCAGAAGGGGCGACTTGGACTTGGATCACAGACAGAACTCGACTTGATCAAGCTTTCGCAAATAGAAAATGCCCTGGCCGAGGCGCAGGCCAGCCGAGATGTCATCTCCTCCAGGATCTCGCAGCTACGCCAGGCGCTCGATGCAGTCGTTCGAAAAGATGCAAGAGGGATTGGCGATATTCAGGGAAAGGAGAAAAGCGGGACGTCTACCGCAGGTTCCGCAGCGGCAGAACATTTGTCGCCCTTCAAGACTTTCAAGGCGGCGCAGGAGAGACTAGACAGACTCGAGGCAAGGCTCGCAAGTATGCGCGAGCGTTACACCGATGCACACCCCTTGGTCCAGGCTACCCAGGACGAGCTGACGCGCGAGCAAGCCCGTGTTGCACAATTGGCCCGCGAGCTCCCGGTAACCTCGTCCGCGATAGAGCCGCAAGGTACCCAGGGGGTCATTTCATCGCCATCAGAGCGGGCCGAAGCCCAGCGGCAGTTGATTGTATTGCAAACAGAGGAATCCGCTTTCCAGGCAAAAGTAGAGACCTTGAAGGGGCAGGCGGAGCGACTCCGGAGGAATCTACGAAACCTCACGCAGGATGAAGTTGAGTTCAGCGGTCTTCGGCGTACAGTCGAGTCGAATCGCAACCTCTTCACAGTTCTTTCGGACAAACTGATGGCTGCCCGAATCCGTGAACAGGGTGAAGCTGGCTTCGTCCGGATCTTTGACCCGGCTTCCTTTCCTCTCCAGCCGACCCAGTCCAAGGCGCAGAGACTTGTCCTCATGGTCCTGGCCGCGGCTGGTGGCATCGCCTTTGGGGTGGCCTTCGGCCTGGAATTCTGGCGGCTGCCAGTTGAAACGGAATCCGATGTTCAGAAGTCCACAGGACTTCCTGTCCTGGGATCCGTGGGTGTATTCGAGAATCCTACGAATGGCCGGAAGGGACATCGGAACGCAAAGCCTTCCATACTGCCGATTCTCCTGCCAGGTTCCTCGGTCCCTGCGGGCATCCACATGGAACTCTATCGGGCGATTCGCGCCGCGATAGAGATCGAGCGTCTTAAGAGCCCTTTCCGCTCCATCCTGGTGACCAGTCCCGGCCCCACCGAGGGCAAGTCAACCACAGTCCTCAACCTAGCCCATGCCTTCCAGGAGTTCGGCCGACACGTCCTGATAGTGGATACCGATCTCCGGCGGCCGTCCATCTATCGCGCCCTCTCGATACCAAACAAGCCTGGAGTCGTGGATTATCTGCGTGGCACAGCTACTTTCGAAGAAATCTGTCGCCCCTTGCCATCGGGAGTTACCGTAATTCCCGGGCAGGTCGCGCCGGAAGACGCAGCATCCATGCTGGCATCTTCCCGAGTCAGAGAATTGCTGAAAGAGGCCAACGACCGGTTCGACTTGATCCTGATCGACTCCGCACCTGTCCTGGCGGTCCCGGATAACCTCCTCCTGCTAACGTCGCTTGACCGGGCGGTCATCGTGGTAAAGGCCAGCGCAACCAGCAAGCGGGATCTCCAAAAGGTCCAGAAGTCTCTGGAACAGATGAACGCCAACATCTTGGGGGTGATCCTGAACCAAGCCAGTCCACGCGACGTGCACTACTACCACCCACGGTACACCAAGTACTATTCCTCCATTGACGGCAAAGGGACCCAGGAGAGCCCGAAGAAGTCGAGATTGCTGTCATGGAGCCGCAAAGGATAAGCAGGCAGCTGGCAGCAGGCAGCAGGCAGCAAACAACGAACAGAACGGAGCGTGGGACTCATGATTCGCAGTTTCAAGGATTTGGTCGTGTACAAGAAGGCATTTGAACACGCTATGCGTGTCTTCGAAGTGTCGAAGAAGTTCCCGAAGGAGGAGCAATACTCTCTGACGGACCAAATCCGACGCTCTTCAAGATCTGTATGCACCAACATCGGCGAGGCGTGGAGAAAACGGAGGTATCAGGCTCATTTTGTGAGCAAGCTCACCGATGCGGACGCGGAAGCCACCGAGACAATGATCTGGCTAGATTTCTCCTTACACTGTGGCTACATCACTACTGCCGTTCACAACCAATTCTGCTTTGAATATGAGCAAATCGGAAAAATGCTTGGCGCGATGATTTCTGAGCCTGAGAAGTTCTGTTATGCCACGAAGAAATCCAAATGATTCGCATCGCAGCTTGCAGCCGGCGTTCCACAGGCTACGGCGAGGGATTCTCGGGTATGCTGCCAGTTGCCAGCTGCCCCCTGCCAGCTAATTGAGAGAACGACGATGGCTTATCAATCCACCACGTTGGAGAGAAGAATCCTCGATCGTAGCGCGAGGATAGGCATCATCGGCCTCGGCTACGTCGGCCTTCCAGAAGCCGTGATGTTCGCCCAGGCAGGATTCGCCGTAACCGGATTTGATGTGGACTCTGAACGGGTAAGTAAAGTCAATGCGGGCGAATCCTATATCTCTGACGTGCCTTCCGAGACCCTTGCGTCTCTGGTTAAGACCGGCCGCCTCCGAGCAACTCCCATGCCCTCGGCCCAGTGCCAGCAGACAGCTGGCAGCCAGCCCCGTAAGAGAGGGGCCGCACTCTCACGGGGCAGGCAGCCGGCAGGCTCGGAACCATCCCTCGCACTCAATAACTCAAGGACTCAACAACTCAATAACTTGAGTGATATGGACTGTCTCTGTATCTGCGTTCCCACCCCCCTGCGTAAGACCCGCGATCCTGACATTTCGTACATCGTGGAGGCGGTCCAGGCGATCCAGCGGGAGTTGCGTCCAGGACAACTCGTGATTCTGGAGAGCACGACCTATCCGGGAACAACGGAGGAAGTTGTCCAGCCCATGTTGGAGACCGCTGGGCTCAAGGCAGGATTGGATTTTTACCTGGCTTTCTCACCCGAGCGAGTCAACCCAGGTGATCCGCTCCATCCCCCTGCCAGCATCCCCAAGGTGGTGGGCGGCTTGACGGCGGAATGCACCCGGATCGCTAGTCTGCTTTACGGACAGGTAGTTAGAAAGGTGCTGACGGTCTCATCGCCACGGGCCGCAGAAATGGTCAAGCTCCTGGAAAATACGTTCCGGAGTGTGAACATCGGCCTGGTCAACGAGCTGGCCCTCATGTGCGACCGATTCAACCTCGACGTTTGGGAGATCATTGATGCTGCCGCCTCCAAGCCTTTCGGCTTCATGCCGTTCTATCCCGGGCCCGGCCTCGGCGGCCACTGCATCCCAGTAGATCCCTTCTACCTCTCCTGGAAAGCGCGTTCCAACGGCTTCGAGGCACGGTTCATCGAACTCGCTGGACAGGTCAACAGCTACATGCCAAAACATGTGGTCTCGAAAGTCGTGGACGCTCTCAACGACCGAGAGCAGAGCATCAAGGGATCCCGCATCCTCATCCTCGGCGTCGCCTACAAGCCAGATGTCAGCGACACCCGCGAATCCCCCGCCCTGGAGATCATCCGCCTCCTGCAGTCTCGCGGCGCTCACGTCCATTACCACGACCCCCATGTGCCCGAACTGAGCATTGACGGAATCACAATGAAATCTCTTCCTCTGAATGGGGCACCCTCGACCACCAATTCTCCGAACGGAGTTGAGAGCTCCCGGCTCCACCGACCCAAACAGCGTAACGGGGCAGCGTCGGCGCTCAGTACATCAGGGGGATCCGGCGCTTGGCGCTCCGCGCTCGGCGCTTCCCCCCCGGTTCCAGGCTTCCGCTCTTCGGACAGCGAGTTTCCGGTATCTCGTTTTGATTGCATCGTAATCGTGACCCACCATTCGGCCGTAGACTACGAGCTCCTGGTCAAAGAAGCATCACTGATCGTGGACACCCGCAATGCTACCAAGAACGTGCACTTCGGCCGCAAGAAGATCGTTAAGCTCTAATGACTACGAACCGCCAAGACGCCAAGGCCGCCATAGGCAAGACAATCTCCTGCGGTTGATTCTTTTGGATTTAGGCCATGAACCGCCAATCCCGCCACGGGCGGGACAAGGACGCCAAGATCGAACCCCACAAGACATTGGACAGACTGGCCCAAACTGTCATCGGGGCTGCAATCGAGGTTCATCGCCACCTGGGGCCGGGTTACCTTGAGAGCCTCTACGAAGAAGCGTTATCCATAGAACTCGACCTTCGTCATATTCCCCCCCTCTGTGCCAATATGGATGAGACACTCCCCCCTTCGGAGTTTAGAGTAGAGGGCGGGGAGGGATAAGGCGATGAGTGCTTCGAATGGTACAGCAGTTCTGGGCACGAAGCCACCCGAGGTTGAGG
>Ga0209172_10008304_pt1 | contig 10213 bp, 7 predicted proteins | sample LarsenN4metaG_FD_184113 | JGI IMG/M metagenome (GOLD analysis project Ga0209172, IMG submission 184113) | Hot spring sediment bacterial and archeal communities from British Columbia, Canada, to study Microbial Dark Matter (Phase II) - Larsen... ...
ACTTCATGTGGTTGCGGATGTAGATCAGGATCGCCACGGCATAGCCGCCGCAGGCGATGGCGGTGCCGGTGGCCACGTCGTAGGCGATCCAGATCCCCCACGGGTAGCCGTCGCTCATGTTGGAGACGGCGCCGATCCCCTTGACGTAGCGGACGCCGATGAAGAAGAAGCCGATCAGCACCAGAGCCAGCAGTACGAAAAAGGACCTGGTGAAAATCTTCCCTTCGAGGCGGATGAATTCGTCGTGATGTCCGGCCATTACTTGTGCTCCTCCCCGTGTCCGTGGTTGCCGCCAGAGTTGGCGTGCCCGCTGCTTTCCTGCTTTTTCTGGTTCTTCAGGGCGATGAAGCAGAGAGTGCTGTACAGGGCTACCGGCGCGACGAACCCCTTGTAGATGGTGTGCTGGATCTTCTCGGAAAATTCAGCCGGTGCGTTTTCCGGAAGGATCGGCAGCCCCAGCTTGTTGAACGGCATGGCGGCCAGGTAGAGGTGGTTGGTGCCGCCGAGCTCATGCTCGCCGTAGATATGCTGCAGGTAGCGTCCGGGATTTTCCTGCAGGCGTGCGTGGGCGATCTCCAGCAGCTTTTTCCGCTTGCCGAAGGTGATGGCGCCGACCGGGCAGGTCTCGGCGCAGGCGGAGATACCTTTCTCCTTCAGGTTTGTGTTCCTGCACAGGTCGCACTTGACGATCTGGGGGAGGGTTTTCTCCCACTGGAACTTGGGGATGTTGAAGGAACAGCCCACCTGGCAGTAGCGGCAGCCGATGCAGGTGTCCTTGTTGTAGTCGACAATGCCGGTCTGCTTGTCCTTGGTCATGGCGCTGACCGGACAGACCGAGACGCAGGATGGCTTCTGGCAGTGCATGCAGGAGTACTTGATATAGGACCAGCTGGCGTCCGACTCCTTGTAGAGCTTGATCAGGGTCCGGGTACTTCCCGAGAGATCCTGGGGGGCATCCCAGATGCCGTCCTCGTCGAAATGGGCCTTCTCATAGGAGAGACCGCCGAAGTCGCCGTTGACCCGTTTGCAGGCGGTCATGCACGCCTTGCAGCCGACGCACATGGTGGCGTCGTAGAGCATGCCGAGGGCCTCGTTGTTGACCCCAGCCTGCTCGGACGCATGGCAGATGCTGCCCGCGGTTGCCAGCATGGCGCCACCCAGGCCGAGGGTCTTGAGAAAGGTTCGCCGTGTCTGCTTACTCATCCTTCGTATCCTCCCCGCTGTTGTCACCATCCTTCGGCAGCTTTTTGGCAAGCATGGCGCCGGCACCCAGGGCCGCACCGGCGGCCAGACCGAGGACGCCGGTGGTGAGCGGGTCGGCCCCTTTCCCCTTGTCCTTCAGGTTGACCGGAGCATAGGTGTCCGGCGGGGTCGGCTGGTGGATCTGGACCTTCTCGGCGATTGCCTTCTTGAAGAGTATGTCCGGCTCGGTGCAGCCGATGCAGGGGTGGCCGACGGAGACCGGCCAGACGCCGGTGTCGTTGAACCGCTGCACGGAACAGTTGGCAAAGGTCTCCGGACCCTTGCAGCCTAACTTGTAGAGGCAATACCCCTCGGCATGGGTCGGGTCGCCGTACTTGAGGGCGAAGCGGCCTGCGTCGAAGTGCGGGCGACGCTCGCAGTGTTCGTGGATCTTCCGGCCGTAGGCGAACTTTGGCCGACCGAGTGCGTCGAGATCAGGGAGCTTTTTGAAGGTGAGGAAGTACATCACCGTGGAGAGGAAGTTGTAGGGGTTCGGCGGGCATCCGGGGAGGTTGATGATCGGCTTGTCCTTGACGATATCCCGTACGCCGACGGCGCCGGTCGGGTTGGGGGAGACGGACTGGATGCCGCCGTAGCTGGCGCAGGTGCCGATGGGGATGATGGCGGCAGCACCTTCCGCCAGGGTGCGCAGGGTTTCAAGGGAGGTCTTGCCCGCCACCTTGCAGTAGATGCCGTTATCCTTGGTAGGGATGGCCCCCTCGACCACAAGGATGTATTTCCCCTTGTTGGCGGTCATGGAGTCGTGCAGTGACTTCTCTGCCTGGTGACCGGAACCTGCCATGAGGGTCTCGTGGTAGTCGAGGGAGATCATGTCCAGTATCAGGGTGGAGATGGTCGGGTGGGTGGATCTCAGGAGCGATTCGGAACAGCCGGTGCATTCCTGGAAATGGAGCCAGATGACCGCGGGGTTCTGGTTCGTTTCCACCGCTTCGGCAATCTTCGCGTGCATGGCGAACGGCAGACCCATCATGGCTGTCGCGGTGACGCAGGTCTTGAGAAAGTCCCGGCGGGTTACGCCATCGTAGATAAAATCGTCGTCTTTCTTCATGTTCCTCCCTTTCATTATAACGTGCTCGGTGGCGGAGAGGTCCGTTCAGCGGCACTGATTTGTATTCGACGCGTATACAGCAACTCCCTTGCCAAGATTTAATGATAATTTCGAGTATTGTAACTTGCCGAAATAACACGAACTTGTCACCTGTGCCGAATGGATGTGACACTTTGCCCTTAAAAAAGTTGATTCCTTTTGACCGTCTATGTATCATTTTGTCCATATTGACTGGAGGGAGTGGAGTGGCAAAGCCGAGAATTCTCATCTGTGACGATGAGGCGGAGATCCTCCGTTATCTGAGAAAACTGCTGAATGGGCAGGGGTACGAGGTAGAGACATTCGATTCCGGCAGCCGGCTGCTGCAGCGACTGGAGACGGAGGAGGGTGGAGACCTGCTGCTTCAGGATGTACGGATGCCGGACATGGACGGGTTGGCCGTATTCCGGAAGGTCAAGGAGTATCGACCCGGCCTGCCGGTGATCATCATGACCGCCTACGGCTCAATCGATGCCGCCGTCGAGGCTATCAAGCTGGGGGCGTATGACTACATCACCAAGCCGTTTCCCAAGGAGAAGATCCTCGGCGTGCTGGAGAACCTGTTCGAACGGGAGCAGTTGCTGCAGGAGAACCGCCAGCTGCGTGACGAACTGCATGGCACTGCCGCCTCCGGCTCCATGGTCTTCCGCAGCCGCAAATTCCGCGAAGTCTACGACTTTACCCTGCAGGTTGCTGCCAGCGAGAGCAATATCCTGATTCTCGGCGAGTCCGGGACCGGCAAGGAGCTGATTGCTTCGACGATTCACCACTCCAGCCCGCGGCGGGGCGCACCGTTCTATTCCATCAACTGCGCAGCCCTGACCGAGACCCTGCTGGAGAGCCAGCTGTTCGGCCATGTGCGCGGGGCATTCACCGGCGCTTTTGCCACCCAGAAGGGGATCCTGGCGGAGGCGGACGGCAGCACGCTCTTTCTCGACGAGGTTGGGGACATGAGCCTGGCGGTGCAGGCCAAGCTGCTGCGGGTCATCCAGGAGGGTGAATTCATTCCGGTCGGGAGCACCAGGCCAAAATCCGTTGATATCCGATTCGTTGCCGCAACGAACAAGGACCTGGAGACGGAGATCCGGGCCGGGCGGTTCCGCGAGGATTTCTACTACCGCCTCAACGTCATCACCATCAATCTGCCGCCGTTGCGTGAGCGCATCGACGACATCGAGCCGATGGCCAGGCACTTCCTCTCCCGTTTTGCCGCCAGGATGAAGAAGGAGGTCAACGATCTCTCGCCGGAGGCGGTGCGCCTGCTGCAGTCCTATCACTGGCCGGGGAACGCGCGGGAGCTGGAGAACGTCATGGAGCGGTCGGTGATCCTTGCACGGGGCGCGACCATTACCCCGGATGCTCTGCCCATGCGCAGCGCCGCGCCGCTTCAGGCGTCCGGTGGCGCCGGGCCGAACATCTCCCTGGAAACCCTGGAGCGTGAGCATATCAGGCAGGTTCTTGCGGCCAACAATTACCACAAGAGCCGGAGTGCCGAGATCCTCGGCATTTCGCGCAAGACGCTGGACCGGAAGATCGTGGAGTACGGTCTTGCCGTGCCGGCCTAGGGTGCAATCTTGATCATCCGTCGCCGTTTTCCCATCCGGGAGAAACTGACCATTGCCACCGTCCTTCCCCTGCTGATAGCGATCTTCATCTGCAGCCTCATCGGCTTTTTCATTCTGGTCGCCAAGATCGGCGCCCAGGCCCAGGACAAGGTGCGCAGCGACCTGAATGCCGGGGTGGAGATCTATCAGAACGAGATCGATCACCTTCACGATGTGGTCCGGTTCACCGCCAGCGCCCCCTACATGGCGCAGGCACTGGCCGCCGGCAGTCGTGCAGAGGTTTCCGGTGTACTGCAGCCGCTGATGAACAGCGAAAAGCTCCATATCTTCACGGCAGTGGATGCCAGGGGGACCGTGCTCTTCCGCGCACGCAACCCGGAGGTGTACGGTGACGACATCTCCGCTGATCTGCTCACCAGGAGTGCCCTGGCCGGCAGGGAAATATCCGGCACCACCATCATCCCTGCCAGCCGCTTGGCACGTGAGGGGACGGATCTGGTCCGGGAGGCGATCATCAGGGTTGTCCCCACCCCCAAAGCCAAGCCGGTCAGGCATGACGTGGAGCGATCCGGCATGTTCATGGTGGCTGCTACGCCGGTTCGGGACAGCGCCGGCAATGTGGTCGGCGCCCTCATCGGCGGTGTGCTGCTGAACAATAACAACAGCATCGTTGACCGGATCAGGAAGGTCGTCTACGAAGGGGAGACGATTGGTGGGGGATCGACCATTTTCCTCAATGACCTGCGCATTGCCACGAACATCATGGCCCCGGACAAACGCCGGGCCATCGGCACGAAACTTTCTGAAGAGGTCTATAACCGGGTCGTGATGATGAAGGAAAAGTGGATCGGCCGTGCCTTTGTCGTCAACGACTGGTATTTCAGCGGCTATGTGCCGATTCTCTCCCTTGAGGGGGTGCCGATCGGTGCCCTCTACGTCGGCATGCTGGAAAAACCGTTCACCCGCCTGAAGCTGAACATGACCATTCTGGTCATAGGGGTGCTCATGTTCGGGGCGCTGATGGGGATCTGGGTGGCAAACACGGCCAGTGCCCGCCTGGCCCGTCCTATCAAGGAGCTGGAGGGGCTCGCCGGCAGAGTGGCGGCCGGTGAGCGAGGGGTAACCATCGAGAGCAACAGCGAGGACGAAATAGGCGACCTGGCCGACGCCTTCAACCGGATGTCAGCGGCGCTGACCAGTCAGGAGGAGGAGATCCGGGCTCTGAACCGGGGGCTGGAGCAGAAGGTGCAACAGCGTACCGCCGAGCTGGAGGAGAATAACGCCCTGCTGCAGCAGACCCAGCAGGAACTGGTACGGGTGGAGAAACTGGCGGCAATCGGCGAGCTCGCCGCGGGTGTGGCCCACGAGATCAACAATCCGCTTGCCATCATCAGGGGGAATGCGGAGCTGTTGCAGATGTCGCTGCCGGATGATTCGCCCCAGCAGGAAGAGGTGGAGATCATCTCCCGGCAGGTGGGGAGGATGGAGCGGATCGTTGCCAATCTGCTCAAGTTTGCCCGCAGGGAGCACAAGCGGATTGCTCCCGCGCCGGTCAACGCCATCCTGGACGAGATCCTTTCCCAGGTAGGGCACCAGATACCCATGGACGGATACCAAGTCGAAAAGAGCTACTGCAGCGACGACCTGCTGATCGAGGGGGACGGTGACCAGCTGCGCCAGGTATTCACCAACCTGATCGTCAACGGGCTTCAGGCAATGCCAAACGGTGGTACACTGTCGGTTGCAACAAGTATCGATCCGGACAGGGGGTGGTGCTCCGTGATGATTGCCGATACCGGCGTGGGGATTGCCGCGGAGAATCTTGGGCAGATATTCAACCCGTTCTTCACCACCCGGGGCGACGGTACCGGGCTCGGTCTTTCCGTCTCCTACGGCATCATCAGGGACCACGGCGGCGACATTGCCGTGGAGAGCTCGGTCGGTGCGGGCACCCGTTTCAGGGTAACCCTGCCACTGACCCTTGCCGGCAAGGATGGTGCCGCTGCTCCGTCTGAACGGCAATTAGGGAGTTGACGCCATGCCGATCCCTCTCTCCTACAGCTTCAGGAATCTCTGGACCCGCCGACTGACCACGGCATTGACCGCCGCCGGGATGGCTCTGGTGGTGTTCGTCTTCGCTGCCACCCTGATGCTGGCTGAGGGGCTGCAGAAAACCCTCGTGGAAACCGGCTCGCCCGATAATGTCGTGGTGATCCGCAAGGGGTCGCAGACCGAGGTCCAGAGCGGCATCGAGCGGCTCCAGTCGTCAATAGTCGAAAGCCAGCCTGAGGTGGCGATCGGTGCGGACGGCAGGCCGCTCCTGGCCAAGGAGCTGGTGGTGCTGATCAATCTGAACAAGCGGGGGACGAGCAAGCCGGCCAATGTGGTCATCCGCGGGATTGCCCCGACTTCACTGGCCCTGCGACCGCAGGTGCGTTTGGAGGAGGGGCGGATGCCGCGCCCCGGTTCTGCCGAGATTCTCGCCGGGAAGAGCATTGCCCGACGCTTCGAGGGGGCCGGCATCGGCGAGCACCTTCGCTTTGCCATGCGCGACTGGACCGTGGTCGGCATCTTCGATGCCGGTGCTACCGGCTTTTCCTCTGAAATATGGGGGGATGCGGACCTGTTGATGCAGTCGTTCCGCAGACCGGTCCACTCGTCGGTTATCTTGAAGCTGAAGGACTCTTCCGCGTTTGACGGCCTGAGACAACGGCTGGAGGAGGATCCCCGCCTTAACATGGAGGCCAAGCGTGAGACACAATACTACCTGGATCAGTCCGAGGCAATGGCCAAGTTCCTCCGTATCCTCGGCCTCGCCCTGACAACCATCTTCTCCCTCGGTGCGATTATCGGCGCCATGATCACCATGTACGCCGCGGTTGCCAACAGGGTGACGGAAATCGGTACGCTCAGGGCGCTGGGGTTCCGGCGGGGGAGCATCCTGGCCGCCTTCGTGCTTGAATCCCTCTTCCTCGGACTGGTCGGCGGCTTTCTGGGGGTTTTTGCCGCTTCCTTCATGCAGCTGATCACCATTTCCACCATGAACTGGCAGTCTTTTGCCGAGCTGGCATTTTCCTTCACACTCACCACCGGCATCATGATAAAGTCCCTGCTTTTCTCCATCTGCATGGGTCTTGCGGGGGGGATACTTCCGGCATTTCGCGCTTCGAGGCTGGGAATCGTGGAGGCACTGCGGGCGAGCTGATGCGCAAGCTTGCAACGCATTCACTCTGTATTACTTTACTCAATAAAGGGGTTGTTTCACATGTTCACCATCTACAAGCGGAGCGAGCTGCTCGTACTCCTCATGCTCGTATCGTCGGCTCTGCTCTACGGTATCGATTACCTCCTTTTCGGTCAGGCGCGTGACATCGGCTTCGGACTGCTGGGCAATCTCGCATTCTTACCTATTTACGTGTTATTTGTTACACTGATGATTGAACGCGTCCTGAAGGAGCGCGACAAGGAGTCGCTCAGGCAGAAGATGAATATGGTGATCGGGGTTTTTTTCAGCGAGGTGGGAACGGCGCTGCTTCGCGACGGATTCGGCTTCCTTGTGGAGAAGGAGCAGCTTTCTTGCCGGGTGCGCATCGCGGCCACCTGGAGTGAGCGCGATTTCCGGGACCTGTCACTGTTTCTGGAGAAGAGCCAGCTCCACATGGACAGTTCGCTCTGCGACCTGGGCGAGTTGAAGGAGTTTCTCGTCAGCCGGCGGAACTTCCTCCTCGGCCTCCTGGAAAATCCGAACCTCCTGGAGCATGACGGATTTACCGACCTACTCTGGGCCGTGTTCCACCTGCTGGAGGAGCTGGAGGCGCGACGCAGCCTGTACGGGCTTCCCCAGGCTGACATGGACCACCTCTCCGGTGATATCCGCCGCGCGTACACCCATCTGCTCTCCCAGTGGGTCGTCTACCTGAAGCACCTGAAGGACGACTACCCATACCTCTTCTCCCTGGCCGTGCGGAACAATCCCCTCAATCCGGATGCACGGGTGGAGATCATCTAGTGTTGTACCAATGGACATCCGGGATGAGGGTTTTCAGGGCGGGCAAAACTGTTGCCTTTTCTCCTCCCATGCTATAAATTACCCCGTTCAACACCCCGACAGGCAGGCAATTTACAGTGGATTCATGAAGGAGTCGCACCATGTCGCTTCTTGACCTGCGCAATTTGATAGACAGCATCGACGACCGGATACTCGAACTTTTAAACGAGCGGGCACGCTACGTCATGGAAGTGGGGCGTCTCAAGCATGCCGAGAGCCGGGACTTCCATGTGCCGAGCCGCGAGCGGGAGATATACGAACGCCTGACAGCCGCCAATCCGGGTCCTTTTCCCAACGGGGCGATACGCAGCGTTTTCCGCGAGATCATCTCCGCATCCCTTGCCCTGGAGGCACCCATGCGGGTGGCCTTCCTCGGTCCCAAGGCGACCTTCTCCCATCTGGCAGCAATGCAGCAGTTCGGCCTTGCCGCCGAGCTTGTGCCGCAAAAGTCCATTCCGGCAGTCTTCGAGGAGGTCGAGAAGGGGAGGGCACTCTATGGCGTGGTACCGGTGGAGAATTCCACCGAAGGGGTTATTTCCCATACCCTGGACATGTTCATGGAGAGCGAACTGAAGATCAGCGCCGAGGTGCTGCTGGAGGTGTCCCACTTCCTTCTCTCCAAGACCGGCCGGATGGAGGATGTCAAGAAGGTCTACTCCCACCCGCAGCCTCTGGCCCAGTGCCGCAAGTGGCTTGAGGAGAATCTCCCCCATATCCCCGTGGTCGATGTTGCCTCAACGACCCTGGCTGCCCAGATCGTCAGCGAGGACTACTCGGCAGCTGCCATCGCCAGCGAATATGCCGCATCGGTGTACGATCTCAAGGTGGTGCGGGAGCGTATCGAGGACCAGGTCAACAACTTCACCCGCTTCCTGGTCATCGGCAAGAAGATCGCCGATGCTGGGAGCGATGACAAGACCTCCCTCATGTTTGCCGTCAAGGACGAGCCGGGTATCCTCTACCGGATGCTGGAGCCGTTCGCCAGCAGGGGGATAAACCTGTGCAAGATCGAATCCAGGCCGATGAAGAAGAAGGCCTGGGAGTACATCTTCTTCCTCGATCTGGTCGGCCACATATCCACTCCGATTGTGCAGGAGGCGGTGGAGGATCTAAAGGGGTACTGCCAGTTCGTCAAGCTTCTGGGCTCCTATCCGAGGTCCAAATAATCAGGGGAATGTACCTTTTTCGCAATCTCGGCGTTGAGCTGCAGGATGGCGTGTGCGATGTGGCGCTGCCACGCCTCCGTGCCATCCTTTGTTCGCCTTGACCCTGCGAAATAATCACATTCCTTGCGAAAATCATGGCAACAGTCATGAATCCTATCTGTTGGGAGAAACAATGCCGCTGATAAATCGTCTTGCCATAATCGGTGTCGGTCTCATCGGCGGCTCCCTTGCCAGGGTCCTGCGGGAGAAGGGTGAGGTTGGGGAGATCGTCGGCATCGGACGCGGAGCAGCCAACCTGCAGCGGGCCGTGGAGCTCGGGGTTATCGATCGCTACGAACACGATCTAGGTTCCGGGGTTACCGGTGCCGACATGGTCTTCATTGCCACGCCGGTCTGCACCATCGCGAAAATTACCGCCACCATAGCCCCCCATCTCGTTTCCGGCGCCATTGTCACCGACGGCGGGAGTGTCAAGGAGGAGATCGTGGCCGCATGCGAGCCGCTCATGCCGGTCGGCCGTTACTTCGTTGGCGGCCACCCGATCGCCGGTACCGAGAAGTCGGGTGTGGACGCCTCCTTCTCGACCCTGTACAAGGGGAAGCGCTGCATCATCACGCCAACGAAAAACACCGATGTCAGGGCACTTGAAAAGGTGTCGCGGATGTGGCAACTCGCCGGCAGCGAAGTCGTGCGCCTGCAGAAGTACTCGCCTTCACTGCTGATCGGCAGTGGCAAGGCCGATGAGATCATGACGCGCCTGGAGGCCGAGGACTGCGACCTGTTGGTGTTCGACGACGACCTCGCCCCGCCCCAGCAGCATCTGTGGGAGGCCAAGGCCAAGCGGGCGGTGATCGACCGCCGCAAGGTGATCATCGACATCTTCGCCCAGCGCGCCCAGACGCGCGAGGCCCGCTTGCAGGTGGAACTCGCGCTGCTGGAATACATGCTGCCGCGCCTCAAGAGCGCCTGGACCCACCTCGAACGCCAGCGCGGTGGCGCCGGATTCGTGGGTGGTGCCGGCGAAGCCCAGATCGAAATCGACCGTCGCCTGGTGCGCGACCGCATCGCCCGCCTCAAGGAAGAG
>Ga0209172_10008305_pt1 | contig 10213 bp, 8 predicted proteins | sample LarsenN4metaG_FD_184113 | JGI IMG/M metagenome (GOLD analysis project Ga0209172, IMG submission 184113) | Hot spring sediment bacterial and archeal communities from British Columbia, Canada, to study Microbial Dark Matter (Phase II) - Larsen... ...
GAAAGGCGCATGCGGCAAGGTCGCAAACCAGACGCTTGAAATGAAGGTGTCCACGCCGGGAATGACAGCCTTGCACAAAGCGGGCCTTGCCGGCCTCTGGATGACGCTCGATAAGTTCAACCGGGATGGCATTCGCTTTCCGGGCGGCTCATGGCAGTTGAGTGATCGCAGCGTGACGCTTGAGTGGAGCGGAAAAGCAGAGCCATTCTTCAAATCGCTATTCAGAGCGTCCTTCAAACTCGATGGCAACAAGCTGGTTTGGTTTCCGGCACTCGGCGAGCCGATCGAGAGTGTGCAGCACGCCGTGGTGCTCCAAGATGCGCTCTTAGGAACGTTCCTCCAGCATGGCAAGACGCGAAAAGCGGATCCGTCTGCCCAACCGACCGGGTCGTTGTCTGTGGAAGTTGGCAACGACATCATTGCGGTGCGCTATCGCAAGATCAGAAATTACGCGCACCAAGAGGCATTTAAGGATTTGGTTGCTCGCAGTGGCGGGCTGCAGGTAGCTGCTTTGGCCGGCTGGCACTATCCGGGTGGGGTAGTGCGGCATACTGGTTTCGGGAACGCCACGGCGTTGGAGGAACCGGCTGAGCGGTTGCTCCCACTCATCTTCTCGCCCGTTGGAGTGATTTACTTCCGGATTCGCCGGCGCGGCGAGGGAGTACGGCCGCAGTATGCGATAGCCATACCCGAGATCGACAACCTTCGTCTCCATGCGCGTGCGCGTGCAAGCTTCCTGAGACACGGTATAGCAGACCTCACGGTGAGTGGCACTGCGGAGGCGGGCTGGCGTGTTTTGGCAACACTTGAGGCGAGCAAGCTTCTTGGCCAGCTCGGTGCCCCAGCGTGTCGGGTTATTTCGTTCGGTATTGTCCCCTGGTCCAAGCAGCAGAAAACGCGGGTCGAGTTATTTAGCGTTCGTGCTGACGATGCGGGGGCGCTACGTACTTTTCGTATTTGCCAGCAAGCTTTCGAGGCGAAGGTGATTCGGCCGGCCAATGGCGAGCCGTTTCTTGTTACTCCCCAGACACCCGGACTCATAGCGCGGAATCTGGCTGACCGGCGAGCATGGTATTGCGGATTTGCTGACTTTGTCATGACTGACTCCGGGCACAAGGCACGGGACGGACAAAGACTGTTGATGTGGCACGTGATTACTCGGAACGAGCGAGGAGGGTTGTCCAAAATGGTCGATCACGCAATCAATGATGAAAGCGCGCAGATATTCGTGCACGCTTGTCACGAAGCATGGCGAAGAAGGCTGGGCCAGCTTGGCGAGCGGGCTAGACGTGAGGGAACGTCATTCGTTGACTTGGTGCGCCGGGAGTTCGAGCGGCAGCGTGTGGAATTCAGTCGCTGCAAGAACGCAGCGGCGTTGCGGGAAACGATCACCGATTTCTGGGCACGTGCAGGAGGAGCAGTGCCGGCATTGGCAGGTGGCTGGACGAAGATATTGCCGTTCCTGGGCGAAGGGGGGTGGCGGACGGCCAGGGACCTTGCGCTGCTGGCACTGGCAAGTTACCAGCCTGCCACTCGCGAAGAAGGCGAGGCGATGGTTTCCGGTGTGACGATTTCTGAGGAAGGAGGCGAACAATGAGTAAACATTTATTCGGTCTGGTAGTGACCCCGCATGGCACGGCCGCAAACAACCGGGGGGAGAACGAGGGCAATATCACAACGCTTCAGAAAATTCTCTGGAATGGCGAAGTTCATACGACCGTGTCGGCCGAGGCCATACGCTGGGCGTATCGCTATTTTTGGCAGCGAACGGGCCGGGAAGTGAACCGTGTCTGGGACGACGAAGCCAATGACTACAAATGGCAAGACGCGCGCTGGCTACCGTGGACGGACCCAGACGGAAAAGGCAAGGGCAAGAAGACGTATATTGACGATGACGTCCTAGGTTTCATGCTGGCCGAGGCAGGCAAGGCAGAAGGCAACGATGCGGAAGCGAAGCCAGCGAAAGGAGAGAGACGGCCGCGGATCAAGGGAACGTGTGACAAGCGTCGCGGTGCGCTTGAGGTGACCCGTGCCGTTTCGCTTACACCCTTTACAGGGGACATCACGTTCAACGCCAAGAGCGGTGAGAAGGAAAGAACAAGCCTTTACGGCACCGAAGTTCACGCCACTCGCTATCAGTACGGGTTCGCGCTCACACCAGACTGGTTACGGGACAGATCGCGCGCAAGTGATGTGGTGGATGCCGTCACCTCGTTATCCGAGGTCGCCGGGAACCATAGCCGCTTTCTCTACGATTTCTCGCCCGATACGGTCGTCTTTCGCTGGACAGACGATTTTGCGCCGCGCTTCCTCTACGGGTTCGAAATGAATGGCGGCGGTGTGGTTCTCCGTGACGACGTATGGCGCCGAATCAAAGCGGGCGACATCGACCCGAAGGAGCTTGTCATCGGCGGCAGCTTGTCTGCCTCCCCGCAAGGCGCGGAATTGAGAACGATGGGCGCACACGTAACCGAGGGAGTCAAAGCGGCGGCAGAAGAAATCAAGCGGCGCATGCGCTGAAGCGAGGTGCGGCAATGGATTGTGCTGCGCTTTACGTATCCGTACCGGTCGCATCGTTCCGGGCGCCGTACGCGCGCGAGTATTTCGAGACGCTTCCTTGCCCACCGCCTTCCACGGTTTACGGCATGCTCCTCTCGCTCGTGGGCGAGCCGGATCGGCTACGACATATTGGTGCCGAGATCGCCATCGGGCTCCTCTCTGCGCCTGAGACTTCCGTTGTTCTGAGAACACTTTGGCGGGTCAAGAGTAAAGAGGATCCTCCAGGGACAGGCGAGAACAAACGTCCCGATTTCCAAGAGCTACTTACAAATGTTCGCTTGGCTGTCTGGGTGCGCCCCGGTCGTAGTGAACGGCGGCCAACGCTCCACCAGCGGGTGATGCGTGCAGTGAAGGACCCAGTTGCGGTTGCTCGTTTTGGCGGGCTCTCGCTTGGTGAAAGTACTCACCTCGTGGATGAAATTCGCCCGCTTCTCAGCAGCGACACCGCTGCGGTGCGCTTGTTGTTGGCCCGGGACGACGGCGACATTTCTCTTTCCGTATGGGCAGACCACGTTGGATCGGCTGGCACGAAGTGGAAACAGTTCAAGATCGGCGAGAAGGCGCCGCTTGGAGGACCGCCGCCGGATAACGAATGGGTGGCTATCGAGCGACTAAACACCGCGCCCGCCGAATAGCCCGTCTCATCGCGCACCTTGAGCCGTTTCACCGCCCGCGCCAGAGTAGTACTTCGACCAGTTCGGGACCCGGGAAGCGCTTCGGGTCAGCAGTGGCGAGTCGGCAGCACGCGACCACGCCGCATCCAGGCAAAGAGTAGTCATTCGGCTGCCTTCCGAGCTCCTTCAGCTTTCTGCGCTTACGTTTTCGGCTGTCTTAGGGACGCGACAGCATGGCGGACAATCTTATCCGGGTGATGGCCCTCCACGCGCTCGCTTATTGCGAGCGGCTGTTTTATCTGGAGGAAGTCGAGGAAATCCGCGTCGCGGATCACCGGGTCTATGCCGGCAGAACGGTTCACGAATCGGAGGTGCCGGCCCAGGCGCAGCGGGAGTCTCTAACCTTGGAAAGCGACACATGGGGGATAAAGGGCAAGGTCGATTACTTCCGGTACCGCGACGGCGGCCTGGTTGTCTACGAGCACAAGCGCGGCCGTTCGAGGGGTGACGAGGCCTGGACGTCAGACCGCTTGCAGGTCATCGCTTATGCAGCGCTTCTTGCGGAGCATTCGGGCAAACCAGTCAAGGAAGGCCGCGTCCACTACCACGCGAACAACAAGACAGTTCGCGTTCCAATTGACGGCAAGGCCCTCGAAGACCTGGGAGCCGCGATAGCTCGAGCGCGGGAGCTATCGCAATCGGTACAACGGCCGCCCGTCACGGCCAACGAGAAGCTCTGCGCGAAATGCTCGCTTGCTCCGGTATGCCTTCCGGAGGAAGAGCGACTGCTCCGTGCGGCAGAAACGGACGAAGAGAAACACGCGGTCACTCGTCTGTTCCCTGAGGACGACGAGCGCCGGGTCGTTCATGTCACCGAGGAGGGCAGCCGGGTGGCAAAAAGCGGCGAGCAGTTCGTGATAACGTCGCCCGAGGGGGAGCCGCGGAGAATCCCGGGCCGCGACGTGGCGGCTATCGTAATGCATGGCCCGGTGCAGATCAGCAGCCAAGCCATTCACTACGCCGTCGCACATGACGTATCGGTTCACTGGTTAACCGCGGGCGGCCAATACGTAGCCGGGATCGCCCCAGCGGGCGGAGTGCAGCGGCGACTGCGGCAATTCGAGGGAATGCGCGACGCTGAGCTGGCGCTACGACTGGCGAAGCGCCTCGTTACGGCAAAACTTTTGAATCAGCTTCGCTTCCTGATGCGCGCCCGGCGCGGCAAAATATTGCCTGACCGGTTTGCGGAGGCGATAGGAGCCATCCGTGCGGAGTTGCGCGCCGTGCGCGCCGCCGAAGATCCGGAATCGCTGCGTGGCCATGAAGGAATGGCAAGCAGGCTCTACTTTTCCCTATTACCGTGCTTGCTGGATCCGAAGCACGAATTAATGAGCTTTTCCGGACGGAATCGCCGCCCACCGCAAGACCCGTTCAATGCATCCCTCAGCTTCGGGTACAGTCTGCTTTACAGGGATGTCATGACCGCAATCATTAGCGTCGGTCTCGATCCGGCGTTTGGGTTCTTCCATCGGCCCCGGAGCGCCGCCTACCCTCTCGCTCTCGACATCATGGAGTTGTTCCGGACAGTAGCATGGGACATGCCGCTGGTCGCATCGGTGAATCGGGGCCAATGGCGTGAGGAGCACTTCATGCGCACACGCAATCAAGTATGGCTGTCCTCGGAGGGCCGCAAGCTCGCTATCGAACTTTTTGAGAAACGCAAAGAGGAGCAGGCGAGCCACCCCGTGCTGGGATATTCCCTGAGCTATGCGCGAGCAATGGAACTCGAAGTGCGTCTGCTCGAGAAGGAGTGGAGCGGCCGGCCCGGACTGTTTGGGAACCTGAGGATCCGTTGATGAGCGAGAAATGCTGGTATCTGGTCAGCTACGATATTCGCGACAGCAAGCGCTGGAGACGCGCATATCAGCAGTTGCAGGGAAGAGGCGAGCGCATACATTACTCCCTGTTTCGTTGCCGGCTTGATCGGACCGAGTTGGAAAGATTGCGCTGGGAACTAGAAGCGGTACTGGGGCAACAAGACGACTTGATGTTTATTCGCCTTTGTCCCCGATGTGCCGGAACTATCCGTGAAAGGGGGAAGGTGAATGACTGGAGTCCACCGACAAATCGTTTTGAGGTTTTCTAAGCGGCTTGGCAAGGACCTGTCGCTGGAGTGAGAGTTCTCGTGAATTTTCATGAACAACGCATTGCCGTAAAAAGGTTTTCTGCAGTTGTCGCTAACGAACCAGTACCTGACGGAGAGATCTGCTTGATTTGTAAGCACAAGTAATGTTTGACGTGACTTCGCGTGCAGGCTGGGGAACGAAAACGTGACGAGTACGTGCAAGGGCTGGGTAAATGTATATGCGAAACGCGGAGTTGAACGCGGGCGGTGATTCGATCTTCGATGCCGAAAGGCGTTGAGCACATGGCGATCCGTCAGAGATCGTATCGGTCGGCACAAGTGATTCGATCTTCGATGCCGAAAGGCGTTGAGCACTGTCGCTCTCCGAGCTGTACCTCGGCTGCAAGTTCGGGTGATTCGATCTTCGATGCCGAAAGGCGTTGAGCACAACAGAGTGGCAAACGTGTTCGAGCCGGCATACCGTGATTCGATCTTCGATGCCGAAAGGCGTTGAGCACAAACACGCTCGCCCGGAGCGTTCCGTGCGCGACTGGTGATTCGATCTTCGATGCCGAAAGGCGTTGAGCACACCTGCGCCCTCACGCCGCCCTCGCCAAGTCCTCGAGTGATTCGATCTTCGATGCCGAAAGGCGTTGAGCACGCGAACGAGCCTGCAGTGATGGTGCGCGGCGAGAAAGTGATTCGATCTTCGATGCCGAAAGGCGTTGAGCACAAAATTGCGTGCAAGATTGTCAACGGCGTCGCCTGGTGTGATTCGATCTTCGATGCCGAAAGGCGTTGAGCACTTCGGCATGGGCACATGAGCGCCGCGCTGGAAGGCGCGTGATTCGATCTTCGATGCCGAAAGGCGTTGAGCACATCCCCTTCACCGTAGGCCCCTCGGGCTGGGCGGGGTGATTCGATCTTCGATGCCGAAAGGCGTTGAGCACTCGTCCGCCACCCAGCACGAGATCCTGTCAAAGCGTGATTCGATCTTCGATGCCGAAAGGCGTTGAGCACATGAGCCACAGGTCCTCGCGCACGAGCTTGCGGCCCCAGTGATTCGATCTTCGATGCCGAAAGGCGTTGAGCACAATCCGCCTGCGTTTCCTGCGGTGATCTGGATGTTGGTGATTCGATCTTCGATGCCGAAAGGCGTTGAGCACTCGGAGGACGGCGGCGAGCGCGTCTGGAAGGACATTGTGATTCGATCTTCGATGCCGAAAGGCGTTGAGCACTACTCCACGCACGCTTTGGCGAAAGCGTCGTAGTACGTGATTCGATCTTCGATGCCGAAAGGCGTTGAGCACAGGAGGAGGGAGGAACACAGCGGCGGCGTGCGCGCGGGTGATTCGATCTTCGATGCCGAAAGGCGTTGAGCACAGCTTGTCTGGCGCCGCGCCCGGATGGCCGGCGATGGGTGATTCGATCTTCGATGCCGAAAGGCGTTGAGCACCCGGGGCGGCACGGGTAGTCGCGCACCAGCATCGCGAGTGATTCGATCTTCGATGCCGAAAGGCGTTGAGCACATGATCCTCCAAGCGTACTCCCCGGTCAGACACCACCTTGTGATTCGATCTTCGATGCCGAAAGGCGTTGAGCACTCTTCGATCCAATCGATGTTAAGCAATTCGCTCTCATCATGTGATTCGATCTTCGATGCCGAAAGGCGTTGAGCACCCGAGCTCGTTGCGGTACACCGCGCGCACGAGGCGTGATTCGATCTTCGATGCCGAAAGGCGTTGAGCACTAACAGCCGCGAAACGCCATGCGGCTGCGCATGGGTGATTCGATCTTCGATGCCGAAAGGCGTTGAGCACTTGCGCGGCGAGAAATACGCGACCGGCGTCGTCTGGTGATTCGATCTTCGATGCCGAAAGGCGTTGAGCACAGATCCACGGAATTGACCTTGGTGATCGCCTGCGCGTGATTCGATCTTCGATGCCGAAAGGCGTTGAGCACATCCTTCCCTCGTCGCCGACTCTCGGGCACGGAAGGGTGATTCGATCTTCGATGCCGAAAGGCGTTGAGCACACGGCAGCGGCAACTCTGGCGCGCCCCACTGCGGAGTGATTCGATCTTCGATGCCGAAAGGCGTTGAGCACGTGGATTCGCGTTTAAGCGTCGCAAGTAGCACAATGTGATTCGATCTTCGATGCCGAAAGGCGTTGAGCACTCGTGCGCGCCGGAGATCGATTCGAGCGTCGGCTGGTGATTCGATCTTCGATGCCGAAAGGCGTTGAGCACTGCTTGAAGCGCACCTTCTGGACGTGGATCTGCACGTGATTCGATCTTCGATGCCGAAAGGCGTTGAGCACATCACCCGAACATAGAACTGTCCTCCGCTATAAACGTGATTCGATCTTCGATGCCGAAAGGCGTTGAGCACCGCGCGAGCAGCTCGGCGTGCGTCATGCCAAGCTCGCGGTGATTCGATCTTCGATGCCGAAAGGCGTTGAGCACGCCTCGGTAACGAAGCGTTCGTGCCCTGACGTTCGTGATTCGCTCTTCGATGCCGAAAGGCGTTGAGCACTAATAGCGCGTCGCCTCGGTGCGCGAAGCAACGGGTGATTCGATCTTCGATGCCGAAAGGCGTTGAGCACTCGTTGTGCTGCCGCAGGGTGGCGGCGGCGACAAGTGATTCGATCTTCGATGCCGAAAGGCGTTGAGCACAACCGCATGCCGCCGCACAAGATCGGTCTGCTCGAGTGATTCGATCTTCGATGCCGAAAGGCGTTGAGCACATCATCTGGCGCGCGTGGTTCGAGTCGCATCTGCGTGATTCGATCTTCGATGCCGAAAGGCGTTGAGCACATCGAACCGGCGCGCATCCTTTCCGAGCTCGTCCGAGTGATTCGATCTTCGATGCCGAAAGGCGTTGAGCACACGTGCAGCAGCGCGCGGCGCAGGTTGGCCTGGGCGGTGATTCGATCTTCGATGCCGAAAGGCGTTGAGCACGGACGGATCCAAAAGGCCAAAGAGGAACTTGCCGCGTGATTCGATCTTCGATGCCGAAAGGCGTTGAGCACGTGTAGGCGAGCGACACGAAGGCGTCGAACTCGTGTGTGATTCGATCTTCGATGCCGAAAGGCGTTGAGCACAACAGGGCGACGAATCGTCAGATCGTGTTGCCCAGTGATTCGCTCTTCGATGCCGACATGCGTATTTCGGTGAACATGTTCGCCTGGTTCGGCGATCGTGATCGCGGAAACGAGCGACGCTTGCGCGCGACTTAGGTCCTATCGGCAGCGATCACGTTCGTCGTCGGTATCGCCTGCCGAGCGCTCTACACGGCCGCGCGCGACGAGCGCCTCCGACGCACGTCCGCGCGCGGGGCACGGGCGGTCGTCATGCGCGCATGGATTCGCCCCTAAGCGTGCGTCCCGGCACACGGCCTTTTCACCGCTCGGTCTCGCGATCCCGCGTTCGCCGCGCCATGCGCTAGCATTTCGCTAGTATTCCACTTCCCTCGGAGACAACCCGGTGCCCGGACTCGTCATCAAGAATCTGCCGCGCGAGCTGCACCGCAAACTCAAGGCGCAGGCGGCGCGGCACCGCCGCAGCATGACGAAGGAGGTGCTCGTCGTGCTCGAGCGGGGGCTTGGCGCGGACGGTCCGACAGTCCCCGAGCCGCCGCCCTTCAAGGGCCGCATCCGGCTTACCGACAAGCTCCTTGCGCGTGCAAAGCGCGAAGGCCGCGCGTGATCGTCGTCGACGTGAACGTCGTCGCCTACTACTTCATCGAGGGCGACAAAACGTCACTCGCACGGCGTCTCATGCAGCGCGACGCGGATTGGCGGCTGCCCGCGCTGTGGCGCCACGAGTACCTGAATGTGCTCGCGAGCTACGCGCGCCGGGGCGGTGCCGCGCTCGCCGAAGCGCGCTTGCTCTGGAGACGTGCGCTGGGGCTTCTCGGCCGGAGAGAGGAACCGACGGATTCGGAACAGGCGCTGGCGCTGGCAATCAACAATCATGCCGTCAGCGCCTACGATGCGCAGTATGTGGCACTCGCGCGGCGGCTGGGATGCCCGCTGGTCACCGACGACCAGCGGCTTCTCAGAACGTTCCCTGAAACTGCGCGCAACCTCCGGGCGATCCTGTCCGAATGAAAGCGCGAGCTGCCTGCGCCGGCCGCCACCCGCGAAGCGGCGAACGCATGACCCGTCACCGCCGCCTCGCGGCATCGGAGGAGTGATCTGACGACCACCGAGATGACCTGGTACCGCCTGCGGCGGGCGCTCGATGAGCAGCGCGCCGACATGCTGCGCTTCGTCGGCAAGGCGTACGGCATGGGCGCGATCGAGGAAGCGTGGCGCGAGTTCCTGCTTGACGAGGGCGCGCAGTTCGACCCGGAGAGCCCGCACGTGGACGTGTTCATGCCGTGGTTCTATCACTTCTGGTCGCCGCGTCCGCCCGACACCGGGGTGCGCGACAAGGCGTTGCATGAGGTGATCCCCACTGCCGAGTATCTGCGCCGCAAGAAAAGCCTGCCGCCGCTTTTGCGCGAGTACCTGCAGTCGTGTCTGGAGGCACCGTTCAGCGTCTTCGAGGTGCTGAAAGCCGAAGCCGGCGAGAGCCTTCTGCTGAGCGACCTCTTCACCCGCGAAGAGCATCGCGTGGTCGAGCGCTCCGCCTCGGTCGCGATGGACGAGGGCGATCTCGTCTTCGGCCAGGTGGCGCGCGCGGGCGGCGTGGCGTTGCTCGAAGCCTGCCAGGCATTCGTCATCCCGCCGATCTGGAAGGTGGAGGTGGTGAAGTTCCGCGACAGCAAGTTCGCGAACGCGCTCAGAGTACCGCCGGCCGAGCTGCGCGGGCGCGACATCGAGCTGCTCGCGCTCTACCGCGACATCCACCGGGGGCTCTTCGAGCGCAAGCTCCCCCGGATGCAGAACACCGACGGCGAGCCGCTTTCGCT
>Ga0209172_10008308_pt1 | contig 10210 bp, 5 predicted proteins | sample LarsenN4metaG_FD_184113 | JGI IMG/M metagenome (GOLD analysis project Ga0209172, IMG submission 184113) | Hot spring sediment bacterial and archeal communities from British Columbia, Canada, to study Microbial Dark Matter (Phase II) - Larsen... ...
AAACCCGTCAGATACGCCACTTCGATGACGTGCAAATCGCTGCGTGAAGTTTCGGCCAAAATCTGTTTTGCTTCTTCGATGCGGAGTTGATTCACGTATTCAAAAAAGGAAACGCCGAGGTGTTCGTTGATGACTTGAGAGACGTGGTGTTTGCTGGCATTCAGCGAGTTAGCCAATTTTTCCAGATTGATGTCGGGGTCGTGATAGGCCTTTTCCTGTTCCATGAGAAAGGTCAGGTTTTGCAGCAAAGAACGGCTCGCTTCGGGAGTGAGGCCAGAATTGCGGTACTTGACCGGAGCGTTCGGCTCCGTCCACTGGTAGCCGTCGAACACCGCCGGTTGCACATAGCCGGAGTAGGCAATCAGGTAAATAAAAGCTGTCATCACCGCCGAAATGTGGTAGTCCCAGGTCGCGTTGAAAAACGGGAATCGCACCAAAATAAAGTAGGACATATAGGCAACGACGAACCCGCCGAAAAACATATTGAGCCGGAGCGCCCAGCGCGTCGTGATGCCCACGCGAGGCTGCCGACGGAGGTAAATGAAATTCCAAACAGTGTAGCAAATCATATGCGCGATGCGCGACCATAGCAGGACTTGCATCCAGACGCGGGGCAATGGCCAGGGGTGTTGTTGTTGAAGCGCGGCGCGTTTGGTTTCGGCGTCCAAAACATACCAGGGCATATTGCAGCCGACTGCAAGCAGAAACGGCAGTGTGTGCCACAAATCGCTCTTTGTCAGCGGTTTACCTTCATAAATGGTGCGGCAATAAAGATAAATCAGCGGCCCAAAAAGGAAAGTAAACATCTCCGTCGCACCCGCGATTTGAGGGTAAATCAAGACATTGTTGGACCAATAAAAAACGTATTCGGTCAGGGTGAGCGAGAACAAAAGCAGTAGTGCTGCCAACAGCCGGTTGGACTGTTTTTGCCCTTGTCGCCAGCGCGCCAGCACAAAAGCGACGAAGTAGCCCTGCACAGCGGCGATGAGAAAGACGATTGTCCAGGCGTCGAATCGGGTAGGTATTTCCATAGCGCGTTAAAAGTATTCTACCCTCCAACACCAACGCTCCGATTTTTCGCCAAAAAAGGTCAAACTTTATCGGAATTGACTTTTTCACACCGATAGAAGAGCAGTTTTGAGCAAATTTTTCATTCAAACAAATTGACACATGAAACAACTTCTGCTATTCCCGCTCCTGCTCTTTCCCTTTTGCCTGTTGAACGGCCAAAGCCTTTTTACCAAAATCACCAACACTCCCCCTGCCATGTTTGCTAACACCGCTGCCCCTTACAAAGGCGCGGTTTGGATTGATTTTGATCAAGACAACTGGCCCGATTTGTTTGTGAGCCAACGTTTTTTGTTTCGCAACACGCGTGATGGCGGTTTCGCCCAATTCCCTGATGTAGCGGGCGCTGCCGCCGGTCAAATCGCCGCCGGTTCCAGTTGGGGCGACCTCGACAACGACGGCCTGCCCGACTGCATAACGGCCAGCCTGACTTCCGGTGTTCATAGCAACAATAGTGACAGCACTTTTTCACTGATTACGAGCGAGTTGCCAAATTTTTCCGCCTATTCCGCCTGGGATTGCGCCCTCGCCGACGCAGACAACAACGGACGGCTCGACCTCTTGTATGTCCACGCAGCAGGCGGATTTCATCCTACCGGGCCATTTCCATGCCGTCTTTATTTGCAGAGTATCAGCGGCGATTTCACCCAAATAACAGGCTACGAATTTACCGACGGCAACGCGCCTTACACCATCCCGACCTGGTCGGACTATGACCTCGATGGCGACATGGATTTGTTCATCGGCAGCGGCCCGGCCAACAATCCGCCCGGCGCCCAACCCGATTTTAACTACAAAAATTTGTTGAGCGAAACAGGCTCTTTTGCCCTCATGCGCCTCGACTCTTTCCCTTTCAAAGTCCCGCAGGACGGCCAGGTTTACAACTTTATTGACTACGACAACGACAGCGACCTCGACATTTGCCTCACGAATTACTCGCAAGCGCCCACCCGTTTTTATCAAAACAATGGCGGAGTTTACGAAAGTAGAAACACACCCTTCACTATTACCGCCGGCCATCTCGCCAACTGCTGGGGCGACGTGGACAACGACGGTTTTCAAGACGTTTTAATTGCGACCGATGGCGACCCGAACGCCCGCCTTTATCGAAATCTCGGCAACGGCTCTTTCGCTGCCGCCCAAATCGCCGGTGCGGCTGACAGCAAAATCTGCGGCATCGTGATAGCCGATTACGACAACGACGGCGACCTCGATTTTTACACCAACGGCGCGACGACGGGGCGGGCTTTGTTCAGAAATGACGACCTCGCGGGAAACCGGAATTGGGCGCAATTCACGCTCGAAGGCGTGCAGAGCAATCGCTCGGCCATAGGCGCTTTGTTACGGCTGAAAACGGCTGCTGGCTGGCAAATCCGCGAGGTGTCGGCGCACAATTCTTTTCAGGGGCAAAACGATTTGCGACAGCATTTCGGGCTGAACGACGCAAGTAAAATTGACTCGCTCGAAGTGCGCTGGCCGTCTGGCACAGTGCAAGTTTTCAACGATTTGATGCCAAATCTTTTTTACAAACTTGTTGAAAATGAAAACATTGGAGTCATCGTCGGAACGACAGAACCTAGCAATCAAGTCAATCTGACGATTCAGCCCAATCCTGTCAGCCGCGAATTTGACATCAAAACCGACGAGAAAATCGAGGCCGTTCAGGTGTTCGACAGCACGGGAAAAATACTTTCCACTGCATTGACTTTGTTTGAAACAGGCGCTCGCGTTCGACTCTTGGGGAACCCGCCGGCAGGAACATATTTCGTGCAAACGAGGTTTGCAAACGGCCTTTCGGCCACGCGGCAAATCGTTCGATTTTAAAATAATGGAGTTATGAAAACAATTAGGGCAGCCGTCGCACCGATGGCCGCCCTTTGCTTTTAAAACTCCCAGCGATTGTTTTTCCGATTCGTATCAGCCGTCCACTCGTCAGGGTCAATCGCGACAGATTTGATGCTTGTTACGGGTTTTTCCAAACGAATTTCATAGGTATCCACGGAGAAACTCCAGGGGTCGTGCGTGATTACAGAACTTGTCATTCCTGCAGGGAATCTTGAACCGTATTGCAAGTCGAGCGGGATATAATGCCGCTCTGAAGCGCCGTCTTTGAACTCGATTAAAACTTCGACAGGCACAGGCAGTGTGCCGTGATTTTTCAAAACGACTTTTGAAGCGGAACCGCCGTCGGGCAAGGGCGTTTCTGTGCCGTAATCAATCGTATGCAAGGTTTTAATCCAGCCGGCATAAAACCAGTCGAGTTCCATGCCGGAGGCGCGTTCCATCGTGCGCACGAAGTCGTCGCCGGTGGGATGTTTGAAATGCCAGTCGGTGTGGTAGCGAAGCATCCCGCGCTTAAACGCCTCATCACCAATGATGTAGCGCAGTTGCCAGAGGAAAGCCTCGCCTTTGTAGTAGGCATTGAATGCATACCAACTGCTTTGTGCGAAAAAGTTGGCAGGCGTAGCGACGGGGTCGGTGACCTGAGCGGAATGCCCCTCTACAGTGGCAAAACAGGCACGGCGCAATCTGGCAGCAGCTTCGGGCGACGTTTGGCCTAAAATGTCCGAAGCGCAATAGTTGGCAAAACCCTCGTCGAGCCAATGCTCGTCGTTTTCGTTGTTGCCCATCATGCCGTAGTACCAGTTGTGCATCCATTCGTGCGCGGCGGTAGCGACGATGGGAGTAGGGGTTTCATTGACTTCCATCATGGTCATCATCGGGTATTCCGTAGAGCTTTTGGCGCCTTGCGCGAAAGTGAATTGAGGATAGAGATATTTGCCGAAATTCGCTTCGATGTAAGGAAGATTTTCGACGGCAAATTCTTGCAGTTTTTTAAAATTGGCTGTCACATTCGGGGTCGGTTTATAGAAAAAGCGTAGCACGAGGCCATCGCGCACTTTCGTTTTTTCATGGACATACTCAGGATCGGCAGACCAGGCAAAATCATGCACATTATCGGCTTCAAATTTCCAGACATTGACCAGGCCAAGATTCGGAACCGGTTTGGCATTTTCCTCTTCGTACCCAAAACCTATCGTGTTGGCATTTTTTAAAACACCTGTCGCAGCGACAAGGTATTTTTTGGGCAAGGTGATATTCACTTTGAAAGAGCCGAATTCGCCGTAAAACTCGCGCCCGATGAATGGGTCGGCGTGCCAGCCGTGACGGTCGTAAGCGCAGATTTTCGGGTACCACTGGGTGAAAACATACGCTGCGCCGCTGGAGTCGCCGCGTCCCGCGCGCCTTACCGCCAGCGGAACCTGCCCTTGCCATGCGACGTCGAAGGTGGCAAAGTCGCCCGGCATCAAGGGACGATTCAACTCGACTTCCATGATGGTTTCATTCACTTTGAACGACGCAGCGCCGCCGTTTTGCTGTACGGAAAAAATGTCCACTTTGCCGGTTTCGCCGGTTTTCAGGTCAAAGAGGCGTTTGTCCACAGATTTGTCGGCCATGCGTTTTGCCCAGTTGGCGTAGGCGCTGTTGGGCTGAAAAGCATTCCAGTAAAGATGAAAAAAAACGCGCCGCAGCGTGTCGGGCGAGTTGTTGAAATACTTAAGTTTTTCGCGGCCCTGCACGGCGTGCGTTTGGTCGTCGAGGCGGACATCGAGTTGATATTCAACCCGTTGTTGCCAATATCCGGCAGGAACCTGGGAGAACAGGACGGGTCGCAACCCGAATCCGAACAGTAAAAAAAGGAAAAGATAACGTCCCATAGTCTGGATTTTTTTGAGAGAAAACAATCAGCGGCACCCTGCGCAGCGGTGAACGTTCAGGCCATAGGTTAGATCCGGCGGAAAAGTGAGCACGACAAACAAGCCCTCGGACGACACCTGTACTTCCGTCGAGTATTCCACGCCCTTGTGGTTATCATATTTGAAAAAAGTACCGTTCTCGGCAATATTGAAATTTTCGCGTTTCGACAGGCAAAGCGGGAAGTTATCGCTCGTGAACAACTCCGCCGACTTTTCACCGGCCTTGCGAATCAAAAACGAACTGGTCATGTTGCCCAATTGCACGGCTACACGGTGTATGCCTTCCCCCAACAGGAAAAAACGCCTGCCCATGTTCGACGTGTCGGCATTAATCGGCACAGCATCAGTGAATTGGTTCTGACACCAGTTGCGGGCATCTGCCGGATTGGTAACAGCGGGAAGATTGCTCAACTGGATGACGTCCGAGGTGCCGGATTTCGACGACTGTTGGGTTTCGTTGCAACCGGCAATTATTTGAAAAAGAAAAATGACGATAAGGAAGCGCATTGATTATGAAGTTTTTTGTTTTTGAAAGGGTACACATTTTCTTTTTGAGAAATAGCGTATGGTAACAGTTCAAGATTTTCGAGCGCCAGACATTCCATGTTTTGAAAACATGGAATGTCTCCTGCGCCAATGGTTTCAAAAGAAAATATGTGCCCTTTCAAATTTTTGTTAGAAAATGCAAGACAAAATTAAGTAAGGCGCCAGTTCTTAAATCCGCCAGTCGAGCCGCAGTGTGTAATTGCGCGGGCCTTCGAGCAAAGCCGGACGCAGCGTGTACTCTTCGTTGAGCAAATTGCTGCACAAAACACTGACTTTCATGGCCTCGCTCAATTTGTACGAAGCGCGTACATCAACAATCGTGGCGCCTTTGTGCGTACGCCGGAAGTTGCGAACCGCTACAAATTCGGGGGGAGTCGGCAACTCCACACCGGCAATTTTAGCCTCGAAAATCGCGTCTATGGATTGCATCGTGCTGTTGTGTTGCACCGAACCACCGAAAGAAAATCGCCCGATGTCATACTGCGCGTCGAGCTTGAACGTGTGGTTGAAGCGGTATTTCAGCACGTTGTTCGTGTCCGAAGTTTTGTACACGAACAGTTGTAAAGAGTCGCTGAATTCCTTATATTCAGGCTTGATACCCGTGTAGCCGGCCAGTATGTACAAAGTGCCTTTGCCGAGTTGTCCTTGTCCGACAAGCGAAATTTCCCCGCCGGTAATACGCGTGTCACCCGTGTTTTTCGAGCGAAATTCGGCGCTGAAAGTCAGTTGCGGCGGCGGGCCTGGATCAAGTTTGCCTATCAGCGTATCCAGCACAAACTCCATCATGTTCTGATATTCCGACACAAACGCCGTGAGGTCAGCATAGCCCTGCCATTTCCCGATGCGGAATCCCTGTTTGATACCCAGTTCGGCAGTCCAGCCTGTTTCTGAAACCAAAAGAGGATTCGGGCGTACCACATTACCGGCGCTAAAATCCGTGCTGATAAATTTTTCTGCAATCGTAGGGTATCGGTAACCCTGTCCCCAGGAAGCGCGCAGGTAAGTGGCTTGTGCAATTTGGTAGTTGGCGCCGAAGCGGAACACCGGTTTCGATTCTTTGGTCACGCCATTCGGGATCCGGAAGAGCGAATCGGGATTCACCCGAATGGTATCGGGGCTTTGCAGGCGGTTTTGTTCGTAACGCACACCCGCCGACAGGTTGAGCCGGTCGAACGCTTTGTAGTCGAATTGCAGATACCCCGCGAGGTTGCGGGTGTTGTAGTCGCCATTGTACAATTCGGCTTCCACCGTTGTATAAATTCCGACGACGCCCGTAGTCACCACAAGGCCGAGTTGGTCCATCTGGCGCTGGAATTGGTACTCGCCGTAATACATCCGGCTGTCGTTGCTTTGGTTGCCGGAGTTGTTGTTGTGGACGTAAAAATAGCGGCCCAGGAATTTGTGACGGTTGCCGCCCCGGTCGAAATACTGCACATTCGGGTCAATCATAAAGCGCAGGCGACCCAGCGATTGAGAGGCCGAGTTCAGCCCTGGCTGGTAGGCTTTCGTGCTGTCGTCGCCCCAGATGAAAAAACTCCCGCTGCGTCCGAAATTGAAATTCATGTTCAAACCCAGGCTCAGGCGGTCGCTCACGCGGTAGCGAATATTCGGCGTAACGCGGCCGTAGCGGCTGTAGGTGTCTTTGTTGTAACTGTCGCGATACAAACCGTACATGCCCAGCACGAAGTCTAATTTGTTGAATTTCTGCCGGTGGCAAAAGTTGAAACCCGCTTCTACCGGCAATTGAATTTCTGAAGAATCCGTTCCCCACCATTTTTTCGCTTCATCTTTGGGCGCGCCCCATACTTTCCCGAAAATGGCGGCACTGGTTTCGGGTTTGTCTTTGGCATAGGCCGTGCGCAGATTGATAATCCCGTTCATCGCCGACGAGCCGTACAGCGCGGAGGCAGCCCCCTTCAGCACCTCTATTTGCGCTACATTTTCCACCGGAAAATCATCCCAGTTCGGAAAACCCGCGTCGGCCTGCAAAGCCGGAATATCGTCCACGAGCATCAACACGCGGGTGCCCGCGCCGTAGGAAAACCCCGCCCCACCCCGAATACTCGCCTGTCCGTCCACAATGCTCAGGCCCGGCACTTTCACCAGCGTTTCGTCAATCGAGGTCGCGTTCGTGCTCTCCACGAGGCGCGGTTTCAACACATCGAGCGAGACGGTGACCTCGCCTAAGGGTTTTTCAAACTTGCCGGACGTGACCGTCGCCGTTTGCAACAGGTTATCCGCGTCGCCGAGTTGAATGTTCAGTTCTACCGTTTGTCCGGGTTTGAGTTGGACGCTTTGCGTTTTCGTTTCGTACCCGACGAAGGTGAAACTGACTTCGTAACTGCCCGCCGGAATTGAAATCGAATAGGCGCCGTCAGCGCCGGTGGCGGCGCCTGTTTCACCCGCTTTCACGGTCACGCCGGGCAGCGTTTCGTTCGTGGAAGCGTCCGTGACGACGCCTTTCAGGGTGGCATTTTGGGAAAAAACCGGATTTTGGAAAAGAAAGAAGAGACCTGCCGTCGCCAGGGCTATGGCAGGCAAGGAGGGAGTAAGGTGAAATCTCATGGTTAATGTTTTGGATAAAAAATGGCTCAAAAAACGGGGCTAAAAGTAAACCGATTTTGGTTTTTGAGCGCGGGGAGAAAAGATTTGTGGGAGTATGCGGTTATGTTCACAGCACAGTGTCAAGATTAATAACGAATCGGGAGGTGGAGGAGGGGGCGATGCGCAGAGCGTAGGACATTGAGTAAATGAGTGATTGGGCGAATGAGTGATTTGGCGGGCAGCAAGTTTCCAGTTTCAGGGGTAAACAAGCGGCGGTTGGAGGGAAAAGTTATTCACAGATATCTTAAGAGCCTATATTTGCGACAGGCTCACGATTCTTTTCAAATTTAAACAATATCAAATGGAACCAGTCACTACAACTGCTATGCTCGGCACAGTCGTCGGCTATTTGGCTAAAACCCTGAAAGACAACAAATCCATTCAAGATTTTTTCAAAGATTTCACCGACGCTGCGGTGGCGTGGATTCGCCCTGTTTTTCTCAAAGACGACGAATCGCCCAAAGAAGTATTGGAAAATTTGAAACAAAACCCGGACAGCCAGCCCCGGCAGGATGCCGCGAAAAATGCCCTCGCCATAGCCCTGGAGGAAAATCCACAAGCCGAAAAATGGCTCAAGGAAATGTCTGACGCCATTCAGCAGAAGCATCCCGGCCTTTTCAACATTGACAACCGGGGCGCCAACATCGGTCAGCAGAACATCGGCTCGACGGTGACCAACACCAACCCTGATTTCACTTTTAACAAATAGAAGAAATGTCGCCATGCCAGATGTCAACAATCCAAACGCCAACATAGGCCAGCAAAACATCGGCGGGCAAGTGTACAATATGTACGGCGACCGCAAAATCCCCAAAATACTCGGCGGTGCTCCCTTCATGCCCGACTTGTTCATCGGGCGCGAAGGCGAATTGGAAGCGGTGCGCCGCAAACTCTTCGAGGGCGACAACCTGCTCCTGCTCGTCAACGGACAGGGCGGCATCGGCAAAACCACCCTCGCCGCCAAATACTGGCAGCGCTTCGAAGCCGACTACCAGCACCTCGCGTGGGTGTTCTCCCAGAGCGGCATCCTCGACGCGCTGCTCCTCCTGTCGCTGCCTTTGGGCGTCACCTACCCCGACGCCATGCCCAACGAAGAGCGTCTCGGTGTCTTGCTGCTCGAAATGCGCAAGTTGCAAAAGCCTTGCCTGCTCGTGATAGACAACGCCAACGACCTCGACGACCTCAAAAACTACTACGTCGCGCTGCGCTCTTGCCCCAATTTCCACCTGCTGCTCACCACGCGCATCACAAAATTCGAGCAGGCCAAATTCCACGAAATCAAGCCCTTGCGTGACGACGATGCCCTCGCCCTGTTCGTCAGTCACTACCAACAGCACGACACGGCGGAAAACGATTTGCTAAAAAACATTTTTGCTGCCGTGGGCCACAACACGCTGGTCATCGAACTGCTTGCCAAAAACCTCGCCCGGCAGAATAACGAACTCGAAACCCGCTACCGCCTCGCCGATTTGCTCGCTGATTTGCAAAAAAAAGGTGTGCTCGCCCTCTCGCGCAGCGAAACCGTGCGCGTCGCTTATCAGGCTGGCGGGGCTGCCCTACGTGTAGAAAAACCCGAGACCATCATCGAGGCGATGTATGACCTTTCCGATTTGCCAATAGCAGAATGGGATATGCTTGTTTACCTCTCCGTTTTACCAGCCGAAAACATCCCATTCGACAACCTCAAGAAGTTGTTTCCCGGTGCCGAGGGGTTAGATACAGCCCTGCTCGCCCTCGCTCAAAAAGGGTGGATCGACTTCGACAAAAACACACGCAGTTTCAAAATAAGCCCTGTGGTGCAGGGTGTGGTGAAAAAGAAAAGCGACAACCTGCTGGAAGCCTGCCGCCCCCTGCTCGAGGGCTTGATTCGAGAACTGAACCGCGAAGTGTTGCACCTCGACAACTACAAACACTCCACCCTGTTCACCCGCTACGCGGAGGCGGTAATAGGCGCTCTTGAAGATGAGGATTTTGATGTGCTACATCTTTGTCAGAACATCGGGAATTTTCACGCTGACACCGGCGACCTGAACAAAGCCATGCAGGCCTATCAAAAAATGGCCAATGTTCAATCTGCCCTTTTGGCTTCCGAACCAGACAACCCGGACTTCAAAAACGGTTTGGCCATTTCGTACTCAAAACTCGGCGAGACGCACACTTCGCTTGGCAATTTGCAACAGGCTTTGACTTTTTTTGAAGACGAGACCAAGTTGTTTGAAGAACTCTACGACGCC
>Ga0209172_10008310_pt1 | contig 10209 bp, 9 predicted proteins | sample LarsenN4metaG_FD_184113 | JGI IMG/M metagenome (GOLD analysis project Ga0209172, IMG submission 184113) | Hot spring sediment bacterial and archeal communities from British Columbia, Canada, to study Microbial Dark Matter (Phase II) - Larsen... ...
CGAGGTCGCCCGCAAGGAAGGCGACCTGGGCGGGGCGCCGGTGCGGGTGGACGGGCGGCTGCAGCTGCTCGAGGGGCCGCGCTTCCCGCCCGGGTTCGACCAGGACCTCGTCCCCGTCTTCAACACCAACACCGCGGTCTTCGACCTGGACGCGCTCGACCGCGACTACGAGCTCACCTGGCTCTACGTCGAGAAGGTGGTCGAGGGGAGGAAGGCGGTGCAGCTCGAGCGCCTCTACCACGAGGTGTCGGCGTTCCTGCCGACGACGTACCTGGAGGTGCCGCGCCGCGGACCGCGCGGCCGCTTCTTCCCGATCAAGACGCCCTCCGACCTCGAGCGGGCCCAGGACGACCTGCGCGCGCTGCTCGCGGCGCCCCCGCTCTGACCTCGGAGGCCCTCCGCGCGAGCGTCGCACGAGGTTCGCGCGAACTCGACACGAAGTCGGCACGGAGCCGTGAGCGTCCGTGCCCTACCGTCGGGGCATGGGCGTGCTGGCCCTCCTCCTGCCCGAGCGCTGCGCCGTCTGCGGGCGGCCGGGGCAGGCGCTCTGCCCCGGCTGCCGGAACGCCCTTACCCGCCTCCGGCCGCCCGTCTGCGAGCGCTGCGGCGCGCCCGGGCCCTGGCCGGTCCGGCGCTGCGGGGAGTGTGCCGGCCGGCGCCTGGCCTTCGCCCGCGCCCGCTCCGCGCTCGTCTACGACGAGCGGGCGCGGGCGTTCGTCCGCGCCTGGAAGGAGGGCGGCCGCCGCCGCCTCGCCGGCGAGGCTGCGGCGCTCGTCGCCGAGGTCGTCCCCGCCCCCGACGCCGCCTGTCTCGTGCCCGTGCCGGGAGACCCGGAGCGGGCCTGGGCTCGCGGTCAGGTCCCGCCGAAGGCCCTGGCGGCGGCGCTCGCCCGCCGCTGGGGGATTCCCCTCGCCGACGTGCTCGAGCGGCGCCGTTCCCTCCGCCCTCAGCGCGGGCTGGCCCTCCAGGAGCGCCGCCGGAACGTGCGCGGAAGCGTGGTCGCGCGGGCCGGCGTCCCGGCCGGCGCGTGCCTGGTCGACGACGTCTACACCTCCGGAGCCACCGCCGACGCGTGCGCTCGAGCCCTGCGCGGGGCGGGCGCCCGGCGGGTCGAGGTCGTGACCCTGGCCCGGGCAATCCGTATAGATTGAGAGCGAGGTCTTCTTCCCGCTGCCGATCCGGAAAGGAGCGTTCGCCATGCAGCTCGAGGTCAAGGCCCACCACGGTTCCCTCTCCGACGCGGTCCGCGCGTACGCCGAGAAGCGCTTGGCCAAGCTCGCCAAGCGCCTGCACGAGCTGACGCGTGTCGAGGTCACGCTGTCGCGCGAGTTCAACCCCTCGATTCGCGACGACCACCGGGCCGAAGCCGTCGTCTACACGAAGGGGCCGAACCTGGTGGCACGCGAGTCCGCACCCACCTACGAGGCCGCGATCGACCTCCTCGTCGAGAAGCTCGAGCGGCAGGTCGAGCGCTACCGCGATCGGCGGGTGCACGAGCCGCGGCGCGCTGCGCAGCGGAAGGCGTCCCCTGCGGTCGTCGAGCCCCTCGGCGAGGCGAGCGAGCCGGAGCGAGCGGCGGGCGAAGCGGCGGCGTAGCGTGCCGCTCGACCCTGGCCGTCACTGGCTCGCGGCCGGCATCACCGGGCTTCCCCGCCAGCGCGAGTGGGACGCGGTCGCGGCTGCGGAAGGGCCCGGGGAGCCCGGAGCGGAGGCCCAGCTCGTCGCTCTCGCCGACGGGCGGCTCCTCGTCGAGCGCGGGCCCGCCGGCTTCGACCCCGAGCCGTGCGCGGCGGCCCTCGCGGGCCTGGTCGACCGGCCCTACCGCGCCGTCGCGGTGCGTCGCGAGGAGTTGTGGGCGGTCGGCGCCCGCGCGATCGAGGTCGCCCGCTTGGAGCCCGACCCGCCGGGGGCGGAGCTCGAGCTGACCTGGGACGGCTCCGTGCTCGCGCTTTCCGTGGACGGCCTACCCGCCGATCCTGCGCGCGCGCGAGCGCTCGAGCGGCTCGCGGCCGAGCGGGAGCACGGGCCCTACGCCGCCCACGCCCACCGTCTCGAGGACGACCTCTGGGAAATCTCGATCCTGCCGCTCTGAGGAGCCGGGAGGCAGAGCCGCTACCCTAGTCCCGTGCCGACGCAGTCCCTGGGCAAGTTCGAGCGCGTCCTCCGCGTGGGAGAGGGGCGGCGCCTGAAGCGCCTGCGGGAGCAGGCCGCCTACATCGGCACCCTCGAGCCCGAGTTCGAGCGGCTCTCCGACGACGAGCTGCGGCAGAAGACGGCCGAGTTCCGGCAGCGCGTCGAGAACGGCGAGCCGCTGGAGGACATCCTCTTCGAGGCCTACGCGGCGGTGCGGGAGGCGTTCAAGCGGACGCTGGGCGTCCGCCTCTTCGACGTGCAGCTCATGGGCGGGATCGTCCTCCACGAGGGCGACATCGCCGAGATGAAGACGGGTGAGGGCAAGACCTTCGTCGCCGTGCAGCCGCTCTACCTGAACGCGCTCACCGGCCGCAACGTCCACCTCGTCACGGTGAACGACTACCTCGCCAAGCGCGACGCGGAGTGGACGCGCCCCGTCTACGAGCTGCTCGGCATCTCGGTGGGGTACATCCAGAACCTGATGCCGTTCGCGGAGCGCCGGAGCGCGTACGGCTGCGACGTCACCTACGGGACGAACTCCGAGTTCGGCTTCGACTACCTGCGCGACAACATGGCCGTCTCGCTCGACGGGGTCGTCCAGCGGGGCCACTACTACGCGATCGTGGACGAGGTCGACTCGATCCTGATCGACGAGGCTCGGACCCCGCTCATCATCTCGGGCGAGCCGGAGACGGCGGCCGCGACCTACTACCAGTTCGCACGCGTCGTCCGGGAGCTGGAGGGCAAGCCGGCCACCCGCAAGACGGCGAAGGGCCTGGACGAGACGGAGCTGTCCGGCGCCGACTACCTGTACGACGAGAAGTTCAAGACGGTCTCGCCGGCGCAGTCGGCGATCGAGAAGGTCGAGCGCGCGCTCGGGATCGACAACCTCTACGACCCGCGCAACGTCCTCCTCGTCAACCACCTGATCCAGGCGCTCAAGGCACAGTCCCTGTACAAGCGCGACGTCGACTACGTCGTGCAGGACGGCGAGGTGAAGATCGTCGACGAGTTCACCGGCCGCATCATGGAAGGCCGGCGCTGGAGCGAGGGGCTCCACCAGGCGATCGAGGCCAAGGAGGGCGTCCGCATCCGCGAGGAGAACGTCACCCTGGCCACGATCACGCTCCAGAACTACTTCCGCCTGTACGAGAAGCTCGCCGGCATGACCGGCACTGCGAAGACGGAGGAGAAGGAGTTCGTCGAGATCTACGGGCTGCACGTGGTCGAGATCCCCACCAACGAGCCCGTGCGCCGGATCGACCAGAACGACCTCATCTTCAAGACGAAGGAGGCGAAGTTCGCCGCGGTGGTCGAGGACATCGTCGAGCGCCACGCCAAGGGCCAGCCCGTCCTCGTCGGGACGATCGCGGTCGAGACCTCCGAGTACCTGTCCGAGCTGCTCACTCGGCGCGGCATCCCGCACAACGTCCTGAACGCGAAGGAGCACGAGCGCGAGGGCGAGATCATCAAGGGCGCGGGCCAGCGGGGCGCGGTCACGATCGCGACCAACATGGCCGGCCGGGGCGTGGACATCAAGCTCGGCGAGGGCGTCCGCGAGCTGGGCGGCCTGTACGTCCTCGGCACCGAGCGGCACGAGGCCCGCCGGATCGACAACCAGCTCCGAGGACGCTCCGGGCGCCAAGGCGACCCGGGCGAGTCGCGCTTCTACCTCTCGGGCCAGGACGATCTCGTGCGCCTGTTCGCAGGCGACCGGATCTACAACATCATGAACCGCTTCAAGATCCCGGACGACCAGCCCATGGAGGCGAAGATCCTCTCGGGTCAGATCGAGAACGCGCAGAAGAAGGTCGAGGAGCAGAACTTCGTCATGCGCAAGAACGTCCTCCGCTACGACGACGTGATGAACACCCAGCGCATGGTCATCTACGAGCAGCGGCGCCGGGTGCTCGAAGGGGAGGATCTCTCGGACGAGGTTCGGGAGTGGATCCGGGAGACGGTCGAGGCGGGCGTCGCCCAGTTCACCGACTCCGAGTTCGCCGAGGACTGGGACCTCGAGGGGCTCGTCGCGCACATGCAGTCCCTGTACGGGACGGACATCACCGCCGAGGAGCTGCGCGAGGAGGTGGACGTCGGCAGCCGCGAGGCCTTGACCGAGGAGTTCGTCGAGGACGCGCTCGACGCCTACGCCGAGCGCGAGCAGGCGCTCGGCCCCGAGCTCGCGCGCGAGGTGGAGCGGTTCGTGATCCTGCAGACGGTCGACCAGCGCTGGCGCGAGCACCTGGAGGCGATGGACTACCTGCGCGAGGGCGTCCACCTCCGGGCCTTCGCCCAGAAGGACCCGCTGGTCGAGTACCGCGCCGAGGGGCACGCGATGTTCGAGGAGCTCGGCCGCACGATCCGCCAGGAGGTCGTCTTCACGCTCTTCCACGTCGCCGTCACGATCGAGGAGCCGCAGCTCGAGCCCGCGCCGGTCCGGGACGGCGGGCTCCACTACGAGCACGAGACGGCCGCGGGCGCGGACGCGATCGCAGCCGCGGGCGCCGCCACGGCGGTCGCCGCTCCGCCCCTCGCCGCGGCCGCTCCTCCGAGGCAGGGCCAGATCGTGAACGAGCACCGCGACCTCGGCCGCAACGACCCCTGCTGGTGCGGCTCGGGCAAGAAGTACAAGCGCTGCCATGGTGCGTAGCCGCCCCCGGCGGCTTCGCGCCTAGATGAGCCGCGCGCTCCTCGTCCTCGCCCTGACGAGCCTCGCCGCGTTCGTCTCGCTCTCCGTCGCCGCGGAGCGCGACGTGCTCGGCGCGCTCGACCGGGACGTCGCCGACTGGGTCGCCGCCGAGCTGCCTCGCTGGGCGGAATGGCTCGCGCGCCCCTTCTCGTGGCTCGGGGGCTGGATCGGCCTGACCGCGCTCGGCACCGCCGCGGTCATCGCGCTCGCGCGCGCGCGGGCGTGGCTCGACCTCGGCTTCCTGGTCGCGGCGCTGCTCGGGTCGCAGCTCGCCGTGGCGCTGCTCAAGGCCGGCTTCGATCGTCCGCGCCCCGACGTCGGCAGCGCCGTCCCCCTCCCGGACACGGCGGGCTTTCCGAGCGGGCATGCGACCGCGGGGGCGGCGGCCCTCGGTGCGCTCGCCGTGCTCGCCGCCGAGCGCCTGCCCTCCGGCCGCGCCCGCGCCTGGCTGGGGGTCGCGACCGTCATCCTTTGCATCGGGGTCGGCCTCTCCCGCATCGCCCTCGGCGTCCACTTCCTGACGGACGTCCTCGCCGGCTGGTTGCTCGGGCTCGCCTGGCTCGCCGCCTGCCTGCTCGCCCGCGATGCGCTCCGCGGCCCTGGAGCGCGTGGCCGTCCCGGAGCGCAGCTACCCTCTGCACGTGGCCGAGACGACGCAGACCCTGGACCAGCGCCTGGAGGAGATCGGGGCCCAGCTCGCCTGGGTCCGTGATTACCTTTGACCCGCAGGCGCTGGAGCGTCGCCGCTCCGAGCTCGAGCAGGCCATGGGCACGCCCGGCTTCTGGGACGACCAGGCCGCTGCGGCCCGCGTCTCCACCGAGCACGCGCGCCTGACGCGCACGCTCGAGCGCTACGAGCGGCTCCGGCGCGAGTACGAGGACGCGCGCGAGCTGGCCTCGCTCGGCGACGACCTCGACGAGGAGCTGGCCGAAGGGCTGCGCTCGCTCGCGGACGAGCTGGAGCGTCTGCGCGAGGAGGCGCTCTTCACCGGGCGCTACGACGCCGGCGACGCGATCCTGGAGATCCATGCCGGCACCGGAGGCACCGACGCCCAGGACTGGGCGGGGATGCTCCTCCGCATGTACCTGCGCTGGGCCGCCGACCGGGGCTTCGAGACCGAGATCCTGGAGGCGAGCCCGGGCGAGGAGGCGGGGCTGAAGTCGGCGACCGTCGCCGTCCGGGGCGAGAACGCGTACGGGACGCTCAAGGCCGAGCGCGGCGTGCACCGGCTCGTACGCCTCTCCCCCTTCGACGCCGCCCACCGCCGGCACACGGCCTTCGCACAGGTCGTCGTGGCCCCGCTCCTGCCCGAGGACGCCCCCGTCGAGATCGACGAGGCCGACCTGCGCATCGACACCTACCGCGCGAGCGGGGCAGGAGGGCAGCACGTCAACAAGACCGACTCCGCCGTCCGCATCACCCACCTGCCGACGGGGATCGTCGTCCAGTGTCAGAACGAGCGCTCGCAGGCCTCGAACAAGCAGACCGCGCTGCGCATCCTCCGGTCCCGGCTCGCGGAGCTGGAGGAGGAGCGCCGGGAGGCCGAGCTGGCCAAGGAGCGCGGCGCCGCGCAGGACATCGGCTTCGGGAGTCAAATCCGCTCCTACGTGCTGCACCCGTACCAGCTCGTCAAGGACCACCGCACCGGTTACGAGGCCGGGAACGCCCAGGCCGTGCTCGACGGCGACCTGGACGGGTTCGTGCGCGCGTACCTGCTCGCCAAGGCAGCGGGGAAGGTGGTGTAGGAGGTCGATGGACGGGTCAGCTAGAATCCGCGCTTCCCACGAACCGGAGCAGCCGACCCCGGCTGCGTCGCTTTCCGCCCGGTGCTGGACGACGTGACAGAGACCGAGACGACGACGGCTCTCGCCGAGCCCGAACCCATCGCCGAGGCCGTGGCGGCGCCCGTGGCCGCGGAGCCGGGCGGCTCGACGATGATCGTCTTCGAGGACGTGCGGAAGGTGTACGAGCCGGGCGTGGTCGCGCTCGACGGGGTCTCGTTCACGATCGACAAGGGCGAGTTCGTCTTCGTCGTGGGCGCCTCCGGCTCTGGCAAGTCGACCATCGTCCGGCTCCTGCTCAAGGAGATCGAGCCGACCGCCGGCAGGATCCTCGTCGGCGGCCGCGACCTCGGCCGGCTCAAGCGCTCGAAGGTCCCGCTCCTGCGTCGCAACCTGGGCTGCGTCTTCCAGGACTTCAAGCTCCTTCCCAACCGAACGGCGGCCGAGAACATCGCGTACGCGCTGCGCGTCCAGGGCGAGTCGAGCGGGCAGATCCGGCGGAAGGTCCCGGAGGTGCTGAACCTCGTCGGGCTGGCCCACAAGATGAACTCGCGCCCGGAGGAGCTGTCGGGCGGCGAGCAGCAGCGCGTGTCGATCGCCCGTGCCTTCGTCAACCACCCGCCGTTGCTCCTCTGCGACGAGCCCACCGGCAACCTCGACCCGGACACGTCGGTCGGGATCATGCAGCTCCTCTATCGGATCAACCGGACCGGGACGACCATCCTCATGGTCACGCACGACCGCGAGATGGTGGACAAGATGCGCAAGCGGGTGATCGCGCTCGAGGACGGCCGGCTCGTCCGCGACGAGCGGCGCGGGGGGTACACGGAGGCGTGAGCAGGACCCGGCTCGTCTTCGTCGAGGCGCTCCGCTCGATCGGAGCGAACGTCTCGACGACCGTCGCCTCCGCCGTGTCGGTGCTGATCGGGATGTTCCTGATCGGTGTCTTCATCGGCCTGGGCACCTGGCTCGTCTCCTGGTCGGACGACAAGAAGCGCGAGCTGGCCGTGCACGTCTTCATCAAGGACGCGGCCACGCCCAAGCAGGTCAACGAGCTGCGCATCCGGCTCGAGTCGGACCCGCGCGTCAAGGAGGGCGGCATCACCTACATCTCCAAGGAGCAGGCGCTCGCGATCATGCGCAAGAAGGCGCCGGAGCTGACCGCGAACCTCGCCTCCAACCCGCTGCCCGCGTCCTTCGACGTGGTTCCCCGGCGCGGCGAGGACACGGAGGCGATCGCGCGGGCGATCCAGGAGGCCAAGCTCCCTGCCGTCGAGCAGGTCCGCTGGGGCAAGGAGGTCTCGAAGCGCATCCTCCAGGTCGCGCGCGCCATCCAGGTGGTGTTCCTGATCGCGGTGCTCGTGCTCCTCGCTGCGTCCACGATCCTGATCGCGAACACGATCCGGCTCTCGATCTTCGCCCGCCGGCGGGAGATTGAGGTGATGAAGCTTGTCGGTGCGAGCAACTGGTTCGTCCGCGGACCCTTCATGCTCGAGGGCCTGCTCACCGGGCTCGCCGGGTCCCTCGCCGCCGTCCTCCTCCTCTTCCTCGGTCGCGAGGTGGCGATTCCCGCGGTGCTCGGCCACCTGCAGGACGACCCCGACGTCCGCGCGCTCGCCTTCACCTGGACGGCCGCGATCCTGGTCGCGCTCGGACTCGGCATCGGCGCTCTCGGCTCGGGCCTCACGCTGCGCCGCTTCCTGCGGATCTGACCCGGCCTGCGGACCCGACCCGTTCCCGCGGATCTGGCCCCCCTGCGGACCCGACCCCGCTCCCGGGATCTGGCCTGCGGGTCTGATCACCGGGATGACGGAGGCCAAGTGACACTTTGTCACTTGGCCCAGGGGTGGGCGGCTACGGTTCCCTGATGGGCAGCCGGCGACCTCCCGGGGGACGGCAGAAGCGGCCGAGCCGCTCCGAGCGGGCTGCCCGCCGCTCGCCGCAGGCGCTACGCCACGCCGAGCGGCGGATCGCGATCACCCTCCCGCAGCGCCGGACGCAGCCCGAGCGCGTCGTCGCCCATCTCGGGCCGACGAACTCGGGCAAGACGCACGCCGCGCTCGAGGAGCTCGCCGGGCGCGGCGCCGGCGTCTACGCGGGGCCGCTGCGCATGCTCGCCCAAGAGGCGCACCGGCGCCTCTCCGCTCGGCTCGGCGAGCACGCAGTCGGGCTCGTCACCGGCGAGGAGCGCGTCGACGAGCTCGCTCCCGTCCTCTGCTGCACGGCCGAGATGGCTCCGGAGTCGGGCGAGCTGCTCGTCTTGGACGAGATCCACTGGGCCGACGACGAGGAGCGGGGCTCGGCCTGGACGAGGCTCCTGCTGGCAGGCGAGTACCGTGAGATCCTCCTGCTCGGCGCGCTCGACGCGCTGCCCTTGGTGGAGCGCGCGTTCCCGCAGGCGGAGATCAAGGTGTTCGAGCGGAAGGTGCCGCTCGAGTGGATCGGCGAGCGGACGCTGCCCTCGCTCGAGCCGGGCACCGTCGTCGTCGCCTTCAGCCGCCGGGCCGTGCTCGCGCTCGCCGGGGAGGTGAACCGGTTGCGCCCGGGCCGCGTGGCCGTCCTCTACGGCGCCATGCCGCTCGCCTCGCGCCGGGAGGAGATCGAGCGCTTTCTCTCCGGCGCGGCCGACGTGTGCGTGGCCACCGACGTGCTCGGGCACGGGGTCAACCTCCCCTGCGAGACCCTCCTCTTCGCCGAGACGACGAAGTTCGACGGCGAGGCGCGCCGCCCGCTCTACCCCTGGGAGCTGGCGCAGATCGCCGGCCGGGCCGGCCGCTTCGGCCTCGTCGAGCGCGGGCACGTAGGCGTGCTGACCGGGCTCGGCTGGGGCGACCCCGATCCCGAGCTGGTCGAGGCGGCGCTCGAGCCCCACGTGCTCCTGGACGGTGGCTACCGGGGCTACCGGCGCGTGGACGAGGCGCGCATTCGCCCGCGCCTCTCCGACTTGGGCGTGGACGATCCGGCCGACCTGGACGCGGCGCTCGTCGCCTGGCACCGCGTGGCGTTGCGCGAGTGGGCGCACGAGAGCTGGCTCGCGGTCGAGTCGCTCCAGCCCCTGCGCATGCGCCTGGACGCGGTCCAGCGCCGGCTGGCGGCGCGAGGGCGGCGGCTCTCGCTCGCGGACACCTGGAAGCTCGTCAACGCGCCCGCCGACGAGGACCTCCTCGAGCTGCTCGCCACGCTCGCGCTCGCCATCGCCGGCGATCGCGTGGCGCGGCCCCACCTGGCGTTCCTGCTCGACACCGCGCGCCTGCGCGACGCCTCGCTCGAGGACGCCGAGCAGGCCGGGCGCGAGGCGAGCCTGCTGCGCTGGTTCGCGCTCCAGTACCCCGGCGTGGGCGGGGTCACGATCGAGCGGGCGGCCGCGCTCGAGGAGGCCGCCGCGGAGCGCGTGGTCGCCCGCCTGCGGGTGGAGGTGGAGTCGCCGACGATCGGCCGCTGTCGCTCTTGTGGCCGCTCCTGCCCGCCCTGGTTCCCGCTCTGCGACCGCTGCGCGGGGATCGCGCGCCGGTCCTGATATGAAGCCCGGGTGACCCCCGACGAGCTGCGCGCGCTGCCCCTCTTCTCCGGCCTCAGCGACGCCGGTCTGGAGCGCCTCGCCGCAC
>Ga0209172_10008311_pt1 | contig 10208 bp, 10 predicted proteins | sample LarsenN4metaG_FD_184113 | JGI IMG/M metagenome (GOLD analysis project Ga0209172, IMG submission 184113) | Hot spring sediment bacterial and archeal communities from British Columbia, Canada, to study Microbial Dark Matter (Phase II) - Larsen... ...
CGGCTGTCATTCAGCAGTGACTTTGAACACGTGTAACCCGTACAATTTGACCGAATTCATCGGGTTTACCAAAAACAGACACTACCCTCGAGCGCTTGCGTGCCATTCAAAGTTTGACATTCTTCAACCGCAGACTGTTCGTCACCACGAACACACTGCTGAATGCCATCGCGCCTGCGGCGAGCATGGGGTTCAACCACCCCAGCGCGGCCGCGGGGATCAGAATCACGTTGTAGAAGAACGCCCAGAATAGATTTTGTTTGATCGTGGAAAGCGTCTTGCGCGACAGGGAGATCGCGCGCGCCACACCGCGCAGGTCGCCGCTTATCAACGTCACGGGCGCGGCGGCAATGGCAACATCGGTACCGGTGCCAATGGCAATACCCACGTCCGCTTGCGCGAGCGCGGGTGCATCGTTGATTCCATCCCCCACCATGGCGATTACATTTACGATTCCAGATTTTCGATTGACAGTTGACGATTGCTGGAGTTTTTTGACCTCGCTTGATTTCCCTTCGGGCAATATCTCAGCGAGCACTTCATCAATTCCAACCAGCTTCGCAATTGCCTCGGCAGTCTTCTGGTTATCGCCTGTGATCATCGCAACTTTCAAACCCATGCGATGCAGTTCGGCGATCGCCTCTTTCGAATTCTCCTTCAGCGTATCAGCCACCGCGATCACACCCGCTACTTCTCCATCCAACGCGACCAACATCGCCGTCTTGGCTTCGGATTGCAATCGTGCAACCTCAGCTTCAAGTCCATTCAAGGGATAGCTTCGGGCGGTCATCATGCGGAGATTACCCACGGCAACGCTTCTTCCCTCCACTTCTGCCTGTACGCCCTGCCCAGCCTCTGCCGCAAACCCGGCCGGTTCAGCCAAACTCAAACCCCGCGCGGTCGCCTCCGCCCAGATCGCCTCTCCCAGCGGATGTTCGCTCCCCTTTTCAACGCTTGCCGCAAGGCGCAGCAACTCCTCCCCCTTCCACTTTCCATTGACGACAATATCGGTTACTGCGGGTTGTCCCTTTGTGATGGTTCCGGTCTTATCAAGCACGACCACATTGACTTTGCCCGCCCGTTCGAGCGCCTCGCTATTTTTGAAGAGCACACCCAACTCCGCGCCTTTGCCTGTTCCGACCATCACAGCCGTCGGCGTGGCGAGACCCATCGCGCATGGACAGGCAATCACAAGCACGGCAACCATGTTGATCAACGCGCGGGTGAATTGATCGTCAACTTGAGGAGCAAGAAAATACCAACCTGCAAAAGTCAACAATGCAATGACGATCACCACCGGCACGAAGACAGCCGAGACCTGGTCTGCAAGCTTTTGGATAGGAGCCTTGCTGCCCTGTGCATCTTCGACGAGTTTGATGATCTGTGCGAGCGCGGTCTCTTTTCCGACCTTCGTCGCCTCGAATTTCAACATGCCGAGTTTGTTCAACGTCGCGCCTACCACCGGGTCGCCTTGTTTCTTTTCGACGGGAAGCGATTCACCGGTCAGCATGGATTCGTCCACGGCACTGCGACCCTCGACAACCACGCCGTCCACCGGTATCGTTTCACCAGGCTTGACGAGCACCACATCCCCGACGCGGACCTCGTCCACGGGTAACTCAATCTCAAGTCCGTCGCGAACGACGCGCGCGGTCTTCGCGCGTAATCCCATCAACTTTTTGATTGCCTCGGAGGTGCGTCCTTTTGCGCGCGCTTCCAGATATTTGCCCAGCCGAATCAATGTGATGATCACCGCGGCTGTTTCAAAATAGACATGACCTGAGATCGCTCCAAATGTGATGAACACGGAATAAATATATGCCACCGAAGAACCCATTGCAATGAGCACATCCATATTGGCGGAACCGTTGCGAAGCGATTTGTACGCGCCGACGTAATACTGCCACCCCACATAAAATTGCACAGGCGTCGCAACCAGCATCATCGCGTAATGCACCCAGTCGGCGTGCGACCACATGCCCAGTAAGTTAAAATCGCGCAACATGGAAAAGACGAACAACGGGACCGTGAAGATCAAGCCGATGGTAAGCAAACGGAATTGTTCATTGATCTCATGCTCACGCGCTTTCGCCTCGGCATCTTCCGCCTCGCCGCCCAACTCAACCGCGTCGAAGCCAGCCTGCCGCACAGCCGCACGAATCTCAGCCTGGCTGACGATGGTCGGCACATATTTCACGCGCGCTTTTTCGTTGGCGTAGGTCACTTGCGCGTCGACCACACCTTCAAGCTTTAGCAATGCCTTTTCTAACCGTCGCGCGTCGTTATCGTCGGATAATCGTTTGATGACGAGTTCGGCATCGCCGGTGGCAACCCCGTAACCCGCGCGTTGGACGCGCGCGATCATGTCGGGGAGACCGAGTTTGGCGGAATCAAAATCCACAGTGGCGCGCTCGGAGGAAAGATTTACGACAGCGGTGTTCACCCCGTCGAGCTTCTTCAGATTGCGCTCAACCGTCGCGACGCAATTCGCGCACGTCATGCCGGTGATCGGGAGAGTGAGTTGTTTACTCGCGGTCATACAAAGTCCTCACGAGTGCGGAGTACGGATTAAGTACTCCGCACTCCGTACATTTGTCAGAGGGCAATCAATCCCTCGACAGGATAGTTAATCTCAGCCAGCAACGCTTTGATCTTCGTCTCGTCGGCTGGCGCGTCGAAGGCGATCTGGACCTTCTTCGTGTCCAGATCCGCCTTGACCACTTGTACGCCCTGCAATTCGCCCACTTCCATTTCGATGGTGTGAGTGCAGTGCTCACAATGTATAGCTGGAACGGAATAGGTAACTGTAGTCATGGTTTTCTCCTTTTAAATTAGTATTATTCTTCGATCGGAATAACGATTAACTCGCCGATCATTCCGGCTTCTTTATGCCCTTCTACAGAACAAAAGAACTGATACGTGCCCGGCTCCGAAACTGTCAATTCAAGAATGGTAATCTCACCCACTTGTGCGGACGCATGCACATCGAAATTCGACTCCTCGCCATGGGCATGATGCGATTCTGAGCCGCTATCTTTTGTGACGGTTACCTTGGCATCGATCTTTTCGATGACAAAATCGTGCTCGACTTGACCCTTGTTCTCAAGGGTTATCACGACTGGCTGACCCGCCGCAACCGTCACAGCGAACGGGGAGTATGCAAAATCTGTTAAGTCCAAGGCGATCGCTGTCTTGGGGGCAGAGGTTCCTGCACATGCGGCAAGCAGGAAACTTACGATAAGAATGAGGAGTAATTTTCTCAACATGCGTTTCTCCACTCATCAGACCTTGGCAGACATTTCGAACACTTCGGTGATTTCCTTCAACACGCGCTGGCGTTCCTTTTTATCGTTTCCCTGAATCGCAGTGATCACGCACGAATTCAGATGGTTCTCCAAGATCTGCGTGCTGACCTTGTTCAACGCGGCATCCACCGCCTGAATCTGGCGGATCACGTCGATGCAGTACGCGTCCTCCTCCACCATGCGGATGACACCGCGCAAGTGGCCTTCGATGGTTTTCAAACGACGGAGTGTGATTTCGGTTTCCATGTTTCCTCTGAGTTTCGAGACGGTCGACTTCGCAAGGTCCTTACCCCTCCCAGGGGGGTGGGGATAATATAGCTCACCGATATATATTCGTCAAGCCCGGTGGGACGCGGTTCATCATCCTCTTTGATGACATCTGTCACTTACTCGCCACGTTGTTCCCACATAGACTATTTATCGAGGATTTTGAACATCCGAATTATCGGTTATGGATCACAAAGACACCCGTGGGCTGGGTCTGGCAATCCATCCGGCGGGCAAAGGAAGGTATCCATGCAAATCACACGTCAAGCTGACTACGCAACACGCGCCATTTTATATCTGGCGCGCACAGGGCGTGGTGAACGCATCTCCACCAGCCAGGTTGCAAAGGAACAACGAATTCCACCGTCGTTTCTGGCAAAGATCATTTCCCAACTCTCGGTCGCAGGTTTACTGCACACCTCGCGCGGCGCGCACGGCGGCATCTCCCTCGCTCGCAACCCGGACGAGATCACTCTTCTCGAAGTGGTCGAAGCCATAGATGGTCCGATACAACTCAACATGTGTGTCGAACAAAAGGGCGAATGCGTGTTCGAGGAGAATTGCCCCCTGCAACCGGTCTGGTCCAGCGCGCAGAATGAACTGGTAACGAAACTAAGAAACACGAATTTTGCACAACTTGCTGGATAATAAATAAATCGGACAATTCATGGTATAAAGGGCAGACTATGAACCTACCCATGTGGCGCAAGGCTCTTACAGTAATCCCCAGTGTGACCAAAGAGGAATGGAACCGCCTCGACACAGTCTCTCGCTGGCTGATCTCCACGCGTGCGGCTGTGCTAGTGATGACCTTCATGTCGGCGGCTCTCGCGGGTCTTTTTGCCTGGCGCGACAACTCTTTCGCAGTATTACCGTGGATCGCTTTGGTGCTCGGCCTGATACTCGCACACGCAAGCAATAACCTGCTGAACGATTATGTGGATTATGCACGCGGCGTGGATCAACAGAACTATTACCGTACCATGTACGGTCCCCATCCCCTCAACGATCAATTACTTGGCAAACGCCAGCATCTCACCTATTTTGGCGTAACGGTCCTGCTGGCTTTCGCTTGCGGATTGTATCTTATGCGCTATAACGACTACGACTCCCAAGCCTGGTTCCTGCTCGGCGCAGGCGCATTCCTGTTGTTGTTCTACACATGGCCACTCAAATACATTGCGTTGGGTGAAGTTGCGGTCTTTTTGGTTTGGGGTCCGTTGATGGTTGGCGGCGGATATTACGTGATCACTGGCAGTTGGAGCGCAGATGTCATGCTGATTGGCGCAATCTACGCCCTCGGTGTAACAACTGTCATCTTCGGCAAGCACATCGACAAGATCCTGGTAGACCGCGAGAAACGCATCCATACATTACCCGTGCTTCTCGGTGAAAAACTGTCCCGCTATATCGTCATCAGCATGATGGTTCTGCCCTACTTCCTTGTCCTGTACCTCATCATAGTGCGAGGATTTTCGCCGGTGCTACTTGTGACCTTCTTCGCTATTTCTCGCTTGCGACAGATCATGCCGTCACTTTTGAAGCCGAAACCATCCGAACGTCCTGCTGATTTTCCTGACGGTCAGGGTGGCTGGCCCCTCTACTTCGCTCCGATCGCCTTTGTCTATAACCGCACATTCGGTTCATACTTTATGCTGGGCATACTCGCAGATGCGGTCTTGAAAAAGTTTTTTATCTAACTTTCAAGGCTCATCAAACAAACCTACAGGGCGGACACAACGTAAAATTTGATCGCTTGAACAGCGGAGGTGTTATTGGAAAAACGCTCCCCCACAACCTTCTGGCAGGGCTTCTGGCGATTGGCTGATCCAAAAATTTCCCTCGCTTCCTTTGCATCTATGTTTTTAGGCGCATGTGCCGCGGCGGCGGATGGACCGCTTCATTTCGGGTGGCTGGCTGTCACCATCCTGGGAATCTTCGCCATCGAAATCGCCAAGAACGCCTCCGGCGAGATCTTCGATTGGAATACCGGAAATGACCAGGCTGTTCAGGAGAAAGACCGTTCTCCGTTTTCCGGGGGAAAACGCGTCTTGGTGGATGATCTACTCACGAAGAAACAGACTATGGGAATCGCGCTGGTTTGCTACGCGCTTGGAAGTTTGGCGGGGCTGGCAATCGTCTTTTGGCGAGAACCTGCGGTATTGTGGCTGGGTGTTATTGGCGTAGCGCTTGCTTTCTTTTATCATGCTCCACCCTTCAAACTTTCTTATCGCGGTTTGGGCGAGCTAGCAGTGACAATGGCTTACGGACCCATCATCTGCACCGGAACGTATCTTGTCCAGCGCGGCTCGGTTTCGTTGGACTTAATCCTTGTCTCAACCATGCTCGGCATTTTGATTGGGGCATTCCTGTTCATCAATGAATTTCCTGATTATCGGGCAGACCAAACTGCAAACAAGAACACCCTCGTGGTTCGGCTTGGCAGGAAACGCGCAAGCCGGGTTTTTGCCGGTATTCTCGCGCTGCCCTTTGCTGTACTACTGATACTGCCCTTTGTGAACCTCCCCTTCACGCTCTGGCTGGGCTTGATAGCAGCAGTCCCGGCATACAGTGCCATAAAACGTTTGCTTGAAAATCCCGAAACCACCAGCCAGATAATTCCAGCACAGGTTAACACCTTGCTGACGTTTGTGCTATTTGCCTTGGGCACTGGCATGGGCTTCCTAATAATGTAAACTGTCCGAAACATGAACAGGATCAGCCCGCATAACAAGGTGATCGGTTCTCTTCCAACTGGTCAGGGGGTGCCAGCAACGCAGCGTTGCCTTCCTCGAATAGTGCCAACAGCCTTTTGTGGTGTAGGGTGAAAAACATTTCAGGGACTTCTCGTTGGAGAAAATGGAGACTATCATCCAATAAATCCAATGGGGATCGCTCGAATGATCGGGAACGCCAGTTGTAATTGATGCTGTCCTAAACAACTGACGGGCGCCGCGTAGGCGCCCGTCAGTATAATTATTCCCACCCTCTGACCACTTAATCGAACTTTACGGTGTGTACGCCCTCATTGTTTCCAGGGCGGCCTCAAGCAAAGCCTTCGCATACGCAGAGTTGTGAACGCCATTGCTCTGGTCGTAAGTTACGAACTTGTAGTTCCACATTGCTTGCGCAACCGCTTCAGGAACTACCAGGGGAGCATCCGCCGAGGGATTCTTGAAGGTACTCGTCGCCGCGTCGAAAATGCCCCACAAATCGGTTTCGGGGTTCAGCATTTTCTTGTCTACAAAGAGGGTATGGAGTTCTTCGAGCATCTCCTTGACCTCAGTTTGCGCGCCATTGACGTCAAAGTTCTCGGCATCCGAATGGCAGTCCGTGCAGCGCGCCACATTGGGCAGGTAGGTATGATTGGCATCAGCGCCCATATGGCAGGCTACGCAAGTGTCATCCACGCCCTTGTAGTGAGAGCTGGGATTCCCGGTCAGACCAAGACCGCCTTCGCCAAGCAACATCTGGGCTTCGACACCGTAATGAGTGCCAAATCGCTGAGTCGTAATTGCGACGTTTCCGTCCTTGACTTCGGGCTTGGGGTTGCGGATCTGGTGGCAGTTGGCGCACAAATTCCCGGCACCACCGTCATAGGTTCCTTCGGAGTACTCCATCTTCACAGGTTGTGCAGCGCCAGTTAGAGCCCAATCCTCACCCGTGTAGGTCATGTGGATGTTGTGGCAGGTGCGGCAATCAAAGGGCGAGACGTTTGTCACACCCGTAACCGACGCATCATGAGGAGGCAGACCAGCGTTGATACGTGCCTTTGAGCCTTCGGTGCCGTGACAACCGGCACATGCAGACGGGGTGTCTGAAGCGCCTTCGCCTCGAATGAAGGATTCGCCCGTTCCATGCACAGAATTCTCCCTGAATTGCCCCTCCTTGGAAAGGATAACGGTCGTATCGTTATGGCATTCGGTGCAGGTTAGATCCGCGGCTGCTGGCGCAGGGCCGGGTTCCCCTTGTGGACCTGGAGGACCGGCAGGACCGACGGGGCCGGGTTCCCCCTGCGCTCCGCACGCTGCAAGAAACACAGAGGCGATAAGCAGGGTCCCGATCAAAATGAGTATTTTCTTAGTAGACATTATTTGAATTCTCCTTTTCGTTTAGGATCAACATCGATTTCCTTAAAACTTTTCGATAGAGCACCTCCTCAATTAAATAAAGAAGTAGGAGTGATGCTTTAATCTCCTGCTTATTCTATTATAAGTTACGGTCATGAGCGAAGAACGGATGTCATACTGATATCGGATAAAAGTAATTCATTTTAGGATATTCAATTAATCGCTGGAAGGCAGGAATGGCTGGATTAGGCAGGGATTCAATGTTGGAAATATGGACGTTTTAAGGCAGAAATGATGTTTATAGTAGGAAAATGTGACAGTCTGCACTTATTTAGGTGGTTATTAACCTGTACCATGACGATTGGATAAGTCTACCTAATTTACGGGAGAAGCCAAACAATGAAACCGTCGACTTCCATGTTTTTCTGCGCCGGTCTCTTAGCCTTGCTGGTGACCCTCGCGGCTCTTGTTTTGGTTCCTTCGCAGAGCGCTTATGCTGTAGAGCCAATCAAGCAGGATCCGAACGCTTGCCTGGAATGCCACGGGCAGGCCGGTACATTGTGGGAAGGCAGCCAGCACCGTGAGAGCAATATCAGTTGTGTAGTATGCCATAAGCTTGCCAATACCGAAGGAAAACATCCTGAAAGCGCTAAATACACAGTTGAAACGGAAGAGTCAACCTGTTTGGTGTGTCATGCAGAGATCGCCGGGGAGAATATCGCCGGAGACCTTGCGATCAGCAAACATGGTCAGATCGGCCTGACGTGTATCAGTTGCCACGAACAACATTCTCAAGGCCTCAAGCTGGCTCCCGGATCGAGAACTGTTTGCGAGAACTGCCATAAGTCGGACATGAGGACCGTGGTCGAATCGACCCATTTTGCGGCGGGTCTCAGCTGCGTCAATTGTCACATGGGTGAGGATAAAAACCACACCCTCGTTGTGTCGGTAACCACCTGCGACAAGTGTCACACGGACCTCCACGCAGCAAGACGGATGCTCGATGCCGGGCTCGAGATCGAGGTTATGGATGAGCCCGATGCCCTGGTTGAAGTGGAGCCGACGCCCGAAGTACCAACCATCCCTGAGTCCGAGGCGAATGCCGGCGGGATAAGCTTGCCGTCGTGGGTATACGTTCTCGCAGGCACGCTCATCGGAGGGATCATCTCGTGGGCTGTTCTTGGTAGAGACCCGGGCATTTCATCCAAGAGTAAAAAGTCCTGAGATTTGCCTGGAGGCTCATCATGAAGGAACGCGATAACGAACAACAGATTGGATCAGAGAAAACACAAGGCACCACGCGCCGTGAATTCCTAAAACTCGCCGGAGCGGTGGTCGCGGCTGCCGGCGTGACACAGTTTATGGCAGCCAAGACCCTCTCTGCCCGCGCATCGTCAGGCGATGGCGAAAGCGGGAGCGGTCATCAATGGGGCATGTTGATCGATATCAATCTGTGCATTGGATGTCAATATTGCACCTACGCATGCAACGCCATCAATAATCTTGCTGACGATATGCGCTATTGCGTTGTCACAACCGAGACGACACAATCTGGCGATGAATTCTTCCTCTCCCGTCCTTGCATGCACTGTGATGAAGCCCCGTGTGTACATGTTTGTCCGGTCGGTGCAACATACAAACGTCCGGATGGAATCGTTGCAATGGATTACGATCTTTGCATCGGATGCCGGTACTGCCAGATCGCATGTCCATACGAGGCTCGCGTATTCAACTGGAGAGAACCGATCGAATTGAGTCCCCAGTCGCCAACCTTTGGGTATCAGGAGGTCCCGAATCGCCCGCGTGGAGTGGTTGAAAAATGCACGTTCTGTTCGCATCGTATTGACGCGGGCTTGGAACGCGGTCTCATCCCCGGCGTGGATACTCAGGCGACTCCCGCCTGCGTGGTGGCTTGTCCCACCACCGCCCGCATTTTTGGCGATCTGAATGATCCAGCCAGCCCGATCTCAACAGCACTTGCAGACACAAAAGTCACACTCCGCCTGCGCGAAGAACTCAGCACGGAACCACGCGTATTTTATATTCCCCCCAATGCCGAGACAGAGAATCCTTTTCAAGGAAATTGAACATGGAATCCAACATTCACCATCCCAGGCTTCGAATCGGCAAGGTCAATCTGGATATTTTTCCCTACTGGGTTGGACTCCTGTTAATTGGAATCCTATACGGACTCATCGGGGCGTTCGTTGTGTTACGCGATGGTCTGCAGGTTACGGGACTCTCGAATAAGGTCCCTTGGGGGTTGTGGATTTCCATTGATCTATCCTCAATCGCATTGGGTGGCTCAGCCTTTGTGTTCGGTGTGATCGTCTACCTCTTGAAACTGAAGCGATTCGAGGTGATCGGTAAGCTTGCCGTGCTCCTCGGTTTCCTCGCATATTCCACGGCAGGCATGGTTCTGCTGTTTGACCTGGGCCAACCGCTCCGCTTCTGGCATCCGGTCGTTTTCTGGCAGCCTCATTCCCTTCTTTGGGAAGTGACCATGTGCGTGGTGTTATACCTTGGCGTTCTCGTCGCCGAGATGGTTCCCATCGTTGTTGACCAT
>Ga0209172_10008317_pt1 | contig 10205 bp, 9 predicted proteins | sample LarsenN4metaG_FD_184113 | JGI IMG/M metagenome (GOLD analysis project Ga0209172, IMG submission 184113) | Hot spring sediment bacterial and archeal communities from British Columbia, Canada, to study Microbial Dark Matter (Phase II) - Larsen... ...
CTCGTGGTGGATGATCTTCTCGAGCAGCATCGCCGGCGAGTTCCAGTCGACGCGGCGCAGCTGCAGGAAGCCGGGGTTGAACCAGCTCGACAGCAGGTGCAGGAAGTCGGCCTCGATGGCGGCGAAACCGGGCCGCTCGCGCAGCCGCCGCAGCAGCGCGCGGCGCAGCCGCAGCACCGCCGCGGTGCCGCCGGGCATGCGGTTCAGGCGCCGCAGCAGTTCCTGGCGCGGCGGCTCGACGGCCGTGGTCAACGCCATCAGCGTGGCCGCGCCGGGTTCGGCGGCATAGGCCTCGGCGCGGCGCAGCACGGCCTGTGGGTCGGGGCTGAGGTCGGTGGCGAGGAAGTCGAACAGCGCGTCGAGCTGCTCGTCGTCGAGGTCCTCGAGGCGGTCGATCATCTCGACGGCGATGGCCATGCCGTTGAGCTCGGCGGTCTCGTCGAGCAGCCGCTTGCACATCAGGCGCATGCGACGCATCGCGCGGGCGGCGCGCTGGCGGGCGGTGGCCTGCAGCGCGGCTTGGCGGACGTCATCGAACATGGCGGGCCTTCGCGGCGGGCAGCGTGGTCTTGTTGCGCCGCACCTGCCGGCGCAGCTTCTTCAGCGCCGCCAGCTGCGCCATCAGGTGGTCGTGCATCGCACGCTCGGCACGTGCGGCGTCGCGCTGGCGGAAGGCGTCGATCAGCACGCGGTGCTCGTTGATCGACGCGTCGATGCGCCCCGGCAGCGCGAGCTGCGCGCCGCGCATCAGGCGGATGAACTTGCGCAGGTCGCCGGTCACGCGGTCGAGCCAGCGGTTGGCCGCCAGCGCCTGCACGAAGGAGTGGAATTCGTGGTTGGCGCGGTAGTAGCCGTCGATGTCGTGCGCCGCGGCGTGGCGCTCGAGCACGTCGTGCAGGCGTTCGAGGTGGCGCAGGTCGAGCTCGCTCGCCTTGGCCGCCGCCTCGAAGGCGCAGCGGCCCTCGAGCAGCGCCATCACCGGGAACAGCGCGTCGGCGTCGGCCTCGGTCAGCTCGACGACGCGGCAGCCGCGGTGCGGCACCAGTTCGACCAGCGCCTCGGCGGCCAGCACCTTGAGCGCCTCGCGCAGCGGCGTGCGGCTGATCTGCCAGGCCTCGGCCAGCGCCTTCTCGTCGATCCAGTCGCCGGGGGCCAGCTCGCGCTCGAAGATCATCGTGCGCAGCCGCGTGGCCACGCCGTCGTGCAGCGAGGTGCCGCGCAGCGGCAGCACGGCGGCGGTGGCGGGCGGCTCGGGCATGCGGGCAGCGTAGTGGCAATTCTGCAATTACGCAATCACGGAGACCCGCAGGCGGACCGGCGGACCGGCGGACCGGCGGGGGGGCCGCGCGGGCCGCGTCGCGTGAACAAGTCGCCACCCGCGCCGCAGGCCCAGCCCGCGCCGGCGGCGCCTTCAGATCGGCTTCAGTTGGCGCCCCGACAGTCCGCCGCGATGACGACGAAGCCCTACCGCACCGCCTGGGCGTGGATCGGCGTGGCGCTGTTGACGGCGTCGTGCGCCCACCCGCCTTCCGCCGATCCACCGCTGCAGGCCACCAGCGCCCGGGCACAGGCCTGCGCCGAGTGGTTCGACACGCTCGACGCCGCCGTCGCGCAGGCCGGCGTGGCCGATGCCGGCGCCCACCGCGTGGCCGGCTATCCGTACCTGCGCGCCGACCGGCTGACGGCCTCGTTCGCCGGCGCGCTGGACCCCGCGCGTCCCGACGCCCGCTTCGCCGACTGGGTGGAGCGGCTGCGTGCGCAGGACCTGGACCGGCGCCGCAGCGAGATCGCCAACCTCGACGCCCCGACGCTGAACGCGCTCGGCGTGCCCGACGCGGCGCAGGCGCTGGCGCGCACCGAGCAGTGCAGCGGCCAGCTCGCCGCCGAGGACCTGGCCGCGCCGGCGCGCCGCGCCGCGCTGCCCAGGCGCGCACAGTTGCCCGACGACTACTCGCCGTGGATGCGCTACTCCGGCGTCTACGCGGTGGCGCGCTGGCCGTTCGCGGTCGGCGTGGCCGGCTGGCAGCGCGAGGCGCACGAGATGTTCCGCCACGCCGCGGAATCGGAGCCGCCGGCCGACACGCTGCGCTGGTACCTGCCGCCCGGCGCCGGCGCCAGCGAGGACGCGGTGCACGCGACGATGCGCGCGCTGCCGCGCGACGCTCTCGGCATCCCGCGCCCCGACGCGGCACAGCTCGAGCTGCTGTTCGACGCCAACGCGCCCACCTTCGCCGTCGAGACCAGCGGCGCGCACGACCGGCCCGGCCGCGTGCGCTTCGACGCCGGCGGCACGCCGGCGGTCGACACCGCCGAACCGGTGGTCTACCGGCGCGCGGCCTACACGCGGCTGGGCGATCGCACGCTGCTGCAGCTGGTCTACACGATCTGGTTCGCCGAACGGCCGCGCTCGCGCTCGCTCGACCTGCTGGCCGGCCGGCTCGACGGCGTCGTGCTGCGCGTGACGCTCGACGAGGACGGCGCCCCGCTGGTCTGGGACACCATCCACCCCTGCGGCTGCTACCACATGTTCGTGCCCACCGCGCGGCTGGCCGAGCGCCCCGCGCCCTCGGCCACCGAGGAGTGGCTGCTGGTGCCGCGGCGCCTGGGCGCACCGCCCGCCGGCGCGCGGCCGGTGGTGCGCATCGCGGCGCGCTCGCATCACCTCGTGGGCCTGGACACCTCGACACCGCCACCGCCGGCGCGGCGCGGGGCCGGCGAGGCCAGCACCTACCGGCTGCTCGACGAGGACGGCCTGCGCACGCTGGCCTGGCCGGCCGGCGGCACGCGCAGCCTGTACGACCCCGACGGCCTGGTGCGCGGCACCGAACGGCTCGAGCGCCTGCTCTTCTGGCCGATGGGCGTGGCCAGCCCGGGCGCGATGCGCCAGTGGGGGCGGCACCCGACCGCCTTCCTCGGGCGGCGGCACTTCGACGACGCCGACCTGCTGGATCGACGTTTTGAGCGCGTCGATCCTTAGCCTGGCGCGCTCGGCGCCCACCGCGCGCACGGCACCGGCGGCGCCCGGCGCCGGGGCCGGCACGCAGCCGCTCGTCGCCGCCGAGCGCGTCAGCCGCCGCTTCGAGAGCGGCCGCGTGGCGGCGGTGGTCGACGTCAGCCTCGCGCTGGCGCCGGGCGAGTACGTCGCCCTCACCGGCCCGAGCGGCTGCGGCAAGTCCACGCTGCTGCACCTGCTGGGCACGCTCGAGCGGCCCGACAGCGGCGCGGTGCGCTACCGCGGCACGGACTGCGCGGGCACCGACGCCGCCGCGCTGCGCGCCACGCGCATCGGCTTCGTGTTCCAGGCCTGCCACCTGATCCCGACGCTCAGCGCGGTGGACAACGTCGAGCTGCCCATGCTCGAGACGCGCTGGCGCGCCGCCGAGCGCCGCCGGCGCGCGCTGGCGCTGCTCGACGCGGTGGGCCTGGCCGACCGCGGCGCGCACCGGCCGTCGCAGCTGTCCGGCGGCCAGCGCCAGCGCGTGGCCATCGCGCGCGCGCTCGCCAACGAGCCCGAACTCGTGATCGCCGACGAGCCGACCGGCAACCTCGACTCGGCGAACGCCGCGCGCTGCCTGGCCCTGCTGGCCGATCTGCGCCGTGCGCGCGGCCTGACCCTGATCGTGGCCACCCACGACGCCGCGGTGGCCGCCGGTGCCGACCGCATCGTGCGCCTGCGCGACGGGCGCATCGAGAACGAGCGGGCATGAACGTCGCCGGCTTTGCGCTGCGCAACCTGGCGCGCCGGCCGGTGCGCACGGCGCTCACGGTGCTGTCGATCGCGCTCGGCGTGGCGGCCATCGTCTCGCTCACCGCCATCGCCTGGGGCTTCGAGGCCAGCTGGCAGCAGGCGAGCGACGCGCGCGGCACCGACCTCATCGTCACCCGCCAGGCCAGCCGCAACGCGCTGCCGGCACCCTTCGTCGCCGCACCGGTGCGGCAGGCGCTGCAGCGGCTGCCGCAGGTGGCCGGGGTGGCCGCGCTGCTCAGCGAGCTGCAGAGCATCGACGAGGCGCCGCCGATGTTCGTGTTCGGCTGGGAGAGCGGCAGCTTCCTGTGGCAGCACCTGCGCCTGGCCGCCGGGCGCTGGCCCGCGGACGACGAACGCGCGCTGGTGCTGGGCACGCTGGCCGCGCGCATGCTCGGGCGCGCCGCGGGCGACACCGTCAGCATCGAGGGCCAGCCCTTCACGGTGGCCGGGGTCTACGAGAGCCCGGCGCTGATCGAGAACGGCGCCGCCATCCTGCCGCTGCCGGCGATGCAGGCGCTGCTCGAGCGGCCCGGCAAGGCCAGCGTGATCAGCGTGCGCCTCGCGCCCGGCGCCACCGAGACCGACCGCCAGGCGGTGGCCGAGCGCGTGCGCGCCGAGATGCCGGGCTTCGTGGCCCTGCCTTCGGGCGAGCTGGTGCGCGGCAACGCGATGGTGCGCATCGCCAAGGCGATGAGCGGCGCGACGATGCTGATCGCGGGGCTGGTGGGCACGCTGGTGGTGCTCAACGCGATGCTGATCAACGTGCAGGAGCGCACCGCCGAGATCGGCGTGCTGCGCGCCGCCGGCTGGCGCGGCGGGCGCATCGTGCGCCTGATCCTCGTCGAGTCGGGCCTGCTCGCGGCGGCCGGCGCGCTGGCCGGCGTGGCGCTCGGCATGGGCGGCGCGCTGGCGCTGGCGCAGCTCGAACTGCTGCGCGGCCGCATCGACCCGGTCTTCACGCCCACGCTGCTCGCGGCCAGCATCGGGCTGGCCCTGGCCATCGGCGCGGCGGGCGGTGCCTATCCGGCCTGGCGCGCGGTGCGGCTGTCGCCGGCCGCGGCGCTGCGCAGCGCCTGATGCGCGCCTCGGCTGTGCCGGTCACGGCGCTCGCCCTCGCCACCATGCTCGCGCTCGCCCCGAGCACCAGCCGCGCCGCGCAACCGGCCGACGCGCACGCGCTGGCGCTGGGGATGGACCGCGCCGGCCACACCGCGGGCACCCGGGTGCGCGCCACGCTGTCGGCGATCGCGCCCACGCCCGACGGCGAAGGCGGGGCCGCACCGGCGCCACTCGCGCGCATCACGCTGCGCGCCCGCGCCGATGCCGGGCGGCGCACGCTGCGCCTGGACGCGTCGTCCGGCGGCGGCACGCGGACCGTGCTGCTCGCCAGCGGCCCCGACGGCGCGCTGCAGGCGACGGCGCCGGACGGTTCGCCGGTCGACGCCTCGGCCCCGATGGTCGAAGGCGTGCTCGCGCCGATCGACCTCAGCGGTGCCTGGTGGCGCTGGAGCGCCCAGCGCATCGCCGGCCGGGGCCGCGTGCTCGGCCGCGACTGCACGTTGCTCGAGTCGTCGCGCCCGGCGGCGCGCGGCGAGGCGCCGTCGGCGATCCGGCGCGTGCGCAGCTGCGTGGCCGAGGGCGTGCACGTGCCGCTGCGCGTGGAGCTCTTCGGCAGCGGCGGCGAGGCGCTGCGGCGCGTCGAGGCGCTGCGCCTGCAGCGGCTCGACGACGGCCGGCAGGTCGCCGCCAGCGTGCTGCTGCAGCGCGCCGGCGACGCCGCGCTGCGCCTGGACGCCTATGCCGTGGACACCGACCGGCGCGGGTCCGGCGACACACCATGAGTCCGCGGCCCGGCCAACCGGCGGCACCGCGCGACTGGTGCGGCGGCGATCCGTTCCAGACCCGCCTGCTCGAGGCGATGAGCCTGCTCGCCCCCGAGGTGGAGCGCTTCGTCATCGAGGCGGTGCGCGATGCGCTGCGCACCCTCGACCCGGCCGATCCGCACGCCGCCGCCGGCCTGGCCTTCATGCGCGAGGAGGCCGCCCACAGCGCCAGCCACCATGCGTTCAACCGGCGCCTGCTCGCGCCGGGCGACGACCGCGCCCGCCTGCTGCGCTGGCCGCGCGCCATCGCGGCGCGGGCCGGCGCCTGGCTGCCGATGCGCGCGCGCCTGTGCGTGGCGGCCGCGGCCGAGCACCTCTCGGCGGTGGTCTCGCGCGCCTACCTTGATGCGCCGGCGCGGCAGTCGATCGCCGATCCGGCGATCCGCGCGCTCTTCGACCGCCACGCCGTCGAGGAGATCGCGCACCGCGCGGTGGTGTTCGACCTCGCGCGCGCCGTCGGCACCAACGGCTGCGTGGCACGCGCACTCGCGCTCGCGGCGTCGGTGGCGGCGAGCCTGCTGTGCCTGGTGTCCGTGCTCGGCGCGTTGCAGCAGCGCGCCGGTGGCGAAGGTGGCGGCCAGGGTGGTGGCCCAGGTGGTGGCGTGCCGGCGCCGCGGCGCTGGCTCGGCGGCCTGCAGGCGCTGCGCGCGGCGGGCTGGATCCGGCCGGCCCCGGCGCTCGCCGCCGTGGCGAGCTACCTGCGCCCGGCCTTCCACCCGCAGCCGGCCGGCGCACGCTGACGGCGCAGGCCACGGCGCGAGGGCGGGCCCGCGGCGCGGGCGCCGCGAGCAGGCTGCTAGCCCGCGAGCTGCCGCACCACGCGCTGCGGAAACGGGATCTCGACCCCGGCAGCGTTCAGCTCGCGCAGCAGCGCCAGGTTCACGTCGGAGCGCACGTTGTTCTGGCCGCTCTCCGGGTCGGCGATCCAGAAGGCCACCGTCAGCTCCAGCCCGTCGGCGGCGAAGTTCGTCAGCATCACGCCCGGCGCCGGGTCGTCCAGCACGCGCTTGACGCGGCCCACCGCCTCGGCCAGCCGCGGCATCAGCGTCTCCAGGTCGCTGCCGTAGGCCACGGTGACGGTGGTCGTCATCGCCACCTTGGGGTCGGCCAGCGAGCTGTTCTCCACGCGCTGCGTGATCATCATCTCGTTGGGCACGATGGCCTCGCGCCCGTTGAGCGCGCGGATCACGGTGTAGCGCGTGCTGATGTCGGTGATGCGGCCCTCGAAGTTGTCGACCTTGACCAGGTCGCCGATGCGCATGCTGCGCTCGGCCAGGATGACGAAGCCGCTGACGTAGTTGGCGGCCAGCTTCTGCAGGCCGAAGCCGAGGCCGACGCCGACCGCGCCGCCGAGCACGCCGAGCGCGGTGAGGTCGATGCCCGCCGCCGAGAGCGCGAACATCAGGCCGACGAAGAGCAGGATGGCGCGCAGCGCGTTGGCCGCCATCTTGCGCATCGACAGGTTGTCGATGGCGCCGGCGAGCAGCCGCTGCTCGAGCGCGGCGCTGATCCACAGCGCGACGATCAGCACCAGCACCGCGGCGACCAGGCCCTCGATGACGTTGCGCACCGAGATCTTGGTGGCGCCGACCTTCCAGGTGATCTGGTCGAGCTCGTTCATCACCAGCGGCAGCGCGCCGGTGATCCACAGCACCACCGCGATCCAGGCCAGCCAGCTGACCCAGCGCTCCACCGCGCGCATCACCGCCGAGGCGGGGAAGGCGCTGCGCAGCACGCGCACCGTGAGGCGGATGGCGACCAGCGACAGCAGGATCGGCAGCGCCAGCTTGAACACCGCGATCGGCACCCGGTCGGCGAGCGCCCAGCGCGCCGCGAAGGCGAAGGCGAGCGCGGCCACCGGGAACAGCACGCCGTCGACGATGCCGTCGCCGAACCACACCGAGCCGTGCCTGGGCAGCGCGCCGCGCAGCGCGCGCACCAGCGCCCAGGCGGCCAGCAGGCAGCCGGCGAGCACCGCCAGCTCGATGGCCGCGCTCGGCTTGAAGAGGGACTGGAGGAGGCGCTCGAGCTCGGCCGCGGAGAGCGTGGGCGTCATACCCCGGCGAGCACGCGCAGGTGCGCGGCCACGCTGCGCGCCAGCGCGCTCAGGTTGTAGCCGCCTTCCAGGCAGCTGACGATGCGGCCCTGGGCGTGCTTGTCGGCCAGCTCCACCAGGCGTTCGGTGAGCCAGCGGTAATCGTCCTCGACGAGACCGAGCTGGCCGAGGTCGTCCTCGCGGTGCGCGTCGAAGCCGGCCGAGACGAAGATCATCTGCGGCTTGAAGGCCTCGAGCGGCGGCATCCACTCGGCCAGCACCTTCTCGCGCATGGCCGGGCCGCGCGTGTAGGGCGGCAGCGGCACGTTGACCATGTTGCGGCCCAGCGGCTCGCTGCCGCTGTACGGGTACAGCGGGTGCTGGAAGAAGCTGGCCATGAAGATGCGGTCGTCGCCGGCCACGATGTCCTCGGTGCCGTTGCCGTGGTGCACGTCGAAGTCGACGATGGCCACGCGCTCCAGGCCGTGCACGTCCAGCGCATGGCGCGCCGCCACCGCCACGTTGTTGAAGAAGCAGAAGCCCATCGCCTGCTCGCGCGTGGCGTGGTGGCCGGGCGGGCGCACCGCGCAGAAGGCGCTGCGCGCGCGGCCGCCGATCACGTCGTCGGTGGCCGCCACCGCGGCGCCGGCGGCGTGCAGCGCGGCCTCCAGCGTGGCCGGGCAGGCGCGCGTGTCGGGGTCGAGCATGCGGCCCTCGCCGCTGGCGCGCACCTGCTCGAGCAGGTCCACGAGGTTGCCCACGTAGGCCGCGGCATGCGCCCGCTCGATCTGCTCGAGCGTGGCGCGCGGCGCGTCGCGGTGGTCGAGCGCCAGGTCCAGCGCGGTGGCGCGCAGGTGGTCGGCAATGGCGTCCAGGCGCTGGGGGCATTCCGGGTGGCCGGGGCCCATGTCGTGCTCGCGGCACGACGGGTGCGTGTAGAAGACCGTGCTCATCGGAGGATCGATCGGCGGCTTTTCGGGTAACGTGATGCGGATGGATGCAAGCCTCGAGCGCCGGCTGTCCGCCCTGGCCGACCAGATTAGCACGATCGTCGTCGGCAAACGCCAGCCCATCGAGGACTGCATCGCCTGTCTGCTGGCCGGCGGCCACCTGCTGATCGAGGACGTGCCCGGCGTCGGCAAGACCACGCTGGCGCACACGCTGGCGGTGTCGCTCGGCCTGGAGTTCAGGCGCGTGCAGTTCACCGCCGACCTGCTGCCCTCCGACCTGGTCGGCGTCAGCGTGTTCGAGCGCGCGCAGGACCGCTTCGTCTTCCACCCCGGCCCGGTGTTCGCGCAGGTGCTGCTGGCCGACGAGATCAACCGCGCCGGCCCGAAGACGCAGAGCGCGCTGCTCGAGGCGATGGAGGAGCAGCAGGTCAGCGTCGAGAACGAGACGCGCGCGCTGCCGCACCCCTTCTTCGTGATCGCCACCCAGAACCCGAGCGACCAGCTGGGCACCTACCCGCTGCCCGAGAGCCAGCTCGACCGCTTCCTGATGCGCATCACCCTCGGCTACCCCGACCGCGCCAGCGAGCGCGCGCTGCTCGCCGGGCGCGACCGCCGCGAGGCCGTGCGCGAACTGCGCGCGGTGATGACACCGGCCGAGCTCGAGGCGGCGCAGCGCGAAGTGCTCGGCGTGCACGCCGGCGACGCGCTGCTCGACTATTTGCAGTCGCTGATCGCGGCGACGCGTTCGGGGCGCTGGTTCACCGAGGGCCTGTCGCCGCGCGCCGGCATCGCCGTGCTGCGCGCGGCGAAGGCGCGCGCCCTGCTCGCCGGGCGCGACTACGTGGCGCCCGACGACGTGCAGGCGATCCTGCCGCAGACCATCGCGCACCGCCTCACGCCGGCGGCCGGCGCCGGGCGCGGCTCGGTCGAGCAGGTGCGCGCGATGGTCGAGGCGGTGCCGGTGGCCTGAAGGCCGGCGCGCCCGCGCGAAACGAGTTCGAGACGGCCGATGGACGCCGCCCTGCCGCCCACCACCGCGCCCCTTGCGACGACGCCTGCGCCGTCGCTGCGCCAGCGCCTGCGCCGCTGGCTGCTGGCGCGCCTGCCCGCCACCGACACCTGGACGCTCGGCCAGCGCAACATCTACATCGTGCCCACGCGCGCCGGCCTGGCCTTCGCGGTCACCCTGGTGGTGATGCTGGTGGCGGCCATCAACTACCAGCTCAACCTGGGCTACGCGCTCACCTTCCTGCTCGCCGGCGCCGGGCTGGTGTCGATGCACATCACGCACGGCAACCTGCGTGGGCTCACGCTGCACCTCAGGCCGGTGGCCTCGGGCTTCGCGGGCGATCCGGCGCTGCTCGAGATCGTCATCACCAACCCGGCGCGCCGCACGCGCCACGGCCTCGGCCTGCGCCTGGACGACGCGCCCCAGGCCACCGTGTGGTGCGACGTGGCCGCCGGCGGCCAGGAGACCGCGCACCTGGCGATCGTGCCGGCGCGGCGCGGCTGGAACGAGGTGCCGCCGCTCGTCGTCGAGACGGTGTTCCCGCTCGGCCTGTTCCGCGCCTGGACGGTGTGGCGCCCGG
>Ga0209172_10008321_pt1 | contig 10203 bp, 7 predicted proteins | sample LarsenN4metaG_FD_184113 | JGI IMG/M metagenome (GOLD analysis project Ga0209172, IMG submission 184113) | Hot spring sediment bacterial and archeal communities from British Columbia, Canada, to study Microbial Dark Matter (Phase II) - Larsen... ...
GGAGAACCGCGAACAGCAGTTCCTGGCCATGGCCGCTCGGTACATCTACGGGGACCTGCCGAGTCCGTACCGGCAGCTGCTCGATCACGCCGGCTTCGCCTACGGCGACCTGCAAGCTCTGGTGCGCCGGGCGGGTCTGGAGCGCACGCTGGAGGCGCTCCGGGACGCTGGCGTCTACCTCTCCTTCGAGGAGTTCAAGGGACGGACGGTCGTCGTCCGGGGTGGACGGACCTTTCATTTTGCAGAGCGCCAGTTCGACAACCCGTTGCTGGGCGTGGGAGTCCCTGTGCGCACGGGTGGGTCCCGGAGCCGCGGGTCCGCCGTGACGCTGGGGCTGAGCTTCCTGGCCGATCACGCCGCCCCCACGGCGTACGTCGCTGCGGAGGCGCTGCAGGCTGTCGGACTGCCTCTCGTCCTGTGGCTGGCGGGGTTGGATCCGGAGCGGATGGCCGTCGTTCTGGTCGCAATGGGCCGGGCACCCGCCGCCGCCTGGCGCCTTTCTCCGCCGCACGATGCGGGCTCGGCCCGCCGGGTGCAGGTCTTGCACGCGCTGACGAGGGTACTGGCGCGGCGGCGCGGTCTGCGCGTGCCGAAGACATCCTTCCTGCCCGTGGCGGAGGTCGCGAGGGCGCTCGAGGCGCTCCTCCGCCTGCGCGACCGGTTCGGTGCCTGCTCGCTGATGACCAGCCCGAGCGCCGCAGTCCGCCTGGCCGCCGCCGCCGCGGCGCACGGGGAATCGCTGCAGGGTCTGCGCATCTTTGCCACCATGGAGCCTCTGACGGCCGGCAAGTTCCAGGAGATCCGCCGCAGTGGGGCCACGGTCGGATCGCTCTACGTCTTTACCGAAGGCGGCGCGGCAGCGGTGTGCTGCGGGACGGGCACCGCGCCCGACGACATGCACCTGATGACCGACAGCTTCGCCCTGATCAAGAACCGCCGTCCGATGGTGGGGATCGGCGAACTCGACGCCTACATGTTCACCAGTCTGGCTGCGGCACCGCCCAAGATCCTGCTCAACGTGGAGAGTGACGACTTCGGCGACCTGACCGTGCGCCGGTGCGGCTGCCCGCTCGATGGCCTGGGACTGCACACGCACCTCGCCTACGTGCGCTCCTTCGCCAAACTCACCGGCGAAGGCGCGACGATCCTGGGGACCGATGTCGTCCGCATTCTGGAGGAGGTCCTGCCGCGCGAGTTCGGGGGCCGCAGCATCGACTACCAGCTGCTCGAGCGCGAGACTGCGGAGCGCCTCACCCGCCTCGACCTCCTGGTCAGTCCGGCCGTAGGCCCGGTGGATGAGGGACGGTTGCGGGAGCGCTTCCTCGCGGAACTCCGGCGCGGTCCCAACCGCGGGGTGGGGCTGTGGGAACAGGCGGAGAGCATCCGCGTGCTCCGCCGGGAGCCCGTGCCGACCCCGCGGGGGAAGGTGCTGCCCTTCCAGACGCAGGCCGCTGACGCTTTCCGCCTGTACACTCCCTCCGTTTCCGCTACGGCCGCGTCGGCTCCGGTCCCGGCCGGAAAGGACGCCCCGGCCGACCGCGGCAAGGCGGGCCCGACGGAGCGATTCCGGTGGGGAGGAGACCAGGATGAGCGGAGGAGCTGCGGCGCTGCTGTCGCTGCCGCGTTTGATCCGGAGCCTGGCGGGGATCGTGAGAGCTCCGGTGACGCTCCAGGATAGCCGCCGGCTGATCCGGCAGCGGGTCGAGACGCGGGAGCAGCAGTTCCTGGCCCTGGTCAACCGCTACGTCTACGGCGACTTCCCCAGCCCGTATCGCTCACTGCTCGAGCATGCCGGTTGCACCCGGGGGGATCTGGAGGAGATGGTGCGGCAGCGGGGACTGGAGCCCACGCTGGAGGCGCTGCGGGACGCCGGCGTCTATCTGTCCTTCGAGGAATTCAAGGGACGCACGCCGGTGGTCCGCGGCGGGCGCACCTTCCGCTTCACGGAGCGGGAGTTTGACAATCCCCTCCTGAGCCCGGGGGTCCCCGTGCGGACAGGCGGCACCAGGAGCCGGGGGTCGTCGGTGAGCCTGGGTCTGAGCTTCCTGGCCGACCACGCCGCGCCGGCGATGCAGGTCGCGCTGGAGGCGATGCAGGCGGTTGGGGTCCCCCTCGTCCTCTGGCTTTCGGGAATGGACCCGGACCGGGCGGTCGTCATCCTGGCGGCGATGGGACAGGCCCCGGCGGCGGCCTGGTGTCTCTCTCCGCCGCACGACCCCGCTTCGGCGCGCCGTGTGCGCGTGCTGCACTTGCTGACGACCCTGTTCGCCCGCCGGCGTGGTCTGCGGATACCCCGAACGACGTTCCTGCCCGTCTCTGCGGCAGGGCGGGCGCTGGACGCGCTGCTCGACCTCCGGGACCGGGCCGGAGGGTGCGCGCTTATCACCAGCCCCAGCGCCGCGGTCCGCCTGAGCACCGCCGCCCTGGCCCGCGGGGCGTCGCTGCAGGGCCTGCGCATCCTGGCCTCGATGGAGCCCCTGACCGCCGGCAAGTTCGAGGACATTCGCCGCAGCGGTGCCACAGTGGGTTCGCTCTACGGGTTCACGGAAGGGGGCGCCGCGGGGGTCCTCTGCGGGGACCCTGCTGTCGCCGATGATATGCACTTGATGACCGACAGCTTCGCCCTCATTCTCAACCGCCGCCCCATGGTCGGCGTGGGGGAGCTGGACGCCTTCATGTTCACCAGCCTGGCGACGGCGCCGCCGAAGATCCTGCTCAACGTCGAGAGTGACGACTTCGGCGACGTGACCGTGCGCCGGTGCGGCTGCCCGCTCGATGGCCTGGGACTGCACAGGCACCTCGCCCACGTGCGCTCTTTCGCCAAACTCACTGGGGAAGGCGCCACGATCCTCGGGACCGAGGTCGTCCGCATCCTCGAAGAGATCCTGCCCCGCGAGTTTGGCGGCCGGAGTGTTGACTACCAACTGCTCGAACGCGAGGACGAGGAGCACCTCACTCACCTCGACCTGCTGGTCAGCCCGGCTGTGGGGCCGGTGGACGAGGCGCGGGTGCGGGAGTGCTTCCTCGCGGAACTCCGGCGCGGTCCCAACCGCGGCGTGGGGCTGTGGGAACGCGCGGCGGCCATCCGCGTGCTGCGCCGGGAGCCCGTGCCCACGCCTCGCGGGAAGGTGCTGCCCTTCCATACGCTGGCCATTAGGCCCGACCGCGTCTATACTTTGACCGCCCCCCCGGCCGTACACGTGGCGGTGCCGGCTGGCAGCAGGCGGCGGAACCGGCGCGCGCCGTGAGGCTTGTGGTTCTCCGGATGAGGGATCGCGGTGGCCGGTGACATCTCCATCACCGCCCGATCCCGGCGCCCGGCCGAGGACATCCTGGAAGCCGCGGTCACGCGGCCGCGGGTCAGGACCGAGCTCATTTTGAGCGTCGCTTCCCCGCTGCTGGTGCTGGTGCTCTGGGAAGTGCTGGTCCGGAGCGGCACCCTCAATGCCCTCTTCTTTCCGCCGCCGACCTTCGTCTTCAAGACGATGTACACGATGACGCTGTCGGGAGAACTGCCGCACCAGGTCGGGGTGAGCCTGCGCCGTGTCCTGTTGGGGTTCGGGTTGGGCGCCGCGCCCGCAGTCATCATCGGCCTGGCGATGGGGTGGTCCTCGCGCGTGCGGGCCTTCGTCGAGCCGATCATCGCCGCAACCTACCCCGTACCCAAGATCGCCCTGCTCCCGATGATCATGCTCATCTTCGGCATCGGCGAGATGTCCAAAATCGTCATCATCGCTGTCGGGGCGTTCTTTCCCGCGGCCATCAACGCCACGGCGGCGGTTTTGGGCATCAGCCCCACCTACTTCGAGGTGGCCCGCAACTTCGGGGCGGGCCCGTACCGGACGTTCACCCGCGTCGTCCTGCCGGGGAGTCTGCCCATCGTGTTCGCCGGCCTACGGCTGGGGGTGGGGGTCGCGCTGCTGCTCGTCGTCGCCGCAGAGTTCGTCGCGGCCCGCGAAGGGGTCGGGGCCTTGATCTGGCTGGCCTGGCAGACGCTGCGGACCGAAAAGCTGTACGCCGGGGTCGTCACCTGGGCGGCCATCGGTGTGCTCTCGACACGAGGACTGCAGTGGCTGGAACGGCGGATCGTCCGCTGGGCTCGCTAGAAGAATGTCCGGTGGATATCAGGAGCTCTCGACTGAGGTCCCGCCGGCCGGGTGATGCGCGAGATGCGATTCGGCGCTCGTTCGTCAGATCCGCTAGCCGCCTCCGTCGCGCCTGATCCGCGCGTTCTCCAGGAGGCACTGGTGCGGGTGACGCAGCTGACCGGCGTGCCGGATGGCTCACTCCGGTGGATCGTGGGCCGCTCCAGGCGCCGGCCTCGTTCTATTATCTTCCCCCTCCGGGCGGTCAGTCGAACAGGGCCGGTCGCGGCTGCATTCTACAAGCAGTTGTGGGTGCGCCCCGGCGACAGCAACGCGCAGGCAGTCCGCTCAGAATTCGTCCGTGCCGTCACAGCGCGGAGCGTCGCGCTGACGAACAAGGTGGCCGCGGTCGCCGTTCGGGAGAACATCTGGCTCGCTCCCATTCTGGCCGCCGACCTCGATCGGCCGGCCATGATCACGATGAAAGTGCCCGGTCGTCCGTTGGGCAAGACCGTGTGGTCCGCGCTCGCACCCGGGCGGCGGCGGGCTCTCACCGCGTTCCTTCGGCTCGGCAGGGCGATCCGGCTTATCGAAGCCGCTACGGCCGGGGACGTCACCCCCGACGAGCGGTATCGGGAGCAGGTCTTCCTGAGGCTCGCCCGGCGGGGAACGGAATTCCTTTCGGCGCGGCAACGCGAGGCGCTGGAGAGACGATTCCGGGAGTTGTACGCGCAGGCCGTCGCGGACGGAGACGGCATCGCCCATGTGCACGGGGATCTCGCCCCCGGAAACATCCTGGTCAGCCCGGACGGCATCGGGCTCGTGGATTTTGAGTGGCCGATCCGATTTTACGGGTACGATCTGGTGTCTCTGATTCACCGGCTAGAGGTGGAGACTCCGCGGTGGACCCCCTGGGTGTCCTCCTTGACCAGGGCCCTGTTCGAAGGATATGGCCAGCCCGACATACGAGAGAAGCCGAGCTGGCTGTTCATGCGTCTGGAGAGGCTCCTGCGGTCTGTGACCGCGGCGTTGGGAAAGTCGCGCCGACGTCCACAGGCCTTCGGTCGGCTGCTGGCCGAGCTCAAAGCGCAAACATGAGGACGCCATGAGGAGAACGACCGTGGGCCTTTTCGGAGATGGGATGCCGCGGCGCCTCGTCGACCTCGGCCTGGCCGGGGCTCTCCTTCTGATGACCTCGCCTCTCTTCCTTCTGCTGCTGGGGGTCAACCGGCTCTGGTCGGGACGGCCCTTCTTCCGGCAGGTGCGCATCGGCCGGGACCTGCGTCCCTTCGTCCTGCTGAAGTTCCAGACGATGACACCGACCAGCCCCGGCGGCACCACCGTCACCGTCGCCCACGACCGGCGGATCACCCCCTACGGACGGATCTTGCGGTCGGTGAAACTGGATGAACTGCCGCAGTTCCTGAACGTGCTGCGGGGAGAGATGACCCTGGTCGGCCCCCGCCCGCTGACACCCAATGAAGTCGATGCGATCCCCCGGCACCTGGCGGCGGTGGTCTACCGGGCACTCCCCGGCGTCACCGGCGCCAGCGCCGTCGCCTTTGCGCACGAAGAACGGCTGCTCGCCGCCGCGGCGGATCCTCAGCGGACGTATTTTGACGAGATCCTGCCGCGCAAGATTGCCCTGGAACTCGCCTATGCCCGGCGCCGCACCTGGGGCAGCGACCTGTTGCTGCTGCTGCTGACGCCGCTGGCACCGGCCGCTCCCAGCCTGGCCCGCCGGGCGCTGATCCGTCTGGTCCCTGGCTGGCAGGCCCTCTCGGAAGTCAGGGCGGGCGCGGCGCGTCCCGCGGCCGCGGACAGCGGTCAACTCACGCGGTAGGAGGCGATCGGCATGCGGTTCGCTCGGTTCATTGTCATCCTCGTCCTTGCCGGGATGGTGGCGCTGGCGCCCACCACCGCGGGCCAGGCCCAGGCGCTGACCACGGTTCGCGTGGCCCTGCTGCCCCTGCAATCCTGGGCGCCGATCTTCATCGCCATCGAAGAGGGGCATTTCGCCCGGTACGGCCTGCGGGTCGAGTTCGTCACCTTCGCCACCGGCGGGGAGGCGATCCCCACGCTGGTCGATGGAAAGCTGGACGTCGGCGCGGGTAACCTCAGCGCCGCCTTCTTCAACGCCCTGGCCGCCGGGGTGCCGGTGCGGGTGACCGCGGATAAGGGGCGCTCTGGGGTCGGCGATCGGACCAACGCGATTATGGTGCGCCGTGACCTGATCGACAGTGGACAGATCAAGAGCGTCGCCGACTTCCGCGGGCGACGGGTGGCCATTGACGGCGTGGGCGGGAGCCAGCAGTACGTGCTCACCGTCGCCCTCCGGCAGGCCGGCCTGAAATCCGCCGATATCAACCTCCAGCGCATGCCCCAGCCGGCCATCGCCGCGGGCCTGGAGAGCAGGGCCATCGACATCGGCGTCCTGGCCGAGCCCCGGGTAACGTTCGTGGTCGAACGCGGGGTGGCCGTGCCGTTTCGCTACTACTCCGACGTGCTGCCGATCCTGCAGATCGGGGTCATCCAGTATGGAACCAACTTCCTCCAGAAGAACCGCGCCCTGGGCGTGCGCTGGATGGCGGCTTACCTGCTCGGCCTCCGGCAGTACCAGCAGGGCAAGACGGCGCGCAACGTGCAGATCATCGCCAAGCAGACCGGCCTCGACGAGCGCACGCTGCGCCAGTCCTTCTGGTTCCCCATTGCCGCAGACGGCCGCGCCGACGCCCTCTCCCTGATGCGCATGCAGGACTGGATGTACGAGGAGGGACTGATCAACGTCCGGGTCCCTGCCCAGCAGTTCATCGACCACAGCTTCCTGCAGGAGGCGGAGGGTTTGATCGCCGGAGGTGGGCCGCGGTGAGGTTCCCGACCCTGTCCGCCGCCGGCCACGCGGGGCGCGCCGATGGCTGAGCCGCGCATTCCCCTGGCCCGTCCCGACCTCTCCGAGGCCGAGGTGGCGGAGGTCCTGGCCGTGCTGCGCACCCCCTGGTTGAGCATGGGGCCGAAGGTCCTGGAGTTCGAGGCTGCGTTTGCCGCCTTCGTCGGGACACGGCACGCCGTGGCCGTCGCCAACGGCACCTGCGGCCTGCACCTGGCCCTGCGCGCGGTCGGGGTGGGCCCGGGCACCGAGGTCCTGACCACGCCGTTCAGTTTCGTGGCCACGGCCAACGCCGTGCTCTTCGAACGGGCGCGGCCGGTCTTCGTCGACGTCGATCCCCAGACCCTGAACCTGACACCGGACGGGGTCGCCGCGCTGCTCACCCGGGACTACATCCCCCGAGACGGCGGCTGGATGGGGCGGACGACCGGGGCGCGCCTGGCCGCGCTGCTGCCCGTGGCCACCTTTGGCCATCCCGTCGAGATGGATCCTCTGCGGGCCCTCGCCCGCGAATATGGCCTGCCCCTGGTGCACGACACCTGCGAGGCCTTCGGGTCCCTCTACCGCTCCGCCCTGGGTCGGTGGACCAGCGAGGCCGTGCTGGCCGACGTCGCCGTCTTCGCCTTCTACCCCAACAAGCAGATCACCACCGGCGAGGGCGGGATGGTGGTCACCGACGATCCCGCGATCGCGGAGGCGTGCCGGGCGATGCGCAACCAGGGGCGCCGTCCCGGGAACGACTGGCTGGACCACGACGTCCTGGGGTTCAACTACCGTCTGGACGAACTCTCCGCGGCGCTGGGCGTGGCTCAGTTGCGGCGGGCACCCGAACTGCTGGCCCGCCGCGCCCGGGTGGCCCGGTGGTACGACGAGGCGCTGGCCCCGCTGCCCCAGGTGGAGCGCCCCCGCGCCGCCCCCTGGGCCCGTCCCAGCTGGTTCGTCTACGTCGTGCGCATCCGGCCGGGGATCAACCGCGACGCGGTCATCGCCCGGCTCGCCGAACGCGGCATCGCGGCCAAGCCGTACTTTCCGCCGATCCACCTCTTCCCGCACATCCGCGCGCTGGGCTACCGGCCGGGCGACTTTCCCGTGGCCGAGGAGGTCGCCCGTCGCACCATCGCGCTCCCGTTCTTCACGACCCTGACCCGCGAACAGGTGGCCGAGGTGGTCGCAGGACTACAGGAGGCGATTCCCTCCCATGTGGAAGCCTGAGCTGAAACCGACGCCAGCCGTCCGCGCCGCGGTCTTCCTGATCGGCGACCTGCTGATCTGGACAGCGGCCCTCTACGGCGCGTTCTTGATCCGCTTCGATGGCCGCCTGCCGATGGCCTACCGCGGCGACATCCCGATCCTCCTGCTCCTGTTGATCCCGATCAAGCTCCTTTGGCACGCCACCTATCGCCTCTACCAGATCACCTGGCGCGCCGTGGGCCTGACCGAGGTCATCAACGTGGCGAAGGCCAGCACGCTGAGCCTGTTGTCGATCACCGCGGTCGTGCTCCTGTTCCGCACCTTCGACCCGCTGGCCGACTTTCCGCGCTCGGTTCTCCTGATGGACTACGTGCTGGCCGCCTGCGGCGTCACCGTGTTCCGCGCGGCCCGGCGCGGCTGGCACCTGCAGCGCGAGGCAGCCCGCAGCCGCCGCCTCAGCCGGGACGGCACGCGCCTGCTCATCTACGGCGCCGGCTCCGCCGGCGCGCGGATCGCCCAGACCATCCGGGAGGCCAGCGAGGCCCGCTACCGCCCCGTGGCGTTTGTGGATGACGATCCGGCGAAGCAGGGTGCCTACATCCAGGGGCTCAAGGTCCTGGGCGGGCGGGCCGCGCTTCCGCAGATCGTGCTGGACCGGGGGGTGGAAGAGGTGCTCATCGCCTTGCCCTCGGCCCCGCCGGAGGTGTTGCGCGAGATCATCAGTGTCGTGCGCGGCGCCGGCCTGCAGCGCATCAAAGTCCTGCCCGGCACCCAGGAGTGGTTGAACGGCCGCGTGACCCTGCGCGACATCCGCGATGTGAACCTGCAGGACCTGCTGGGCCGGCCGCCCGCGCGCATCCAGATCGACGCCCTGAAGACCTACTTCGCGGGGCGGCGGGTGCTGATCACAGGTGCGGCGGGGTCCATCGGGCAGGAACTGGTCCGGCAGCTGGCGCGCTTCCAGCTTGAGCAGATCATCGCCGCCGACATCAACGAGACGGGGCTGTTTGAGCTAGAGCAGGAGCTCCTGCGGGACTTTCCCGACACGGCGCTGCGCGCGGCGATCGTGGACGTGCGCGATGCGCGCAAGGTGGACTGGTTGCTGGCGCAGGTCCGTCCCCACCTGGTGTTCCACGCCGCGGCCTACAAGCACGTCCCGATGATGGAGCGCGAAGTGGAAGAGGCGGTGAAGACCAACGTCTTCGGGACCCAGCTGGCGGGGGAGGCCGCGCTTCGCCACGGCGTGGAGACCTTTGTCTTGATCTCCACGGACAAGGCCGTGAACCCCACCAGTGTCATGGGCCAATCCAAGCGGGTCGCCGAAGCGGTGACCCAGGCGCTGAGCCGGCGCGGGCGCACCCGGTTCCTGGTCGTGCGCTTCGGCAACGTGCTGGGCAGCCGCGGCAGCATCATTCCCGTTCTGCAGGAGCAGATCCGCACGGGCGGCCCCGTGACGATCACCCACCCGGACATGTCGCGCTACTTCATGAGCGTGGCCGAGGCGGTGCTGCTGGTGCTGCAGACGCCGCTGCTGGCCCGGCCGGGCGGCGTGTACATGCTCGATATGGGGGTCCCGGTGCGGATCGTGGATCTGGCGCAGGCGATGATCCGCCTCTCCGGGCTGGAGCCGGACAAGGACATCCCGATCGTGTTCACGGGGGTGCGCCCGGGCGAGAAGATGGAAGAGGACCTGGTGCTTCCGCAGGACACGCTGGTGGCCACCCCGTTCGAGCGCATCCTGGAGGTGCGGTCGGCGGAAGCGACGGACGAGGTCTCCCTGCGACTGGTGCTGCGTGAGCTGGAGAACCTGGTGCAGCAGATCGACGCCGACGGGATCCGTGCCCTGCTTTCCCGCATTGCCGGCGCCGCGACCGCGCCGCCCGGACTGACCGCGACCGCGGCGGCGCGTCCGGCTGACCCCGGGATGGGCGGGATGGTGCCGCCGCGGTAGCCGGCTGTGCGGTGGTTGATGCTGGCCACGCTCACCCTGCTGCTCGTGGCCCTGGCCATGCCGCAGTGGGCCCCCGTGCTCCTGCAGGG
>Ga0209172_10008322_pt1 | contig 10201 bp, 11 predicted proteins | sample LarsenN4metaG_FD_184113 | JGI IMG/M metagenome (GOLD analysis project Ga0209172, IMG submission 184113) | Hot spring sediment bacterial and archeal communities from British Columbia, Canada, to study Microbial Dark Matter (Phase II) - Larsen... ...
GACGAGGCACGTCTCGGCGATCGTCGAACCGGATCAGGTCGGCGACTTGATGCGCGCGATCGACGGCTACCACGGTCACCCCGTCACCCGGGCGGCACTGCCTGCGACGACAGATTGGGCTGGCGGTAGTAGCTGCGCTCGGGAGGGGTGGTCGTGTAGCCCGGGACCACGGCGGTGGCGCCCGGGGTGGTGACGTTGCCGCGGGCAATCGGGTTCGCGGCCTGGCCGGCGGCGACCCCCTCCTCGTGCGGGCCGGCCACGGCGGCGGTCTGCGTTGTCAGGAAGCAGGCGGCGGTGATGCAGGCGACGAAGCGGCGCCACGGCGACGCGTGGCTCGCCGTCGATGGCGGCGGGGCAGGGCGGTGCCTATAGGGGCCGGGTGGGGTGGGGAGAAGCACGCCCCATGGTCAGGGGCAGTCCGGTCGGTGTCTCGGGGAAACGGGGTGCTTGAGGGTGGGGTTTCGAGGCCGGCTGACAAGTTGGCGCATGGGGGTTAAGGAGCCGTACCGTGTTAGGCAAGAACTGCAATGCGGGCTGAGCGTCGGCATTCTTCGTCAAACTCGGCGCACCGATGATCTCGGCGTCTACGAGCGTGCCGGTGCCCACCTTCAGGCAGTGGACCTGCAGCACCGCGCCGACCTTGGTGAACAGAGCCAGCTGGCGCGATTGCTGACTCAGTCTCAGGCAGGCGAATGAAGTCCGGCACGAAGTCTCAGGCGGCTTCAGCGGCCTCGCGAGGCTGCCAGCCAGAGCTGCACGCAAGCAGCGGCTGCGCCGGCAGCCAGTACCCAGACTGTCGGCACGAACAGGGCTGCCAGGACGGGCGAAAGCGCGATCGCCGCATGACGAGCCTGTGCGGTCGGCGATCGGGTTGAATGGGTCTGTGCAGCGCCGATCGCCGTCAGCCCCAGCATCGCCAGCGCGATGCCGACGCCGGTGAGCCACGCCGCATCCGTGGCCTGCGTCGGGCCCGCGGCAGCCACGAGCCCCGCCGCGCCGATGCACACGCCCGCCAGCAGCGGGATATGCGCATAGGCCCAGTGCCGCAGTCTGCGCGCCGCGATGGCATCGCCCACGTGCCGCTCGTCGTGCCCGCGCACGCGCTCGAAGTAGCCTACCCAGTACAGGAAGGCGAGCCCGAGTCCGAGCACGGCCAGGGCCACCGAGTGCGGTTCGAGCTGCTCGCCGTGCAGCAGCGCGTGCACCGCCGACGCGACGCCTTCGCCCATCACGATGATGGTGAACAGACCGAAGCGCTCGGGGAGGTGCTCGGGGTGCGGCGGATAGGCGTGCGTGTGCCGCGCGACGACGAATGGCGAGGCCACGTCCAGCACGAGGACCACCCCCCACAGCGCCCAGCGCGACACGCCGTCGAGTGCCAGCGAGGCCGCCCACGCCAGCGCCTGTACCGCGTAGATGCCGGCGTAGGTACGCGCCAGCGACTCCGCGCCTGGGCGGCGGCGCTCCTGCAGGTAGGCCGCCATCAGCAGCAGCTTGAGCGCGGCCATGCCCGCCGCAAAGGCCCAGCCGCGCGTGCCGAAGGCAGCGCCCGCGCCGTAGGCGATGACGATCACCGCGGCGATCTGCAGCATGCCCAGCAGGTGCTGGTCCCAGCGGTCCTCGTCGAAGCGGGTGGCATGGAAGGTGTGGCCGAGCCAGGTCCACCACAGCAGCAGCAGCCCGGGCACGAACTGCGCCAAGCCGACCGCGTCGAAGTGATGCGACAGCGCCGCGGTGAGCTGGGCCACCGCGGTGACGAAGGCGAGGTCGAAGAAGAGCTCGAACCAGGTCGCCTTGCGGCCCGGTCGCAGATGCGGCATCGCGGCCTGGGAAGGCGAGGGGTGCTGTGGCGTTTGCGGATGCATGGCGTCGTCGAAGTCTGTTTTCAGCGTGAGTGGGCGCGCGGGGCTTTGGCGGGCCGCGCCGTCAGGCGGGTGGCGACCGGGGCGGCGCGCGCCGTATGCGCGGCCTGCGGCAGCCGCTCGAGCGCCAGGTCGATGAAGGCGCGCACCTTGGGCGACAGGTAGCGGTTGCTCGGGTACACGGCATGCACCGGCACGGGCGCGCCGCTCCAGTCCGGCAGCACGCGCACCAGGCGCTCGCAAACGCCGGCCTTCGTGGCCACCAGCAGCGGTAACTGGCCGATGCCCAGGCTGTTGAGCACCGCATCGCGCACCGCGAAGCTGTTGTTCACGCGCAGCCGGGCCTGGCCGCCAATGCGCACCGGCTCGCGCGTCGGTTCCCGCCCCGGCTCGAGCAACAGCTCCCAGGCCGTGCGTCGGCCGCCGGGGGCGAACATGATCAGCGCATGCTCGCGCAGTTCGGCCGGCTCGGCGGGCAGACCCTGCCGGCGCAGGTAGTCCGGCGTGGCGAACAAGCCATATTCCAGCTGCCCGAGGCGGCGTGCCACCAGGCGCGACTCCTGCACCTCGCCTATGCGGATCGCGAGGTCGAAGCCCTCGTGCACCAGGTCCAGCACGCGCGAGGTGTACTCGGCCTCGACGCTGACCTCGGGGTACAGCGCCAGGTACTCATCGATCCAGCCGCCCACGGCCAGCATGCCGAACTCCACCCCGCAGGTCAGCCGCAACTGCCCGCGCGGCTCGGCCTGTGCCTGTTGGGCGACGCGCAGCGTGTCGTCCACGGCGCCGAGGATGCCCACCGCACGCTCGTACACCTCGCGCCCAACCTCTGTGAGCGCGATCGAGCGCGTGGTGCGCTCGAGCAGCTTGACGCCGAGCTCGGCCTCGAGCTGCGCGACGACTCGGCTGACGTAGCTCTTCTGCGTCTCCAGCACGTCGGCGGCGCGCGTGAAGCTGCCGGTCTGAACGACCTTGGCGAACAGCTGCAGGTGGTCGAGATTCACGGGCCGGATTGGAGCATGACTACTGTTGCCTATCCAGATACTACTGAGTTCACTCGCTGTGCATTTTTGTTTCCTCAGTGGACGGCAAGAATTTGGGCTCGTCAAGCCGACCACCCCCGACTTCTCCAAAGGATCCCTCCATGAGCCTCAAAGACCCCAACGTCGTCAACGCCCGTGCGAAGAAGCGCGTCGCCATCGTCATCGCGAACCCGGCGGTCTCCACCACCACCGGCTGGCCGGTCGGCTTCTGGTGGAGCGAGCTGACCCACCCCTACCACGTCTTTGCCGAGAAGGGCTACGAGGTCGAAGTCTTCAGCCCCAACGGCGGCAAGTGCGACGCCGACGGCATGAGCGACCCCAACGATGCCAGCGGCTACAGCAAGACCGACCTCATCAGCCAGGGCTTCATCCACACGCCGGAACTCAAGGCGCTGGTGGACAACACGAAGAAGGTCGAAGACATCGACGTCAGCCGCTTCGACGCCATCGTCGTTGCCGGCGGGCAGGCGCCGATGTTCACCTTCGAGGGTGCCGCCTCGCTGCACCGCAAGTTCGTCGAGTTCTACGAGGCCGGCAAGGTCACCTCGGCGCTGTGCCACGGCGTGGCCATCCTCGCCTACGCCAAGCTGTCCAACGGCGAGTACCTCGCCAAGGGCAAGACGGTGACGGGCTTTGCCAACGTCGAGGAGGACTTCGCCGACAACGCGGTGTGGAGCTACGGCATGCTGCCGCGCGACAAGCACGTGATGCCCTGGCGGATCGAGGACAAGCTCAAGGAGATCGGCGCCAACTACGTGCAGGCCGGCCTGTGGCGTGGCTTTGCGATCCGCGACGGCAACCTCGTCACCGGGCAGCAGAACTTCTCCGGCGAGGAGACGGCCCGCGCCATCGTGGCGGCGCTGGGCGAGTGACGATGCTGCGCCGGCTGCTGACCCTGCTCGCGCTGCTGGCCGGCGCGACGCTGCCCGCGCAGGCCGCGGGCGTGCCAGACCGCGCCAGCGCGCTGCCCGCCGCGTACAGCCGGATCGTCGTGTTCGGCGACGGCCTGTCCGACGGCGGCTTCTTCGGCCGGCTCACCGCCAACCGCTACCCGCCGAGCCCGCCTTTCTCCGGGGGGCGCTGGACCAACGGGCCGACCTGGATCGAAGTGCTCGCCGCGCAGAGCGGCTGGCGGCTCGATCCGAAGGACAACCACGCCCAGGGCGGCGCCACGACCGGCGCCTTCAACATCAACGCGCCGCTGCGCGACAAGCTCGGCATCGCCGCCGACGTGCCCATCGTCGGCGTGCTGGCGCAGATCGAGCGCGCCGCCGCAACGCCCGGCGCAATCGACCCGCAGGCGCTGCACGTGGTCTGGGCCGGCGGCCACGACATCGGCGCGTACCTGGACCATGGCCAGCTCGACCTGCGCGCGATGCCGCCGGCGGACAACATCCGCGCCGGGCTGAAGCGCCTTCGCGAAGCCGGTGCGAAGCACGTGCTGCTCGGCACGCTGCCCGACCTGGGCGCCACGCCGGCCTATGCCGGCGGCTCCAAGGCGGCCGAGGCGTCGCGCCTTACCCGTGAGTACAACGCCGGGCTCGAGCGCGCCGCCGCAGAGGCGCGTGCCGCCGGCATGCGCTTGACGCTGCTCGATGGCGCCGCGGCCTTCGCCCGCGCCGGGCAGATGGCGGCCATGCTCGGCATCAAGGTCTTCGACAAGGCCTACCTCGCCGACGACTACATCGACTTCAACCAGCCGCTGGCACCGGCCAAGCCGCTGCCTGCCGGGCGCGAGGCCGGCGAGTACTACAGCTTCTGGGCCGTGTCGGCCAGCGCCAAGGTGCACCAGGTGATCGCCCAGGCGGCGCTGGAGACGCTGCTCGCCGCCCGAGCCGACCAGCGCTGGGCGCGCACCCTTGCGCTGCCGCCGCAGGCCTTCCGCCCGCTGCACGAGGGGCCGGGGCGGGTGGCCTACCTCACCACCTCGCCGGCCGGCATCCCGCACGTGGCGCGCATCGAATTGAAACGCGGCGACGTGCAGCCGCCGTATGCGTCGGCCGACGGCAAGGCGCGGCTGGCGACCGTGCTGCGCGGCAGCCTGGCCTTCGGCGAAGGCACGGAGGTCGATCGCGCGCGCGAGCGGCGCTTCGCCGCCGGCGACAGCTTCGTCATCCCGCCGGCGCTGCCGTTCTGGGTGGCGGCGCGCGACGGGGCGGCCTCGGTGCTGATCACGGTGCTGCCGGCCGACGACCGGCTGGCCGTGCCGCTGCGCTGACGCCGTTCATTCACATCGGAGGACACCCCATGAAGATTGCGTTTCTGGGTTTCGGCAACGTCGGCGCGCCGCTGGCCGACCATCTGCAGCGTGCCGGGCACGAGGTGACGCTGGCCGCGCGCGCGGCCGACGGCGAATCGGTGCAGCGCGCCCGTGCCCGCAACGCGGCGCTGCAGGTCGCCGAGCCGGCCGCCGCGGTGGCCGCGGCCGAGGTCGTGTTCCTGGCCACGCCCTATGCCGCCAACGCCAGCGTGCTGCCGCCGCTGGCCGACGCGCTGGCTGGCAAGGTGCTGGTCGACTGCACCAACCCGGTGGGGCCGGGCTTGTCGCACGGGCTGCAAAGCCAGCGCTCGGGCTCGGCCGAGGTGCAGGCGCTGGCGCCGCGTGCGCGCGTGGTCAAGGCCTTCACGATCTACGGCTTCGAGAACCTGGACGACAACCGCTTTCCCGCCGCCAACGTCAAGCCGGTGATGATGTACTGCGGCGACGATGCCGACGCCAAGGCGCAGGTGGCCACGCTGATCGGGCAGCTCGGCTGGGAGCCGCTGGACGTGGGCGGCCTGGTGCAGGCGCTGCACCTGGAGCACATGACGCTGCTGTGGATCCGCATGGTGCGCATGGGCGGCCAATCGCCGCACCTGGTGTGGGCCGCGCTGCGGCGCTGAAGGGGGAACCGGCGATGGCGAACGAAGCGATCCGCCTGCGCGGCGAGCAGGCCATCCGCGACTTCTACGACGCCTTCTCGGCGAGCGACTTCGACACGATGGCGCGAATGCTGCACCCCGACTGCGAGCTGGAGTTTCCCGGCAGCAGCTTCCCCAACCGGGTGCAGGGTCGCGACGCGATCATCGGCCTGTTCCATGGCGTGCAGGCCGGTTTCGGCGCGTCCTTGCGCTTCCACAACCGCTGGGCCATGCACCAGCCGAAGGCCGGCGCCGGCGACCTGATCGCGGTGCACTGGTACACCACCGGCCGCACGGCAGGAGGCGGCGCGTACCTGAACCGTGGCGTGGCCTGGTACCGGCTCGAGGACGGCCTGGTGCGCGAGTTCTGCGACTTCTTCGACACCGAGATCGTCGCCGCCTTCTTCCCCGGCGGCCAGCCGGCCACCGACTTCACGCGCGCCAATGCATTGGTGGATCGGCTGCTGCCTTCCGCGCCAGCCGAGGCCGTGCAGCGCCTGACGTCGCTGCGTGCCGGCACCCGCTGAATCTCGTCACCACAACATCCATGACACGTCCCACCCTTCTCATCACCGGCGCCACCGGCAACGTCGGCGGTGCACTGCTGCCCTTGCTCGCGTCCCACGACGCGCAGCTGCTTGCCGGCAGCACGCGCGGTGAGCCCGTGGCCGGCGTGCCGGGCCGCGCCATCGACTTTCGCAGCGCCGAGCAACTGACCCTGGCCTTCGCCGGCGTGGACTTGGCCTTTGTCGTCATCCCGCTGAACCCGGTCATGGTGGAGATGGCGGCCCATGTGGCGCAGGCTGCGCGTGCCGCGGGCGTGAAGCACCTGGTGCGGGTGTCGGGCGCGGGCGCCGATCCGGATTCGCCATTCGCCATCGGCCGCGTGCAAGGCCAGGTGGACCAGCACCTGCTGGCCAGCGGCATCCCCACCACGCTGCTGCGGCCGAAGAACTTCATGCAGAACTTCAGCAGCTTCCTGGCGGGCATGGTCAAGGGCGGCACCTTCCATACCTCGCAAGGCGAGGGCCGCATTCCCTTCATCGACGTGCGCGACATCGCGGCCGTGGCCGCCGAAGTGCTGAGGAACCCGGCCGCCCATGCCGGCCAGGCCCATGTGCTGACGGGCCCGCAGGCGCTGACCAACCAGGAGGCGCTGGACATCCTGGGCGGCGTGCTGGGGCGCACCATCCAGCGGGTGGAGATCCCCGAGGCGGCTGCGGTGAAGTCCATGCGCGAGATGGGCATGCCGGAGATGGTGGTGGAGGTGATGTCCAGCCTCAACCAGGTCATCGCCGCAGGCTATGTGGCTGAAGTCACCGACACGGTGCAGCGCATCACCGGCAAGCCGCCCCGAACTTTCGCGGCCTTTGCTCGCGAGCATGCCAGCGTGTGGGCATGACATGAACACAGCCGCCGAACCCGTCACCGTCACCACGCATTGCGTGAAAGGTATGGCGCCCTGCGCCATGAACAACTGACATGACCGCCGATCCAACCACGACGCCCGCTGCGACCACCGCCCCGCTTCAACCGCAGCCGGCGATCACCCGCGACGCGACGGCCGGTGCATCGCTGGAGTGGGAGCTGCGGCCAGGCATCGACATGGTCGCGCTATGGCAGGTGATCGGCTCCATCGCCGGACCCGACGTCGTCGTGGGCCTGGGCGCACCGCTGCTTGATGCAATGCGGGCCAAGGTCGCGGGCTACCGGCCGCTTCAGCGCCTGAGCCAAGGGCGATACACGATGCCCGCCACGCCGCACGCGCTGTGGACGTACGTGCCGGGCGATGCAGCCGGCGCGGTGTTCGAGGTGACGGAGCGGCTCGCGCGCGAGCTGGCGCCCTACCTGCGCATCGCGCAGAGCGCGAGCCTGTTCAGCTACCGCCAGGGGCGCGACCTCACCGGTTACCGCGACGGAAGCGCCAACCCCAAGGGCGACGCCGTTCACGCGGCAGCGTTCACGGATGGCGAGCAGGACGCACCCGCCAACGCAAGTTTCGCACTGGTGCAGCGCTGGCTGCACTTCCGAGACCGGTTTCGCGGCCTGTCCGACAGCGCGCGCGACCACGTCATCGGTCGCAGCGTGGAAGCGGACGACGAATTGCCGGAGGCACCGGCCTGCGCGCACATCCGGCGCACCGAGCAGGAAAGCTTCTCCGCTGCGGCGTTCATGTTCCGGCGTTCCATGCCCTGGGGTGACGGCCGACGCCACGGGTTGCAGTTCATCGCCTTCATGAACGACCTCACGAAGGCCGAGCAGATGCTGTCGCGCATGATCGGGGCCCAGGACGGCATCGCCGATGCCATTCTGGGCCACAGCCAGGCGGAGACTGGCGCGTTCTACTACGTGCCGCCCCAGCGGGGCGGGCGCCTCATCCTTCCCGAGGCGCTGGGACCGGACGAGCCGGCGCCGCGGCCGGCCGATGGCATCTCGGCGGCCGAGGCCCATGGCCTGAGGCTGGAGGTCGATGTCGGCCGATGCATCCACTCGCGCAACTGCGTGCTCTCACGGCCCGACGTGTTCGTGCCCAATGTGCAGGGGCCGTGGCTGCATCCGGAGCTGGCTTCGGCCGACGAACTGCGGCAGCTGGCGCGCAACTGTCCCTCCGGTGCCATCCAGGTGCGCGCGCTCGATGGCAGTGCCACCGAGGCCCCGCCGCCACACCCGGTGATCCGTTTGCGCGAGCATGGCCCGCTGGCGGCGCACGGGGCCTTCACCATCGCCGGGCGCGAGGAGATCCGCGCTACGCTGTGCCGCTGCGGGCAATCGGCCAACAAACCCTTCTGCGACGGCAGCCACGCCGCTGCGAGGTTCCGGGCCAGCGGAGAAGCGGATCCGGTCGACACCGCCGTCGTCGACACCGCACGCGGGGCAAGGTCCATCGCCATCCAGCCCATCGCGGATGGTCCGCTGGTGGTGCACGGCCAGGTGGAGATCGTCGGCGGCAGTGGTCAACGCATCGGCAGTGCGCCCGGGCCTACGCTATGCCGCTGCGGGCACTCCGCCAACAAGCCCTTCTGCGACGGCAGCCACGCCCGGGCGGCCTTCCGCGCCCCGGCCTGAACCTTGCCCCTACCGGACCACCAAGACATGAGCACAAACGCCGAGCCCGTCACCGTCGTGATCACGCGTCGCGTGAAGGCCGGCCGCACGGCCGACTACGAGGCCTGGCTGCAGCAGTTGCAGCACGACGCACGCGACCTGCCGGGCTACCTGGGTGTGACCACGCAGCGCCCGGCGCCCGGCGCGCCGCTGGACTATGTGAGCGTGCTGCGCTTCGATTCGCTGGCCAGCCTTCAGGCGTTCGAGCGCAGCGAACTGCGCACACGTGCGCTTGCTCAGGTGAGCGAATTCGTCGAGGGCGATGCCGCATGGCAGCGCCTCACCGGGCTGGAGTTCTGGTTCACGCCGCCGCCCGGCACGGTGGTGCCGCAGCCTTCCCGCGCACGGATGGCGCTGGTGATGATCGCGGTGGTCTTCGGCCTGGTGCTGGCGATCGGCACGCTGGTGAATGCCGCCTTCGCGCAGCTGCCGTTCACCACGCCGTACCCGCTGCGCCTGCTGGTCACCATCACCATCGAAGTGCTGCTGATGACCTACTGGCTGATGCCGCTGATCACGCGGCGCCTGGCGCGCTGGATCTACCCCGCGCGGAAAGTGGCATGACGGGCGCGCCTTCGCCGGCAGCGCGACTCACCGCGCCGCTGCCGTTGAACCATGGCGGCACGGTGCCGCGCGTCGGCCTCGGCGTGTTCCGCGCTTCGCCCGACGAGGCCTATGCCGCCGTGCGCGAAGCCCTGGCTGCCGGCTACCGTCACATCGACACGGCGCAGATCTACGGCAACGAGCAGGCGGTGGGACAGGCGGTGCGCGACAGCGGCCTGCCGCGCGACGAGGTGTTCGTCACCACCAAGTTGTGGAACGAATTCCAGCGGCCCGGCGCCGTGCAACCCGCAGTGGAGCGCAGCATCGAGGCCCTGGGCCTGGGCGTGCCCGACCTGCTGCTGCTGCACTGGCCGGTGGCCGGCCAGCGTCTGGCCGCCTGGGCGGACCTCGAGCGGCTGCGCGGGGCCGGGGTGCTGCGCGCGATCGGTGTGTCCAACTTCATGGTGCCGCACCTGCAGGAGCTGCTGGCCCACGCGCGCATCGTGCCGGCGGTGAACCAGGTGGCAATGGGTCACTCGCCGATCTGCTGAAAACCAAGAGCACGCTTCAGCTCGGCATATCAGCCCTAGAGCGGCAGGACTCCGCTGCAGCGGTCGCCAAGCTCGACGCAAAGAAGGCGGAGCTGGTTGCGGTTCTCCAGCAGCTAGAGCAGATCCCGGTGCGCTCCCTGCTGCCATTCGAAGTGCCGCAGCTGGTGGACTACGCGTTGCAGAAAGCCAAACGCGA
>Ga0209172_10008325_pt1 | contig 10195 bp, 9 predicted proteins | sample LarsenN4metaG_FD_184113 | JGI IMG/M metagenome (GOLD analysis project Ga0209172, IMG submission 184113) | Hot spring sediment bacterial and archeal communities from British Columbia, Canada, to study Microbial Dark Matter (Phase II) - Larsen... ...
GCGAGCACTTCGCGGATGTGCATGAAGTCGCGCGCGACCCGGAGCTGGGTAACCCCGAACAGCTCCTGCTCGGCGCGGTCCAGCGCCGACTCCAGGTCGGCCTGGTCCTCGTAGCCGATGGCGGCGATCCGTCCGGCGGCCGCGATGAGCCGCCGCATGATCGCGGTGCGCTGCACGACGCGGCCGTAGTGCTCGACATGGATCGACGTGGGAACGACAGTCAGGATGCGGGAGAGATAGCCGATGCCGCCGGTGGCGTCCAGCAGATCGGCCCGCTCCAACTCATCGCACACCATCACGAAGTCGGTCGGTTGGCGGCGCTCGTAGAGGCGCAGCATGGCCGCGTAGATGTCGCGGTTACGCGGGTGGTAGAAGTCCTCGGGGCGGAGAAAACCGGCGACCGCCTCGATCGCCTCGGGATCGATCAGCAGGCTGCCGAGAACGGACTCCTCGGCCTCGGTATTGTGGGGCGGGAGCGGTTCGAAACCACGATCCGGGGCCAGCGCTTCCATAACCATCGACTCACTCTCCGATCCCCGACAACCAACCGCCCCGCACCGTGGACCACGGACCGCAGGTCACAGACGACGGGATATTCGTCGTCGGTGGTCCGTCGTCCATCGTCCTCCAGCCTGTCTGGCGACTGCCCCTACATCGATGTCCGCTCCCTACCGCTCCGGCTCGACCGTCAGTTTGAGAGTCGCGCTGATATGCGGCGCTACATGCACCCGCGCGGTGTGGGGGCCGACGTGGCGGATGTGCTCTTCGAGCTCGATCTGGTGCTTGTCCACCGACTGCCCCAGGGCCTTCGAGAGCGCCTCGGCGATATCGGCCGCGTCGAGGTCGGTGATGGCGGCGATCTCCAGAACCGGATCGACCGGGACCGCAACGGTATGCAGCTCACCCGTCCCGTCGAGCCGGGCAAGGAAATCCCGCAGGTTGTGGCAGGCTTCCATCCGTTCCATCTGCTAACCCCCTGTCCTTTCTATCATTACCGACTCCTCCAGACAACCCTTTTCAGTAGACCGGCCCCCAGCTTTCCCCTTGTATTCGCCGGACAATCTGCCATAATGAGTGCCATTTTCTCCCAAGGGGCCTCGCACTCAAATGCAGCTTTATCAAGGTCAACAGCACATCAACAGACGACTCCCGGATCCCCCCGGATCCAGCCATCGCAAGCGCATTCTCCTCTTTATCGCCGCCGTCGCCGGCCTCTGCCTCATCGCCTTCGCCGCCTGGTTCAGCTACCTGATGGTCTCCCTCCCCAAGGTTGACCGCCTTGCCGACTACCGCCCACCCATCGTTTCCCAGGTCTTCGGCGACAACGACATCCTCGTCGGAGAATTCTACCTGGAGCGTCGCAAGGTGGTGGAGGTGAACAAGATTCCGAGGCGGCTGATCCAGGCCTTCGTGGCGGCGGAAGATGCCAACTTCTACCAGCACAAGGGGATCGACTACCTGGGAATTCTCCGGGCCGTCATCAAGAACGTCATCCATCTGAGGAAAAAGGAGGGGGCATCCACCATCACCCAGCAGGTGGCCAAATCCATGCTCCTCACCCCGGAGAAGAAGTTCTCCCGCAAACTCAAGGAAGCGATCCTCGCCACCCGGATGGAGAAGAAACTCTCCAAGGACGAGATCCTCTACATCTACCTGAACCAGATCTACATGGGGGCCGGCTCCTACGGAATCCAGCTGGCAGCCGAGACCTACTTTGCCAAGAACGTCGAGCAGCTGAACCTGGCGGAGATGGCCATGCTGGCCGGTCTCCCCAAGGCGCCGAACAACTATTCCCCCATCAAGCATATGGACAAGGCCAAAGAGCGCCAGGCATACGTGCTGGAGCGGATGGTCAAGGAGGGGTACATAACCCAGGCGGAGGCCGACCATGCCAAGGCCACCCCCATTGTCATCCAGTCCATGAAGAAGGTCAACAACGACCAGTCCGCCTACTACCTGGAGCAGATCCGCCAGGAGCTGGAGGCAAAGTACGGCGAGGAGCGGCTCTACAAGGACGGTCTCAGAATCTACACGGCCATGAACGCCGAGATGCAGAAGGGGGCCTACGATGCCGTGGTAAACGGCCTCAAGGCGCTGGACAAGCGCCAGGGGTTCCGCGGCGCCCTCAGGTACCTGGCTGAAGCCGAAGTCGAGCCGTTCTGCAAGAAGGTCGAGGAGGGGATCGACTACGCCTCCCTGCGCCAGGGGAGCACCTACCAGGGGGTGGTGACCGCCGTAGACCCGGTCAAGGGGGAGGTCACGGTCAGGATAGGCGACCGGGTCGGCATCATCCCGAAAAAACATCTTGCCTGGGCCGGCAAACTGACCCTGGCGGGGAGCTACGTCAAGCCGAAGGAGAAGGGGAAGGAACTCCCCCTGGGGAGCGTGATCGAAGTGCAGGTCATGACCCCTGACGTGGACAGGAAGGGGGCGGTGCTTGCCCTGGACCAGACGCCGGAGGTGCAGGCGGCCATCTATGCCATGGACCCCCGCAGCGGCGGGGTGAAGGCGATGGTCGGCGGCTACGATTTCAAGAAAAGCCAGTTCAACCGGGCGGTGCAGGCCAGGCGCAACCCCGGATCGTCCTTCAAGCCGATCATCTACGCGGCTGCCCTGGAGAAGGGGATGACCGCGGCCTCCATTATCGACGACTCCCCGGCCGAGTATGACAGTGGCAAGGAACAGGCCTGGAAACCTAAAAATTACGACAACATCTACCGTGGCAATGTCACCATGCGGGAAGCGTTGACCAACTCCATCAACATCGTCAGCGTCAAGATTCTGGAAACCATCGGCGTCGGCACGGCAGTGGAGTTTGCCCGGAAACTGGGAATCGCCTCCCAGCTTGAGTCCAACCTGACCCTCGCCCTGGGATCCTCCAGCGTCACCCCCCAGGAGCTGACTGCGGCCTACGGCGTCTTCGCCTCGGGCGGCTACCGGGTGAAGCCGTACTTCGTCACCAGGGTCACCGACCGGGATGGCAACGTCCTGGAGGAGTACAAGCCGCAGATCGTCGTCCCCTTTGCCAACAACACCTCGGCAATCGCCATTACCATGACCGGCAAGGGCGAAGAGGCGGCCAAAGAGGCCACGCCGGCGGAAAGCCAGCAAGCCGGGGCAAACAAACCCGGCTCAGCCGCGGCTCCGGTCCAGGTTGTCTCGCCGGAGGTCTCCTACATCATCACCAACCTGATGCAGAGTGTCGTCAGCAGCGGTACCGGCCAGAGGGCCAAGGCGGTCGGCAGGCCGGTGGCCGGCAAGACCGGGACCACCAACGACATGAAGGATGCCTGGTTCGTCGGCTATGTTCCCCAGCTGGTAGCCGGGGTGTGGGTCGGGTTCGACCAGGAGCGATCCCTTGGTGCAAGCGGCTCCGGAGGCCAGGCCGCGGCCCCGATCTGGACCGAATTCATGCAGCGGGCCGTGGCCGGAATGCCGGCGCAAAACTTTGCCGTTCCTGCAAACGTCACCTTCGCCACCATCAATCCGAGGACAGGCAGATTGGCAAAAGAGGGTGCCGAGGGGAGCATTCAGGAGTGTTTCATTAACGGCAGTGAGCCGACCAGTTACGGCGAATAGGCTTGTGGCGGGGCTTTACGGCGAATTTTTTTTCAAAACGTCATCACAATTCTCTTGCAAACAGTAAAAATGAAGTTATAGTAACTCAAAATTTCACATTTAGCGGGAGGGCTAAAATGACCAAGGCAGAACTTATTGATGCGGTAGCCAAATCGGCAAATCTTACCAAAGCTTCAGCTGAGAAAGCTGTCGGCGGTTTAATCACTGCCATTACCGAAGCACTGACAAGCGGCGACAGGGTTACCCTGGTTGGTTTCGGTACCTTCGAAGTCTCCACTCGCAAGGCACGTACCGGCCGTAACCCGCAGACCGGCAAAGAAATCAAGATTGCCGAGGCCAACATCCCCAAATTCCGCCCCGGCAAAGCTCTCAAGGACACCGTTGCTGCCAAGAAGAAAAAATAATCCTCTCTCCATGGAGACAAAAAAACCCCGCCGCAAGCGGGGTTTTTTTTATTACATGCCGGTGATTCCGCTATCAAACCGTTACGGTCACGAGCAGCGTGCCGCATGAAAAATTTTTGTTTCTCCCCTTTTCATGATATAAGAATGGCTCATCTCCCAGGGGCTGACGGCAGACCGCCACGGTACCTGTCCATTTAGAAAGGGGCTGCATGTCTCTCTCCACCCTGCTCTGCTTCATTGGCGCCTCCATGGCCCTTACCCTGGCTCCGGGACCGGACAACATTTTCGTCACCGCCCAGGGGATCGCCCGGGGGCGCAGGGCCGCCATCATCACGGCCCTCGGCATGTGCAGCGGCATCAGCATACACACCGTTGCAGCCGCCCTGGGAATATCCGCGCTGTTCTACTCATCGCTGCTCGCCTTCAACCTGGTCAAATACGCCGGAGCACTCTACCTGTTCTACCTTGCCGTGAAAACCGTCCGGCACCGCTCCGCCATCGCCCTCCCCCACGGGGAGGAACTCCCCTCCGCCGCCCTCTTCCGGCGGGGCTTCATCATGAACGTGCTCAATCCCAAGGTCGCCCTCTTCTTCCTCGCCTTCCTCCCCCAGTTCATAACCCCGGGACCCCACCGTTTCCCGCTGCAGATGCTTCTCCTCGGCGCAATCTTCATGGTGCAGGCAATTGTCATCTTCTCCGCCATTGGCTGGTTCTCCGGGAGCATCGGTCGACTCCTCCTCTCACGGCCTGGTATGGCGCGGAAATTCGACCTGTTGACCGCCGGGGTATTCGCCACCCTCGGACTCAGGCTCGCCCTGATTGAACGCTGAAAGTGCCGCCGTGTACCTTGCCACCTTGAAAAAAACCCTGATCTTCTTCGTCCCGCTGGCAATTCTGGCCGCCACCTTCATCCTGCTGCCGCGGATCGCCACGCTCCCCCCGGCCCATCACGAACTGGCCCTGATCTCCCCCTACCTGACCGCGGTGGTCGGCATGTTCCTCGCGGTCCATTTCCATCGCGGCCGGCCGTTCACCGCCCTCTTCCTCGTCGCCCTGTTCTACTTCTGCTATCGCACCGCCCTGACAGGGGGGATAACCGGTTTTGCCCAGCAGGGTCTGTTCTACTCCTTCTCGCTCCTGCTCCCGCCGAACCTGGCCCTCTTTGCCCTGATGCGCGAGCGGGGGGTCTTCTCCGTCGCCGGAAGGCTCCGTTTCACCTTCCTGGCAGCCCAGGCCTCGGCCGCCTGGTTCCTCTTCCGCCATCACTTTGAAGAGCTCCTTCCGCTCCTCTCCCGCAAGATTATCCCCCATGCAGCTCTGGATAACCTTCCGGTCCCCCAGCCGATCCTGGCCATCACCCTCATTTCCCTCTTGCTCACCGCCTGGCTGGTCATCCGCAGGCAGGCGCCCATCGAAAGCGGTATGCTCGGCGCCATGATCGCGATCACCGTCGCCTGCCTGAACATCACCACACCCGACCTCCCGGCCGCCTTCTGCAGCGCCGCCGGTCTTATCATCACCCTCTCCGTCATCCAGGATTCCTACAACATGGCGTTCCGCGACGACCTAACCGGACTCCCCTCCCGCCGTGCCCTGAACGAGGCCCTGCACGGACTGGGACGACGCTATGCCGTTGCCATGCTCGACGTGGACCACTTCAAGAAATTCAACGACACCTACGGCCATGACGTTGGGGACCAGGTCCTGAAGATGGTGGCCAAGAAGATGGAGGGGGTCGGCGGCGGGGGACGGGCGTACCGCTATGGCGGCGAGGAGTTTACCGTGCTCTTCCCCGGCAAGCGGTGCAGCGATGCCGTCCCGCACCTGGAGACACTGCGCAGGACCATCGAGGAGTACCGCCTGGCGATCCGCAGCAACGACCGCCCCAAGGACCAGAAGAAGGGGGAAGAAAAACGGGGGAGCAGGCAGGAGTCAACGGAGGTGTCGGTAACCATCAGCATCGGGGTGGCCGAATCCGGCGACAACCAGGGGACCACCGCCGAGGTACTGAAAGCGGCGGACAAGGCCCTCTACCGGGCAAAAAACAAGGGGCGCAACCAGGTCTGCAGCTGACCGGTTGCGCCCCTCGAATATCAGGGCTCCCCTCTCCTCAGTTCCCCAGTATCCCCCGCAGGGTCTCCTCGATCCCCTTGCGTCCCGGACTCTGCGTCCCCCCCGTACCGGTGTCCTGCCTGAGCAGTCTGTCGCCGATCCTCTGCCGCAGGCTCTCGACCGCACGGCTGCCGACCTTTGCGCTGTCGAGGGAGAAGGAGGGCTTCCCCACCATGCCGGTTGCCCGCAACGGGACACTTCCCCAGCCGTCCCGGTCGGCAACAAACCTCCCCACGCTCCCCCTGGCTACCCTCGAAGTGAGTGCCGGCGAGAGCTTCAGCTCGATCCCCATGTCCATGGTCTTGTCCATCTTGATCCTGCCGGCGGCAAGCAGTTTCGCATCGGATCCGTCCCCCTTACCGTTCAGGGTTACCACCCCGTCCCGCAGGGCAAAGTCCCCCCCGAGACTGGTGAAGCGGAGCACGCGCAGCTCTTCGGCTCCCAGGAACGCGGCCAGGGTCGGCATGAACCCCTCGCCGCTCAGCTTGCCGTCGGCAACGGTGAATGTCCCTCTGCCAACCAGGTTGCGTTTAAGCGCCCCGATCCCCCTGCCGGCAAGATCCGTCTTCAGGGCAAGGGTGCCGGTAATCGAGCCGGCGGCCTTGGGGGCGAAGGCAGACACCAGCTTGTCCGCCTGAACCCCCTGGATGTCGAGGGATGTGCCGTAGGCAAAACCCCTGGTGCGCATGTCCAGTCGTGCCGTTGAGGAGAAACTCCCCCCGGCCCCCTTCCCCTTGAGACTCTCGACGGTCACCACGTTATCCTTCAGGCGCCAGGCAAGGTTGACCCCCTCAAGGGCAAGACCACGGCAGACCAGGGTCCCGATCCGCACCGCTCCCCCTCCCTCCAGAGGGAGCTGCAGCGGCCCGGGCTCCGCAGCCGCTTTCGCCGCGGGAGGCGGTGCCCCGGCCTCCTTTTTCGGTGGCAACAGCTTGTCCAGGTCCAGCCTGTCGCCATCCAGACCCAGGCCGATCTGCACAGGCTTGGCGAACAGGTTCCTGGCCGTCAGGTTGACCCCCAGCTTCTGCTCGCCGAGCGCCAGAGTCAGCCCCATGGATTCAAGCGAATCACTCCCCAGGGTCAGTGCCCCGGTCAGGGTCGGCCGCAGCCCCCCGGCGGACAGCGACAGGCCGGAGAGCCTGATCTCACCCCCCCGCAGCAGCCCTTTCGGCTGCTTCACCTCGCCGCCGAGCTTGAGACGGGCCTCCACGCCGCCGGAAAGGGCAAGCTTCGTCAGTTTCTCCCCCACCGCCGGGGGGAGCCCCCTGACCGCTGCAGAGAGCTCCTTTGCCGCAACCGCCAGCTCACCGTTGAGCAGCGGCGCAGATCCGGCCTTTGCCACGGTGCCGGAGAGGGAAACGGTCACGCCGGGCAGGGAGGCCTCGGCCTTGACAGGGAACTCCCCCTCCATGGAGATGTTGTTCGCCGACAGGCCGACACCGGTCACCTCCAGCGTGTAGCCACGGCCGCCAACCGCACCCCGGTCCTCGTAGGTCACCCGGCCGCCACTCACCCCGGCAGCCCTGACGGCAAGGCGCAGTCGGCTCTTCTCCTTCGACTCCTCCTCCCTCACCGGTTCCTTCTTCTTCAGGTCGGAGAAGTTGAAACTGCCGTCAGGGAGGCGCACCACCCGTACCAGGGGATTCTCCAGCACCACCTCGTCAACCTCCACCCGGCCGGAAAGCAGCGGCCAGAAACGGTAACTGAGGCGGATTGCTTCCGCCTTGAGGAACGGGCCGCTGTTGTCCTTCTCCCGCACCTCCAGGCTCTTCAGCCTGATGCCGCGGAAGATGCTCACCTCCACGTCGCCGATGGTCACCTGGCGCTCGATTCGTGCGGAAATCTTCGGCAGTACGGTCCGTTTCACCGTCTCGGGCGAGATGAGGATTTTGACGAGAACAGCCACCGCAATCACCAGGGAAAGAACGATTCCTCCGATTATGGCGGCAATTTTGCCTGTTTTAGCAAGGGTCACTGGCTACCTCCGGAAAGCTGGCATTCCCGCTTCACGGGACTACCTGTTCATCGTCTCAGCTGGAAAACCACGGTCCGGCGGCATTCCCGCCGAGGGATTTTCCAATCGTAGTACAGACTCATGCGGGATACAAGCCGCTATTTCCACGGACAGCGTCGAGGCTGGCGGGTCAATGGCCGGTCCGCCGCTTCTTCAGGGAGGAGAAACTGACGAGCCGCCGCTGCTCTTCGTCATACAGGTTGAGGCGGAGCGATCCGAGGCTTTTGCCCAGGGTCATGGGTTTCACCCCCCGCAGCTCTGGTACGGCGTCGTGACACTCCTGAAGGCGATAATTGGGGATGCCGGGGTGGGCATGGTGCACGTGATGCAGGCCGATATTCCCCGTTGCCCACTGCAGCAGCCGCGGCAGCCGGTAATGGGAGGCCCCTTCCATTGCCACGTTCCACGGGTTCCACTCAGCGTGGCGCCTCCAGTAGACCCCCTCGAACTGGTGCTGCTGGTAGAACAGCCAGACCCCCAGGGTCGCGGACGGCATCAGCACGGCCATCTGCGCCAGCAGGTAGGTGCGCAGCCCGATCGTCAGCCAGGCGGTGACAACAATGGCGACCAGCGCGGCGTTGGTCAGCATGACGCTGAGAAAATCGATACGTTTTGCCCCGGGGGACGGATAGCGGTTGCGCAGGAGGAAATAGTAAAGCGGGCCGATGCCGAGCAGCACAAGAGGGTGGCGGTAGAGCCGGTAGGCAAGTTTTTTCAGGGGGGGTGACGCCAGGTACTCCGCCACGGTCATGGTGGTGATATCCCCCATCCCCCGCCGGTCCAGGTCGCCGGCGGTGAGATGATGGCCGAAATGGCTCCGCCGCCAGTCGTGGAAGGGGGTGAAGGTGATGATCCCGCAGAGGTATCCGACGGCCCTGTTCCAGCGCGGCGAGGGGAGAAAGGAGCCATGGGTGCAGTCGTGGAAAAAGATGAAGATCCGGATAAAGAAAGCGGATGCTGTCAGGCCCAGGCCGATGGTGACCCAGAGGGGGTAACCGAGGCGGACGGAGACGATGAGGAGGGAAAAGAGGAAGAGATAGGGGATGACGGTGGTGAGGAGCTGCCGTACTGCCCTGCCCCTGTCCGCCCTGGCATAACCGGCGAGGCTCCCGTACCACTCCGGTTTTTCGACTTTTGCAACCACAAGCACGGGATTGAAGACCATGACAAGCACCCGCCACGTCCGCAGACCGATTGTGCACCTGCTTTCATGGTAGCAAAAAAGATGCTGGCCGCAATACGTGGCGGTCCGGGAGCAGCACCGGGGCCCCCTAGATGGCCGGCTGGACCACCTTTTTCTTTCTCGCCCGCGGTATCACCACCTTTATCACCGGCTCGCAGGAGATCTCGCTCGGGATATACGCCGCCGGATCCGTCGGTTCGAGCAATTCGAAGTGGGACGAGGCTATCTTCCGGGTAATCCCGTCGCTGAACTGGATGGTGGCGTTGAATTCCGCGATCTCCAGAACCTTGCCGGCCCCCCAGGCATGCACTCCGGTATGACTGACAACATTTCCTCGTTTGAGTCTCATCGGCTCTCCTTGTTCAACAGTGTTGGCAACGTGTAACAGCGTGAGGCTTTCCGGCTGGCCGGGGCGTTTACGGCGTCTCGAAGGTGACCATGCCGAAAAGGAGGTGGCTGCCTGAAGCAGCGGGGTACGAATGAGGTGGATGAAGATGACCCGAAGGGGGTAGGTACATGGAGAGGGGGGAATCTGCAAATAGGTCAATAAGTTACCTTACTCTCTTTGCGCAGAAATGACAGCATTATTATTCAACCGGTCGCCGGAGTCCGGAGCATCTGTGGCCGGCAGATCGAGAACTCTATGTGTCAGGCCAGGACAGGGCATTGGCAGGACAGGCCGTGACGCAGGTCGAGCATTTGATGCAGTCCCGGTGCGGCAAGACACCGCTCTCCCTGTGCACGGCAATGCTGAAGCCCATGGGACAGCCGCGTTCACAGCTTCTGCACTGCTTGCAGTGTGCGGCGACCTGCAGCCGGTACTTGTCACCGCCGATGGCTGCGGCCGTTGTGCCGACCGGGCAGAAGCTGCACCAGCTCCGGGAACGGTAGGTGATCCCGAGC
>Ga0209172_10008328_pt1 | contig 10192 bp, 10 predicted proteins | sample LarsenN4metaG_FD_184113 | JGI IMG/M metagenome (GOLD analysis project Ga0209172, IMG submission 184113) | Hot spring sediment bacterial and archeal communities from British Columbia, Canada, to study Microbial Dark Matter (Phase II) - Larsen... ...
GAAGGCCGTCGGCCTCGACGTCAAGCGCCTCGAATCCGACTCGAAGGACCCCGCCTTCGACGAGATTTTCGATAAGGATCGCCGGGCCGGCCAGGAAATGGGCATCGACGGAACGCCGACATTTATCATTGCTTCCGCCGACGGCGCGTTCATCGAGGTCATTCCGGGTTTTCGCCCCGATGAAGTCAAGGCCGCCATCGCTGAAGCCAAGCGAGCGCGGTGACAGTTAAATCAGCCCGGCGAGCGGCGAGGACGGATCCGCGTATCGCCTCTTGGGCATGCGGCCGGCAAGATACGCCTCGCGGCCGGCGATGACGGCGTTTTTCATCGCCGAAGCCATCAGGACCGGGTCCTTCGCCTCAGCGATCGCCGTATTCATGAGCACGCCGTCGCAGCCGAGCTCCATCGCGATCACCGCGTCGGAAGCTGTGCCGACGCCCGCGTCTACGACAACCGGAACAGACGCCTGCTCGACAATCAAGCGAATATTGACGGGATTTAGAATGCCGAGGCCGGAGCCGATCAGCGAACCGAGCGGCATGATCGCACAACATCCCGCGTCCTCGAGCTTGCGGGCGTAAACGAGATCGTCGGAGCAATAGACCATCACGTCGAAGCCGTCCTTGGTCAGCAGCTTCGCCGCTTTCAGCGTCTCCTCCATTTCCGGATAAAGCGTCTTCTGGTCGGCGAGCACCTCGAGCTTTACGAGCGACCAGCCGCCCGCTTCACGCGCAAGGCGCAAGGTGCGAATCGCTTCATCGGCCGTGAAGCAGCCTGCGGTGTTTGGGAGATAGACATATTTCCTGGGATCGAGGAAATCGACCAGCATCGGCTTGTCGCGGTCGGTGAGATTGACGCGCCGGACCGCCACCGTAACGATTTCGGCGCCCGCCGCTTCCGCCGCGCGCGCATTCTCCTCGTAGGTCTTGTATTTTCCCGTTCCGATGATGAGACGTGAGTTGAATGCGCGGCCCGCTATGACGAGTTTTTCGGACGCCATCAGCCTCCTCCCACGAAATGGACGATTTCAAGCCGATCGCCTTCGGCGAGCGCCGTCGCGGCGTAGTGGGAACGCGGAACGATTTCGAGATTGCGCTCGACCGCCAATTTGCGCGGATCAAGGCCAAGCGCCTCAATGAGGCGCGACACGGTCGCGCCGTTTTCGATGCGCCGGGGCTCTCCGTTGACCGTCAACTCCATCCCGACTTCGCCTGTTTGCACTCTCGCAACGAACAGGCTTGTATGTGTAGGCTCTGCGGGCGCGATGCAAGCGCTGCGAGCCGGGACCTTTCGCCGATGATCGTCTACATTTTGAACGGACCCAACCTCAATCTCCTTGGGACGCGCGAGCCGGAAATCTACGGCGACGCGACGCTTGAAGACATCCGCAAGGCGGTCGACGCCCGCGCCGCAGAGGCGGGCTTCAAGACCGAGTTTCGCCAATCGAACCACGAAGGCGCGCTTGTTGACTGGGTCCAGGAAGCAGGCGCGAATGGCAAAGGCCTGATCATCAACCCCGGCGCATACACCCATACGTCGATTGCGCTCCATGACGCTCTCAAAGCCGTCAGCACGCCGAAAATCGAACTCCACCTCTCGAATGTGCACGCGCGCGAAGGCTTCCGCCGCCAGTCCATGGTGAGCCCGGCGGTCACCGCGGTCATTTGTGGTCTCGGCGCCGCGGGGTACCTTACGGCGCTTGACGCCCTGTTGCGGCTCATTGACAAGAGAGCCTTTCCCTAGGGCCCGCCGAAAGGGGACAGCCGGCACTGATGAGCGCATATAAGCCAAACGCGTCGGAAGCCGCCTGGATCCGCGAACTTGCGACGATCCTTGACGAGACGGGCCTTTCAGAAATCGAGATCGAGAAGCCGGACGTCCGCGTCCGCGTCGCGCGCGGCGCGGCGCCGGCGATGGCGTACGCCGCCGGCCCGGCGCCCGCTTCGCCGCCGGATGCTTCCAGGCAGGTCGTCAACCGGCCGGCGGACGCGCCGGCGGCGCCGCCGGCGAACGCCGTCACCTCGCCGATGGTCGGCACGATCTACCTCGCGCCGGCGCCGGGCGCTGATCCCTTCGTCAAGATCGGCGACAAGGTCGCGCAAGGCCAGACTTTGATGATCGTCGAAGCGATGAAGACCATGAACCCGATCGCCTCGCCGAAGGCCGGCGCCGTCAAGCAGATTCTTGTCCGCGACGCGCAGCCCGTCGAGTTCGGCGAGCCGCTGGTCGTCATTGAGTAGTCCCGCGCACGTTCAACCCGCACCGGCCGCCGCTCCATGTTCCAGAAAGTCCTCATCGCCAATCGCGGCGAAATCGCGCTTCGCGTGCATCGCGCCTGCAAGGAGCTTGGCATATCGACTGTTGCGGTCCACTCGACGGCGGACGCCAACGCGCTTCACGTTAAACTCGCGGATGAAAGCGTCTGCATCGGGCCGCCGCCGCCAAAAGACAGCTACCTCAACATTCCGGCGATCATCTCGGCGGCCGAGATCACCAATGCTGACGCCATCCACCCGGGCTACGGCTTCCTTTCAGAGAACGCGCGGTTTTGCGAGATCGTCAAGGCGCACAACATCGCCTTCATCGGACCGGACCCGCACCACATCCGCACGATGGGCGACAAGATCGCCGCCAAGGAAGCGGCCGGCGGCGCGGGGATTCCGCTCGTCCCCGGCAGCAAGGGATCGATCGCCTCCCTCGACGACGGCCGTCGGTGGGCGAACGAAATCGGCTTTCCAGTCCTCGTCAAGGCTGCGGCCGGCGGCGGCGGACGCGGCATGAAGGTCGCAAGAACGCCCGCCGATCTCCAGGAGGCGATGTCGACCGCGAAAGCCGAGGCCAAAGCCGCATTCGGCGATGATTCCGTCTATCTCGAAAAATATCTCGAGCGCCCGCGGCACATCGAAATCCAGATCATCGCCGACAGCCACGGCAACGTCGTCCAACTCGGCGAGCGCGACTGCTCCTTACAGCGGCGCCACCAAAAGGTTCTCGAGGAAGCGCTATCGCCGGCGCTCACGGACGGCGAGCGTCGCGAAATCGGCGAAATCGCGAGGCGCGCGATCGCCAAGCTCGGATACCTCGGCGTCGGCACGATCGAATTTCTCTACGAGAACGGGCGCTTCTATTTCATCGAGATGAACACCCGCCTGCAGGTCGAGCATCCGATCACCGAGCAGGTCACGCGCATAGACCTTGTGCGCGAGCAGATTCGCGTCGCCGCCGGCATGCCGCTCTCATTCAAGCAGGACGACGTCATATTCCGCGGCCACGCCATTGAGTGCCGCATCAACGCCGAAAACCCGAAGACCTTTCGCCCCTCGCCTGGCGAGATTTCGTATTTTCACGCGCCCGGCGGCCCGGGCGTCCGTTTCGACAGCGCCATCTATTCCGGCTATCGCATCCCGCCCTATTACGACTCGATGGTCGGCAAGCTCATTGTCTTCGCCGACGACCGCGAGTTCTGCATCAGGCGCCTGAAGCGCGCCTTGAACGAGATGCAGCTCACCGGCGTTGAAACGACGATCCCGCTCTTCCTCGAGCTTCTCGATCAGCCGGCCTTCCTCAAAGGCGACTATCACATTCATTGGCTTGAAGAATGGCTCGCCGGGGAGCCGCCCTGAGCCTTGCGTACGCCTCCGGCGCGCGGGATATTTCCGGAATGCCGCGTGATTCCGCGTTCAGGATCGATCCCGACGAGCTCTTGAAGGCCTACGCGCTCGGCTATTTTCCGATGGCGCGCTCGCGCCATGACGAGGCGGCGATCTGGGTGCTGCCGGACGTGCGCGGGGTGTTGCCTCTCGCCGAGGCGATCGCGCCGAGACGGCTCTTGAAAACCTTGCGGCAAGAGCGTTTCGACGTCCGGATCGATACGCGGTTTTCGGATGTCATCGCCGCTTGCGCGCGTCGCGCGAAGGGACGCGAGGACACTTGGATCAACCCCGCGATCGAAGAGGTCTATCTCGAACTTCACCGCGCAGGGTTCGCGCATTCCGTCGAGTGCTGGCGCGAGGGCCGCCTTGTCGGCGGGCTTTACGGAGTCGCGCTCGGCGCGATCTTCTGCGGCGAAAGCATGTTTTCAATCGAGCGCGACGCCAGCAAGATCGCGTTTCTGCATCTTGTCGCACGCCTCAAGGCGACCGGATTTATGCTCCTCGATACGCAGTTCTGGACGCCGCATCTCAGCCAGTTCGGCGTCCGCGAATGCCCGAACGCCGCCTATCAGACGATGCTGGAAAAGTTCCTGCCGGCGCGCGCGGACTTTCGCGCCAGTCCCGCTCAGCTGTCGACCTTGACCGTTTTGCAGTCGATCACCCAGACGTCGTAGACGGGATGTTCGACGCCATTCAGCGCCGGGCTCGAGGCGAACATCCATCCTGAGAAGATCATGTTCTCCGGAAGTTTCGGTTCGCCCGCCGCGCCAGTCTCGACGACAGGCGGCGGCGCTGCGTCGCGATCGACCGGCGTTTCGTCGCGCTTTTCTTCGCGGCGCGACTTCTTGTCGAGCCTGACCTTGAGGTCCGGGAGAAGTTTCGCGCTCTTGTCGACAATTTCGACGAACGCAGTCGTCTCGGGGAATTCCTCCGGCGGGCGCTTGTCGCAAAAGCGCGGCGTGATCTCGAGCGCGCCGTAGACCGCGGTTTCGTTCATGGCGATCTCGATGTCGACGTATTTCGCCGTAATTTTATTCAGTGCACGGAGCGTAACCGACACCGGCTTTCGCTTCTCGACGGTTTCGATATCCGGAAAGTCGGCGTTTTCACCTTCGCTGAGCGCGTCGAGCTCGCTTGGCGCCGAAGGCCGCGCGTCAAGGCCGTCAAGCGCCGGATCGCCTTGCTGCGCCATGGCGGCGGAGGCGCACATGAAGCCGAAAGCGAACGCAACGCGCTTCATGGAACGTCTCCTATCGGATCATTGACGCCGGAAGCGGCCCCTTCGGCCTCCGGAACCGGCGCTTCGCCGGATTTGCCGCCGCTCGTGAAAGCCTGCATGGCGAGGCCGAGAAGGTCGACCGAGCCCTGCGTGATGGCGATCGTGTCGCCCTCGCCCAGCATGACGTCGCTGCCGCCCGGCTCGATCGCGATGTGCGCGCCGCCGAGAAGGCCGTCGGAGACGACTTTGGCGACGGAGTCTTCTGGCACCACGACGCCGTTCGCGACATTGAGGCGGACCCGCGCCTCGAACGTCTCCGGGTCAAGAGCGCTGCCCGAAACGGCGCCGACCTTGACGCCGGCGATCCGGACTTCGGACCCCGGCGTGACGCCGTCGATGCGCCCGAAGACGGCGGTCAAGGAGTAGGTGCGCGCCGTCAGCGCGCGTCCGCTCGTCTCATAGGCGTAAGCGAGAAAAGCGATCGCCACGGCGAGCACCGCGACCCCGACGATCGACTCGAAGATCTGCCCCTTACCCATGGCGCATCCCTCTACGCGTTTTCCGGCGTCCAGGCTTCATATTCCTCAAACCGGGCTTTTCCGTCGCGAGCCGCGAGCGATCCTGGCGGATGGTAGGCGAGCGGCGTGCCGGTCATGTTCGGCAAATGATCCTTTTCCCAGCCGCGCCGCTTCAAGGGCGAGACCGTCGGCGGATCCTCGAAGGTGTGATGCAGCCAGCCGTGCCAGTCCGGCGGCACGCGGCTCGCCTCGGCGATGCCGTGATAGACGACCCAGCGCCTGATCTGGCCATTAGGGCCGCTCGGGGAGCGCTCCTCAAAATAGCGGTTTCCCTGCTCGTCCTTGCCGACAAGGCGGGCCCGGCGGCGCCAGAGCGTGAAAGAGGTGCCGTAAGTCGTTGAATCCCACCAGGCGAAAAGTTGCTTGAGCATTGAGGCTCTGTTCTTCTTCCGGTTCGTGCCTATATGAATCGGCCGGAATATGGCGCCCGCCGTTCGCCCCGTCCACCGACGCCGCTTGTCGATCCGGCGCAAGCCGAATGGCCCTGAATTCGATGGCGAAACGGCGAAATAGTTCCGTAAAATCAGAGAGTTTTTGCGCCCGAGCGCGACTCTTGAAAGATTGAGGACGAGCGCCGCGGCCGCTAGACTGCGGGCGGCTCCCGAGGAAAATTCCGCCAAATGCGGTTTGAACGACGCTTCACGACCGGAAAGGGCGGTCCCTATTCCGGAATCAGGTTCCGGACGACGGACAGCGAAATCCGTTCGGCCTCGGGCGCCCTGTTGCACGAGGCGCGGGATATCGAGGCGCCGGCGGACTGGAGTCAGACCGCGGTCGACATTCTGGCGCAGAAATATCTGCGCCGAAGCGGCGTTCCGGCGGCGACGAAAAGGGTCCCGGAAAAAGGCGTTCCGGAATTCCTGCAGCGCTCGATGCCGGACGTCGCCGCACTCGCAAAGCTCCCCGCCGACCAGCGGTTCGGAGCGGAAAAGAGCGCAAGGCAGGTCTTCGACCGGCTCGCTGGCGCATGGGGCTACTGGGGATGGAAGTCGGGGCTGTTCGTCTCCGCAGACCAGGCGCAGATCTTCGTTGACGAGATGAAGGCGATGCTGGCGCGCCAGATCGGGGCGCCGAACAGCCCGCAATGGTTCAACACGGGCCTTCATTGGGCTTACGGCCTCGAAGGCGAAAGCCACGGGCACTTCTTTGTCGACCCGGACACGAACCGGGTCGTTGAATCCGACAACGCCTATCAGCGCCCGCAGCCTCATGCCTGCTTCATCCAGTCCGTCGACGACAATCTGGTCGGCGAAAACGGCATCATGGACCTTTGGGCCCGCGAGGCGCGCCTTTTCAAATTCGGGTCGGGCGCCGGCACGAATTATTCGGCGCTGCGCGGCGAGGGCGAGCCGCTTTCCGGCGGCGGCAGGAGTTCCGGCCTCTTGAGCTTCCTCAAGGTCGGCGATGCGGCTGCGGGAGCCGTCAAGTCCGGCGGCGTGACACGGCGCGCGGCGAAAATGGTCGTCGTCGACGGCGACCATCCCGATATCGAGAATTTCATCCGGTGGAAGGCCGTTGAAGAAGAAAAGGTCGCAGCGCTGGTCGCGGGATCGCGCGTGCTTGCGCGCCATTTGCCGAAAATCCTCGCCGCATGCTGGGCGATCGACGGCGACGACCGCTGCAATCCGCGCGTCAACGAAGCGCTGAGGAAAGCGGTGCGCGACGCGAAGAAGGCCGGCGTTCCGGAAGCCTCCTGCCGGCGCGTCATCGAATTCGCCCGCACCGGCGCCAAGGCGATCGCGGTCGACAAATACGATCTTGATTGGGATTCTGAGGCCTATCGCACCGTCTCCGGCCAGAACGCCAACAACTCCGTGCGCCTTACCGACGCCTTCTTCGAGGCGCTTTCCGCGAACGCCGACTGGGCGCTGACGCGCCGATCGGACGGCGCGGTCGCGAAGACGGTCAAGGCGCGCGCCCTCTGGCAGCTCATCGCCGAGACCGCCTGGCGATGCGCCGATCCCGGCTTGCAGTTTCACGACACGACGAACGCCTGGCATACTTGTCCCGCCGGCGGCGAAATCCGCGCATCCAATCCGTGCTCGGAGTATCTTTTCCTCGACGACACGGCGTGCAATCTCGCCTCGATCAATCTTTTGAAGTTCAAGACCGAGGACGGCTTCGATGTCGCCGGCTTCGAACACGCGTGCCGGCTGTGGACGACGACGCTCGAGATTTCCGTCGCGATGGCGCAATATCCCTCGGCGACCATCGCGCGAAAATCTCACGACTATCGAACGCTTGGCCTCGGCTACGCCAATCTCGGCGCGCTCTTCATGGCGTCGGGCGTTCCTTACGACAGCGCGACAGCGCGCGCGATCGCCGCCGCCGTCACCTCGCTCCTGACGGGCGCCGCCTATCGCGCTTCCGCGGAAATGGCGGGGTCGATCGGCGCCTTTCCCGAATGGCGCGCCAATCGCGACTCCATGCTCAAGGTCATCCGCAACCATCGCCGCGCGGCGGTCGGCACGCGCCAGGGCGGCGCGTTCGAGGGCCTCAAACGCGCGCCGCGAACGCTCGACGCCGCGGCCTGTCCCTGGCCCGCCCTCGCCAAGCGCGCGCAGACGGTCTGGAACGAAGCTTATGAGCTCGGGACGCTTAACGGCTTTCGCAACGCGCAAGTCTCGGCGATCGCGCCGACGGGGACGATCGGCCTCGTCATGGATTGCGACACGACGGGGATCGAGCCGGACTATGCGCTCGTCAAGTTCAAGAAGCTCGCCGGCGGCGGCCAAATCAAGATCATCAACCGCGCCGTGCCGACCGCGCTGAAGACGCTCGGCTACAGCGACCGCGAGATCGCCGAGATCGTCGATTATGTCGTCGGGCGCGGCACGCTCGACGGCGCGCCGGGCGTCTATCCGGAAGCGCTTCGCGAGGAGGGCTTTGCAGACAAGCATCTGAAAGCGCTCGACGAGAGGCTGAAACTCGCCTTCGACATCACCTTCGCCTTCGCGCCCGAAGCGCTTGGCGAGGATTTCTGCCGGCACATTCTCGGTTTTTCCGACGAGCAGATGGGCAACTCGGGCTATCAGACGCTTCGCGATCTCGGATTTTCCGACGAGGACATCCACGCGGCCAATCTTTATTGCGTCGGCGCGATGACGATCGAAGGCGCGCCGCATCTGAAGCTCGAGCATTATTCGGTCTTCGACTGCGCAACGCCGTGCGGACGGATCGGCGAGCGCTCGCTTTCCGTCGATGCGCATCTTGAGATGATGGCCGCCGCGCAGCCTTTCGTCTCCGGCGGCATCTCGAAAACCGTCAACCTTCCGAACCGCGCGACGGTCGCCGCATGCGGCGAGACTTACCTCAAGGCCTATGAACTCGGCGTCAAGTCGATCGCGCTTTATCGCGACGGATCGAAGCTCTCCCAGCCGCTCGCGGCGACGCTTCTTTCCGCCGAGATGGAGGAGGAGGAGGACGAAGATCTCGCCGCGCGAATTGCGGACGCGCCGGCCGCCGAGAAATCCCGGATCGTCGCCGAGCGCATCGTCGAGCGCATAATCGAGCGGACGCCCGGGCGGCGGCGCTTGCCGGACCGGCGCAAGGGCTACATCCAGAAGGCGATCGTCGGCGGCCACAAGGTCTACCTTCACACCGGCGAATTCGACGACGGCGAGCTTGGCGAGATCTTCGTCGACATGCACAAGGAAGGCGCCGCGTTCCGCAGCCTGATGAACAATTTCGCGATCGCCATCTCGCTCGGCCTCCAGTACGGCGTGCCGCTTGAGGAGTTCGTCGACGCCTATGTCTTCACGCGTTTCGATCCGTCGGGGCCCGTCGAAGGCAACGACCAGATCAAGCACGCGACCTCGATCCTCGACTACATTTTCCGCGAGCTCGCCATTTCCTACTTGGGCCGGTCGGATCTTGCGCATGTCGATCCGTCCGAATCGGCGGTTGACGCGATCGGCAAAGGCGTTTCGCGCGAGAAGGCGCAAGAGGACGCCTCGCGCCTCATTTCGAAGGGATTCTCGCGGTCGACGGTCAGCGACAACCTCGTCGTCCTTCGCGGCGGCGAATTCGACCGGCTGCGCAAGCCCGCCGAAGCGGCCGCCTCGCAATCGATCGGGCCGCCCGAGATCGAAGCGCAGGTCGCCCGCCTTGCAGAAGCCGTCAACCGCAAGGCGCCGCCGGGGAGCCTTGCCGCGCCGATCGGCCGCGAGCGGCAGGCGCGCGCCAAGGGCTATGAGGGCGACGCCTGCTCCGAATGCGGACAGTTCACGCTGGTGAGAACCGGGGCGTGCCTGCGCTGCGACAGCTGCGGCGCGAATTCCGGCTGTTCGTGACGCGCCATTTTTAAGCAATTGAAAACCAAGTCTTAAGCGATCCTTGGTCCTTCGACGCCGATAATCCGAAACGGGCTTTCGCGCGCCCGGTTCTGGAATTCGGACATGCTCCGCCTTGTGCTGCTCATTATGCTGTTGATGCTGGCGATTTTCGGGATCGTCACCGACCTTGTGGCCAAGAAGACCGGACGGCGCGCCGCCGATCCCGTCGGCGACGCCATCCGGTCGATCGCCAAGCCTTTCCAGGGCGCGGACCGGATCGCGCCCGGCATCGGCGACGCCATCGACCGGGTCGACGCCGAACTCGCCGAGCTCGTCAAAGGCGAGAAAGCCATCGGCGCTCCGCCGAGCGCGGCGACCGCCAACATCAATCTCTCGGGCGCGGATTTCACCGGCGCGCGCGCGCCGAAGTCCGTCTATGCCGGGGCCATCATCAACGAGACGCAATTT
>Ga0209172_10008329_pt1 | contig 10191 bp, 9 predicted proteins | sample LarsenN4metaG_FD_184113 | JGI IMG/M metagenome (GOLD analysis project Ga0209172, IMG submission 184113) | Hot spring sediment bacterial and archeal communities from British Columbia, Canada, to study Microbial Dark Matter (Phase II) - Larsen... ...
GCGCAACCCCAGTTCCACGTCCGCCTGAACGGGACGGCGCTCGACGCGCTGACCGGCGCCCTGGGGGTGCAACGGTGAAGCGCCTGATCGTGGCCCTGGCCTCGTGGGTGGCCGTGGCGGCTGCCGCTCAAGCCGTGCCTTCGGGCGAATTCCCGGCCGGCTCTGCGGCCGTCGAGGCCGGCGCCTTGCGCGAGCACCTCGCCGGCAAGGTGTTCCGCGCGCAGCCTGCCAGCGGGCCGGGATGGCGGCTCGAGTACAAGGCCAACGGCTACGTGTTCCTCGACACCACGGCCGGCTTCCGCGACACCGGCCGCTGGTCGGTGGAGGAGAACCGACTGTGCTCGACCTGGGAACGCGCAACCAGTGGCTGCAGCGAAGCGCGGCTGAAGGCCGGCGTGGTGTACGTCAGGCGCACCAGCAACGGCGAGGTGGTGGCACTGGTGCCCGACTGAGCGCCTGCCCGCCGAAGCAGGCCTCAGGCCTTCTTCGGCGGCTCGAAGCGCTGCGTCGGGCGCGGCGCGCGCTGGTACAGCGGCTGCACCTTGGGCAGGTTGTCCTGGATGTCGCGGATGCGCGTCGGCCCCGAGGGGTGGGTGCTGATGAACTGCGGCGGCGCGCCCTTGGAGGCCTCGGCCATCTTCTGCCACAGCGTCACGCCGGCGGCCGGGTCGTAGCCGGCACGCGCGGCGAGCTCGATGCCGATCAGGTCGGCCTCGGATTCGTCCTCGCGGCTGAACTTCAGCGTCAGCAGCTGGCCGCCCATGTTGAGCAGCGTGTCGCCGGTGTTGCCCAGGCCGAGGAAGGCCGAGAGCACGCCGGCGCCGATGCGCGTGGCCGCCGTCTTGCCCATGCGCTCGCGCGCATGCTCGCGCAGCGCATGCGCCGCCTCGTGGCCCATGATCATGGCCACCTCGTCGTCGTTGAGCTGCAGCTGCTGCAGGATGCCGTAGTAGAAGGCGATCTTGCCGCCCGGCATGCAGAAGGCGTTGATCTCCTTGCTGCCGATCAGATTGATCTCCCACGTCCAGCTGCGCGCGCGCGGGTTCCACTCGTAGGTGTGCGGGATGATGCGCTGCGCGATGGCGCGCAGGCGGATCAGCTGCGGGTGGTTGTCGGGCGCGAGCGCCTTCTTCGAGGCCGCTTCCTGGCGCATCTGGCTGTACTGCGCGGCCGCTGCCTGCTCGACCTGCTCGGCCGAGACCAGCTTGGAGAAGTTCGACTGCTTGCCGACGTCCACGCCCTCGCGGGCCAGCGCCGGCACGGCGGCCGCGGCGAGCAGGCCGCCGGTGAACAGGCGGCGCGAGTGCAGCGCGCAGCGGCAGCCGCGCGCATGGACCATCGCGGGCAGGGCGACCTGGGCGTCGGTGCGGAAGCAGTCGTTCATGGGGCGGAATCTACGGCAATCTCAATCGTCGGTGCCGGGTGCGGATTTCGAGGCGGCGGGGTCGGATTCAAGGGCGCGCACCGGAGCGCGCAGCCACCAGAGCATCCACAACGCCGGCACGGCGGCCAGCGTCGACACGATGAAGAAGGTCGGCCAGCCGATCGACTCGGCCAGCACGCCGGCCAGTGGCCCCACCCACACCCGGCCCACCGAGGCGAAGGCCGACAGCAGCGCGAACTGCGTGGCGGTGAAGCGCTGGTTGCACAGGCTCATCAGGAAGGCGACGAAGGCCGCCGTGCCCATGCCGCCGGAGAGGTTCTCGAAGGCGATCACCATCAGCAGCCCGCCGTCCACCGGCGTGGCGGTGGCGAGCTTCACGAAGCCCCAGTCGAATGCCGGCAGGGTGAGCCCCGGCAGCACGCCTTTGCCGTTGACCGCCAGCCACCAGAAGCCGAGGTTGCTGGCCAGCTGCAGCAGCCCGAACAGGAACAGCGAGCGCCACAGGCCGAGCTTGAGCATCAGCGCACCGCCGAGCAGCGCGCCGCCGATCGTCAGCCACAGCCCGATCACCTTGTTGACCACGCCCACCTCGGCCGGCGCGTAGGCCATGCTCTTGAGCAGGAAGGGCGTCATCAGCGAGCCGGCGAAGGCATCGCCGAGCTTGTAGAGCACGATGAAGGCGAGGAAGGCCGCCGCGCCGGGCTGGGCGAAGTAGTTCGACAGGCCCGACAGCAGCGTCTCGAAGCGCGCCTTGCGGGCCGCGAAGGCGGCCAGCGGCAGCGTGACCGCGATGCCGGCCAGCAGCGCGAGCAGGTCGGCCCACTTGGGCGCGGCGGGCAGCAGCGAGCGCGCCAGCGGGTTGAACACGCGGTCGGTGAGCACGAAGCCGATCGCCACCGCGACCACGAGGGCGAAGAAGCCGATCAGGTCGTGGCGCGCCGCGGTCTTCGGCGCCGCCGCCGTGGCCAGCCGCGGCAGCAGCAGCGCCGAGACCGCCGCCGCGGCCACCATCACGCCGGCCATGAAACGGTAGACCTCGGGCCAGGTCCAGCCGCCGCCCTGGTTCGGGTCGGTCCAGATCAGCGCCAGGCCGCCGGAGACGATCATCGCCAGGCGATAACCCAGCACGTTCAGCGAGGAGCCCAGCCCGCGCTCGGCGGCCGGCAGCAGGTCGGTGCGGTAGGCGTCGATCACCACGTCCTGCGAGGCCGAGACGAAGGCCACCCCCACCGCCAGCAGCGCGAAGGCGCGCGTCGCGTCGGTGGGCGAAGTCGCGGCCATCAGCATCAGCACGCCGGCCAGCGCCAGCTGCGTGATCACCAGCCAGCCGCGGCGCCGCCCGAGCCAGGGCAGCTCGAAGCGGTCCATCAGCGGCGCCCACAGGAACTTGAAGGTGTAGGGCAGGCCCACCAGGCTGAGGAAGCCGATGGTGGCCACGTCCAGCCCCTCCATGCTCAGCCAGGCCTGCATGGCCTGGCCGGTCAGCGCCAGCGGCAGGCCGGAGGCGAAGCCGAGCACGGTGACGACGAGGAGCCTGTGCCAGGCGGCGAGGCGTTGCGCGGCGGTGCGGTATTCGGTGGGCACCGGCCGATTATCCCGACGCCGCTTCAGGAGGTCGGCTTGGCGGGCGGTGTGTCCTCGACCTGGCTGTCGATCGCCTTGGCGAGCGCCAGCAGCCGCTCCTTCGGCAGCTCGCCGACGATCGCGTAGCCACAGGCCGGGTGGCCGGCGCTGGCGCCTTCCACCCAATAGAACAGGCCTGTCTTGCCCTGCTGCTCGTAGCGGAAGGCGGCCGGCGTGCCGTCTTCCGGCTTGCGCAGGTAGACGGTCACGCGCAGCGGCGTCTGGCCGGGCGGCACCTCGCCGATGGCCTGGTACATCAGCTGCGCGCTGGGGCCCTGCGCATCGGGCAGCAGCCGGCCGCCGACCAGCTCGAAGCCCTGCGCGCGCAGGTCGTACAGCTTGACGGGCATCTCCAGCCGGCGCGTCAGCCAGCGCGCGAGGTGCTCCTCCTGCGCCTTCACCTCGACCGGGTGGCGCACTTCGGGCACGTAGACGCTGTGGGCGACGGCGGCGCGCTGCACCCAGGCGTGGCCATTGGACGCTGAAGGGGCCGCCGCCAGCGTGGCGGCCGGGCGCTCGAGGCGCCACACCAGCGCCGCGCCGACCGCCCCGCCGAACGCGAAGACGGCCAGCGCCGCCGCCCAGCGCTGCCAACCGGCGAAGGGCAGCACCGCGCGCGCCGGGCCGCGCCGCCACACCACCTGCTCGAGGCGTTGCGGCACCGGCTCGGCCAGCACGGTCTCGAGCCGAGCACGCAGGGCCTCGCCATCGGCGGCCCACAGGCGCACGCGCGCCGCGTCTTCCGGATGGTCGCGCAACCAGGCCTCGACGCGCGCGGCGTCTTCGCCGTCGAGCTGGCCGTCGAGCCAGGCGTTGAGCAGGGTGTCGTCGATCGGGGCGTTCATGGTCGTTCGGTCTTCAGGCTCACACCACCCGGCGCAGGCCACGGGCGTTGGCGGGCGAGCGGCCGTCGAGCAGGTCGCGCAGCGCCGTGCGCGCGCGCGAGATGCGCGACATCACCGTGCCCACCGGGATGTGCAGCACGTCGGCGCATTCGGCGTAGGTGAGCTGTTCGAGGGTGACGAGCAGCAGCGGCTGGCGCTGCTCGAGGGGCAACCGGGCCAGCGCGGCCAGCAGGTCCAGTCGCAGGCCGAGGTCGTTGCCGACGGCCGGCAGCGCGTCGATCGCCGCATCGCCGTCGACCCAGCTGAGGCGCTTGTCGCGGCGGCGCTCGTCCATGAAGGCGTTGTGGGCGATCGACAGCGTCCAGACCAGGATGTCGCGCCGCTGGTCGAACTGATGCCAGTGGGCGAGCGCGCGCTCCAGCGTGGTCTGCACCAGGTCGTCGGCCGCACTGGCGTCGAACACCAGCGAGCGGGCATAGCGCCGCAGCCGCGGGATGGTGCCCAGCAGCTGCTGACGGAAGGCGGTCGGTGCGTCCACGAAGGGCATACGCCAGGGGGTGGCCGATTATTCCCCCGGCCTTCGGCAAGGGCGCAGGCGCTGCGAGACAATCTCACGCATGACGCCGCCTTCGCACGCGCCGGCCCAGGCGCGCTCGCCCACCTTCTCGTCCCTGGAGTTCCGCGCGGCGCTGGGCATGTTCGCCACGGGCGTGACGATCGTCACGGCCCGCGGCCCCGACGGCGCGCCGGTCGGCCTCACCGCCAACTCGTTCAACTCGGTCTCGCTGACGCCGCCGCTGGTGCTCTGGAGCCTGTCTCGCCGCGCCGGCTCGATGGCCGCCTTCCGCGCCGGCTCGCATTACGCGATCAACATCCTCGCCGCCGACCAGCACGCTCTGGCCGAGCGCTTCGCGAGCAAGGCGGTCGACCGCTTCGCCGGCGTGGCCTGGCACGAAGGCACGGCCGGCGCGCCGGTGATCGACGGCGCGGTGGCGGTGTTCGAGTGCTTCAACCGCAGCCGCTACGACGAGGGCGACCATGTCATCTTCGTCGGCGAGGTGGAGCGCTGCGCCCACCGCGCCGGCGCGCAGCCACTGATCTTCCACGGCGGGCGCTACTACACCGAGCTTCCGCTCTGACTTGAAAATCCGGCGTCGCGCCCCGAACTCCGGGGGGTATCCTCGGAGGACACCATGCACATCGCCTGCACCCACTGCGGCACCACCAACCGCGTGCCCGACGAACGCCTCACGCAAGACCCGGTCTGCGGCCGCTGCGGCGCCGAACTGCTGGCCGGCGAGCCGGTCGAGCTGACCGACGCCAATTTCGACGCGGTGACCTCGCGCACCGAACTGCCCGTGGTGGTGGACTTCTGGGCGAGCTGGTGCGGCCCCTGCCGGATGATGGCCCCGCAGTTCGAGCAGGCCGCCAAGGCGCTCAAGGGCCGCGTGCTGCTGGCCAAGGTCGACACCGACGCCAACCCGCAGGTGGCCTCGCGCTTCGCCATCCGCAGCATCCCGACGATGGTCAAGCTGCAGGGCGGCCGCGAGGTTCAGCGCACCTCGGGGGCGATGCAGGCCGGGCAGATCGTGAACTGGGTGGGCTGAGCCGGCTTAGCCCGCCGCGGCGCGCTTCGCCGCGAAATCCACGAACCAGGGCACGCAATCCGCGTTGGCCATCGCGTCGAGCTTGAACACCTGCTCGGCCGGCGTGCCCATCAGCAGCTTCTTCACCGGCAGCTCCATCTTCTTGCCCGACAGCGTGCGCGGGATCGCCGGCACCTGGAAGATCTCGTTGGGGACGTGGCGCGCCGAAAGCGCCTCGCGGATCGCCTGCTTCAGGCGCTGGGTCAGCGCCTCGTCGAGCATCGAACCCTCGCGCAGCACCACGAACAGCGGCATGTAGCTCTCGCGGCCGAGGTACTCGAGGTCGACCACCAGGCTGTCGAGCACCTCGGGCTGCGCCTCCACCGCGCGGTACAGCTCGGCCGTGCCCATGCGGATGCCGTGGCGGTTGATGGTGGCGTCGCTGCGACCGTAGATGATCGCGCCGCCGCGCGGCGTGATGCGGATCCAGTCGCCGTGGCGCCAGACGCCGGGGTACATGTCGAAGTACGAGTCGCGGTAGCGCTTGTGGCCCTCGTCGTTCCAGAAGCGCAGCGGCATCGAAGGCATCGGCTTCACGCAAACCAGCTCACCCACCTCGTCGACCAGCGCGCGGCCGCGGCCCTGCGCATCGGGCTCGCTCCAGGCCTCGACCGCCGCGCCGAGGCAGCGGCACTGCATCTCGCCCTCCACCACCGGCAGCGTAATCAGGCCACCGACGAAAGCGCCGGCGAAGTCGGTGCCGCCGCTGATCGGCGTGAGCCAGATGCGCTGGCTGTCGACCTTCGGCATCTGCTGCCAGATCCAGTGGTAGGCGTCGGTCGCCAGCGGCGAGCCGGTGGAGCCGATGGCGCGCAGCCGCGACAGGTCGGCCACCTTGGCCGGCTCCAGGCCCGCCTTCAGGCAGTTGGCATAGAAGGCCGCGCCGGCGCCGAAGAAGGTGGCGCCGGCCTCGGCAGCGAACTGCCAGATCGTGTTCAGGTCCGGCGCGCCCGTCTTCGCGATCGGGCCGCCCGGGTTGCCGTCGAAGGTGCACACCGTGGTGCCGCCGAGCAGCGCGCCGGGCTGGGTATTCCACATGATCCAGCCGGTGGAGCTGTACCAGTGGTAGCGATCGCCCGTCTCTTCACTGGCGCCGACGTTGTTGTGCAGCGAGCCCATCTTCAGCGCCTCGAGCATCACCCCGCCGTGGCCGTGCACGATGGGCTTGGGCAGGCCGGTGGTGCCGCTGGAGTACACCACCCACAGCGGGTGGTCGAAGGGCAGCCACTCGGGCTCGAAGGGCGCGTCGTCCGCCACCAGCGCGGTGAAGTCGTGAATGGCGCGCCCCGGTGCGGCGAGCCCCGCCGTATCGGCCCCTTCGTCGCGGTAGCGCAGCAGCACGCCGTGCCGCACGCTGGGCAGCGCGTCGAGAAGCTGGCGCAGCACCGCCATGCGGTCGTGCTCGACACCGCCGTACACGTAGCCGTCGACGCCGATCAGCACCTTGGGCTCGATCTGGCGGAAGCGGTCGAGCACCGCCAGCGGGCCCATGTCGGGCGAGCACACCGACCAGATCGCGCCCAGGCTCGCCGTGGCGAGGAAGGCCACCACCGTGTGCGGCGTGTTGGGCAGGAAGGCGCAGACGCGGTCGCCGCGCTGCACGCCCATGCCGCGCAGCGCCGCCGCCAGCGAGGCCACCTGGCGGCGCAACTCGATCCAGCTCAGCTCCTGCATCTGCCCGCGCTCGCGCATCCGCTCGTTCTGGAACACGATCGCCGGGTGCCCCGCCGCCTGGGCCGCATCGGCATGGCGCAGCACCTGGCGCGCGTAGTTGACCTGCGCGCCCTCGAACCAGCGCGCGCCGGGCATCACCGGCTCGGCCAGCACGCGCGCGAAGGGCGTCGGCGACTCGATGTCGAAGTAGTCCCACACCGAGCCCCAGAAGGCGTCGAGGTCGCTCACCGACCAGCGCCACATCGCGTCATAGCCCTCGATCGTGGTCGGGTCGAAGCGCAGGCCGCGCTGCCGCTCCAGCCAGCGCGTGTAGCGAAGGATCTGCGGCTCGGGCAGCGTGCTCATGCGGATGTCTCCAGGTCGACCCCGGTGTAGGCCCAGGTGTCTCGTGCGAACGGATGCCGCCACCAGCCGCGCACGCGCGGCTGAAGCAGGTCGTTGAGGATGGTGTGCACGTGCACCTTGTACGGCATGTGCGCCACCAGCAGGTTCTTGGCCTCGCGCATCAGCGCCTCGCGCTCGGGGCCGTCGGGCAGCACGGCCTGGCGCTCGAACAGGCGGTCGAAGGCGGGCAGCGCGAAGCGCGCGTCGTTCGATTCGTTGGCATTGGGTCCGTACGCGATGCTCAGGAAGAAGCCGCCGTCGGGCGACTGCGCCACCCAGCTGTAGCCCCACATCATCAGCGTGGCGTTGCGGCTGCGCTTGAGCAGGTCGGGCCAGGTGGCGATGTCGAACTCGATGCGCAGGCCGACGCGCGCCATGTGTTTGCGCCACAGCTCGTTGCCGCGCCGCGCGAGCTGGCTGCTGGTGGAGGCCAGGCGCAGCACCAGCGGCGCGCCGTCGGGCAGCTCGCGCCAGCCGTCGCCGTTGCGGTCGACGTAGCCGTGCAGGTCGAGCAGCGCCATCGCGCGTGCCGGGTCGTGCAGGCTCATCTCGCTGCGGTAGTCGGCGTCGTAGCCCGAGGTGAAGGGCGGCACGGTGGACTGCGCCGGGATGCCCTGGCCATGGCGCAGCGCGCGCAGCTCCTCGCCGCTGTCGTAGGCCAGCGCGATGGCGCGGCGCAGCGCCACCTTCTCCGGCGTGTAGCCACCCACCAGCGGGTGCAGCATGTTGAAGTAGGTCATCACCATGTCCGGCTGCGGCACGCGCTGCAGCCGCACGCCGCGGCGCGCCAGGTGCGGCGCCAGCACGCCGCCGGGCACCGCCGCCGGGGCGAGGTCCACCGGCACCTCCAGCTGGTCGAGCGAGCCGTCGAGGAAAGCCAGCCAGCGCGGCTGCGACTCCTCGATCACGCTGACCTCGACGCGGTCCACCAGCGGCAGGCGGCGGCCCGCGAGTTGCTGCGCGATGGCCTGCGCCTGCACGTCGCCCTCGGCCGGATGGCCCTCGAAGACGCGCTCGCGGTAGCGCGGGTTGCGCACCAGCTCGATCCTCGAACTGCGCCGCCAGGCGCCGAGCATGAACGGCCCGGTGCCCACCGGGTGCGCGGCGATGTCGGCACCGTAGGCCTCCACCACTTCGCGCGCCACCGCGCCGGCCAGGCCGGTCTGCGCGAAGAGGTAGGCGAAGCGCGGCCCGGGCTTGGCCAGGCGCACGCGGAAGGTGTAGCGGTCCAGCGCGCGCAGGCCTTCGACCTCGCGGTCGTAGTCGAACGGCTGCTTCGTCTTGAGTGCCCGCTCGCGCAGCTCGGTCAGGCCGAGCACGCCCGCGTTCTCCCACAGGTAGAGCAGTTCGCTGTTGATGCGCGGGTCGTAGTAGCGCTTGATCGCGTACACGTAGTCCTGCGCCACCAGCTCCCGCGGCCGGCCGCGGAAGGCCGGGTCCTCGGCGAAGAAGATGCCCGGCCGGATGCGGAAGGTGAAGCTGCGGAAGTCGTCCGCCACCTCCGGCAGCGCCTCGGCGGTCAGCGGCACCATCCGCACCGGGCGCGCCAGGTGGTCGTAGGTCAGCGGCGACTCGAAGATGCAGGCGGCGATGCGGTTGGAGTTCTCGTCGCCGATGGCCACCGGGTCGAAGCCGGTCTCGGCGACGCGGAAGGCCACGCGCAGCGTGTTGTCGTGCGCGGGCCGGGCCTGCGCGAGGGCCGGCACCGCCAGCCAGGCGGCCGAGGCGCCGAGCCAGTGGCGCCGCCGCATGCGCTCAGCGGCGCGGCGGCAGGCGCGCCGTGTCGATGTCGATGTACTGCCAGAACTGGCTGCCGTACAGCGGCCGGCGGTAGCCGATGATCCACGGCTGCGTGAGGTCGGTGAGCACGCGGTGCACCTTGAACTTCATCGGCATCAGTGCCGTGACGATGGCCTGGCTCTCGCGCAGCAGCGCCAGGCGCTCGGGTCCGTCGGGCATGCCGTCCATCTGGCGGTAGATCTGGTCGAAGCGATCGTGGCGGAAGCGCGGCAGGTTCTGCCCGCCCGAGGCGGGGCCGTAGAGGATGCCCAGGCCGTCCTGCACGTCGGGGTTGGCGGCCGAGTAGCCGAGCTGCCAGATCATCAGCTGGCCGCCACGCGCCTTCTTGAGCTGCTCGGGCCACTGGCCCTTCTCGAACGCCAGGCGCAGGCCGACGGCGTCCATGTTCTTCTTCCACAGCTCGTCGAAGGCGCGCGAGCTCTCGTCGGGCTGGGAGGCGTAGCGCAGCGTCAGCGGCGAGCCGTCGGGCTGCTCGCGCCAGCCGTCGCCGTCGCGGTCGAGGTAGCCGTACAGGTCGAGCAGCGCCTTCGCGCGTGGCAGGTCGTAGTCGCTGTTGTCGCTCTTGTAGGCCGGGTCGTAGCCCCAGGTGCCCGGCGCCACGACCGACTGCGCCGGAATCGCCTGCCCGCGCCACACGCTGATGATCTCGCGCTCGGTGTTGGTGGCCAGGCTGATCGCCCGGCGCAGCGCCACCTTGGGCGGCTCGAGTCCGCCGACCAGCGGGTCTTCCATGTTGAAGTAGAACAGCGTGCGGTCGGGGTTGACCACGCGGTGCAGCCCGACGCCGCGCTTGGCCAGATTGGGCGCCAGCTTGCCGTTGGGCGCGGCCATCGAG